>Ga0123336_10004484_pt1 | contig 11319 bp, 8 predicted proteins | sample SSSSmetaG_FD_96466 | JGI IMG/M metagenome (GOLD analysis project Ga0123336, IMG submission 96466) | Glacier valley bacterial and archeal communities from Borup Fiord, Nunavut, Canada, to study Microbial Dark Matter (Phase II) - ​SSSS metaG | ecosystem: Environmental > Aquatic > Freshwater > Ice... | reverse complement strand
TATATTAATGTCATGTGGATAACTTTAATTAGTTATCATTAGTGATTGAGAGCATATAAACAATTGTATGGAAGTTGCTAAGACTATTAGTCATACAATCATTAATAACTATCATGCTAAATAAAAACCATTTTAAGTTTCCAATTGTAAACTTCCAAATTAATTAAGATTTATATCTAACTTCTCTTTTTAATCACTATAATCTTAAAACCAAGGTTGATTTAAGTAAACCAACTTGAGCTAAAAACTACTAGTAAACAGCTGATTTTATTAGGTTTAAGTAACTGGGTATAATTACCCTTATACTCAGTTACGACAGAAAAGTAATCGAGGAGAGTACTCTATTTATTAAATTCACCAAATAATTTTTTATTAAATTATTTTTCCAATAAGTATTTAAAGTAATTTTTAACTGATATTTCCATGTATTTAATCACTAATAATTAGTTAAAACTAATATTAGTTTTAGTGATCAATTACCATGACTATCGGCCCTATACTCCCCTTTCTTAATCTTTTATAAGAGGGCTAGCAAAGTTAATGTAAAACTCTAACGTATGCTTAATTAGTAGGAAATATAAAGATTGCAAAGCTTATATTTCACAATCTATTGACGCTAATTAGTTCGAAATAGAAGTTGACATACTTTTTATAGTTGAATCAACAGCTTCGAGTGTATTCGTGCTAGGAAGGACTGATGGAGGCTGTAATTGGCCATTATTTACAGGGAAATAGATGTTAATAACTCCCTGAATAGGAGTTAATCCCTTAGAATTTGTACAAGTTACAACTCTTGCTAGGTGAACGAAGTTACCATTGGAACGTAAAATATGCTTTTTAGAAGCAGGGTTTACACTACTGAAGCCATTATAATCTATGGCAATCTCTGAAGAACATTTTAACTGCCCATAGTGCGCATCATCCACATTACCAAATGTAACGCTACTTATTTGAAAAGATTTTAGATCTTCTTCAGAATTAGCATATACAAAGAATGGACTTACCTCACGAGTATGAGCTGGATTATTTGGAAGATAAATAATTTTCTTAGTTTTATTGTCTGAATCATATATTGTATACATCATTCCTTTACTAGTTTGAATAATATATGATTGATCCGGTATTTTATTTACACCAACTGAAGCTATAAAGCCTTCAATGCCAGCTTTAACATCTACAAGCCTCGGTAACGGACTACCAGTTAAAGCATTATTCATCAATTGATCACTAACTTCTGTTAAAGGGTTATAGTCAATATGGTTGAGAGAGTTAATTCCACAGGCAGCCCCAATTGTGAAACTGGTAATTGCGATCATTCCAGCTGCTACCATTAAAGTCTTTTTAAAAGCAGATGCAGGTTTTCTAACTTCAGGATTAAATCTATTTTCCACGTTGGTTTATATGTTAATACGTCATTTTAACATGTTTGCTAGCTATAATGCTTGATGGGCAGATGTTATAAGGAAATCGAGTTGTAAGGGCTTTAAAATCGAGTCTGAAACTAAAATAGTATCCAAGGAGGTTACTAAAATAAATTAATTAGAGTAGCTTTAGAAAACTATCAGAATTAATTAAAAAAATGATTTTGGAGTAGCTAAATAATCCAAATAATTTAGACTTGATCTATTTTAAACAAATAGTTATTTGAGAACTTCTAGAATAAAAGTATTAGTAATTTTGCACCCTGATTTAATTAAGAGAATAATATGTGAATAGTATCTTTATCATATACCTTAACCTCCATTCTTGTCTTCGACATATAGGTGTATATCTTATACATCTATAAATAGGAGCAGATTGATTAATTCAAAGCTACGAAAAATTTTAAGTAAGTAGACCATGTTGCTTGGCATCTATAGTTAATAATATTTTTAACCTACGAAACTAAATATCCAATAAATTAACTGAGTATAATAATTATTTTTATCTAGGGATCTTTCCCTTATTATAATTATAGCTGAGGTTAGTGACACAGCTCATATATCATTAAATTAGCTGGTTTAACTTAAATAGATTTTAAAAGATAGCTGCTATTTAGCCTAAATGCTAACATAATGTATGACCTATACACCCTTACCGTATAAAGAAGAATTTCTTTTAGAATTATTCAATAATAACTATTCTCAAGAAACAGTTGATAACTATAAGAGAGATCTAGATTTTTTTGAAAGCTTTTTGGTTAAGGAAGATATTGAATTTAAAGATTTTGGTAAGTTAGCAATAAGTAAATATAAAGGATTTCTAAAAAAAGGAGAGCATTTAAAAGCATTAAGAAAGTTGTTAGATTATAAATTAAAGGTTAAAGAAAAAAAGGGATTCGAGGAATTAGATTTAAAATCTCCTGATCTCACTGATATAGCTAATGAAACAGAGGTAAAATCGAGTTCTAAGGCAGCCAAGATCAATTTTAAGCTAGATAAAGGATTATCTGATCGTTCAACTAATAGAATGTTATCTTGTCTCAGGATGTATCTAAAATATTTGGTAGAAATAGATCAAATTGTCCCTATTTCTGCTGATGCTATAAAAATGGTTAAGCTGGAAAGAAAAGAATCACAAGTTGCTGAATTAAACGATTTAATTAATTTAATTGAAGCTCCTGAAAAACTAGAATCAAATCCTTTAGTCAGAACTAGGAATAGAGCAATTCTAGAGCTAATGTTTTCAACAGGCATGAGGATTTCTGAAATAGTTAATTTAAATAGAGAACAATTAAATCTGTATAACCACGATGAGGATGCCGAAGGTAAAATATATGTGAAAGGTAAAGGTAAAAAAAGTAGATTTGTATACCTGACTCCTCGATGTAAATATTGGCTTGATCTATATTTGCAAAGAAGGCAAGACAACTACCCTGCTGTTTTTATACCCTATAGAGGAGGTAGAGCTGGTACTAAAGATCCAAATACAGTAAGACTTTCTACTAATTATATTCAAGAAAGAATTGTTTTTTACAGACGGGAGCTGGGGATTGTAGTTCCTACTAGTGCACATAGTTTAAGGCATGGTTTTGCTACTTATCTAGCAGAACAAGGAGCCTCACCAGTTGCAATTCAAAAGCTACTAGGTCACGAATCTTTGCAAACAACAACCAGGTATGTACATGCTTCGGATAAATATGCTGAAAGTGCCCATAGGGAATATCACCCACTCCAAGAAAATAATAGTTAATAATTAAAAGCTAAATTTCATAATACATTATTCGTTACCGTTATTAATTAATACTATGTATAGCTAGTAATCAATAACACTAATAGCATAGACATATGAACTGATTGTTAAATACTACACTTATAGTAGATCCCAAAAAGCCTCGGGATGTAGAATATACACGAGCATATGAAAGGCTATTGCAACGTGGCTTAGAACAAAAAGAGCAGCAGCAGCCTAAAAAGAGTAGCACAGTAAAGTTTATCGATGTCCGTCCTTTTGTTGAAGAATTTACGATGTATGACATAATTCAACTCTTTACTCATTTCTAGAACTTATATTAGGGTAGGAATTTACTCAGATATTTTTTGTTTTGCAATGTCTGGAGAACCAATAAGGAATTTGTCCTGATTTTATCCCCTACATAAAACTAGGGATAAAACCAGGACTGTCATGATAATCATTGGGTAGCAAAAATATTTAGCTATAGCTTTCTAGGTTGTTTTGCACTTTATTAGATCTTTAAATGATCGCAATTGCAGCAACGTTATCTGTATTTTTAATCCTAATTAATCTAACTCCAGATGTCTGTCTATTTCTTTCTGGAAGGTCGTCAGTTTTAATTTTAACGGCTAATCCTTGGGCAGACATCATTAATAGCTCCATATGTGGATGATCTAATAATCTTGCTGCGACTAAATTACCAGTTTTTTCATTAACTCTTGAGGCAAATATTCCTTGTCCTCCCCTACCCTGTTTAGTAAATTGGCTTATTTTGGTTACTTTACCAAAGCCTTTTGCTGAAATTGTAAATAGGAAAACTTCCTTTTTCCTGACTACATCAGCTGCAATAACATAATCTTGAGGTGATTTTAGTTTAATACCTCTTACTCCCATACTTGCTCTACCCGTTTCCCTTACATCAGTTTCGCTAAATCTAATTGATCTACCGCCAGATGTTACTAAAATAATTTCATCAGTACCATGAGTTGGTTTTACCCAGGCTAATTGATCATCTTCATCTAATTTGATTGCAATTAATCCATTACTCCTAATATTATTAAAGTCTTCTAATGAAGATTTTTTAACGGTACCCTTAGCTGTTGCCATAAACAAGTATTTGTATTCAGGCTTTTTTTCTGATTTAGCTTCATTTTCTTGAATTGTTTCTTCATCAAGGATAGTTCCTTGTTTACTCTTAGTAAGTATACTAGTAATTAGCTCGTTTTGGTCTATATTAATCAAGTTCACAATAGCTTGGCCTTTAGCAGATCTACCATATTCTGGTATTTCATAAACTTTTTGAATGAATACTCGACCTTTATTTGTAAAGAATAATATATCATCATGGGTGTTACATATGAATATATGACTGACATTATCATCATCTCTAGTGCTCATTCCTTTCTTACCGATTCCGCCTCTATTTTGTAATTGATAAACGTCAGATTTTATTCTTTTTATGTAGCCTTTTTCGCTTACAGTGATAACCATTTCTTCTTCAGCTATTAAATCTTCATCACTAATTTCACCTAATTTACCTTTGAATACCTTAGTCCGTCTTTTATCGCCAAATAAATGATCTATATTTGTTAATTGTTGCTCAATAATACTAAGTACCCTTTCTGGTTTAGTTAAAATATCCAGGATTTCTGATATTCTAGCTTGAATGTTTTTATATTCTTCTTCAATTTTAGCTCTTTCTAAAGCGGCTAGTCTTCTTAATTGCATATCCAAGATTGCTTGGGCTTGGATTTCTGAAAGCTTAAATCTGGTAATTAAGTTTATTTTGGCGGTTTCGGCATCCTTGCTGCTTCTAATTATAGAAATAACCTCATCAAGATTATCTAAAGCAATCATCAATCCCTCTAAAATATGTTCTCTTTCTCGCGCCTTAGCTAGTTCATATTCGTGCTCTCTAATTACTATTTGCTGACGATGAGTGATGAAAAATTCTACATATTCTTTTAAGTTTATTGTTCTTGGCTCACCATTAACTAGAGTTAGAATATGGGCATTAAATGCTTTTTGCATTTCGGTAAACTTAAACAACTTATTAAGAATTGTTTTTGGTTTACCATCTCTTTTAATTTCAATTACTACCCTCATCCCTGTTCTATTTGATTCATCTCTAATATCACTGATGCCTGTAATCCTGGTTTCTTTAACTAAATCAGCCATTTTAGCTACTAGTCTTGCTTTATTAACTTGGTAAGGAATTTCAGTTACTACGATTTGGAATCTGCCACCCTTTAATTCTTCGATTTTAGCAATTGCTCTCATTAATACTCTTCCTTTACCCGTCGTATATATTTCGGAAATTGCCTTAGTGTCATACATTTCTCCACCAGTTGGGAAATCGGGACCGGGCATTATTTTAAGCATCTCAGCTATTTCAGTTTCGGTAGAAAACTTAGGAAATCTTTGAGCTGAAAGAACAGCTAAATCGCTTTCTGTCCTTATGTTTGCAGCATAAGCATGTGGATCTTCGCTATCATATTTGGCACCCCCATTAGCTAGACTTAGTTTAATAGCACCGATTAATTCTCTTAAATTGTGGGGGGGGATTTTTGTAGCCATTCCAACAGCAATACCGTCTGCACCGTTCATTAAAAGAACTGGAATTGCCGCAGGCATTATTTTAGGTTCTTTTGTATTTCCATCATAATTATCAACATAATCAACTGTATTATTTCTTAAGCCGTTGGTGATTTCTAGAGTTATTTTTTGAAGTTTTGCTTCTGTATATCTCATTGCAGCTGGACTATCTCCATCAATAGAACCAAAGTTACCTTGTCCGTCAATTAAAAGATAGCGCAAATTAAAATCTTGAGCCATTCTAACTAGTGCGTCATATACTGCTACATCTCCATGAGGATGATACTTAGCAATTACATCTCCAACTGTTCTAGCCGATTTCTTATATCCTCCACTAGGTATTATTCCTAATTTATACATAGAATAAATTATTCTTCTTTGCACAGGTTTCAGACCGTCTCTTACGTCAGGCAAGGCCCTAGCTACAATTACACTCATGGCATAATTGATGTAGTTGGTGCGCATCTCTGTGGTTAAAGATCTAAGTGATACGCGATCTGTAATGCTAGTTAGTTGTGTTTCTTTTGTTTCATCCATATTGATTAGTTTACGTAATTTCAATTATACACTACCATTTTTGGGAAGCTTAGAGATAGTAGTTATACTAGTTGGTAGTTATTAGCTTTTTTTTTATAGTAAATTAGATGAGATAAATGTATCCATTCCCCTATCCTATTATTACTTAATACGTACTTATTGTCTCATAATATTTGATTAAGCTATTCAAAATGGACAATAATCATATCTTAAGTTCATAGTGAAAGAGAAATAGCATTAATAGCTAAGTTAGCAACTCAGTTATACTTTGCTGATATAATATCGAGTAAAAGCAATTAAGGGATAAATAATCTGAGGTTGTAAGTTTTTTAGAAGGCTATGTAGGTAATACTATCCTTTAACTAATTTTTATTTATAATAATAGGTAATTATGAGTATTGAATTTGATAGAAATATACGTAGACGAGACGAGGATAATATAAGTCACTTATTAGACTCTAACGTCTTTTTAACATTACCAGAGAGCCAATTGCCAGTTCAGCTTAAGCTAGCAGCTAAAACAATTGGTACATACGATAAACGCAGTTATTTTGGTTCTTTACCTCTAAATGAACATAAGCCGAATGCAGATAAAGTGCATACAGATCCGAGTTTAAGATTAATAATAGTATGTGATGGTGTCGGCAGATCTAGCGGTTCGTCCGTAGCTGCTGAATACGTAAGTACAAACTATGGTTCAAATTTAAAATCTAGATTGAGAATTACTGAGACAACAACTCCTGCTGATGTTGAACAGATGATGTCAGCAGCATTAATAGATACTTCAATAAAGATGCCTGAATCTATAGGCTATACCACTTTTACAGCAGCCATGATTGTAGAGTTACCTACTGTAAACAGTCCTCAATTATATGTAGTTAATGCCGGTGATAGCGGTTGCCTCTTAATTAGGCCTAATTATCTTACTAAACCTCAAGAGGGATATAATTTATATCCTTTGACTGTTGCTGATGATTATTTAACTTATGATAAAGCATATAGTGATCGTAATGTAAGTGAAGCCCTGAGATTGCAAAATTTAATTGCTCATCACGATCCACGTATATCTTTAGAACCAGAACTGCAAGCTTATTCTGCAAAATCAAACCAAACATATAATGTTGTGGGTTACAGAGCTCCCAATCAGGTAAACCTAAGGCCGCGTATATCAGTAGTACCTAGTTTACCCGGGGATACAGTATTGTGTTTAAGTGACGGTGTGTTAGATGTCTTATATTATCCGGAAATATTAGCCTCTGTAAGCAATAGAGGTAATTTAGAGGAGACTATCGCAAATATCTTATCCCAGACTTATGAGACAATGCTGAATGATGAGCTTAGAGGTAAATGCGATGACCGGGCAATTGCTGGAATGATTTCAATTCCCCGAAACCACTAAATATTTATTTTCCTCAGTTAGAGCGTTATAGATACCTCTAAACGGCTTATTCTCAACTATATAGCTGAGACAGGATTTAGTTGTAGGAATAATTTCTAACTCTGAGTAACTTTCTTGTTCATGCCATTCTAATTTACCTTCATTACAAAATAGGTCGAGACTAAAGTCATTAGTAACTTGAGAAGAATAATAATAAATGAGGTGATCACCATCCGGCCTATTAAACACTAATACCTCACCCGCATATTTTAAAGGGCTGATTTGTTCAGGTTTTATCCTGGTTTCTTCTTGTAATTCTCTATATGCTGAGGATCTAATATCTTTATGCTCATTTTCCTCAACCTTACCCCCTATTCCTGTATATAGATTAGGAGCAAACTTTTTCCACTCTGCACGTTTTAGAAATAAGACTTTAGTCTTCTGGAAAATAAAGATAGTTGTATATACTTGAAGTGAATTAGCCATTTATCTAGTCAAATAAACTATGCTTAAACATCCAAAAATGCCTGGTAACTATTAGCCTGAATAAACTTTCTGCGTGGAGCAACCTCATTACCCATTAATACTTCAAATACACTATCAGCCTCTTCAGCATCTTCTATTTGTATCTTTTTAAGTATTCTATTGCCGGGATTCATTGTGGTTTCCCATAATTGTTCTGGATTCATTTCACCTAAACCTTTAAATCTTTGCACTAATTTAGGAGTAATTTTTTTAGTGGTTAATTCTGCTGTTTTACTATTTAATTCTTCTTCACTAAGTACCCAAATAATAGTATCTTTATCAACTTCTATTCTAAATAAGGGTGGTTGAGCTACATAAAGGTATCCTTTATTAATTAGACTTCTGAAATGTCTATAAAAGAAAGTTAACATTAAAGTAGTAATATGTGAACCATCAACATCAGCATCGTTCATCAGGATAATTTTATGATAACGTAGTTTGCTTTCATCAAAAGTTTCTCCAATTCCAGATCCTAGAGCTATAACTAAATCTTTTAGTTTTTCATTAGCTAGTACTCTATCTATTCTATATTTCTCAGAATTAATTGGTTTACCTGATAGTGGCAATACAGCTTGGGTTGACCTGTCTCTAGCTTGTTTGGCTGAACCACCCGCTGAATCTCCCTCTACTACATAAATTTCACAGTTTACCGGATTTCTATTGGAACAATCAGCTAACTTACCTGGTAAGGCTCCCCCCTCAAATGCTCCTTTTCTAATTACTGCATCTCTAGCTGCTTTAGCTGCTTTACGAGCCTTAAAAGAAAGTAATACCCTACCTGCTATTGATTTTGCTGCTGTAGGATTTTCCTCTAAAAATCTTTTTAGTTCTGCTTCAACTACTTTTCTTACTACTTGAGTAACTTCAGGATTATGTAATTTGATTTTAGTTTGACCTTCAAATTGGGGATTAGTGACTTTTACAGATACAACAGCTGTGAGACCTTCTCTTACATCTTCACCCGATAACTTACTTTCAGCTTCATTTTTAGATAAATAATCATTGATGCTCTTTGTAAGCGCTATTCTGAAACCGGCTAGATGAGTACCACCTTCTGGGTTAATAATATTATTAGCAAATGTTAAGACTCTTTCTTGAATGTCATCTGTATATTGTAAAGCAATTTCAACGCCGATATTTTCTAAAGTTTGATTTACATAGAAAATATTTTTATGGATTATCTTATATTGTTTATTTAATTGTCTAACATAAGATCTAACTCCACCATCAAAATAATAGGTATAATTTCTAGGACTTAAATCCCCCACTCTTTCTTGATCTTCTCTCTCATCAGCAAATTTAAATAATACTCCCCCAGTTAAATATGCTTGTTGACGTAATGTGTTAATTAATTTCTTTCCACTAAATAATTCTTTACCAAATATCTCTTCGTCTGGATAGAATTCTACCGTTGTTCCATCATACGTGGATTTCTTTCCTAATTTTTTAACACTATAAAGGGGTTTTCCTTTTTCATATTCTTGTTGGTATGTATCTTTATCTCTATAAACTGTGATCTTCATTCTTTTACTTAAAGCGTTTGTTACAGCAAGCCCTACACCGTGAAGTCCTCCTGATACTTTATAGGCACCTGAATCAAACTTACCACCTGCATGAAGTGTGGTTGAGGCAATTTCTAACGCTGAGATACCCTTTTGGGGATGGATTCCAGTAGGAATACCTCTACCTTTATCACTTATAGAGATACCATTACCAGGTAACATCGTGACTAATACTCTATCGTTATATCCTGCTAAGGCTTCATCTATTGAGTTATCTACGATTTCTTTTACGAGATGATGCAAGCCTTCAATACCTGAATCTCCAATGTACATAGCCGGCCTGCGGCGTACAGCTTCTAAGCCTTCTAGTATAGTAATGTCTTCTGCGTTGTAACTGTTTTTATCTGCCATGATTTTGTTGATTTACATTATATTCTACACTATGTTAATAATTCCAGAAAAAGCTTATCTAGAATGAGTTTAGTATTAACATTAGCATTAAGGCCTCTATTTACTTGTTCGAGTGATTTTTGTAGTCTAGTTACTCTTTCAAGATTATTCAGATTAAGGTTTTCTGAGCGGATATTATTAGATAGTTCAATGTTTACTAAAATAGTAAATTCTTTCAATGCCTCTTTCTTAGCTACGTTATCTTTAGCATCAGTAAGTAATTTATCCAATTTGAAATAGTAATCGATTAATTTAATTTCGGGTTGATTAAGGATATTAGGAAATTCAGTTTGATAAGAATTGGAGGTTTTATTGCCTGTTTTAAATTCAACTAAGATGCAACGAGATTTTAAAGTATTAATAATTTTACTCGCGCTAGTAGTTAGTATAAAGATCTGTAAATAAGCTGGAGGTTCTTCAACAATTTTAAGTAATTTATTGCTAGCCTCCAAAGTTAATGTCTCTGCTTTATCAATGATTATTAATGCGGTTTTAGAAAAATGAGGTTTTTGCTGGCTAAAGCTAAATATTTCTCCTAAATCAGCAACTCCTAGTTTTGATTTTGCAGGTGTAATATAGGCTAAATTTATTCTTACAACTAAATTTTGCATTATGTCCGAGAACATTTTTTCAGTTAATTGAGTTGTAGGAAAACTAAATTGATAATGGCGATTAATAAATTCAATAACATATTGGTATATTGCTAATTTATCTCCCGCAATTAGTTTTGAAATATTAGACATAATTTATAGTATAACTCAGTCTGACATCCCAAAACTAAATTATTAAAGACAAATGGTTTTCGGTTAGTTTATGGTAATATATTATAGATGATAGTCATATATAGATTTAAGCAGATCAAGCATGGATAAATACGCAAGTGTAAAAGAAAAAGCTGAGGGAATACTTGCCCAATACGCTTTGAGCATACCAGTAGCTGTTTTTCAATTTGTGGAAACTCTAGGCGTAAAACTGCAAACTATGAACAGTGATAACCTAGTTTCTATTATTAATACTAATGATGGTGTTGTTACTGATTTAGATAAGAACGATGTATTGGGATATTACGATAAAGCTAATAATATTTTTTATTTAAATGAAAGTAATTAGCCAATAAATAGAATGCGCTTCACTGTAGCTCATGAACTAGGTCATTATTTCCTTCATTCTGGTACGCTT
>Ga0123336_10004483_pt1 | contig 11319 bp, 8 predicted proteins | sample SSSSmetaG_FD_96466 | JGI IMG/M metagenome (GOLD analysis project Ga0123336, IMG submission 96466) | Glacier valley bacterial and archeal communities from Borup Fiord, Nunavut, Canada, to study Microbial Dark Matter (Phase II) - ​SSSS metaG | ecosystem: Environmental > Aquatic > Freshwater > Ice... | reverse complement strand
CGCCGTGGGCACTCTCGATTTCACCGGCGACATGCCTGTCATTCTAGGACCCGATGGTCCCAGCCTCGGCGGCTTCGTTTGTCCGATAACCATCGTGGAAGCAGAGCGCTGGAAGATGGGACAGTTGAAGCCGGGCGATTCCGTTTCGTTCCGCCCCATCGGTTATTCGCAAGCTGTTCAACTGGAAGCCGAGCGCGATCAGGCGCTTGTCACACTGACTGGCAAGTTTCCCGAACTGCCTGCCCTGCCGAATCGCGAGCCCGCCATTCTGGGGCATTCCGCGGCTGTTACTTTTCGTGCCGACGGCGATCGTTATCTGTTGGTGGAGTATGGCCCGAACGTGCTTGACCTGCACCTTCGCGTAAGGGTTCATGCATTAGAGCAGCAACTCCGAGCGGTCAATATCCCTGGCATCCTGGACATCACACCCGGTATTCGGTCCCTACATATTCACTACGATGGAAAGCTTCGTCGCCAGGCTTTGCTTGAAGTAATGGAACACTGCGAAGCCCGCATTACCGACCTGAGCGATTTCGAAGTGCCTTCGCGCGTGGTACATCTGCCGCTTTCCTGGGACGACCCGGCAACACAGCTGGCTATTCAGAAATACATGCAGAGCGTCAGGCCGGATGCGCCGTGGTGCCCCAGCAACCTGGAATTTATTCGGCGCATCAACGGGCTGCAATCTATCGACGACGTGCATCGCATCGTGCATCAGGCCAGCTATCTGGTGCTTGGTTTGGGCGATGTATACCTGGGCGCGCCAGTGGCCACGCCCACTGATCCGCGCCATCGCCTGGTTACGACCAAGTACAATCCGGCGCGCACATGGACGCCCGAAAACGCAGTGGGTATCGGCGGCGCATATCTGTGCGTCTATGGCATGGAAGGGCCGGGCGGCTATCAGTTTGTCGGGCGCACGTTGCAGATGTGGAATACCTTCCGCTCAACGCCGGAGTTTGCGCCGGATACGCCTTGGCTGCTTCGCTTCTTCGATCAGATTCGCTTCTACCCTGTCACCGCCAATGAGTTGCTGGACATCCGCGAGGCCTTTCCTTATGGCCGTTACCCGTTGCAAATTCAGCCGGACACTTTCCGGCTGCGCGACTATGATCGATTCCTGAAAGACACCGAAGCAGGCGCCGCCGCCTTCAAGAGTACTCAGCAGCAAGCCTTCGATGCCGAGCGCGAGCGTTGGGCCGCCGCTGGGCAAGCTGAATATATGGACCCGCCCGATCTTTCGTCCGCTCCCGCGCAGGGTGTCACCGTGCCGGAAGGCTGCGCCGCCGCCGTTTCACCGCTCACCGCATCGGTGTGGAATATTGGGGTTGAAGTGGGTCAACCCGTTGTTGCGGGACAAAAGCTAGTCATTCTGGAAGCCATGAAAATTGAGATTGCCGTAACATCGCCTGTCGCGGGAGTTGTCGAAGCGTTGCACTGCACCACCGGCATGATGGTCAGCGCAGGGCAGCAATTGGTTGTCGTCAGGCGAGTGCAATCGTGAGCGTCGTTGAGAAGGTGTCGGCCCTTGCCGAGGCGCTGGAAAGCCAACCGCTTCCCCCGATATGGATCACGCGCCTCACTCGTCGCGAGTTGCTTGATCGCGCCGCGGAGGTGGATCGCACGCCTGAATTGCCGCTATCGGGTCTCACCTTCGCGGTGAAAGACAACATCGATATCGCTGGAATACCCACCACCGCCGGCTGCCCCGCCTTCTCCTACACGACTCATGAATCCGCACCCGCCGCGCAGCTCTTGCTTGATGCGGGCGCGGTGCTGGTTGGCAAGACCAACATGGATCAATTTGCCACTGGCTTAACCGGTGCGCGGTCCCCACATGGCGCGTGCTCCAGCATCTTCAATGAGCGCTATATTTCCGGCGGCTCTAGTTCCGGTTCGGCCGTCGCCGTCGCCAGCGGTCTGGTCGATTTTTCGTTGGGTACCGATACTGCCGGCTCCGGCCGCGTGCCTGCCGCGTTCAACAACCTGATCGGCATGAAGCCCACGCGCGGCTGGCTCAGCACCCGCGGCGTGGTGCCCGCCTGCCGCTCGCTCGATTGTGTTTCCATCTTTACTAAGACGCCTGAACTGGCGCTCAAAGTTCTCCGTCAAGCGCACCGTTTCGATCCGCAAGACCCTTACAGCCGGAGCACTCGAACAGGTGAGGATGCCGCACCATGGGCGAACGGACCGTTTCGATTCGGCGTTCCTCAAGACGCCGAGTTGCAGTTCTTCGGCGATACGGAAGCCGCGCGCCTCTTCGATCAAGCCGTACGAAAGCTGCATGCCATAGGTGGTGAACGAGTGGAAATCGACTATTCAAAATTCCGCAACGCCGCCAGTTTGCTATATGCCGGGCCATGGGTGGCGGAGCGTCTCGCAGCGATTGAAGGCTTTCTCAAATCCCACTATGACGACATGAACCCAGTGGTGCGCGACATCATTCGCGGCGGCCGGGAATATTCCGCGGTCGATGCGTTTCGCGGCGAATACGAGCTTCGTGAGTTGTGCCGGCAAGCGGAATCCGAATGGAACAAGGTGGATGTTCTCGCGCTACCCACCACCGGCACCATCTTCACGCATGAGCAAGTGGCGGCAGAGCCCGTGCAACGAAATTCAGATCTGGGCTACTACACCAACTTTGTCAACTTGATGGATCTTGCCGCCGTCGCCGTGCCTGCCGGCTTTCGGCCCAATGGCTTGCCGTTCGGAATCTCGCTGATCGGCGCCGCGCATTCCGACGAGGCGTTGCTCGGCTTGGCGTCTCGGTTCCTGTCTAGCGATAAGCCGCTGATCGCAGGTCACCCTGGGTGCATTGCGGTGGCCGTGGTGGGCGCTCATCTCACCGGGCAGCCCTTAAATCACCAGCTCATGTCACGCGGCGCGCGTCTGGTGAAGACCACACGCACCGCGCACGCATATCGGCTTTACGCTCTCACTGGAACTAAACCATTGAAGCCGGGTTTGGTATCCGAACCAGGGTTCGCCGGACCCGGCATTGAAGTGGAAGTCTGGGCGATGGCCGAAGACAAGTTCGGCGGCTTTGTCGCCGAAATTCCCGCTCCGCTCGGCATCGGCAACGTCACCCTCGAAGATGGCTCCTCCGTCAAGTGTTTCATTTGCGAACCGTATGCGCTGGCTTCGGCGCAGGAAGTGACTCAGTTCGGCGGCTGGCGCCGATACCTGGCGTCGCTGTAGCCAGCGCGCGCCACGCCAGCTTCACTTCGCTCCCCTGTACGGTGCAGAGAGTCCAGCCGTAAAACCAACCTTCCGCCGCGCCTTGGCCAGAGCTGAAGCCGCGCTGCAGACTGGCGCCTGAACTGCCCGCTTCCAAGTACTGTATGCCGTCGCGTTCCATCTTCAGGAATTGGTGACCGTGTCCGCTCACCACCGCAGCCACTCCATATTGTTTCGCGATCCGATGCAGCTCAAACGCTCCGCTACGAAACGTGAGCGGCAGAATCCAGAAAGGCACATGAAAGAAGACCATGCGCGGAACGCCGGCGGGCGCGGCTTTCAAGTCTTCTTCAAGGAACCGCAATTGCGCGTCGGAGAGCGTGTTGTCCCTGCCATTATTTAGCACGGTGATATGCACCAGTTCGCGAAACGTAAAACTGTAGAACGTGGGATGCCCCGTTTCGCGCTCGTAGAGCTTTGCCGAAAGCGGCGTCCACACGTCATGGTTGCCCGGCGTGAAGTATTTCGGCAGCGCGGCATAGCGGGCCCACAGCGGCCTTAGCGCTCCCCACTCCGCTTCCGCGCGCTCGTCATGCAAGCCTTCAATCGTGTCGCCCACATTGATCACGAAGGCGGGATGTTCGCTTGCTACCTCGCGCCAGACCTGTTCATAAACTACTGCATCTGCACCGCCGGTTCTATCGCCTAGAATCGCAAACCGAAGTTCTGCGAAGGCGCATCCCGCCGTGACCATCAGCAAAGCAAGCAAGCGCAGCATCTATTGAGAAGTTTAGCGGGCAGACGCCACTAGACAATTTCGAATCGCCATGTTTCTTGATCGGTGGGTTGCCGCCATACTTCCGCCGCTGGCATTTTGGATACTGTTCAACGGATTCGACGATCTTATCCTGAACATCCTGTGGCTGTGGACGTGGCTTTTTGGCAAGAGCCTGGAGCTTCCCGACGACCACGCGCCGGAGCGCCCCATCGCCATTTTTGTGCCCCTGTGGCGTGAGCACCGGGTTATCCGCCACATGGTGGAACACAATATCGCTTCTCAGAAATTCACTTCCTTTCACTTTTTTATCGGCGCGTATCCGAACGATGCTCCCACGCTGGCCGCCCTGTCAGATTTGGACGCGCACTACCCGCAGGTACATATCGCGCAGTGCCCTCACCCCGGTCCCACCTCGAAAGCCGATTGCCTGAACTGGATTTACCAGCGCATGCTGCTCTATGAAGAGGAGCACGATATCCGCTTCGAAACCGTGATGACGCACGATGCCGAAGATCTGATCCATCCGGAAGCTTTGCGCCTAATCGACCGCTACACCCGCGTCTATGGCATGGTGCAAATTCCCGTGCTGGCGCTTCCCACTTCGTGGCGTGAACTAACACACGGCGTTTACTGTGACGAGTTCGCGCAATTTCAATTTCGCGATATGCCCGTGCGCAATCGCGTGGGTGGCTTCGTTCCCTCAAACGGGGTAGGCACAGGCTTTTCGCGCGAAGCCATTGAGGCCTTGGCCGCCGCCCACAACAACCGCATCTTCGAACCTTCCTGCCTTACCGAAGATTACGAAAATGGCTATCGCGTACATAGGCTCGGGTTTCGCCAACTGTTTATTCCCCTAATGAAAATAGACGGCTCCTTCGCCGCCACTCGCGAATATTTTCCGCGCAGTTATCGAGCAGCCGTCCGGCAGCGCACACGCTGGACCACCGGCATCGCCCTTCAATCCTGGGAATATCACGGCATGCGCGAAACCCTGTCCCAACTCTGGTGGTTTTGGCGCGATCGGAAGACCGTTGTGAACAACCTGCTCACCCCAGTGATTCAACTGCTCACCCTGTATGGTGGTATTACTTTTGCCGCCAGCGCCTCTACACACCGGGAGTGGGCGCTTGCCGGCATCTTTCCACCCGCCGTGAACTGGAGCCTGGCTCTGATCGGTGCCTTGCACGTGGCTATTCGGGCTGGAACCTCGGCGCGCGTCTACGGTTGGAGCTTCGCCGCCACCACACCGTTAAGAATGGTGTGGGGCAACTGGATTAACTTCATAGCGTCCGCGTCGGCCCTTCGTCGCTATGCAATCTCTCGCGCTACCGGACGGCCCTTGGTTTGGCTCAAGACCGAACATTCCTATCCAAACCGCAACTCGCTCTTGGAGCATGAGCTGGTAGCGAGTCCTGACGAAGATTCGGTTTCGGTGGCAGTGACGCGCTCTCTTCCCGCGGCTCTTTCGCGCCGTTGGCAGGTGTTGCCCTTCCGAATTTCCGCGGGTCATCTGCACTTGGCAGGCGTTGCGGCGCCTACCGACGAAATGCATGTAGAACTAGCTGGACTCTGTTCACTGGAGATACGTTTTCACAAAATCAGCGAAACCGATTACAAATCGCTGTCCGAGAAATATCTTCCCGAAGAATCTACCGCACTTGCGGAGGAGCCAGCATCGATAGTGGCGCCATCTCTGTAATCCGCCACTTGCCTTTCACCATGCCGGTCACGACCTTGACAGTAACAGTGCGACGCTCTGTTGGCCCTTCGTCCTGCTTCGATTTGATTTGCAGGAACCATTCCGTGTCGGCTTTACGACGCGCTTCATCGCCCGATTCTTCCCGAATTTCAATCACGCAGATCAAATCGTATTGGCTTGTGAGCGCGCCCAGATCCGCCACCAGATTCTGATACCCGGGCATGGTGTTCGCGAAAGTGTCAAGCACGCCCGGCAGGTTGCCGTCGCTCAATTTGGCCGCGAAATTGGTCAACAGTTTCAACGTGGGACGACCGTCGTCACCTTGGAGTGCCGCAGCCCACAACGCCAAAAACAATCTGCGTGAACTATGTCCGATAGCTGGCATTGATACGGATATAACCCTCGGTAAGGTCGCAGGTCCAGAACGTAGTCGAAGCGCGGCCGCTACCCTCCAATGCAACCTGAATCAGCACATCTGGCGAATTGAGTTTCGTTTTCAAGTCCGCTTCTGAAAACGGTGCCGCCAAGCCGCGCTTGCACACGGTGACGCCTTGAATCTGAATCGAGACCTTGGCCGGGTCGAACTCCACACCGGCATTTCCAGCCGCGCAAATGATGCGGCCCCAGTTTGGATCGTTGCCCGCCACCGCTGTCTTCACCAGCGGAGAATTGGCGATGGAGCGTGCAATCGCCACAGCCTTTTCCGCCTTCGCGGTACCTGAAACTTGTATCTCAATCAGCTTGGTGGCGCCTTCGCCATCGCGGGCAATCTGCTTGGCCAGCGATTGCAGCACGGCATTCACCGCTTCCTGAACGGCGGGCAATTCTTTCAGGTCGGGCCGGAAGCCGCACGCGCCGTTCGCCATCATCACCAGCGTATCGTTCGTGCTGGTATCGCCATCCACACTGATGCGGTCATAGCTCACTGCGTTCCCAGCACGCACCATGCGGCTCACCACCGCGGGCGCCAGCAACGCGTCCGTCATGAGGAAACCCAGGGTGGTCGCCATGCGCGGTTGAATCATTCCGGAGCCTTTCGTCATGCCTGCGATGCGCACAGTTCCGCGGCGCAGCTTCAGCTCTACACCTTCCGTCTTCGACACCAGATCGGTCGTCATGATGGCGCGCGACACCGGTTCGAAGCCGTCTTGCGTGAGCCCTTCCTTCAAGCGCGGCAGCGTGTTCAAAATCAGTTGCGCGTCCAGTTCGACGCCGATCACGCCCGTGGAAGCAACCAGAACCTGGGCCGGCGTGAGGCGCAGCATTTTCGCGGTAGCTCGCGCGGTAGATAGCGCCATAGGCCAGCTTGGTAAATCTTGCTCCCGAAACGCGCTCTATCTCCGCGGGATGAATCAAGCCCATGCGCGAATCGCCCAGCAGAATATTAGGGTTTGGGTCGTGGCGAAAGGCAATCAGTTTCGTCAGGCACGTATTCAGCGGAAACGCGGAACGCTCTTTCACTTCCTTGGCGATGAACGGCGAATCGAACAGGCAAAACGGGTCGGTCCAATAGATTCCGAACGCCAGCAGCAGAAATGGAGCGGCCAACAGAGCCGATTTAAGAAAAAACCGGGTGTACCCGGAATGCGATGCCAGCGTCATTTGAGGTGTCGGCAATCAGAACTGGAAATAAATAAACTCTTTGGCTTTGTTGAACGCGCCGAAAAAGAGCAGCGTCGCGCAGCAGGCATAATACAAGCTCCAGCGCACGTATACGGGTTGGCGCTGAACGAAACTCCGCAGCCTTACTCCGCTCCGCAGGCGCACCCAATGTTGTGCCAATTCCACAACCAACAGAATAGGGATAGCCATCACGGCCAGAGTGAACTCGTCTTTCGCCAGCCGCATCAAGATGTTCGCTTTAATAAAAGACAGGCTGTGCAGATTCGCCGGTAGTTCAGCCAACCCCTCCGTCAGGTGTGAAGCAATGTAAAACGCGTCCGCAGTGGTTCGCGCGCGGAAGAAAATCCAGGCGAAGCAAATGAGCGTGAACGTGATGAGAGTTCGCACCGCTTGCAAGGGAAATCGTAAGCCGGGCGGTGTATTCCAGTGGGGGAATAGGGCCTTGGACAGCATCGCGCCCCATTGCTCCATCATCAGATATAAGCCATTCAACCCACCCCATATTACGTAGGTCCAGTTGGCGCCATGCCAAAGACCGCTGACCAAAAAGGTGATGAGCAGGTTGCCGTAGCGGCGCAGAAAGGGAACGCGGCTACCGCCTAAGGGGAAGTAAACGTAATCGCGAAACCAGGTGGAGAGGGAGATGTGCCAGCGCCGCCAGAAATCTCCCACGCTGGCGCTGAAATAAGGTGTCCGGAAATTTTCCATCAGTCGAAATCCCATCACCTGGGCGGAACCAAGCGCAATATCGGAATAGCCGGAAAAATCGCAGTAAATCTGGAAGGCAAAGAACACAGTCGCCAGCAGGAAAGAAATGCCGGTGTAGCTTCGCGGATGATCGTAAACCTGGTTCACGAAGGGGGCCAGCCGGTCGGCCACCACTACTTTCTTAAACATGCCCCAGGCCATCAATTGCAGCCCCGAGATCACACGCGCGTATTCGAAGTGGTGGACTTCGTGAAATTGGTGCAGCAGGTTTTGCGGGCGTTCAATCGGGCCCGCCACCAACTGCGGATAGAACATGACATACAGCGCAAAGATTCCTATGTTCGTTTCCGGCTTTTGCCGCTTCCGGTACACCTCAATGGTATAGCTCAACGATTGAAACGTATGAAACGAGAGGCCGATCGGCAGGATGATATCGAGCGGGTTCAGCGGATATGTCCAGCCAATTCTCCCCCCTACGCCTTGCAGCGATACGGTGAGGAAGTTGTAGTACTTGAAAAAGCCCAGCACGCCGATATTGGCGAAAATGCTGGCCATCAGGCAAAGTTTCCGGCTGCGCCCCTCCTGCCTGTCGATCCAGATACCCGCAAAGTAATCCACCAGTATGGTAAAGGCCAGAACAAAGATGTAGATCGGCCGGAACGACATGTAGAAATAGCAGCTCGCCCCTAGCAGCAGCGCTCCTCGAAGACGGGGAGACAGTGCAAAGTAAAGCGCTGTGATGACGGGGAAAAAGACCAGAAATTGGAGCGAGTTGAACAGCACAGTTCTGGGTCAACGTACCACATTTGGCTTTGGGCCAGATGGTGCAAGCTCGCCTTCCCACCACGCCAATTGTGAAACGGCATTAGCCTTGCTTCTACAGATGTAGAGGAAGACACAATTATGAAATTTGTAGCTGCGCTTGTAGCGATGTCGGCTCTTTTGAGCGCCCAGGAACCGAATCCCACCCAGGGTCCGCGGCCCGGTTTTCCCGCGGATTCAGTGCCCGTATTCCGCGTTACTGTTGTTTCCCGAACCATCAAAGCCATCAATTTTCACCATCGGACCGGATCGACCAATGTCGATCTGAAAGGTACCGCGATCATGCCGCAGGCAACAGGCGTGGCTCGAGTGCAGAGCAATACTGGCGCGACAAAGATGACGCTGGACATTAAAAAGATGAGCGCTCCCCAAAGTTTTGGGGCGGAATACCTCACGTTTGTGGCTTGGGCAATCACCCCCGAAGGCCGCGCCGACAATTTGGGTGAAGTGGTTCTGAATGGCGATGCCACTCATCGCTCGATTGATGTTGCAACCGAATTACAGGCTTTTGGCATCATTGTGACGGCCGAGCCGTATTGGGCCGTTACTCAGCCCTCAGACGTCGTCGTGATGGAAAACTTCATTCGCGCCGATACCACCGGGACCATCGAACAGGTGGATGCGAAGTATGAACTTTTGCAACGCGGCCAGTACACCAAGATCGTCAACCCCACGGTTCTGACGCCCCTCATTAGCGATACCAAGACAAATCTTCAGTTGCGCGAAGCTCGCAACGCCGTGGAAATTTCACGTGCCACCGGTTCCGACAAATATGCCGCAGAAACTTTCCAAAAAGCCCTGATCGACCTCAAGAACGCCGAAGATTACAATCGCGGCAAGGGCGATAAGCGCGCGCTCGAAACCAATGCGCGCGAAGCGGTGCAAATGTCCGAAGACGCTCGCATCATTACTCTGCGTAAGCTGCGCGAAGAGAATCTGGCGGCAGAACGTGCAGCCTCGGCGCAGCGTGAAGCGGACGCCCGTGCCCAGGCGGATGCGGAAGGGCGCCGCCGGGCTCAGGCCGATGCCGATCGTTCAGCGGCGGAGCGTGCCAGAGCCGATGCGGAACGCGCCAAAGCGGAAGCTCAAGCGGCATCTGCGCAGGCAAATCAGGATCGCGCCGCGGCAGAAGCTGCCCGCCAGGCTGCCTTAGCGCAACAAGTGTCCGCACAAGCCGAAGCCGAAAAGGCTCGTTTAGCGGCGGCGCAAGCCAACGAAGCGGCGGCCCAGGCCAATGCGGCGCTTCAGAAGTCTGAAGCGGAGAAGTCGGAAATGCGCCAGAAACTGCTCATCCAGCTCAATTCCATCCTGGAGACCAAGGACAGCGCGCGCGGTTTGATCGTCAACATGTCAGACGTGCTGTTTGATTTCGGCAAGGCCACTCTGAAGCCGGGTACTCGTGAAACGCTCGCGAAAGTTGCGGGCATTTTGCTCGCCTACCCCGGCCTTCGCCTGCAACTGGAAGGGCATACGGATAGCGTAGGGTCGGACGCTTTTAATCAGACGCTCTCGGAAAAGCGGGCCTTTGCGGTTCGCGACTATCTGGTCGGCGCGGGAATCAGTGGCAACAGTTTGACCGCCATCGGCTACGGCAAGGCGAGCCCGGTCGCCTCAAACGATACCGATGCTGGACGGCAGCAGAATCGCCGCGTCGAAATGGTTGTTTCGGGTGACATTATCGGTACACCCATCGGCGCCGCAACCCGCCAGTAAGCTGTTTTGCTAACTCGCATCAACACGGGGGAGTTCTCTTTTGGGAACTCCCCTATACTTCAAAAACCGCCTCCTAGTACTTGCTCCTTCCCTGCTTTTATTTGTTTCATTTCAAACAAATGCAGGTCATGCTAACTTTCTCCCAGGCCATCTAAAAGTCGGTTTAAATCGTAGTTCTTGTGTGGGTGACGCAAAGGAGATCGGCAAGATTCTGAGACAACTTTCTGACATGAACAGGCGCGGTGACGATCGGATCGAGATGCAGTTGCCGTGCCGCCTGATGTTCCCCAGCGTTTGGTCTTCTTCCCTCGACGGATTTACCGGTAATCTCCATCGCAATGGAGTATTGGTAGCCTGTCGCCTCAAACCAGGTCGAGACTTGCCGAGTGTTGGCGATACGGCCACAGTACATATTGAACTACCGCCGAATCAGAATTTCCCGCCGAAATATATCCGCTGCGATACAACTTTGGTCAGAATCGAAAAATTGGAAGATTGCGGCGTCCAGTTCGCCATGAAGATTCTGAACATGGATTTTCAAGACGATCCCGCAGTCTGGCTTGACTCCGAAACCTGCGGTTACATCATGTAAAGTTTTATTTTCAGCCGCGTTCTCAATCACTTGCGCTAAACGTCGCCCTCTAGCCTGCATCACCGGTGCTAGCTATGGGGCGTATGAAGACTCCATATCTCCTTCCTGATTGTTCTCCTAGGGCGCTTGCATGTTCTGGGGAATGACCGACGAAGTCTGCCGGCGCATATTCCCCTTCACTCCTTTGGCGAATCTGGAAGCTTACCT
>Ga0123336_10004482_pt1 | contig 11322 bp, 7 predicted proteins | sample SSSSmetaG_FD_96466 | JGI IMG/M metagenome (GOLD analysis project Ga0123336, IMG submission 96466) | Glacier valley bacterial and archeal communities from Borup Fiord, Nunavut, Canada, to study Microbial Dark Matter (Phase II) - ​SSSS metaG | ecosystem: Environmental > Aquatic > Freshwater > Ice... | reverse complement strand
TATGCTCCTCCTTGTGATAAACAGTTTTGTTATTTAAACTGTCTACTACAAGGGGAGCATATCAATTTATTGGTGCTTTTGTTTTTATTTTAGACTATAGCAGCATAAGATATCGACAAATACCGACAAAAAATTTATTGACACCTAATTGAGAGTATCATATAATTTTAATTGGAATTATGTAGTAAACTTTAGCTATAATTATAAATTACAAGCCACGTCCGGTATGTTTAATGATGATAATTAGGCTTACAAAGTCTTTATAAATAAAATAGAAAATTGGGGTATTTAAAATGAAGTGGTTTTATAACATGAAAATAAGCACGAGATTATTAGCAGGATTTATTTTAGTAGCAGTACTGGCTATCTTTGTTGGTGCTATAGGAATAATTAATATTGGTGTAATAGAATCAAGAGATACTGTTTTATATGAGAAGATGACTAAGCCAATTAGTGAAGTAGTAACAGCAACTGATAGCTTTCATAGAATGCGTGTTATTATTCGGGATGCTTTAATAACCACAGACAAAGAACTAGGAAAAAAGGAGCTTGCTAAAATAGAGGTGCGTAAAGCTGAACTTAATAAGGTAAATGAAAATATTAAAGATGTTTGGCAATCTCAGGAAAGTAAGGTTGCATATAATGATTATGCAACTAAATTGCAAATCTTATATGATTTATTACCAAGTTTAATACAAACAATAGACAGCGGTGATGGAGCAGCTGCTGCGATAATGCTACAAGATGACCAACCTGTTGGAAAAGCATTTTCTGACACACAAGATGCTTTATCAAATATAGCTAAATTGGAAGTCGATAATGCTAGAATACAAGCTGAAGAAAATACTAAAACAGCTAATACTGCTGCAACAACTATGCTTATTATAATTGTAATATGTGTTTTACTGGCTGTTGCTCTAGGGCTATTAATTTCAAATAGCATAAGTAAACCAATTAAAAAGCTTGCAGCAGCAGCAGATAAACTAGCCCTTGGTAATGTTAGCGTTGAAATAAATGCAACTACCAAAGATGAAATAGGTAAATTGAATCAATCCTTCTCAAATATGATAGATAATATACGTGGACAAGCTTTAAATGCTCAGAGAATAGCAGAAGGAAATTTGGATTTTGAAATTATAGAAAAATCTAAACAGGACGTGTTAGCAATTAGTATGAAGCAAGTTGTTAGTGCGTTAAGAGAACTTGTTGTTGATATGAACACAATGTCTATTGAGACTTCAGAAGGTAAGCTTATTAAAGCGGATGCTACTAAACATAATGGAGAATATAGAAAAATAGTCGAAGGGGTAAATGGAACATTAGACGCTATTATCACTCCTTTAAATGAAGCCACTATGGTATTAAATCAAGTTGAATTATACGATTTCACATCATCAGTAACCGGCAAGTATAAAGGCACTTTTAAATTATTTACAGATTCTATTAATGATGTCAGCTTAAGGTTGCAAAGTGTACAAGATGCCTTTATCCGTGTTTCTAACGGTGATACCACAAGACTTGCTGAATTTAAAAAGTTAGGCAAACGATCAGAGAATGATAAGTTGACGCCAGCTGCTACATCAATGATGCAAGCCATTGAAGATATAATAAATGAAGTTGAAATTCTATCAGATGCTGCTATTAATGGTGAACTACATATTAGGGGAGATGTTCAGAAGTTTAATGGTGGATATCAAAACATTATTAGTGGAATGAATAATACAATGGAAGCGGTTGTAGGTCCGATAATTGAATCCTCCGCTGTTTTGCACGAAATCGTCAAAGGCAATTTGACTGTAAAGATGGAGGGCGAATATAAGGGCGATTATGCCAAAATTAAAGATTCACTCAATGCCACAATAGATTCATTCAATGAAGTGCTAAATGATATAAATGATGCAGCGTCACAAGTTGCCTCAGGCTCGAAACAGGTTTCAAATATGGCACAAGCCCTTTCCCAAGGCACAACAGAGCAAGCCAGTTCAGTTGAGGAATTAACGTCATCCATGGACGAAATTGCTGCAAAGACTAAGCAAAATGCTATAAATGCAAACCAAGCAAATGTATTTACTTTAGAAGCCAAAGCTGCTGCAGTAAACGGAAATATACAAATGATTGATATGCTTACATCTATGGAGCAAATAAATGAATCGTCAATAAATATATCAAGAATTATAAAAGTTATTGATGAGATTGCATTTCAAACAAATATTCTTGCATTAAATGCTGCAGTAGAAGCAGCTAGAGCTGGACAGCAGGGAAGAGGCTTCGCTGTCGTGGCAGAGGAAGTTAGAAACTTAGCTGCAAGAAGTGCAACAGCCGCAAAGGAAACAAGTGAATTAATTGAAGGCTCAGTTAGAAAGGTTAAGGATGGAACTAAATTAGCTAATGAAACAGCTAGTGCTTTGAGTAAAATAGTTGATGGAGTTTCCCAAGCTGCTACACTTGTTGGTGATATAGCAATTGCTTCAAATGAGCAAGCAACTGGAATTGCGCAAGTTAATAGAGGAATTATGCAAGTCGCTGAGGTCATCCAGACAAACTCAGCCACTTCAGAAGAAAGTGCTGCAGCAAGCGAAGAACTATCGAGCCAAGCAGAGCTTCTTAATGACAAGATTGGCCAATTTAAGCTTAAAGAAGTTGTTGCCACTGATTATTATATAAAAAATTCCAAAGATATAAGAATGCTAGAAGATTCAAGTAACAATAATAAGCCATTAATAAAATCTAAAAAAATAGTTCTTGATAGCAAAGAATTTGGAAAATATTAATCAAAAACAAAAAAGATGCTGTAACGATAGATTTAAATCGTTACAGCATCTTTTAATTATTTTGATTGTTTACTTTTGCATTACAGCTTCTCTACAAATTGAAATAGAAGCACTTGTCCCTAACCTATTTGCACCAGCTTCTATCATAGAAAGTGCAGTTTTATAATCACGGATACCTCCGGCTGCCTTAACCCCCATTGTGTCTCCAACAGTTTGTCGCATTAAGCTAACAATCTCAGGAGTAGCGCCTTGAGGACCAAAACCAGTAGATGTCTTAACAAAATGAGCCCCAGTACTCTTGCATATTTCGCATGCAATAATTATTTCTTGAGGCGTAAGGTAGCAGGTTTCTAAAATTACCTTCACTATTGCATCATTACTTATAGCGGTGTCAACAACTGCTTTAATATCACGTTGCACAGCATCATATTTTTTGTATTTTAATGCGCCTATGTTAATAACCATGTCTACTTCATGTGCGCCAGATATTATGGAATTAGTTGTCTCAAAAACCTTAACCTCAGTCGTTGTTGCTCCAAAAGGAAAGCTGACAACTGCACAAATCTTAACATCTGTAGATTCAAGCAATTCAGCCGCATAAGAAACATTAACCGGATTTATGCACACACTATAAAATCCAAAATCGAGTGCTTCTTTGCAGAGTGCAGCTATTTGCTCTCTTGTTGCATCAGCCTTTAACAACGTGTGGTCGATATAACTTGCTATATTTGAATTCATAAAAAGCTCCTTTAAATAAGTTGTTAGCCTTTATTTTACCACATTAAAAAGGTGTTGACAAATTACATCAATAAGGTATAATAGTGTAAACATATCGGTAAAGTATGCATTACAAATTAAGATAATTAACTAAGCCGATAAAAAAATGTAAAGAGTGTTTATGGGTAGAATATTATATTATAGAGGAGGATTTTATTATGGGAGACAGAAAATTAGGCTTTAGTACATTACAAATTCATGCAGGGCAAACAGTGGATGCGGTCACAAAATCAAGAGCGGTACCGATTTACCAGACAACTTCGTACGTTTTTGATAACTCAGCGCATGCAGAGAATCTTTTTGGTTTAAAAGAGGGCGGCAATATTTACACAAGAATAATGAATCCAACAACTGATATTTTAGAGCAGAGAATAGCAGCATTAGAAGGTGGAGTCGCAGCATTAGCCGTAGCAAGCGGATCAGCAGCAATAACTTACAGTATTTTAAATATAGCTAGGGCTGGAGATGAAGTAGTTGCAGCAAGTACACTTTATGGTGGTACATTTAATTTGCTAGCGCATACACTCCCAAGACTAGGGATAAACACTGTATTTGTCGACCCAGATGAGTCAGAGAATTTTGAAAAAGCAATTACAGAGAAAACAAAATTAGTTTTTATAGAAAGTTTAGGAAATCCTGCAATAAATATTGTAGATATTGAAAAAGTTGCTAAAATTGCTCATGCTCATAACATACCATTGATAGTTGATAATACCTTTGGAACGCCATATTTAATAAAACCATTTGAATTTGGCGCTGACATCATCGTTCATTCTGCTACAAAATATATTGGTGGACATGGAACAAGTATTGGCGGACTCATTGTCGATTCTGGTAATTTTGATTGGGGTAATGGCAAATTTCCTGATTTCACAACACCTGATGAGAGCTACCATGGAATAAGATATCATAATGATTTAGGTAAAATAGCTTATATCCTTAAAGCCCGTGTTCAGCTTCTTCGTGATACAGGCGCTGCCATCAGCCCTTTTAACTCATTCTTATTGCTACAAGGATTAGAAACCTTGTCTTTGAGGATGGAAAGACACCAAGAGAATACACTAAAGATAATAAGCTTCCTCAAAAATCATCCTAAAGTAGCATGGGTAAATTACCCAACATTAGAAGATAGTAAATACTATGAATTATCTAAGAAGTATTTTCCAAAAGGAGCAGGCGCTATTTTCACATTTGGAGTAAAGGGAACAGATGTAGATGCAAAGAGCGTTATAGATAAATTAGAGATATTCTCACTCCTAGCAAATGTTGCAGATGCAAAGAGTCTTGTAATTCATCCTGGTAGTACCACACATCAGCAGCTTAATGCCGAACAACAACTTAAAGCGGGAATAACTCCAGAGCTAATAAGATTGTCCGTGGGTATAGAAGATGTCGAAGATTTAATTTATGACTTAGACAATGCTTTGAAATAAAATAGTTATATAAAAATAACCACTAAGTTTTCGTCAGAAAATTTAGTGGTTATTTTTATATACTAATATTTATTCAACAAGCCAAGTTCATTTATCATGTAAGGTATACTGTTCTCAAAATTAACACCAAAACGTAAATCAGTACCAGCCGCTCGTGTTCGAAGAATGCTTTGCGTAACAACCTTCACCGCTAATTGAGCCGCTTTACTTAGCTCAAATCCATTTAATACCGCGGAAAGTAGAACGCTTGCAAAAATATCGCCTGTACCGTGAAAAACACCATCAAATTTTTGTGAGAATGAATAGCTAATGGTATCCGTATTTTTATCGTATGTTGCTGCTCCTAATTTTTTGTCATCAAAATAAACTCCAGTTAGCACGACCTGCTTTGGCCCTAAGCTACTCAATTTCTTTATGAGTGATTCAATGTAAGTCCTTGTATATGGACCAGGTTGATAACTTTCACCTAATAAAAAGGCGGCTTCTGTTATATTTGGCACAATTAAGTCTGCCTTTTTGCATAGTTTCGCCATTCCATCAACAAAGTCAGGTGTAAATGTTTGATATAGCATTCCGTTATCTGCCATAACCGGGTCGACAAGAATTAGATTTTCTTTTCTTTGGAAGATATCAAATATTTCAGAAACAATGCTAAGTTGTTGAAATGAACCTAAAAACCCGCTATACATTGCATCAAATTCAATATCAAGTGATTTCCAGTGTTTTGCAAAGGGCAGAATATCTTCTGTTAAATCCCTGTAGGTGAAATCTGTGAAACCACCAGTATGCGTAGATAATATGGCTGTTGGAAGTACGCATGTTTCAATACCAGCAGCAGATAATATAGGTAGCGCCACTGTTAAAGAGCATTTTCCTAAACCTGAAATATCATGTATTGCTGCAACCCGTTTTTGTTTTGACATATATAATAAGACCTTTTACTTTCAATTTAATATTATTAGGTTATAGTATAGTTCATTTTGATTTAATACTCAAATAAATCCTATAGAGCAAAAAAATATATTGAAAAAGCTTCTCATAAATTGATATAATTTAAGAATGATAATTGAACATAAATAAGATAAAAAAAGGAGCGATTATAAATGAAACTAGAAAGCGTAGACTTTAGTATCTTAGAGAATCAACAAATTTTAAATGTAAACACAGAAAAGCCAAGAACTTGGTATATCCCATACCAAAGCACAGAAACTGCAAAGGATGGATATAAGGGAGAATCAGAGTTTTATAAGTTGCTTAATGGAAATTGGGGATTTACGTACTTTAAAAATATAACTGAATTTAATCAAGGAAGTGGGGAAAAGGATATTTTACCTGTACCTTCAAACTGGCAAATGTATGGGTATGACGTTCCACAATATGTGAATGCTGCCTATCCTATCCCGATGGACCCACCTTACGTGCCAAATGATAATTCAATTGGATTATATGAGACGGAATTCATACTAAGTGAACAGTGGAAGGATAAAGAGATTTTCTTAAATTTTGAGGGGGTAGACACCTACTTTTTTGTGTGGGTTAACTCACAATTCGTTGGAGCAAGTCAAGGTTCTCATTTACCATCTGAATTTTGCATATCTAATAATCTAACTGAAGGAGTAAACACGTTGTCTGTAGCTGTATTTAAATGGGCGTGGACTACTTACATAGAGGATCAGGACAAATTTAGATTGTCAGGCATATTTAGAGATGTTTATTTGCTGGCAAGGCAACCGCAACATATTCACGATATATATATAAAGACAGAACTCCAAAATTGCTATACAAATGCTCAAGTGACAATTGAAATTGAAATGAGTAAGTCATGTGATTGCGAAGTTCAGTTAGAGGTCTTTGATAAAGCAAAGAGTTCTGTTTATAAGGGTAAAATACCATTAGTTAATACACAAAGTTATCAATTTAAAATGGAGAATGTCGATAAGTGGACAGCAGAAACTCCGGATATTTACACTTTTATTCTGAGTTACAAAGAGGAGTTTATACCTGTTAATGTCGGCTTTAGAAAGATTGAGATAAGCGATGAAGGTGCGTTACTTATAAACGGAACGTCAGTTAAACTTAAAGGCGTAAACCGACACGACACCCATCCAGACTTAGGCGGCTACACACCTATACAGCATATGGAAAAAGATTTAATCGTAATGAAAACACACAACATTAACACAATAAGAACTTCCCACTATCCAAACACGCCAGAATTTCTACAACTTTGTGATAAATATGGATTTTATATACTGGATGAAGCAGATTTAGAATGCCATGGAATGTATCATGGGGGCACGCTAAATGGAAAAGAGACTCATTTAATGCTTACGGACAATGAAACTTGGAGCGCAGCTTATGTGGATAGAGCACATCGAATGGTTGAAAGGGATAAGAACCATGCTTGTATAATTTTCTGGTCACTCGGCAACGAAGCTTCATTTGGAATAAATCATGAAAAAATGTCAGCTCATATAAAAAGTCGTGACTCAAGTAGGTTAGTACATTATGAGGGTGGCGGCGAAGCTGAATGTTTAGATGTATTCAGTAGGATGTATCATTCCGTTGAAGCCTGCATAGATGAAGGCAAAAAAGCAAGTTCCAAACCATTTTTTCTGTGTGAATATAGTCATGCTATGGGAAATGGGCCAGGAGATTTGTATGATTATTGGGAAGCATTTTACCAATATCCAAGGCTTATTGGCGGATGTGTTTGGGAATGGGCTGACCATGCAGTTAGGCAGAAAACAGAAGATGGAAAGGAGTTTTTTGCTTATGGAGGTTATTTCGGCGAGTTCCCACATGATGGAAATTTTTGCGCAGATGGACTTGTTAGGCCAGATAGAACCCCAAGTACGGGGCTAATTGAGTATAAAAAAATTATTCAACCAGTTAAAGTGGAATCAGTTGATTTATTGTCGGGTAAAATAAAGCTAGAAAATAGATATGATTTCACTAATCTTGATAAATTGGAATGCCGGTGGAAGATAGTTAACCAAAGTGGGATTGTTGAAAGAGGTGTTCTATCGCTAAACCTTGAACCGCATACTAGTTTAGAAGTACAATTGCCATATAAAATACCGCAACAATCCAGGGAAATATATTATTTAGAAATATCCTTTATCGAAAAACAAGACAAACTTTGGGTAGAAGCAGGTTACGAGGTTGCTTTTGAGCAGTTCGAATTACCTGTAGAACTTACAGCACAAGAACCGCTAGTCACTACCGGAATGCAGCCAATTTGTATTAATAAATTGGAAAATGACATAGTAATCCAGGGAAATGACTTTAGATATATATTTGATAGTTTTAGAGGGCATTTTACCAGCATAATTAAGAATGGAGTTGAGATGCTCCATCAAATTCCTAGATTTTCTATTTGGAGAGCGCCAGTTGACAACGATAGAGGAATCAGGAATGAATGGCAAGGGCAACACATGCAAAAAGCTGTTGAAAAGGTCTATAGTTGCAAGGTTATGGCTGCCACAGAAAAATATATAGTAATAGAAGCTAATTATTCGATTAGTGGGCCTACTTTTATGCCAATTGTAAGATTTGTCGCAGAGTGGACGATATATGGAAGTGGTGATATTAAATGTTCAGTTAATGCGAATATTAGAGAAAACTTAAACACTATACCAAGGTTTGGTCTTGAAATAGTTATGGCAAAGGGAAATGAACAGATGAAATATTTTGGAATGGGCCCTTTTGCTAGCTATATTGACATGAAACGCCTAGACCACATGGGAATATTTACTTCAACGATCGATGAACAGTACACCCCGTATTTATTCCCTCAAGAATGCGCAAATCATACAGAGGTAAAATGGTCTTTAGTACATGACCAACTTGGGCGAGGAATGCTATTTAAGGGCACACCTGATTTTAATTTTAGCGCACTACATTACACGGCGAAAGACCTTGATGAAGTACTGTATACGAGTTCACTTAAACGTCGTGATGAAACTATTATACACATAGATTATAAGCAGACCGGTATAGGTTCAAATAGTTGTGGACCAGGACTTTCACCAAAATATCAATTCAATGAAAAGGAATTTAGTTTTGAATTTATAATGAAACCTATATTTATTGAGGGAGTTAATATTTTAAAAGAAGCACAAAAAATCCCAGAGAAGAGGATAAAATGATTTTTGATCTTACACATTCAGTGACTGATAAAATGCTGACATATCCAGGAGACCCAATTGTGTCTATTGCAAGCACTGCGTCTGAGGATAATTTATACAATGTATCGGCAATCATGATGGGGACTCATAGTGGCACTCATGTAGACTTGCCTCTTCATTGCATAAAAGGTGGAGAGGGTGCAGGAACCGCGGCTTTAAATAGGTTTTTTGGGGACGCAGTGGTCATACGCGTTCCCTTCTCCCAGACTCAGCCTATAGATTTATCTAAAGTTGACTTATCAATGGTGAAATCAGGGGATATTTTACTAATAGCCTCTGGTTGGGATGAATTTTTTGGGCAAGCTGAGTTCTTTACTAGAAATGTTGGGTTCGCAGACGGAACAGGGGAGCTTCTGAAAATATTGGAAATAAAAGCGCTTGGCACAGACTTGCCCTCCGTTGATGTTCCCGGAAATGGAGCTGTAAATCACCTTTCACTTTTATCTAATGGCATTATTATATTTGAAGCACTAAAAGGTCTGTGCATGCTTGAAGGAAAGAGAGTAACCTTTTATGGAGTTCCTTTAAAAATAATTTCAGGTGATGGTAGCCCTATACGAGCATTTGCGACAGACTAATTTGCTCATGAGGCTAAACATATTCTAATAATTTAATAAATGAATATGATTAGAATGGAGAACATTTAACTGCAAGGAAATAGTATGGCTTTTATCTATGGATTTTGTCTTGCATATATAGCTAACGACTATATTAAATTATGGGAAAATAAAATTTATGCTAATCTAAAGATATCCACTACGCGAAAAAAATATTTAAGCATATTTTCTGCATATCTTTCATTTGTATCAGCAATATGTCTTTTTATTTTTTCGCTAGTACCTATGTTATTGCAAAGCATAAGGGAATTGACCACAAACTTGCCTATGTACGTGGGTAAAATATCACATATTTATCAATACATAAATACTCAAGCCTTAGTTCATTTGCCACCAGTTATTGCTGATAACATACGTGCATTCATGGATAGTGTGGGGTATTCCATAACAGATTGGCTGAGCCTTTCTCGAATTACAGGGTTAATTGGAAACACTACTTCCGGCGTATTCAATTTCCTATTTGCGATCGTGATATCTTTATATATGTTAGCTGACAAAGAGAGTATCTGTCTAGCGGTGAACAGTATATTAACTGCGCTATTTCCTATAAAAATTATATCAAAAATAAAATGGGTAACTAAGGAAATAAATAGAATATTTTCGCAATATTTTACCGGTAAATTAATTCAATCGGTTATTATAATTATCGTCGCATTTGTTGCTTTTTCTGCATTTAAGGTTCCCTACGCAGTATTCTTTGCATTTTTCATTGGGATTACTAACATGATACCTTATATTGGGCCTTGGATTGGTGGATTTCCAGCGATAATTGTATCAAGTATAAACGATTTATGGCTGGGAATATATGTTGCCATATGTATAGTTATAATACAATTAATAGACAATTTTATAATTAATCCTAAAGTAATAGGTAGCCGAATAGGAATAAGCCCTCTATTAGTAATAGTAGGACTTACCATAGGTGGTAAAATGTTCGGCTTTCCAGGAATGATTCTTGGTGACGCAATGGCTGCTGTTGTTAAGGTGCTCTTCTATGACAATTTTGTAAAGTGGAGACTCAAAAAGTTAAAATCTGTTCAACAAGCCACGTTGCCGTAAGCAAGCCTCGTATGCAACTAATGTTGTTGCATATCCAACATTTAACGATTCGCAGCTACCAAACATTGGGATTATAATAGGCTGGCTGAACTTGTGATCAAGCCAATCTTTAGAAATCCCAAGAAATTCATTGCCAGCCACAATAGCAACTCTACCCGAGTAATCACACTGATAATAATGCTTAGTTGCGGTCAGATCAGTAAGAAAAACCTTAAATTTATTTGCATCTAGCCATTTAATAAGCTCTTGCATTGAAACATCAACGATTGGCAACGTAAACGCTGCACCTAAACTAGCCTTTATTAAACGACTATTTGTCAAGCGGACCCTGCGGTTTGTGACAATAACAGCCTGTCCTCCTGCGCAATCTAATGATCTTATTATAGACCCAATATTTCCAGGCTGCTCTTGTCCATCAAGAATTGTAATAACCATATTATCTTCAAGGTTGATATCCTCTAATAAAAATTTAGGC
>Ga0123336_10004480_pt1 | contig 11326 bp, 11 predicted proteins | sample SSSSmetaG_FD_96466 | JGI IMG/M metagenome (GOLD analysis project Ga0123336, IMG submission 96466) | Glacier valley bacterial and archeal communities from Borup Fiord, Nunavut, Canada, to study Microbial Dark Matter (Phase II) - ​SSSS metaG | ecosystem: Environmental > Aquatic > Freshwater > Ice... | reverse complement strand
TTCAGTGTTTTTCTTATATTTATTATAGACATAAAATGAAATTAATGCTAAAACTATCACAGATATTATTGGCAAAATAAATCTAAGTGAAAAAGGGTGTGCTATATTTTTACCCATAAAGGAATAAACCGCCATCTCAGGTAAAATTCCTAACATAGTTCCTAAAATATAATCTCTATATTTAATTTTTGTTAATCCACTTGCATAACCCAACGCATCATAAGGGAAAACAATTGAAAGTCTCATAAGCAACATTATGATGAACCCATTTTTTTCAATATCTTCATCTAATTTTAATGCTTTTCCACCAATGATTTTATCCACAAAGGGTTTGCCAAAAAATCTAGCAAGGTAAAAGGCTAAGGATGCTGCCGCAAAAGAACTTATCATACTAAGTGCAAGCCCAATAAATGGTCCATAAATATTACCCGCTAATACTGTTAGTAAAGAAGTTGGCACTACAAATAAAATAGGTTTTAAGGAATAAATTATTATAAAACAAAGGAAAGAAAATTTCCCATAACTTTTTATGAATTTTTTTAAATGTTTAAAATCTATATGTCGTAATTCTGTACCATATTTTATTAAGATAATCACAATAAACAATAAAATCAAAGACAATAATATATATTTTCTAATTTTATTACTTTTCTCAATAGTATTTTTCATTTGTCTTTCCTTTCACTTTTTTATTTAAACTGGTTAAAATAATCATGAAGTCATACCTATAATAACATTTGTATTCACACAGTTCTATATATTTCATAAATTATAGGTTAAATTATTAATTTATTTTAATATTTATAAATATTAATTTATTTTTCACTAAATTTCTTAAATTTACTATTAATAAAAGTTAAGATATGATGTATAATATATAGAGTACATTATCTATTATCGAAATTATAATATTATTTTAGGAGTGATTTTATGAAAGCTAAAAACAATGATTTTAATAGAGCTAAAAATGCTGTACCAAATATTTTTACCTTTAGCAATCTAGGATTTGGAATAATGGCAATTATGATGACTTTAAATGCATCTATGGATAACCCTGTAAGTTATAAGCTAGCATGTGTCTTCATCTTGGCTGCTGGTTTTGCAGATAGATATGACGGTAGAGTTGCTAGATATTTAAATGTATCAAGTGAACTTGGAAAAGAACTAGATTCCTTGGCTGACCTTGTTTCTTTTGGTGTTGCCCCCTCTATTGTAGTATTTAGTATGTACAACCTAGAAAGTTTTGGAGTTATGGGATACTTAATAGTATTAATTTTCCCAATCGCTGGCGCCTACAGACTTGCTAGATACAATTGTTCAACCTTTGATGGTAATTATGTGGGTGTTCCTATAACAATTGCTGGTACTTTTATAGCTTTATACTGTTTGCTAACTGTTGGTCGTTTTTCAGACCCTATACTACCAATTCTATTTATTTTTATACTATCTTACCTTATGGTAGGTAAATTCAAATTTAAAAAAGTGTGATCTTAAAATTCACACTTTTTTTTCATCTTCTAAATTCAATAGATCATCAATTTCTGATTTCACATACTCAAATTCTAACTTTTCTTTAACCACATCAGCTTTTATCCTACAGTAATTAAAATAACTTAATTCCGCATTTTCAAGAATTTTTAATATATCATCAATCATATCGCCAATTACTCGAACTCTTTTAAGTGCCTTTTTAACATCTGTTTTGTGTGCAAGCGTTATTTGATTAATCTCAGCTGCTCCACCAATTAAAAGCCTATAATTACTTGTAAGCTTGCAGAGTATATCAATTAAATTACAATAATCTGCATAGTAATTTTCAATAAGTCGCCTATCTCCCACAAAATCACCTTTTATATTTGTATCATAGATATTATATTACGGCTAAAAAAATATAGAACTTTACTTTTTCCCAAATATCTTTTCTTTTAGCCTAATACCAGTAGGTGTTGTTGCTAGGCCTCCCATAGCTGTTTCTCTAAGCTCACAAGGCATTTGTTTCCCAATCCGCTTCATTGCAAGTACTGCATCGTCAAAGGGTATAAGGCTCTTCACTCCGCTCATAACAAGGTCTGCACTTGTAAGACTGTTTACAGTGCCTGCAATGTTTCTCTTTGCACAAGGAGACTCTACTAGCCCTGCAATAGGATCGCACACAAGCCCTAATATATTTTTAATTACTATGGCACCAGCATCTAAAGACATTTGAGGTGTTCCACCCATCATTTCAACAACTGCTGCAGCTCCCATAGCAGCAGCAGAACCACATTCCGCTTGACATCCGCCCTCAGCACCAGATAAGGTTGCATTTTTTGCTATTAAAATTCCTATAGCTGAAGCTGTAATTAAAGCATTAATAAGATCTTCTTCTTTTTTACCAAGTTTTTCTCCGGCTGAAATTATTACAGCTGGTAGTATGCCACAAGAACCAGCTGTAGGTGCAGCAACTATTTTACCCATAGCTGCATTAACTTCACTAGAAGACAGAGCCCTCGCCATCGCTTTTACTAAAAAGTCGCCACAAAGAGAATTACCACTTTGTGCATACTTAGAGAGCTTTACAGCATCTCCTCCTATTAACCCACTTACTGATATAACCTCTACCTCACGAGCATGATCAGAGGATTTTTGCATAGTATGTAAATTTATCCTCATTTTTTCAATAATATCTGGTCTTTTACTCCCTTCTTGTTCTTGGCTTCTTAAAGTATACTCACAAATACTAATATTTTCTCTAGCACAAATCTCCTCAAGTTCCTTTGCTGAATTGACAAACACTATTCTTCACCCTCCTTTGTTTTGTTAATAACCCTTATAGTTTCAATACCACCTAGTTGCTTTATTTCATTTACTACATTTTGTGGAACTATTGAATCTGTTTCAAACACCATGGTAGCAGTTCTTCCTCTGCTTACTCTAAACACTTTTAGAAAAGCTATATTTATACTGGCTTTAGCAATTAACGCACTTACCTTAGAAACCATTCCAGGTAAATCCCTATGCTTTATTAACATAGTAGGATAATTTCCATTAAATTCTACTTTTTCATTATCTATTTCGCATATTAAAATATTTCCCCCACCAATAGAAGAACCCATTACTTCCACTAATCTATTATCTTCAAGAGTCATTAAAAATTTCACAGTGTTAGGGTGTACATCTCCTAAATCAGCTTCAACAAAAATTATTTCAATATTTTTCTCTTTTGCTATAAATAAAGAATCTCTTAGCCTTTCATCAGAAGGCTCAAAGCCTAAAATTCCAGCTACTAATGCCTTATCAGTTCCGTGGCCTTTATAGGTCTTACTAAAAGAACCATGGAGTAAAAATTCCACTTTCTTTAATTTACCTCCCGCAATAGAACTAGCTACTTTACCAAGTCTTGCGGCCCCTGCCGTGTGAGAGCTAGAGGGTCCAATCATAATGGGACCTATAATATCAAAAATACTGTATTCCTTCAAAAAATCGCCATCCTTCGTTAATTAACTGTTTTAATATTTATAAAAACAACTTCCGCCTACGAATTCTCTTAAAATGGAGTTTTCTGGCACCATTTGAGCGTCTACATCTTTAAAAAATGCTAAAAAGCTCTTTAATCTTAAAGCTTCATAATATACAGGACTACTCTCCTCGACTTTGGAAAGCTCAGCCAAAGCATATTTTTTTAGTATACATAATTCATACACTAAAGTTGAATTAAACATAGTATCTGCTTCCTCTTGAAAAACGAAAATATTTTTTTCTTCTCCTCGCCTAATTGATGCCCACATTTTTAAAGTATCCTCAGCACCATATCCTCTTGACAAACAATCTCTTACTATTCTTCTTATTATTCGCACATCTGTTGTAAATATTCTATTATGATTATCTATATTAAGCTGAGTTAAAGCGCTAATATAAATCTTAAACTTTTGTTCTTTTGGAATTGAGGAAGTTAACATTTCATTTAGTCCGTGAATACCCTCCACAATTAAAACGCCATTAGGCGGAAGCATTATTTTTTCCTCCGTCCATTCCCGTTTACCTGTTTTAAAATTATAGTTTGGAATAGAAACTTCTTTTCCTTCTAGAATGTCTTGTAAATTACTATTAAAAAGTTCTAAATCTAAAGAATATATGGACTCAAAATCAAGGTCACCATTTTCATCTTTAGGCGTAAATTCTCTGTCTACAAAATAATCATCTAAGGAAATTGGAATTGGAACTAATCCATTTACTCTAAGCTGAATAGCAAGTCTCCTAGCAAAAGTAGTTTTTCCAGATGAAGATGGCCCAGCTATTAAAACCAGTCTAATTTTTTCTTTTTCATATATTAAGTCCGCAATATTTGCAATTTTCTTTTCATGGAAACCTTCTGAAACCCTAATAATATTAAAGATGTCTCCATTAACCACCTTATCGTTTAGAGAACCCACATCTCCAACGCCCATTATATTTCCCCATTTTTCTGTTTCGTAATAAATCTTATCAAGCTTTTTATAACCTACAAACCTAGGTATATTTAAAGGGTCAGATTCTAGTGGAAACCTTAACAAAAAACCAGTTTCATAAAAGTTAAGTTCAAAATATTTAAGTTCTCCAGTAGAGTAGGCCATGCGTCCATAAAAATAATCGTACAAACCATCTAATTCATATAGCTTTACATTATCCTCTTCTAAATGGTTTAAAAATCTCACTTTATCATCCATATTATATCCCTTAAAGATATTTATAGCTTCAAGCCTTGTTACAGAAACTTTATTTATGATAAAGTTTTTTTCAATGATTTCCCTCATTTTTTCTTTAATTAATGGGATATCGTCGATCCCTAAAGAGTGCTCTCCATGAATCTCTCCAATTACACCTCTATTAATAGAATGTTCTATAGTAACAACCGCATCAGGAAATACTTCCTTTACGGCTTTAATCATTACAAATTGTATACTCCTAGTATAAACATTTACACCTACACTTTTACTAGTATCAATTACATCAAAATTTCCTTCTTTATCTATCTTTTCAGCTAATTCATGTATTTCTCCATTAATTGTAGCTAATACTATAGGTATATTTTCTCTTAGCTTATTTTCTTCAATGATTTCATAGATAGGTTTACCTTTTTCAACAAAGATTTCTCTGTTATCTTTTAAAACTAATTTTAATTTATTCAATTTATGTTGCCTCCGATTCTTTGCTTTAAATTTTCTAATTATATATATTCATTATTATTATACTTTATTAATTTAAAAAAGTATTTTATTTTTTTATAATTTGTATTTAATTTTAAAAAGGTGCTCAAGAAGGGAGCTTTTATATGTTTACAGTTTTAATTAGAACAATAATTCTCTACATGTTGGTTTTATTAACCATGAGAATAATGGGCAAAAGGCAAATTGGTCAGCTAGAACCCTTTGAACTATCCATAACAATTATGGTTTCAGAACTTGCTTCACTACCAATGCAAGACACTAAGATACCCCTTATAAATGGAGTTATACCAATAGTAACACTACTTTTACTAGAGGTTATTCTAGCAGCAATTCAACTAAAAAGCGAGAAAAGCCGTCTACTTATTACTGGTAAACCAAGCGTTCTTATTGCTAAAGGTATTATTAATATTGAGGAGCTAAAAAATCAGTTGTTAAACCTAAACGATTTATCAGAGGAATTAAGGCTTAAAGGTTTTTTTGATGTTGGAGATATTGAGTATGCAGTTTTAGAAACTAGTGGTCAAATTACAGTTCTCCCTAAAGTTAAAGCCACTCCAGCAACTAAAGCAGATGTTAAAATCAATGAAAAAGAAGCCATCCTTCCTGTAACTTTAATTATGGATGGTAAAATAAATAAAGAAAGTCTTAATTATATAAATAAAACAGAAAAATGGCTAATGGAACAATTAAATAGGCACCAGATATCCTCTGCTGAAAACGTGTTTCTAGCCTGCATAGATTCAAAGGGGAAATTTTATTTTCAGAATAAATTAGAAAAGAGGGAAAAGTCATGAAAGCGCTCTACATCTCGGCTACTCTTTTTTGTGTAATGCTACTTTCCTTAATTTTATCCGTAAATTATTTAGATAAATCATGTAACAAGCTCAATGTTATGAACATTTCTATAAATAATAGTATTAAGGACTCTGATTGGGAAAAAGCTGATAAAAATTATTCAATATATTTAAAGGAATGGGGGAATTTATATCCTAAATTCTCATTATTTATTGACCATAATGAAATACAAAGTGTAAATAATGAATTGTGCAAGTTAACCCAATATATTAACTCAAAAAATAAAGATGAAGCTCTAGCTTCAAATAGTGTAATAATTTTCTTTATGGAACATATAAATAAAGCAGAAAAAATAACTCTAGAAAACATATTTTAATTTAAATTAAAAGACTTGAATTTATTTTGGATATCCAAAATAAATTCAAATCAATTTCATTATTTATAAATTTAATTATGCTTTATTTACAGAACCAAATAAAACCATTTTTTCTGTAACTGTAGCTTTAATTGCTTCAAATCCAGGTGATAATAATTTACGTGGGTCAAAACCCTTACCTTTTAAATCTTTACCAGCCTCTATATATTTACGAGTAGCTGCTGCGAAAACTAATTGACATTCTGTATTAACATTAATTTTTGCAACACCTAAAGATATAGCTTTCTTAATCATGTCCGCAGGAATTCCTGTTCCGCCATGTAAAACTAAAGGAATATCAACTGTAAGTTCTTTTATAGCAGCTAAAACTTCAAAGTTTAATCCAGTCCAGTTTGAAGGGTATTGTCCGTGGATATTACCAATACCAGCAGCTAAAATTGTAACTCCTAGATCTGCTATTAATTTACATTCAGCTGGATCAGCAACTTCTCCGCCGCCTACAACTCCATCTTCTTCACCACCGATTGAACCTACTTCTGCTTCCACAGAAAGTCCTTTTTCGTTAGCAATTTTAACTATTTCCTTTGTTTTTTCAATGTTTTCATCTATAGCATAATGAGAACCATCAAACATAATTGAAGAAAATCCTGCTTCAATTGCTTGCTTAGAACCTTCATACCCGCCATGATCTAAGTGTAATGCTACAGGAACAGTTATTTTTAAATCTTGTAATAAACCATTAACCATTTGAACAACAGTATAATAGCCGCCCATATATTTTCCTGCACCTTCTGATACCCCTAGTATAACTGGTGAGTTATTTTCCTGCGCTGATAATAAAACTGCTTTAGTCCATTCTAAGTTATTGATATTAAATTGGCCTACAGCATACTTTCCGTCTCTAGCTTTGTTTAACATTTCTTTTACTGTAACTAACATATGTATAACCTCCATCTTTAAACTTTTTATTCTCTTAACCAATATTATAGTCTATAATCTATAAAAAAGAAATGGTCTATTTCTTATTTGCGTATGTGGATGTCTTCTTCTCAGCTATAAATACATAGTATCCATCAACTTCAGTTATTTTTACCCCTCCAAAAATCGACACTAATTTATTCTTGTACCAATCTTTTCTTTTGGTAACCATATACATTTTCCCACCTAATGCTAATCTATTAAATCCTTTTTCAATAAATTCTTTTGGTACAGCAAAATCCACATGATATGGTGGATTAGACAGGATTAAAGTAAAGTCCTTCTCATCCAAGCTTTTAAATCCATCACTTTGACATATCTTAACTTCTTCAACGCTATTTAGTATAGCATTGTCTTTAGCTAGTTTAACTGCTTCAATGTCTATATCTGTCATATAAATACTTCCAGCTCCTAGAATTTTTGCTGCTAATATTCCAACTAACCCATACCCGCAACCCAAGTCTAAAACTTTATCATTATCTTTAAATTCAACAAGTGATATCATAGCGGTTGTTCCTTTATCCGCATTTTGTGGAGAGAAAACCTTATTTGATGTATTAAACTCCAAATCAACGCCCCTAATGTTTAGGTTAAACATAAAATTCCTCCTAGCTACATTTTCTGTCTAATTATAACATTAAAAGTTGAAAAAATGAAATTATAATGATAAAATAGACAAACACCTTGTTAATTTCAGTGTCTAGTAATTTACCAAATTTGAAAGGGGCTATAAAAAATGAATTTATTATCAGATTTATCCAAACAAGTAGTTAGTAAAAATCCAAATGAACCAGAATTCCATCAAGCTATAAAAGAAGTCCTACAATCCTTAGAGCCAGTGGCAAAAAAGCATCCTGAATGGTTGGCTGCCGGAATATTTCATAGGATTGTAGAACCTGAAAGACAAATAATATTTAGAGTGACTTGGATTGATGACAAAGGATTAGTAAATGTAAATAGAGGCTATCGAGTTCAGTTCAATAGCGCTATAGGACCGTACAAAGGTGGTTTAAGGTTTCATCCTTCAGTTAACCTTAGCATTATTAAATTCCTTGGTTTTGAGCAAATCCTTAAAAATTCCTTAACAGGTCTACCAATCGGTGGTGCTAAGGGTGGAAGTGATTTTGACCCTAAGGGCAAATCCGATGGAGAAGTAATGAGATTTTGCCAAAGTTTTATGACTGAACTTTCAAAGCATATCGGAGCTGATACTGATGTACCTGCTGGTGATATTGGCGTTGGTGGTCGTGAAATTGGTTTTATGTACGGTCAATATAAAAGGCTTAGGAATGAATTTACAGGAGTATTAACAGGTAAAGGATTAACTTTCGGTGGAAGCCTTGCTAGAACTGAAGCAACTGGCTACGGAATGTGTTATTTTGTTGAAGAAATGCTTAAAGCTACTGGAAATTCCTTTATAAATAAGAAGGTTGTAATTTCCGGATCAGGTAACGTTGCTATATACGGAGCAGAAAAGGCTATGCAACTAGGTGCAAAAGTTGTTGCACTAAGCGACTCTAATGGATATATCTATGACGGTGATGGAATCAACCTTGATACAGTTAAAAAAATCAAAGAAATAGATAGAGAAAGGATAAGCGCTTATGTTAAATACCACCCAACTGCAGAATATCATGAAGGCTGTTCTTCAATATGGACTCTAAAGTGTGATATTGCACTTCCTTGTGCTACTCAAAATGAATTAGATGAGAAATCAGCTAATATACTTGTAGCAAATGGTTGCATTGCTGTTGGAGAAGGTGCTAACATGCCTTGTACTTCAGAAGCAGTTGAAGTATTCTTAAAAAGCAAAGTTCTTTTTGGACCTGCAAAAGCAGCAAACGCAGGTGGCGTTGCTACCTCTGCTCTTGAAATGTCACAAAACAGTATGAGATACTCATGGACCTTTGAAGAAGTTGATTCTAAGTTAAAAGCTATAATGTCAAATATATACATAAATTCAAGCATGGCAGCAAAAGAATACGGATTTGAAGGCAATTTAGTTGCTGGAGCTAATATCGCAGGCTTCATCAAAGTAGCAAGTGCAATGTTTTCAGAAGGAATAACCTATTAAAAGCTATTAGTTAAAATCCTATGTCTCAAGCATTGCTTTAACTTGTTCAACATCCTTATCTCCACGACCTGATAGATTTACAATGATTATTTCCTCTTTAGGAAGTGTAGCTGCTAATTTAATTGCGTAGGCTACTGCGTGAGCACTTTCTAAAGCGGGAATTATTCCTTCTACTTTTGAAAGTTCCATGAAAGCATCTAATGCTTCTGCATCCGTAGCAGACACGTAACTTGCCCTTCCTGTATCATGGTAATAGCAGTGTTCTGGTCCAACCCCTGGATAATCAAGGCCTGCTGCAGAAGAATAAACTGGCAGGGGTTCTCCTGTTTCGTCCTGTATATTATAACATTTAAAGCCATGAATTATTCCAACACTTCCTTTTGTTATTGATGCTGCATGTTCTCTCGTGTCAAGACCTTTTCCTGCGGGTTCAACTCCAATAAATTTAACTTCCTTATCATTATAGAATGGATGAAATAAACCAATTGCATTACTTCCTCCACCTACACAAGCCACTAAATAGCATGGAAGTCTTTTTTCAGCTTCTAAAATTTGTCTCCTTGCTTCTATTCCAATTATACTTTGAAATTCTCTTACCATGGTGGGATAAGGGTCTGGTCCAACCGCTGAACCTAAAAGGTAAAAAGTATCTTCTGCATTTTGTGCGAAATCACTAAGAGCCGCATCAACTGCGTCCTTTAAAGTTGCTGTACCCTCACATACTGTTACAACCTTCGCTCCTAGTAGTTTCATCCTAAAAACATTTAATTCTTGCCTTTTTACATCGACTTCTCCCATGTAAATGGTGCAGTCCATTCCAAAAAGAGCACAAACTGTTGCTGTAGCCACTCCATGTTGCCCTGCCCCAGTCTCAGCTATTACCCTGTTTTTACCCATTCTTTTTGCAATGAGTGCCTGACCAATGGCATTATTAATCTTATGCGCACCTGTGTGATTTAAATCTTCTCTTTTAAGATATATCTTTGCTCCTCCCACTTTTTCAGTTAAATGCTCTGCAAAATATAGTGGGTTTTCTCTGCCAATATATTGTTTTTGATAGTAAGCAAGTTCCTTTAAAAAATCTTCATCATTTATACATGCGTAGAAATTTTCTTTGACTTCTTTAAGCACATTTTCAAGTTGTGGTGGAACAAAGGCTCCTCCAAATTGTCCAAAAAAACCATTAGTAATTTTCATTAATACTACCTTCTTTCTATTTTAGTTATTTTTTAAAAGAAAAAAAGCCCTCTTAATATGCGTCTGCATATTAAGAGGGCGATGTTATTCACGGTGCCACCTCTATTATTGTAGGTTCAAAAAATACTACAATTAACTCTTTTAGATACTAGAAACGCGTACGCTTTTATATCCTATCTCTGTAACGGGAGAAGCCCGTGTCGCCTACTTTAAACTTCAGCTTCCATTCATAAGACCATTCAATAAATTCTAAAACATTAGGTTCTAAGCATCCCTAACTCTCTGTAGTTTTCGAAAATATTTACTTTTCTTACTCATCACTTTTTCATATAACTTTATTCTATTATAGTTAGTAAAATTTCATATGTCAACATAAAGTTTGTATTTATGCCCAGTTCCTAGATCTACCAATTGCTTTATGCCACCCTTTAAGCAATTGTTCTCTCGTTTCTATATCCATATTTGACACAAATGATCTTGATAAAGCCCAATTACTACAAATATCCTCTTTATCCTTCCAATAGCCAACAGCTAAACCAGCCAAATAAGCTGCTCCAAGGGCCGTAGTTTCAATTACTTTAGGTCTATCGACTTGTACTCCTAATATATCTGCTTGAAATTGCATTAAGAAGTTATTTGCACAAGCTCCACCATCAACTTTTAAAGCTTTGAGTTCAATTCCAGAATCTTCTTGCATTGCTTTTAGCACATCATTAGTTT
>Ga0123336_10004479_pt1 | contig 11327 bp, 8 predicted proteins | sample SSSSmetaG_FD_96466 | JGI IMG/M metagenome (GOLD analysis project Ga0123336, IMG submission 96466) | Glacier valley bacterial and archeal communities from Borup Fiord, Nunavut, Canada, to study Microbial Dark Matter (Phase II) - ​SSSS metaG | ecosystem: Environmental > Aquatic > Freshwater > Ice... | reverse complement strand
TCTGCATCGGCTCGGCGGCCACCGTCTCGAAGAGTCGCGCCGCGTCGAAATCGCCGCCCAGCACCACCTCGGTCATGCGGTCGTGCAGCGCCGCGGCGATGGTGTCGTGATCGGCTTCGTCGAACTTCCCGCGACCGAGGAGCCCTGACTTCGGTTCCACGTGATAGACCACGCCGCGCTCGATGCGGTCGATCGGGTCGAGCCCGCAGCGATGGGCGATGTCGGTGGCCTTGCTGGCCCACGGCGACAGCGTGCCCAGGCGCGGCAGGACCACGAAGGTCTCGGCCCGTGCGGGCGCCGGGACGGCGGGCTCCCCGTAGGCCAGCAGCGCGTCGAGCTTCTCGCGTTCGGCGGCATCGAGGGGTCGTTGGGCCGCGACCACGTGCACGAAGCGTGCGGTGAGCGACTTCACCGCGATGCCGGCAGCGGACAGCCTGCGAACCAGCTGTTCGACGCGAAAGGCGGAGAGCGCCCCGCCCCCATCGATGCGGAAGACGTGCGGGCTGGAGCGGCGGGGGCGAATCATGAAGGCGGACCGTGCGGGCCGAAAGCGAAGCCCGCGATTATAACGGGGCCGTCCGGGGCGCCGCCCTGCCCTGCGCGTGGCCGGAGCACCTTGCGGGCGTTACATCTCGACGCGGGTGCCCAGTTCCACCACCTGCTCGGGCGGAATGCAGAAATAGTCCGGCGCGCGGCTCGCGTTGTGGGCGAGGAACGCATAGACGTGCTCGACGCCCCACGGCAGGTCCGGCTGGCTCGACGGGACCGGCGTCTTGCGTCCCAGGAAATACGATGCGGTCGTGGCGTCGAAGTCGAAGAGGCTGCGATGGCGGGCGAGCGCATCGGGCACGTGCGGCTTCTCGGCGAAGCCGAAGCGGATCTCGACCCGGGCGAAGCCGCATGGGAGCTTCGTCACCGTGAGGCGCGATCGGTCGGGGACGCGCGGGGTCCGCTCGGTCACGACCGTCAGCAGCACCACCTCGCGATGGACGATGCCGTTGTGCTTCAGGTTCAGCGACAGCGCCTCGGGGACATGGCTTTCCGATTGCGTGAGGTAGATCGCGGTGCCGGGCACCCGTAGCGGTGCATCGGGTGCGGCGAGGCTCGTGAGGAAGCCGTCGAGTGGGACCGAGTTCGCCGCGCTGCGCAGCGCCGCGGCCTTCTGGCCGCGCCGCCAGCACAGCATCAGGGTCAGCAGGATCGTGCCCGCCAGCAGCGGGAACCATCCGCCGTCGGGAATCTTGTGGACGTTGGAGGACACGAAGGTCAGGTCGATGACGAGGAACAGCACCAGGGCCGGCACGATGACCTTCCAGGGCCATCCCCACACGCCCCGGGCGACGGTGGCGACCAGCAGGGTCGTCACCAGCATGTCGCCCGCGACGGCGATCCCGTAGGCGTTGGCCAGCGCGTTGGAACTGCCGAAGCCGAACACCAGACCCATCACCGCGATGGCGAGCAGCCAGTTGACCTGCGGCACGAAGACCTGCCCGGCCGTGACGTCCGACGTCTGGTGGACCTGCAGGCGCGGCAGCACGCCGAGCTGGATGGCTTGCTGCGCGAGGGCGAACGCTCCCGAGATCACGGCCTGGCTCGCGATCACCGTCGCTGCGGTGCTCAGCAGGACCACGGGCGCGAGGAAGTGTCCTTCGAACATCAGGAAGAACGGATTGGACGCCGCGCGCGGATCCGACAGCACCAGCGCGCCCTGCCCGAGATAGTTGAGGATCAGTGCGGGCATCGTGACGAGGAACCAGTCGATGCGGATCGCGCGGCGCCCGAAATGACCCATGTCCGCATAGAGCGCTTCGCCGCCGGTCACCGCCAGGAAGACGGAGCCCAGCACGGTGAAGGCGACCCAGCCGTCGGCGTGCGCCACGTAGGCGATCGCGTAGCGGGGATCCAGCGCGGCGAGGATGTCCGGGTGCGAGACGATACGGACGATGCCACTGATGCCGAGCACGAGGAACCACGCCAGCATCACCGGCCCGAACAGCTTGCCGACCTTGCCGCTACCGCGACTCTGGATCGCGAACAGCGCCACGAGCACCAGCGCGGCGATCGGGACGATGTAGGGCTTGGTGGCAGGTGCGACGAGCCCCAGGCCTTCGACGGCGCTCAGGACCGAGATGGCCGGGGTGATCATCGCGTCGCCGAAGAAGAGCGCAGCCCCCGTGAGGCCGACGAAGATCAGCGGCGTCCGCAGCCGACCCGCGACCGGGATGGCCAGCGACAGCAATGCCATCGTCCCGCCTTCGCCGTCGTTGTCCGCGCGCATCACGACGACGACGTACTTCAGCGCGACGACCAGCGTGACGGCCCAGAACACCAGCGACAGCACGCCGAAGATGGTTCCCTCGGGATTGGACGGGCCCGCGGCGTGGAGCGACTCGCGGAACGCGTAGATCGGACTCGTCCCGATGTCGCCGAAGACGACGCCCAGCGCGGCGAGCGCGACCGCCGCACGGACGGGTTGCGCGGCGGCCGCAGGCGTCGAGACCACGGCGGCCGGGGTCGTGCAGGACGCGGGATCGGGGGAGGTGTCGATGGGCATGGCGACAGCGAGTGTAGGGCTCCCGGCGGCCCGTGGCTGTCAGCCAACGATGGGGATTGACCGCAGGTTCCGGACTCATGGACCCGGGGCCGCCGCGACCGGGCCGGCCGGCACACGACCGTCGGCGGCCGATGCGCGCGGGAAGCCGGCGGACAGCGTGATCACCTTGATGTCGCTGGCGACGCCGCGGGTCCGCAGGAAGTCGACGACCGACTCCACCGTCACCGCGTCGATCTGCCCGGCCATCCGGCGATCGAACGGGTGGTCGTCGAACGACACGTTGGCCTTGAACATCCGCGCACCCAGGCGCGTGAGCGTCGGGATCTCGAGCGTCGTCGGCCGGTAGCCGCTCAGCCGCAGCCAGTTCTGCGCGGAGGCGCGGTCGGCGATCGCGAAGTCGCGCGACAGCGCCGTGGCGAGCAGCTCGAGCACCCAGCCGTTCGAGTTCTGGTAGTCGGTCGCGAAGGGATACGCGACGACGCTGTAGTGCGCGTCGTGCATGCGCTGCGGCAGGTCTCCGCGCAGCATCGCGACCAGGCGGCGCTGCGTCTCGGCGTCGGGAATCACGATCATCGCCTCGTAGCGGAACGGATCGTCGAGGAAGAAGCTGCCGAGGCCCTCGGCGTACAGCGACGACGTGGCGCTGCCGCAACCGTTGAGTTCGTGGACGACGGTCCAGCGTCCGTCGGGGTGGTCGCGCCACACGAAGCCCATGTGCGACCAGCGCAGCCGGTACTGGCCCAGGTTCTGGCCCGCCCGGGCGATCAGTGCGATCTCGGCACCGCTCGCGTCGAGCCGGTCGAAGCTGCGCTTACCGAGTTCGAGTCCCTTCGAGATCGACAGGGCCGTCGGCTCGTAGGGCTCGCAGGGGCGGCCGGCCAGCGCGGGTTCCGTCGCGCCGATCAGCAGCGCCGCGCCGACCACGAACGCGATCACGGGGCGACGCATCGAGGAGATCATCGTCGTCCCCGATCAGCGCAGGCTGGCCAGCGGGCGCTGGTGGACCAGGGCGCGGCCGACCTCGTTGGGCACGAACGCGACGATCCGGCCCGCACTCATCAGCACGCAGCCGGTGCTCACCGCGACGACGTCGACCACTGAGCCGACGGCGAGGCTCGCGTTGCCCACGACGCGGACCGACGCGGTGGCGGCATCGGATGCACCGCGCAACACCATCACCGTGCTGGCCCCCACGACCGTCACGCTGGCGACCACCGCGGTGCCGGCGACCGCGAGGAGCGCGAGGCTGCCGCCGACCACCACGCTTCCGGCCGCAGCGAGGCTGCCAACCGACGCTTCCGACGCGGTCGCCGCCGAGGCGGCCGCCGGATCCGCCGCCCGCGCGGTCGTGTGGAGGGTGAACGCCAGCAGCAGCGCCGCGGAAACCTGCCTGCGAAGTCGGATCGAACGGTTCATGTCGTGCTCCCTGTGGGACGCGTCGGTCGACGCGGTGATCACAGACTGGCCGCACGGCGCGAACCGCACGAGCTCTTCCTCGCAGGACGCTACCCGCAAGACTCCCGGTATCATCCAGCGATCCTTTCCGCCGTCACCGCGAGGGCGCGAACGAACCGCACGTGGGAGCGAGCGATGGCACAAGGCGCACTGCTGGTCGAGCGACTCAAGCAGGAACTGAAGGCGCGCGGCATCACCTACGCGCAGGTCAGCACGGCGATCGGGCTGTCCGAGGCGAGCGTGAAGCGGCTCTTCTCGCGGCGCGACCTCACGCTGGTCCGCCTCGACGCGATCTGTGCGGTCGCGCAGATCGAACTGACCGACCTCACGCGCGGCATCGATCCCGAGGAACGGCTGCTCGGCGAGCTCACCGAGAAACACGAGGCCGCGCTGGTGGCCGATCCGGTGCTCTTCCTCGCGGCGACCTGCGCGCTCAACCTGTCGAGCTTCGAGCACATCGTCGAGACCTACGCGATCGACGATGCGCAACTCGTGAAGGCCTTCGCCAGGCTCGACCGTCTCGGCTTCCTGCGGCTGCTGCCGAACAACCGCTATCGCCTGCTGGTCGCGCGCACCTTCCGCTGGCTTCCCAACGGGCCGATCCAGCGCTATTTCCGGCAGAACGCCGACGACTACTTCGACAGCGGCTTCGACGGCCAGGACGAGTTCATGGTGCTGCTCAACGCGCGCCTGTCGAAGGCGCACGCGGCGGCGCTGATCGACCGGCTCAAGCGCCTGTCGAAGGACGTCTCGGAGCAGCACATCGACGACGCGCGCCTGCCGCCCGCGCAGCGGCGTTCGATGAGCCTGCTGCTCGCGGTGCGGCCGTGGCAGCTGGAGTTCATGCGGCGGATGGAGCGCAAGGCCGAGCCGGCGGGCGGACGCAAGGTCCGCATCGGCCGCTGATCAGTCGTGGGTGTGCACCATCGACTGCATCGGGATGTCGCGACGCTGCAGGCCGCCTTCGTCGAGCCAGCGTGACGTGGTTTCCACTGCGCGGTCGATGAGCAGCGACGACGCCGAGTAGTCGTACGGCGAGACATCGAGGGGACACAGGCCGGGCACGACATGCAGGTCGACGGTGGGCCGGTAGCGCTCGATGTCGTTCAGCAGTTGCCGCACGACCAGCAGGCTGAGCGCGTGCATCGCCCGCGCGATCGCGTTCGACGGCAGCTTGCGCATCGCGCAGGCGAAGCCGGTCGGCAGCACGATGATCCGCGTCGCGCCCAGGCGGATCGCCGACGAGATCGGCGTGTTGTTGGCCACGCCGCCGTCCACCAGCAGGCGCCCGTCGATCGCGACCGGCGGGAACACGCCGGGGATCGCGGCGCTGGCCAGCACCGCCTCGACCGCGCTGCCGCGCGACAGCAGGACCTCGTCTCCCGACGCAAGGTCGGAGGCGACGACGTGCAGCGGAAGCGGCGCGTCCTGCAACGCGCGATCGCCGAGATGCCGCACTAGCAGGCCGCGCAGGCCGTCGTGGCCGCACAGATGATCGCGGCCGGTCAGCGCGCCGAACAGGTTCGCGAGGCTGAACGGGAACACGTCGCTGCGACGCAGTCCGCACCAGATCGCGCTCAGGCGCGCGATGCCGTCCGCGGTCGGATCGAACGCGAAGTACGCGGCGTTGATCGCACCGGCCGACGCGCCGACGATCAGGTCGGGACGCTCGCCGGCGTCGAGCAACGCCTGCAGCATGCCAACCTCGACGGCGCCGAGACTGCCGCCGCCCGCCATCACGAAGGCGGTCCTGCCGATCCGGTCCACGGGCATGGTGACCTCATCGCCCACATCCGCGATCCGTCGTCCGGATCGTCGGGGGGCAGGAGTCTTCGTCGCGGGACGGATCCCGCGATTACATCGACTAGCGCGGCCGGTGCAGCTTGAAGAGTTGACTCGGCCCAATCTCGAAGTAGTCCGCCGGTCCTCCGCCGCGCAGCACGTGACCGGCATTCGCCGTGTCGTAGACGCCCTCCTTGAGCGACGTCTTCGCGATGTGCACCGCTACCACCTCGCCGAGCGTGAGCCAGCTGTCGACCGGCTCGCCGGCGGCGGTCCTGAGCTGCCGGACCTCGATCGCGCGGCATTCGAACGACACCGGACTCTCGGCGACCCGCGGCACGTCGATCAAGGTCGAGGCGATCGGCGTGAGTCCTGCGAGCGCGAACTCGTCGACTTCGGCGGGCACCATCGCGCAGGTGGTGTTCATCTTCTCGACGAGGCTGCGGGTCGTCAGGTTCCACACGAACTGGCCGGTTGCCTCGATGTTGCGCACCGTGTCCTTGTAGCCGATGCTCGAGAAGCCGACGATCGGCGGCGTGTAGTTGAACGCGTTGAAGAAGCTGTACGGCGCGAGGTTCAGCGTGCCGTCCGCGGCCTTCGACGAGATCCAGCCGATCGGCCGCGGGCCGACGATGGCGTTGAACGGGTCGTGCGGCAGGCCGTGGCCGAGGCGGGGTTCGTAGAAGTGGAAGTCGTGGGACATGACGGATCAGCGCACGGCCGCGCGGTCGAACTGCGGGTTCTCGATCAGGCCGATGCGGTTGCCGAAGGGGTCGCGCACGGCTGCGACCTTGATGCCTTCGCCGACCTCGGCGACCGGGTCGAGCGCATGGGCGCCGATGCGGGTCAGGTGCTCCCACGTCTTGCCGATATCCTCGACGCCCCACAGGGCCTGCGATCCGGCGATCGACGGCTGGCCGTCGGGGATCAGCCCGAGCTCGAAGCCGCCGACCGTGAAGCCGACGTAGAACGGCTGGTCGAAATACGGCTCGACGCCGAAGGCCTGCGCGTACCAGCGCTTGGCTTCGGCGAGATCGTCGACAGGATAGATGGCGGTGCGCAGACCGAGGAACATCGATGAACTCCGGGACGGGAAAAACGGGGGGGCGGAAACGACTATATCGCGGCCGGACCCGCGCGCCGCGCAGCGGCCTCGGCGGCCGCGACCTGCGCGAAGAAGCGGTCCATCTCCTGGTGCACGCGCAGCGCGGCGTAGGCGTCGTTGGCCGCGTACAGAAGCTGCCTGTCGTCCAGATGCGGCAGCGCCCAGTTCGACGTGGTCTGGCGCTTCGACTTCAGGAAGCGTCGGTCGAACAGCAGCGCGACCGCAGCGCGCACGCCGGTCGAACTGCGGAATCCTTCCCTGCGAAAGACGTCGTTGAGGTCGACCACCGCCCGCAACTCCACGCCGAAGCGCGCACGGATGTGCTTGAGGTCCGAGCTCAGGCCGAAGCCCACCTTCTGCACGGCTTGCGACTGCAGCAGGTCGACGAGGAACGGCAGCCCGTCGCTGCGATGGACCTGGAAGATGAACGCTTCGGTCGACGTCGCGAACTGCGCGATGTGCGGTCCATCGCTGACCTCCCCGACCTTGAAGGTCGGCTTGGACTCGGTATCGAAGCCGACCACGCCCGCGGTCTTGATGGCTGCGCTGGCCGCGGCGAACTGCTCGACGGTGGCCGGCACGCGGACGCGCCCGATCGGCAGGCCCTCGAACGGCGGCAGCGTCGCCATCTCGTCCCTGGACGGGGCGAGCTTCCTCATCGACGCACGCCGCGGCAGGCCATCAGGACTTCGGCGCGCGAACGGTGGCCGCGGCGGCAGCGGCCAGGAGACGGAGGGGCATGCGGGAGAGCCTCGAGCGATGAAGGGAAGAACGGCGCGAGAGTCTAGCGCGTGCCCGGCGCCCCGTAGCCGCCTCCGCCGGGCGTCTCGATCACGAACACGTCGCCGGGCTGCATCTCGGCGCTGCCGACGTGGGGGATCACCTCCTCGGTCCCGTCGGTCCGCACGACCAGATTGCGACCGCGCGAACCGGCCGCGCCGCCGTCCATGCCGAACGGCGCCGTGACGCGGTTGTTCGACAGCATCGCGGCCGTCATCGCCTCAAGGAAGCGGACCTTGCGGATGCCACCGTTGCCGCCGTGCCAGCGTCCCGCTCCGCCCGAATGCGGCCGGATCTCGTAGCTGTCGAGGCGCACCGGGAAGCGGAACTCGAAGACCTCGGGATCGGTGAGCCGCGAGTTCGTCATGTTGGTCTGCACGACGTCGACGCCGTCGAAGCCACTGCCGTCGTTGTTGATGCCGGCCCCGGACCCACCAGAGATCGTCTCGTAATACTGGTAGCGCGCGTTGCCGAACGTGAAGTTGTTCATCGTGCCCTGCGCCGACGCCATCACGCCGAGGGCGCCGTACAACGCATTGGTGATGCAGCTCGACGTCTCGACGTTGCCGGACACGACAGAAGCCGGGAAGTGCGGATTGAGCATCGAACCTTCGGGAATGATCACGTGCAGCGGCTTGAGGCACCCCGCGTTCAGCGGGATGTCGTCGTCGACCAGCGTGCGGAAGACGTACAGCACCGCGGCCATGCAGATCGCCGACGGCGCGTTGAAGTTGTTGACCTGCTGCGGCGACGTGCCGGTGAAGTCGATGGTCGCTTCGCGTCGTGCCCGATCGACCGTGATAGCGACCTTGATCACCGCCCCGTTGTCGAGGGGCAGCTCGAACGAACCGTCCTTGAGCGCCGTGACGACGCGCCGCACCGACTCCTCCGCATTGTCCTGCACGTGCTTCATGTAGGCCGTGACGGTCTCGACGCCGAAGTGCGCGACCATCTTGCCGAGCTCCTCGACACCCTTCTGGTTGGCCGCGATCTGCGCGCGCAGGTCGGCGATGTTCTGGTCGGGATTGCGGGCGGGATAGCGAGCGCCGGCGAGACGCGCGCGGATGTCGTCCTCGAGGAAGCGCCCTTCGCCCATCGTGCCGGAGCCTTCGACCAGCCTGACGTTGTCGAGCAGCACGCCCTCTTCCTCGACGTGCGTCGAGCCGGGTGGCATCGAGCCGGGCGTGATGCCCCCGACGTCCGCATGGTGGCCGCGCGAGCCGACGTAGAACAGCGGGGTGTCCGTGCCCGCTCCCCCGACATAGACCGGCGTGATCACCGTGATGTCGGGCAGGTGCGTGCCGCCGTGGTACGGGTCGTTGAGCACGAAGACGTCGCCCGGTGTCATGCGACCGGCGTTCTCGCGGATCACCGTCTTGATGCTCTCGCCCATCGAGCCGAGATGGACCGGCATGTGCGGCGCGTTGGCGATCAGGTTGCCGGCCGTGTCGAACAGCGCGCACGAGAAGTCGAGGCGCTCCTTGATGTTCACCGAGTACGCGGTGTTCTGCAGCGCGACGCCCATCTGCTCGGCGATCGCCATGAACAGGTTGTTGAAGACCTCGAGCATCACGGGATCGACCTCGGTCCCGATCGCGCGGCGCGCCGTGCGCGGAACCACGCGCGTCATCACGATGTGATCGAGCGCCGTCACCTCGGCGCGCCAGCCGGGCTCGACGACGGTGGTGGCGTTGGCCTCGGCGATGATCGCTGGCCCGTCGATGCGGTCGCCGGGGCGCAGTGCATCGCGCGAGTACAGCGCCGCGTCGTGCCAGGTGCCCGCGCCGTACATGCGCACGCGATGCGACGCAGTCAACGCGCCATCGCGCTCGCCTGGTTCGGCCACCACCTCGTCGACTGCGTCGGCCCGTCCGATCGCCTCGACCGAGACCGCTTCGACGATCAGCTCGCGGTTCGGCATCAGGAACGAGTAGCGCTTGCGGTACTGCGCCTCGAAGCCCTGGCGCATCGTCGGAAGGTCGCCGTACGCGACGATCAGCGCGGAGTCGGTGCCGGCGTAGCGCAGGTGGACCCGACGCAGCGTTTCGATGCGCGCCCGATCGACGCCCTGCTGCGCCAACTCGTCGACCGCGTCGATCTCGAGCGACGCGATGTCGGCCTCGATCGCCGGCAGCCGGTCCTCGGCCAGGGCGACCTCGACCGCACGTTCCCTGAGCACCGTCTGGTCCGCGAGCCCCATGCCGTAGGCCGACAGCACGCCGGCCAGCGGATGGACGAAGACGCGCGTCATGCCGAGCGCGTCGGCGACCAGGCAGGCGTGCTGGCCGCCGGCGCCGCCGAAGGTGCACAGCGTGTAGTCGGTCACGTCGTGCCCGCGCTGCACCGAGATCTTCTTGATCGCGTTGGCCATGTTGCCGACGGCGATGTCGATGAAGCCTTCGGCGATCGCCTCCGGCGTCATCGCGGCGCCCCCGTCGGCGGCGATGGCGTCGGCCATCTCGCCGAAGCGACGGGCGACCACGTCGGCATCGAGCTTCTCGTCGGCTCGGGCGCCGAACACGCTCGGGAAGTAGTCCGGCTGCACCTTGCCGAGCAGCACGTTGCAGTCGGTGATCGCGAGCGGGCCGCCGCGCCGGTAGCTGGCCGGCCCGGGATTGGCGCCGGCCGAGTCCGGGCCGACGCGCAGGCGCGCGCCGTCGAAGTGCAGGATCGACCCGCCGCCTGCCGCCACCGTGTGGATGCTCATCATCGGTGCGCGCATCCGCACGCCTGCCACCTGGGTCTCGAACTCGCGCTCGAACTCGCCGGCGTAGTGCGACACGTCGGTCGACGTGCCGCCCATGTCGAAGCCGATCACGCGATCGAAGCCCGCGCGCGCGCAGGTGCGGGCCATGCCGACGATGCCGCCGGCGGGACCGGACAGGATTGAGTCCTTGCCGTGGAAGCGCCGCGCGTCCGTGAGGCCGCCGTTGGACTGCATGAACTGCAGCGACACGCCGGGCAGGTCGCTCGCGACCTGGTCGACGTAGCGCGCGAGGATCGGCGACAGATAGGCGTCGACGACGGTGGTGTCGCCGCGCGGCACCAGCTTCATCAGCGGACTGACGCGATGCGAGACCGATATCTGGGTGAACCCGACGGCCCCGGCCATCGCGGCGAGCGTGGCTTCGTGATCGGTGTAGCGGTAACCGTGTATCAGAACGATGGCGATCGAGCGGTAGCCGTCGTCGAACGCGGCCTGAAGTCCGGCGCGCGCACCTGCCTCGTCGAGCGGCAGCACGAGCTCTCCGTTCGCACCCACACGCTCGTCGACTTCGACAACCTTCGAATACAGCAGCTCGGGCAGCACGATACGGCGGTCGAACAGTCGCGGGCGATTCTGGTACGCGATGCGCAGCGCGTCGCGAAATCCGCGCGTGATGAACAGCACGGTGCGCTCGCCCTTGCGCTCCAGCAGCGCGTTGGTCGCGACCGTCGTGCCCATCTTGACGGCGTCGATGCGATCCACCGGCAACGGGTCGGTCGCGCCGATCCCCAGCAGGTGGCGAATCCCAGCGACGGCGGCGTCGCGGTACTGCTCCGGGTTCTCCGACAGCAGCTTGTGGGTCACCAGCGAGCCGTCCGGCCGGCGCCCGACGACGTCGGTGAACGTGCCGCCACGGTCGATCCAGAACTGCCAGGCGTCGCCCG
>Ga0123336_10004478_pt1 | contig 11328 bp, 8 predicted proteins | sample SSSSmetaG_FD_96466 | JGI IMG/M metagenome (GOLD analysis project Ga0123336, IMG submission 96466) | Glacier valley bacterial and archeal communities from Borup Fiord, Nunavut, Canada, to study Microbial Dark Matter (Phase II) - ​SSSS metaG | ecosystem: Environmental > Aquatic > Freshwater > Ice... | reverse complement strand
GAAACATCTTATTTAATAGATTTGTTGGCTGGTTACAAACAAATCTCCTGATCATAAAGTTTTCTAGTACCGCTAAAATTTGGGTAAATCCAGCCGCAGAAAGTCTATACTCTGAATAATCCTCATAGCAGTTTAGCAGAAATGGATAGGCCGTAGTAACTTCTATACGATTCAATCTGGCTAAAGCTTTGCTAATACCAGCGTCAGGCTCTTTCTCAGGTTTAAGTAATTTCTGATAATATCCGGCAAAGCGGGCAAGCGTTTTTAGATGGTCTAAAGCATCACCTTGCTTAATACTATCTTTCAGAGAAAAATAAATATCGCTCTTTTTTAAGTTACTGCCGCCTCTCATAAGATAGTGACGGATACACTCCGTCAAATCTTCGCCCAACGCCTCCTGCATAGGTTGCCAGTATTGGGCATAAATCCTTTCTTGTTCGCCAACGTGAATCTTCATAAAGAAGTAGTTCCGAATTAAATCAGCTTGAGTAAGTGGGCGACCTTTTGCATTAAGGCTTTCAAACACCAAATAAGGGTCGTCATCTAAATCAAGAACAATACTAACAATCGAAAGATTACTACTAATAATCTTTTTTAGTTTTTCTATATCCAGACCCTGCCGGAATTTTTTCTCAAAGAAATCATAAGCTTTTTGAATTTGAGTTTGAGAAGCATTTTGGGTTGCCTGACCATACTCAGGTTTTATTAGTTGCTGGAAAGATAACCTGTCAGCGTTTGTCGGTTGCAGCTTAAAGTAATCAAGCTCCTTTTTGTAAGAATTGACTAAAAGGGTATCATTAATCTCACGTCCAAGTTCTTCTTGATTATTCTTGTGACACTGGTCACGAATTAGCGTTAGTAAAATAAAAAAAGTTGTGAGCCTTTGTTGACCATCTATCAGTAAATATTTAGGAACTCCTTGAGGAACAGAGGTTGTTGGCATAGTCACTATTGAACCTACAAAGTGAGTACGAGGGTTATCCTCTTCACATAGCTCAATAAGGTCATCCAACAAGACTTTCCATTCCTTTTCTGTCCAACTATAAGAACGCTGAAAGAGCGGTACTACGTACTGCTTTGTTCCTTCAATGATTTCCTGAAGTTTGGTTTCGCTGGCTTTCAACTAGAATTACCGAACCTTTCAATATCGAATTGCTACAACCTATTCCAATTTATATAAAGCGGCGCACAGCGGCCAGCAAATCTTCCGGGCTGAAAGGTTTGCTCATATATTCGTTTGCGCCTTGTTTGAGACCCCAGAATTTGTCGCTGGCCTCCTGCTTGGTGGTTAGCATAATGACGGGCAAAGCGGCTTTGCCCAGGCGCGTGCGAATCTCGCGACAAACCTGGAAGCCGTTTTTCTTGGGCATCACCACATCAAGTACCACTAAATCAGGGTTCTCACTCAACACCTTGTTTATGGCATCTTCGCCATCAATCGCCGTTACCACCGCATAACCCGCTTCCTTGAGCGGCAGCGTCATCAAGGTCAATTCGGTGGGGCTATCGTCTACTACCAATATTTTTTGAGGCATAATCCTTATTCTCACATTTCTTCTAACTCCTGGTTTATATGAGCCGAAAAGTCGGTCATAAGCCAGGAGAGTGTGGCAGATAACACCCCGGTGTCCCTGCACCCTCTTAAACGATTGCTCCTAACAGTTACATTTTTTTGACAATTTCTTGCAAAAAGACCTCGTACATTTCCTGGCACTCAAAGCGAATGTGTTCTTGCCGAATAAGCGAAACGTAATACTGAAAAGAGCTTCTAATCAAGGTTCGCAAAGCGCGGCCAGCTTCACGATAAAAATCGGTGCCAGATTTGTCGCTATCTCGATTAAAAAGTTCGTATTCTTTCAAAAGCTTGATAATATTTATCCGACCATGCGGCAAATCGAGCAACTGAAAAATCGTGCGGAAAGAGGCTAATTCCTGACGCAAACCCCGGTTAATCATCTCCTGGACATTGCGTGGCCCGCTCACCGTTTCGTTGAGGGAAAGCACTTCATTCGCAAACCCGGCCAGGGCCAGCAGCTTGGTATGTTCGTCCAACTTATCTTTTAACTGCATCTGCGTCCAGGTTGACTCCATTCGAGCAATCGAAGTAATCATCTGCAATTGGCGGTCATCGTCATCAACGTTTTTCGCCGGATTAGCCGAAGCCACATTCGACAGCGGGGGCAGATTATCAGTTTGGCGGGCCGGACTGACCGTAGTAGTAGTCGAAAGCGGAATAGCTTCCAAAGTAGTTGTACCGCGAGAACTAACCAGATTTTCGAGCGGCAAACCGGGTTCGGCTACTGGGGCAGTAGTATGCAAATCAATAAAGGCGTGCGGCTCGGCCAGAAAACGTTGGAGCAAAGGGCCATCATTCGCCAGACGCGGATTACTCTCAGTCCAGATACCCATCACCTTGCCCTGAAAAATGGGCAAATAGGCACATTCTCCAGCCAACGGGCTAGATTGCAAATTTGGCCCGTTGGCCGCCGGAACGGTAATTTTCAAACAGCCACTATGCTGCTCGTCGGTTAAAATTTGCATCATTTCGCGGAAGCGAATAATTCGGGCTTCGAGGTGAACATAGCGATTGGGCGGGGTGAGCAGCGAAATAGCCGAACGCATGGCTTCCGCCGCAAGCTCATAAAACCAGTAAAAGCGGGTTGATTGGCTACCGCGCTGGTCTAAAATAAGGCGGTAAGCTCTTTCACCTTCGACCATCTGACCACCGCTCCCATGCACAAATGCGTGGATAAAACGACCTCCAAAAAGGCAAATCCCGGCTGCCGGGTAGCCTTCCACTTCCGGGCTACCCAGAACATAGCCAGTGAAACTAACTTCGGCCAGGTGCATTAATTCTTCTTCTAGCTGCGGCCCGGTTGCTACCAGCGAGGTTGCCATCTGTTCCCCGGCAGGCAAACAAAAATAGCGGGTGCGATAATAACCATCAGCGGGCGGGGCGGGCGCAATCCGCTCATTGACCATGCCGGCATCCCCCCCTACTACCGTATCCACCTCTTGATTGGATTGCTGACGGGGACGCATCGTAGGTTCGTCGTTGGGCGGCGGGGACGAGCGCAAAGGGGCGATTGCGGCCAGGTCAAAAGCCGCCGCTTCCATATTGGGCGGGGAGGATGGTAAGGGTGTTTTTACGGCACGACTAGCCGGGCGATTACTGACAGGGCTGGACGAAGGGCGAGGCGTGGGCGTTTTGGCGGTAGCAGGCGTATTTTCAGTCAGAATACGCTCAATATCGTCGTTAATACTGGCCTGTGCCGGAATAATGCCTTCGGTGAAACTATAATTGCCACTCTTCCAGCCGAGTAGCTGATTTACCGCATCTACCCCGGTTACTTCACGCCACTTGGCATGATAAAGCTGACCAAATAAAAAATAGAGGTCAATTCGGTCATTAGAGCGCGTAAAACTCAGTTCGCCGGTTAATTTATCTTTCTCCACCGAACGAAGGAGTGTCGGAATATCGGTTTTCTCAACCCGCCCGTTTAAGTTCAGGGTAGAATTAGACCCCATAATAACCTCTACTATCTACTTTAATTGTCCACCCTGCTCCGCCCTGGTATAGCGGGCAACCACCGCCACCAAATCGCGTGGCTCAAAAGGCTTGGTAATATAATGGGTCGAGCCGGCCATTTTGCCCCGCGCCTTATCAAAGAAGCCGTCCTTACTCGAAAGCATCACCACTGGCATATCACGATGACGGTTCTTAATAATCTTGCAGACCTTGTAACCGTCCATCACCGGCAGCATCACATCTAGCAGCACCAGGTCAGGCGGGTCATCCGCTACACTTGCCAGGGCTTTCATGGCATTATCACAAGTGTTGACCCTGTAACCCTCACGTCGGAGAGTCACTTCTACAATTTTTCGGATAGTAGGACTATCATCTACTACCAGCACCAGTTTATTGTTGCCCACCACCTGGGCCTCCTAATCTCTTTACTTTACAAAGATGGCCTATTGTTTCACAAACTTATCAATCCCGTTATCACGCCAAACTTTCAAAGTCTCCTTGTCTTTAGGGTCAATCCTGACCCCAATCGCATTGACCGGATAGCTATAGCGTTTTTGAATATCTTCCCAATTTCGCTTTATCCTGGGGTCGAGTCCCTTTTTGTCATCGGCCATCGTTCTACCCCCCGCCCACTCCTTGCGCCTGCGTTCCCGCCCGGAGCTTTCGTTGTCCTGCTCTGTTCCGTTTTAACCTGCCCTGTATTGCTTTGGCCCGTTCCGTTTTGTTCCGTTCCGTTCAATTCGCTCTACTTTACGTAACGCTATTATAATCTAATTTTAACTTAATGAGAAGTGCCAATCCGTAATTATTTGTAATTACTCAACGAGGCTGAGAAAGAGTAGAGGTTTTCGGGGACACCCCCACTCCCCCGGCACACCCCTTCGGGTGCAGGTGGGCGTTCCCCTGCACCGCTGAGTAGTTATGATTATTTAGCTTTCCTCAATCCTTCTCTTTTCAAGCTCTTTTCAAGATGGAGAAATCAAATGCTTCAACTTCAATTGGTTACACTCCCTTTTCTTCTCTGGGAATGGGGGTTAAGTTAATTGCACTCGCCTGAATGCCCAGCAACTCTTCTAATTGCTGCTGTAAAGCCGTCTGTTCTGCCGCTTTAAATGGGCCGATAGCGGCCAGGGCCAGCTGGTCAGGCTGGAACATATTAGCGGCCAGGGCCAATATATCCTCGGCCTGTACTTGTCGCACCCCTTCCACCAGTTCCTCCAGCGGCAAAAAACGGCCAAAATAAAGCTCCTGAGTAGCAAGCTGGCTCATACGGCTGCTGCTAGTTTCGGCACTAATCAAAATTTCGCCTCGCAAATATTCTTTAGCCCGCCACAATTCTTCTTCATTCACCGGCTCGGATAACAAATTGATTAGCTGCCCGACCACCGTTTCCAGCACGGGCAACAAATTTTCCGGCGTAGTAAAGCCCTCTACCACCAGCAAACCAGCCTGCCGATAGGGATGGTAGCTGCTGGCAATATCAAAGACCCAGCCCTTCTGGTCGCGCACCCCTTGATACAAGCGCGAACTCATGCCCGCCCCCAAAATAGCGTTCAGGACAAACAGGCTATAGCGTTCAGGGTCAGTATAAGGCAAGGCCGGTGCGCCCAGCGCAAAATAGACCTGAGCCGAATTACGTTGTCGGAGAGCCACCCCGGCTTGAAAAGCGGGGGCTTTTCGCTCCTTTTCGGTAGGTTGAACATTGGCCGAAGGCAAAGCCCAAAGCGCATCATAGACCTGGGCGGCAAAATCATCGTGGTCTAAATTACCCGCCGCCGCCACAATCAAACCTTCACCCCGGTAATACTGCTGGTAAAACTGCCGCAAATCAGCCTGACTAAGACGAAGTACCGACTCGCGTTGCCCGTAAATGTTCTGGCCTAACGAATAGCCCTGCCAAACTGCCTGCTTCAAAATTTCCTGGGTAAGTTTAGCCGGAGTTTCTTCGCCCGCCTCTAGCTCTTGCAAAATAGCGGCTTTTTCGCGTTGCAAACTTTCGTTATCAAAAAGGGAATGAAGCAAAATATCGCCAAAAATTTCCAGAGCAAAAGTGCGGTAATCATCTAACACCGTCGCATAAAGGCAAGTATAATCACGAGCCGTAAATGCGCCCAGTTGCCCCCCGGCCAGGTCAATCAAACGGGCCAGGCTAGTAGCATCGCGCTGAGTTGTGCCCTTAAACAGCATATGTTCAATGCAGTGAGCTACGCCGTTCAATTCGGCGGTTTCATCGGCAGAGCCAGCTTCGACCAGCACCCCGATGGTTAAGGAACGCACGCCCGGCATTTTTTCGGTAACTACCCTTACACCGTTTTCGAGAACTGTTTTACGGTACATTTGCTTTTGCTTTACTTTAATTAGCTTGCGAGGCCCCAGGGTTGGCTTGAAGAAAATTGACCCGTCAGGTTTCAGGCTCACCTGCTAATTCCGACAAAATCGGCCAGGTTCAACAAATCACGCCTGCACTTTTTGCTCAGGTAAGTTTGTTATTATTCTACTCAATCCAGGTGTAAAGGTCAATAGTTACAGAGGTGGTTACAATTATTGTGGAGGGCGGTTAGGCAGAATAAAATCGCGGCCTTCTTCTAAAAGGCGAGTATCCACTACCAGGGTGCGGGCCAGTTTATCGTGCCAGGCTTGCTTTTGACTATCTATTCCAGCCCAAAAATAGCCTAGCAAGCAAGGAACGGCACTCAGGGTATAGCCTAGCGATTGACGCAACAACGAGGTTAACCAATCGGGCTTTTGACCATCCAGGCGAATGACCTTTATTTTCAAGAGCCGTTTACCCGGAGTTTGACCCCGACTGGCCGTAAAAAGAAAGAAGTAGCCAAAAGTAAACAAATAGGTCAAAGCGTTGAGCCAGGACGGAACGTTAAGACTACCACCCACGCGGCTCAGGCGACCAACTTCACCAGGTGGTAAACTCAATAAGTACAAAACTACCAGTAACAGGATTGGCACAAGCAAAATAATAGTATCCACCAGATTAGCTCCTAGCCGGGCTAGAAAGCTCGTCCGTCGCGCCAAAACTACCCGACCTTGCGGATTTAGATAGCTGTAATAGCTTTGGGGTTGCTGCTGCATTTGGTAAGGCAGCCCGGTAGCTCCCAGCAGCAACGGGTGGTTGTAGCCAAAAGGCGCAGCCGCAGGCCCGTAGCTGACCGGCCCATCAGCAACATAACCTGATGATGGCCCAGGCTGTGACGCTTGCCCGTAAGGATAAGCGGTAGTAGGCGGCGCAAAATAATTCGGTGGGTAGCTGGGGGGAGGCGAAGCATAAGGATAACCAGCAGTGGGCGACACCATAGGCAAAGGCGCGGGCGGGTTTTCAGAAGCGGGCAAAGGCGGCAAAGGATAAGGATAATTTGAAGGCGGGGCAGGCTCAGAAGGTCGCACCATCGCCGCCCCGCAGTTCCGGCACAAAGTCGCCGCTTCTTCGTTTTTAACCCCGCAGCGGATGCAAAACATCGTTAGTAGTTAACTCCCTGAATTAGTTCCCGCGAACTTACTACCACCGTTTCGGCCAGTTTATCGTGCCAACCCTGGTGCAATTTATCCCGGAAGGCATAAGTAAAGCCGAAAATTACCATAAAGCTAAGGCCCACATAAAGCAAACTCAAAGGGGCGGCAAAGGGAGCAATATAGCTGCCCAGAATCATGCTAAAGCCAAAAGATGAGCGTAGTAGCGCATCTTTGAAATTCGGTTTAGTGCCAGTCAGCTTGATTATCTTAATATGCAGTAATTTTTTACCCAGGGTTTGCCCTTTGGCGAGCCAGATAAACAAGGTGCAATAGATTAAATAATTTGTACCCGTCAGCAGAGCCAGCCAGTTGGGGTAATATTTCTGGCTCTCCGCGAAATCGCCACTTTGGAGAGCATTTCCCAGACCCTTAAATTCGGCAGGCGATAGTAGCAGCAGCAAAATAAACCCGGCCAGCAGTGAATTAAAGACGTTCATTATAATCGTATCGAGCAGGGCTGCCCCAAAACGTTGCCGTATCGAAGCCAGCGGCGCATAAATCTGGCGGCTTTCTTTATCTTTATAAGCATAAAAAGCGTCGGGGTTGTTCGCTACCGGGTAGGGTTTGCCGTTAGGAGCGAGTGGCACCCGAAAAGGATAGCCATAAGGATAAGGCGGCATCTGAGGAGTTGAGCCGGCTTGCCAGCCGGGGGGTTGAGCCGGCCAGCCGGGAACAGGCGCAGACGGCCCTTCCTGGTTAATCGTGCCTGGGGCAAGCGGTTGACCGGAAGTATCAACCACCTCCGCATTGGAAACAGGTTTAGAGCTAATAGTCTCAAGCTGGGGTGGGTTGGCTACATTTTCCAGACCCACCAGACGATTGCCACAGTTGTAACAAAATACCGCCTCCGCCACATTTGGTTTACCGCAGCGAATACAAAACATAAATTACTTCACCTTTACTCGGCGTATCCGAAAATGGACAAATTATGGTCGTGGGCCAGGGCTGCCAAACCGCCCAGCAAAGTCAGCACTTTTAGCAAAGAACTGGTCTCGCGCTTTTGCTCTTCCAACAAAATTTCCAGGTCAATTGTTTCCTGACATAAGTTTAGCAAGCGGTCACTGGGACACTGAAAATCCTCGTTGTAATCTGACAAAGTGGACAAAAGCAGAAATTTATCTTCCGCCGAACCAATCGCCGCTTTGATAGCCTGCGCCTCGGCCTCGTCCAGATTCCAGGTCAAATATTTGGCACTCCTGGGGTCGCCATCTTTCGATAAAATTATTTCTTTAGCCATCGGGTAAATTAGCCCCTTTTACTCAGTCTTTTAGCTTAACAAAAATGGTCTTGTGGCTGACTATGTTCCATTACGGGCAAAGCTGCACCCTGGTTACGAGTAGCCGAACGGTCAAACACCAGCTTACCAGCTTTGAATACCAGTTCCGGCTGACCAAAAGCCGCAAGGTCGGCCAGTGGGTCATTTGCCAGCACTATTATATCGGCGAATTGGCCGGGTGCAAGTGTTCCAACCTGTTGTTCTAACATCATGGCTTCCGCCGCCACCGAAGTTGCCGCCCTAATCGCCTCCATTGCGCTCATCCCAATTTGCTGCATCATAGTAAGCTCGGTAACAAGGTCGTTATGGGCATTAAAAGGCGTACCGGCATCACTACCACAGGCAATCTTAACCCCGGCTTTCCAGGCGGCGGCGATGTTGCGGAGATGGGCCTCCATTATCCTTTCGCTCTTCTCGACCATATACTTTGGCACACCGTTCGCCACGCCATAACGGGCAATCTGGTAAGGCGCGGCCAGCGTCGGCACTATGTACGCGCCGCGTTCAAGCAAAAGGCGGATACCCTCTTCGTCCATAAAAATTCCGTGTTCAATTGTCCGCACCCCTGCCCTGAGCGCATTCTTGATACCCTCGGCGGCCTGGGCGTGGCTGGCGGTCAGTTTTCCGGCCTTGATTGCCTCTTCAAAGCCCGCTCTTAGTTCTTCTTCGGTCAGCGAAGGGCTGTTGGGGTCAACCCCAGGAGTCATTACCCCGCCGCTCGCCATCATCTTGATGCAGTCCGCCCCTTGCTTAATATTAAAACGGGCCGCTTTGCGGGCTTCGTCAGGCCCGTCTACTTCCGTACCAATAAAATTACCGTGCCCGCCCGTCATCGTTAGCACCGGGCCACTGACCAGCAAACGCGGGCCGGGCAACCAGCCTTCCGCAAAAGCCTGCCGGAGCGACATTTCGGCAAACTGCACCCCACCCAAATCGCGGGCGGTAGTAATACCCGCTTCCAGCATAGCCTGACCACGTTTAGCCGCCTGTAAAGTCTGGTAAACCACCGGATTAGCGGCAACCGTCGCGTTGGGGTTAGCTCCGCCATCCATCATAATATGAATGTGGCAATTAAACAAGCCCGGCGTAGCGGTCATTCCAGCTAAATCAAGCGCGTCTTGCATAGCCGGATTGTCTGGGCTATCGGTGGTGGCGTGTTCCCCCGCCCGACTAATCCGACTAATCCGTCCGCTTGCGTCCTCAAGCTCCAGGTCTACTCGCTCCTTAATGTTCCCCGCCCCATCTATCAAGCGCAAATTCAAAAGTTTCATTACTCATCCTTTCAAGAACCACTGACCCGGAAATCCCGCACTTTTATCTCAAAACGCTTCTGGCCTTGCCAGCTACCTTGCTCAATATTGTAAACCAAATCGAGCGGCTGGCCTGGCACAAGCTGGGCCGCAAAACTGCCCTCTCGAAAAGCAATCGCTTCGACCATCCGACCCTGGTGCGAATCGAAAAGCTTTAGCCGCAGGTGTGCCCCTTCTACTCCTACCGGGCGAGCTTCGCGCAAAAGCAGGCCGCGCGAAACAAAAAGCGGGGCGGGGTTTTCACTGCCAAAAGGAGACAGGGCGATACTTTGCTCGAACGCCGCCGGAATTTGCGAAACTTCTAATTCGGCATCAATTTCCAGCCTGGGCACTAAATCGGCCTGGTTCAGCCGGGTTTCGGCCAGTTCGTGCAGCCGCCGCTCAAGCTCCGGCAAATTATGGCAAGCCAGGGTTAACCCGGCGGCAGCCCGGTGTCCCCCGAAGCGTTCGAGCAAATCGGCGCACTCGCTCAAAGCCTCAACCACGTTAAAAGCCTCGGTGGAACGAGCCGAACCTTTGCACCACTTTTCGCCCTTTTCCAGCACAATCACCGGGCGGCTAAACTCTTCGCACAAACGCCCGGCCACCAGCCCAACTACCCCGGCGGGCCAGCCCTCGCCACTCAAAATCATAATCTTGCCGCGCTCGTCCAGCCGCTCGGCGATTACTCGTCCGCGGGCTTCTTCCAGCACCGCCCCCAGTCGGTTTTGTCGCTCCTTATTCTTCTGATTAAGTTCTTCGGCCAGTTGCCGCGCCCGCTCCAAATCTTCGGTGAGCAAAAGCTCGTAAGCTAGAGTTGCATCGTCAATTCGCCCGGCGGCGTTAATGCGGGGTGCAAGGTAAAACCCTAGCGAGAAAGCGTCCAGTTCGCCCGGCTTCAGACCCGCCGCTTCTACTAAAGCTATAATACCAGGTCGCTTAGAGCGATTAATCGCCTTGAGGCCGCTTGTCACTAACACCCGGTTCTCGCCAGTAAGCGGAGCAATATCGGCCACCGTTCCCAGAGCTACCAAATCGAGTAAATCGCGGGGAGTCATCTTTTTAGGCTTGAGGCCGTTTTGCGAAAGGGCGCGGGCCAGATGAAAAGCCATACCAACCCCCGCCGCCCCTTTGTAAGGATAATTATCGCCGGGCTGCCGGACGTTCAGAATAGCCACCGCCTGGGGTAAGGGGTCGGGCGGGCGGTGGTGGTCGGTCACAATTGTATCCAGGCCAAGTTCTCGCCCGTAAGCAATTTCGGCGACATTGCTCACCCCACAATCTACCGTAATCACCAGCTTTACCCCGCTATTCGCCAGAAGCTTCAGAGCATCCCGGTTTAAGCCATAACCGTCATTGACCCGGTGAGGAATACGCGGAATTACATCGGCACCGACTGCTCTTAAAAACTGCACTAGCAGCGTACAACCCGTCACCCCATCAGCATCAAAATCACCATAAATTGCGATGCGTTCGCCTGCTTCCAGGGCCGCTTTTACCCGCACTACCGCCTTATCCATGTCCTTTATAGTCATGGGGTTAGCCAGTTTTGCATAGCTGGCGTTAAAAAAATAGTCCACCGCTTCGGGGGTATCAACTTTACGGTTATAGAGTAGTTGTACAGTCAGTGGAGCAAGACCCAAAGCGGTAGCCTGGGCCATAAATTCGGGCGGGGCAGACGGCGGCACTAGCCAGAGCTTTTCGGGGCG
>Ga0123336_10004476_pt1 | contig 11335 bp, 12 predicted proteins | sample SSSSmetaG_FD_96466 | JGI IMG/M metagenome (GOLD analysis project Ga0123336, IMG submission 96466) | Glacier valley bacterial and archeal communities from Borup Fiord, Nunavut, Canada, to study Microbial Dark Matter (Phase II) - ​SSSS metaG | ecosystem: Environmental > Aquatic > Freshwater > Ice... | reverse complement strand
GGCGGCGGCGTCCATGGAGAGGGAATGGTCGAAGACTGCGCCTTCATCGGTGGGCAGTCGCTTCCATCTTGCGAGCGCGCGGTCCCAGGCTGCGCCTTTGGGGGTGAACTCGCGGCCGGCCAGATATTCGAACGTATTGTCGTCGGGGGCAATCATGCCGGCGCGCGCTCCGCCTTCGATAGACATGTTGCAGACCGTCATGCGTTGCTCTATGGTGAGCGCGCGAATGGCGGAACCGGAGTATTCAAAAATGCAACCGGTGCCGCCGCCGATGCCGATGCGGGCGATCAGGTTGAGAATAATATCCTTGGCGGTGACGCCTGCGCTGAGGGGGCCATCCACCTGCACTTGGAACGTTTTAGAAGGGCGCTGGAGAAGGCATTGCGTGGCGAGCACCTGTTCCACTTCGCTGGTGCCGATGCCGAACGCGAGAGCTCCGAAAGCGCCGTGCGTAGCGGTGTGTGAATCGCCGCAGACTACGGTCATGCCGGGCTGCGTGGCGCCGTATTCGGGGCCTATAACGTGTACGATGCCTTGCTGCGAGCTGTGTACGCCGAAACATTGTATGCCGAAATCGAGGCAATTCTGTTCCAGCTGCCGCAGTTGATTCGCCGCGATCTTATCCAGGATGGGAAGTGAGCGGTCGCTGGTGGGGATGCTGTGATCCGCCGTCGCGAGCGTGCGATTCGGACGCCGCACTTTCAGGTTGCGTTCGCGCAGGCCGGAAAACGCCTGGGGCGATGTTACTTCGTGGACTAAGTGAAGATCGATGTAGAGAAGCGCGGGAGCGCCGGGCTGTTCAAGCACCACGTGGTTATCCCACACCTTCTCTATAATTGTTCTAGGTTTCATAAGTAAGTTATTGGGATAACAATGAGCAGATAGCGTCACCTACCTGTTCGGTGGTTGCCGTGCCTTTCAGATCTGGAGTAACATTGCCGCTTTCAAGGACAGCTTCCATGGCGCTGTTCACCCGCGCGGCATCTTCTTTCAGGCCGAAGCTGTATTCCAGCATGGCGGCGACGGAGCCAATCGCGCCTAGCGGGTTAGCCTTGTTTTGGCCGGCTATGTCAGGGGCAGAGCCGTGAACCGGTTCGTAAAGGCCGGTCCAAACGCCGGAAGGCTTGCGCTCTCCGAGTGAGGCGCTGGGGAGCATACCGATGGAACCGGCAAGCACCGCGCCCTCATCGCTCAAAATATCGCCAAACAAATTTTCCGTCAGGATGATATCGAAGCGCTTCGGATTCAGCACTAACTGCATAGCACAGTTATCGACCAGTAAGTGGTCGAGAGCAATATCCACATAATTCTGAGCTACTTCGATCACAACTTTGCGCCACAACTGTGAATTTTCAAGTACATTCGACTTATCGACTGAAGTTACTTTCCTGCGGCGTTGGCGCGCCAGATGAAAGGCCATGTGCGCCACGCGTTCAATTTCAGGGCGCGTATACACCATTGTATTGACCGCGCGTTCTTCCGCGCCGGTACCGCTGATGCCGCGCGGAGTGCCGTAATAGATACCGCCGGTCAACTCGCGAACGATGATCATATCCGTGCCATCCACCAGATGATTCTTGAGCGGAGAGGAATCGAGCAGCGGAGCGTAAGTGCGCACCGGACGCAAGTTGGCATACACGCCCATGGCCTTGCGAATGCCCAGCAGGCCACGTTCGGGGCGCTTCTCAGGCGGCGCATCGTCAAACTCCGGGAGGCCGACAGCCCCCAGCAAAGTGGCGTCGGCGCGGGATGCGGCGTCGGCAGTCTCCGGCGGCAGAGGCGTGCCTGTCTTATGAATGGCAATGCCGCCCAGCAGACCTTCTTCCAGAAGGAGCGCGTGCCCACCTTGTTGCAGCACCGTTTCCAAAACTCGCACCGCCTGGCGCGTTACTTCGGGCCCGATTCCGTCACCGGGCAAAACCAAGACCTGGAATGTCAACTGGCCGCGACTCCCAGACCGGTCTTAGCCGGGTCGCGCATGGTAGCGATGAGGGCCACAATTTCTTCGTCCATTATTCCTTTTTTGCGGTCCGCCAAAGAGGTGAACTCCGCATAGATGATATCGAGTTCTTCGCGAGTGAGCGCCAGGTTCAGTTCCACACAGCGCTGCGAAAGCGCATGGCGCCCGCTATGTTTCCCCAGCACCAGTTTCCCTTCCGGTACGCCTACGGAACGCGGGTCAATGATTTCGTACGTGCTCTTTTCCTTCAGGTAGCCATCCTGGTGGATTCCGGCTTCGTGCGCGAAAGCGTTACGGCCCACGATGGCCTTGTTCGGCTGCGGGCCAAAGCTGATGATGGAACTCAAAAGCTGACTGGTGGCGTAGAGGTGCTCGGTGTGGATTCCGGTGGTATAGGGATAGCGATCTTTGCGGGTCTTCATGACCATCACAATCTCTTCGAGCGAACAGTTTCCGGCGCGTTCGCCAATACCATTGACGGTGCATTCCACCTGGCGCGCACCGGCCTGAACGGCCGCCAGCGAATTCGCGACAGCTAAGCCGAGATCGTCATGGCAATGTACACTGACCACGGCCGAATCGCCCAGAGCTTGAACTACACGGCCAATTAACGCACCATATTCTTCCGGCGTGGAATAGCCCACGGTATCGGGAATGTTGACGGTACGGGCGCCGGCGGCAACCACCGCGCGAGACACTTCAATCAGGTAATCGGGGTCGGTACGCGCGCCGTCTTCGGCGGAAAACTCCACGTCGTCCACATGGCGGCAGGCGAGTTCGACGGCAGCCACGGCACTATCGAGCACCTGCTGGCGGGACCGCTTCAGTTTGTACTTCAGGTGAATGTCACTGGTCGCAATGAAAGTGTGGATGCGTGGGCGCTTGGCATTGCGAAGCGATTGCGCCGCCCGTTCCACATCGCCGGTTGTGGATCGGGCGAGCGCCGCGACCTGCACCCAGGGAAATTCGCGGCTGATGGCGTCCACGGCCTCAAAATCGCCTTCGGAGGCGATGGGAAAACCCGCCTCCATAACGTCGACGCCCAGTTCCACCAACTTCCTGGCGAGTTGCAGTTTTTCGGGAACTGTCATGCTGCAGCCCGGGGATTGCTCACCATCCCGGAGCGTTGTGTCGAAAATCCAAACTCGATCTGTCATTGCTCCTCGCTTCACACCTTCCCAAGGGTATGCCGAACTTGGCTATTACGCAAATTTATTCTATTCGAGATAGGTATAAGCTGGACGCTGACTATTTTCCGATGCAGAACGTACTGAAAATACGGTTCAGGATGTCATCGGCAGTGGTTGCGCCGGTGATGGCGTCAACCGGCGAGAGCGCGCTGTAGAGATCGAGAAGCAGCATCTCATGAGGGATGTTGCTTTCGATGGCGGCGGCGGCGCGATCCAGCGATTCCAGGGCTTCCTGCAAAAGCCTCTCATGGCGCACGCTGGTAATAAAGCCTTCTTCAGCGGCCTCCCGCGCTTCCGGGAGTATGGCGCGGCGGAGTTCGGCGATGCCCTGCCCCGTAAGCGCGCTCACCGGTAGCCCTTGAGAAAACGAACCCAAATCGCACTTGTTCGCGGCGAGCACCATGCGTCCTGAAACGCGGCTGATGATGCGCCGATCGTCTTCGGTAAGCGGCGCGGAGCCATCGATCACCACCAGGGTCAAATCGGCATCGGCCATGGCCTGGTAGCTGCGGTCGATGCCCAAAGATTCCACCAGATCCGTGCTATCGCGGATGCCGGCGGTATCGACGAGCTTGACCGGAATGCCTTCGATGGCGGCGGTTTCGCTGATGGCATCGCGCGTGGTGCCGGGGATTTCGGTGACGATGGCGCGGTCTTGTTCCAAGAGCCGGTTGAACAGGCTGCTCTTACCCACGTTCGGGCGGCCGACGATGGCCAATTGCAAGCCTTCGCGCACCAGATTGCCGTATTGAAAACTGGCGGCGAGCTTGCGCAGACCGTCGGTAAGAGGCAGCAGGCGGCGGAGGAGTTCGTCATTCTGAGGAATGGAAATATCGTCTTCGGCGAAATCGATACCGGCTTCGAGAAGAGCGATCAATTCGAGCAGTTGGTGCTTCAGCGGATTGACGCGGCGTGAAACGGAGCCATCCACCTGCTGCGCGGCCACCTTTGCCTGGTAGAGCGTAGTGGCGTCGATGAGGTCGCGCACGGCTTCAGCTTGGGGAAGATCGATACGGCCGTTGACATAGGCGCGCAGGGTAAATTCACCGGGTTCGGCCAGGCGCGCTCCCGCCTTCACGGCTTGATCGAGACAAAAGCGGAGCACAACGGGCGAACCGTGGCAGGAAATTTCCACCAGGTCTTCGGCGGTATAGGAATGGGGGGCGGCGAAGAGGGTGACCAGGACGTGGTCCACTCTGGAGAGGAGGGTGCCTCGCGTGACGCGCCAGGAACGAAGGACGATGCCGGGAACTAATGCGGCGGCGATGGTTTGCGCTTGTTTACCGGTGATTCGGACGACGCCCAGGCCGGCCCTGCCGGGAGGAGTCGAGAGGGCGACGATCGTTTCGTGGAGATTCATGGGGACGGTCGCGGCGGTCCGGGCGAGGCGGTGGAGGCGGTTCGGGCAAGCTGGCCATGCCGGCGGGATAGACAATCACGTGGCGATAGCCGCCCATGCCCGCGCTTTCACTGCGGAGTTCGAGCTCATTGCGTAAGGCAATGTGAATCACCCGGCGCTCGCGGCTGTTCATCGGGTTAAAACGGAACGGCTCACTGGTATGCTTCACCTTTTCCGCGGCGGCGTTTGCGCTCAGGCGAAGCTCGGCGATGCGCAGCATGCGGTAATCGTTCGCGTCGAAAGAGAGGCGCGAATGATCTTCGGACGGCATGCGCAGCGCTTCCATGGTGACGTGTTCCAGCGCGAGAAGAAGTTCCGCGCGGTTCATGAGCAGCAGATCGACATCGCCGCCTGAGAACTTCACCACCACTTCCGGATTTTCAATCTCGGGGTTCGAGGAATCGCCGGGAGCGAGTTCGAAGGTAAGCGCGAAACCGGCCTGATCGATCACGGTTTGGAGAAAGTGCGCGATTTTAGGACCGAGATCCTCGACTGTATATTTTCTGGTTTGCGATGGTAGCGAGTCAGTCACTTTTTACGTGTTCCGGTTAGTCTTGGCGCGGGGACCGCTTCCGCGGGAGTCATGGTTTTGTTAAAGAACCACTGTTGCAGGATGCCCACCAGATTGCCAGTGAGCCAGTATAACACCAGTCCGCTGGAGGCTTTCCAGAAGAAGAAGCCCATCATCAATGGCATGAACTGCATCATTTTCTGCTGAGCCGGATCGCCGCCCGCCGCCGGTGTCATCTTCTGCATGACAAAGCCGGTAATGATGAGCAGCAGGGGGAGGATCCGGATGGCCAGTTGTTCGGGCTGCGAAAGATCGTGCACCCAGAACCAACTGGCGCTGCGCATTTCAATGGAGACGGAGAGTACCTTGTAGAAGGCGAACAGAAACGGCATCTGGATCACCAGTGGAAGGCATCCGCCCACCGGGTTCGCGCCATTCGCTTTGTACAAATCCATCGTTTCCTGGTTCTTCTGTTGCTGTCGCGGATCACGCATCGGAATGTCTTTATACTTCGCGTTGATCTGGGCAATTTGCGGCTGCAGACGCTGCATCTTTTTCATCGACTTCATGTTCGTCAACTTGAGTGGAAACAGCAGCACGTTGATGATCAGCGTGATCAGCACGATGGACCAGCCATAGTTGTGGACATACTGATCGTTCAGGAAATGAAGGATCAGGAAAAGCGGTTTGGCGATGACGGCGAACCAGCCGAAATCGACAATCTGTTCGAGTTTCGGATTCACTTTGCGAAGTGTATCGACGTCTTTCGGCCCGACGAAGAAAGAGAACGAGGAGCGCCCGGTACCGCCGACAGCGGCGCCAACGTAGGCGGTTTCCTCCTTTTCAAACGGGCTGGAAACCGTGTCGCTGAAGATGGTGGTTTCGGTGACGCCGTTACCGGTGGGGAGAAATACGGCAGTGAAGTATTGGTCTTCCAGACCCGCGAACGAAAAGGTGCCATCGGTATTCTTGGGGCCTTCCTTGGCGGCCTTGGCGCCGTCGCGAATCACTTTGGCTTCGCCGGTATCGTAGCGGATTTGCGATTGTTGGGAACTGGCGTTGAGGGCGGCGAAATCGCCAAAGCCGCCACGCCATTGCATCAGGTTCAGCAGCGGTGCGCCGTCCTGCGTCACTTCCGCGGCGACTGTGGAAAGGTAGCTTTCTTTCTGAAATTCGAATACTTTTCGCGCGAAGGAGTGCCCGTCTGAATATTCAAATGAGACGGAACGGCCATCGGGGTTTTCCTTAGCCAGGAACAGGGCCTGGTTCAGGTCGGCGGTAGGCTTCTTGTCACGGAAGGTGAAAGCGAAGGGGTAGCCGGTCTTGGGAATGGCATTCGCATTCACCAGTTCGAGAGGCTTGCCGTTCGCGTCTTTGTATTTCTTCAGGCTCCAACTGCGCACCACGGCACCGCGATTCGAAAAAATGACATGATAAACATCGGTATCGATGACCGTGGTTTCCTCGCGAGTGCCCGCAACGGAACCCGCGGGAACGGGCGTGGACGCGGTCAACCCTGGAGCAACGGCGGCCGTTGCAGCGGGCGCGGCGGCGCTAGTGCCAGTAGCGGGCTTTTTCGGAAACTCGGTAACCGCCTGCTTCGGCGGCGCCGGCGGAGCAAACATCTTCGTGAGATACGGCGTCGCGAAAATGACGCCGAAGACCAGAACGAAAGCAATCATCATTCTGGCCTGCATGGGAAATTCCTGTTTGTCGTTAGTCATGGGGAACGGGGTCCACTCCCCCGGCGGAAAAAGGATGGCAGCGGCCCAGGCGTTTGACGCCGAGCCATAGCCCACGCGAGACTCCGAAGCGCTCGACCGATTCCTGCATATACACGGAACAGGAAGGGTGGAACCGGCAGGCGGAGGGCAGAAAAGGAGAAACCGCAGCTTTATAAAAACGCAAGAGTGCGATCAGGGTTGTGCGCAATCCTGTTTGGAGCACCAATGAAAGAGACGAGAAATTTCCTTCTCGAGTTCGGCAAACGGGCATTCGATGGAAGCGCGACGGGGATTGATGACAACCGACCACGGGCCGATTAGGTGAGCCAGCCGCAAACGCACGGCTTCACGGAACCGCCGGCGGATTCGGTTGCGGACAACAGCGTTGCCAATGGCGCGGGGCACTGTAAACCCAATGCGCGGACCGTCTGAATCTTTGCGGCAAAGGGAGAACCCGGCGAACAGTGGGGTTGCCATGCGCTTTCCGTTGTCATAGACAAATCGAAACTCTTTCGAGCGAAGAAGCCTGTTGTGTTTGGGGAAACGGTAGGCACCTTCGTGAGTTGAATCAGGAGAATTCTGGGACGCGTCGGCGATTGGGCAACTCGTCTGGGCTACTCGTCGCTGACGGTAAGCTTATGACGTCCCCGGGCTCTTCGGCGAGCAAGCACCGCGCGGCCATCGGAAGTCTTCATGCGGGTACGAAAACCGTGCGTCTTGGCGCGGCGACGGTTGTTCGGTTGAAAGGTACGTTTCGGCATCTATTTCCTGTTTAAGAAGCGATTATAGCAGGGTTCACGCATCCGCGGCGCTTGCCAGTTGAGACCTGACGCGCGAGATGAGCTCTTTGCCATTAAAGGGCTTGGGCAAAGTGGGGCAATGGCGGAAACAATCGTCCAGATCGCTATCGAAGGCTGAGACGAACATGATTCTGACGTGTGGCCGAACCGCCAGCAGCCGATGGGCGAGGGCATTGCCATCCATGCCAGGCATGCGCATATCGGAAAGCACCATGGCAATTTCGGGTTCGCGCTCCACCATGTCAAGCGCCTCGTTCCCCGAAGCGGCTTCCCGAACCGAGTAGCCCTCTCGCTCCAACACGGCCCGAATTACGCGGCGAACACTGGATTCGTCGTCCACGGTCATGATGATGGGATTATTCTGCTTCAAGTTGTGACCGGCGGCTATCAGCTTACACCAACTCCAAAACTGATGAACCGCACGTGACACAAGATTTGATAAGTTTCAGGTATGCATGTGGATGTCGCGTTCGGTAAGACCGGGCTCAAGGTAGAGTTGCCGGAAGGCTTTCAGTACCAGATACTGGAGGCCCATTCGGCGCATCCTTTAAAAGACGCGTTGGCAGCCGTCACGGAAGCTCTCGATCATCCCTCGGGCTGCCCGCCTTTACAGGAGATGGCGCGCGGTAAAAAATCGGCTGCGATTTCGGTTTGCGATATTACCCGGCCCGCGCCGAACCGGCTGGTATTACCGCCGCTTTTGGACCGCCTGGAGCAGGGCGGCATCGCGCGAGACGCCATTACCATCCTGATTGCCACCGGTTTGCATCGCGCCGCACCGCCAGCCGAAATTGAAGAAATTGTGGGAGCCGAAATCGCAGGGCAATACCGTGTCCTCAACCATGATGCAAGAAACCTGAGCGAACACCGGCATTTGGGTACCACGCGCTCCGGCACGCCCGTCTATATCGACCGCCGTTTTGTGGATGCCGACCTTCGCATTACGCTGGGCTTTATTGAGCCGCACCTGATGCTGGGCTATTCGGGGGGCCGGAAGCTGATCGCGCCTGGCCTGGCTGCTCAGGAGACCATCAAAGTGTTGCACAGCCCGCGGTTTATGCGCGACGCGCGGACGCATGAAGGTTCCATCGAAGACAATCCGCTACATGCCGAGTTGCTGGAAATTGCGCGCATGGCGGGGCATCACTTTCTGGTGGATGCGGCGCTGAGCCGCGGTTGGGCGGATTATGGCCGGCGCCCGGTAGCCCAGATTTTCGCGGGAGCACCGGAGGCAGCGCACGCGCAGGGCGTCGAGTATGTCTCGCGCATCATGCTGGAAACGTTGTCTGAACCGGCCGACGCCGTGATCACCACCGCCGCCGGTTATCCCCTTGACATGACCTTTTATCAGGCTGTAAAGGGGGTAACGGCTGCCTCGCACGTCGTAAAGCCGGGCGGACGCATTCTGCTGATTGCGGAATGCTCAGAAGGTACGGGCGCCAGTGAGTTTCACGCCATGTTGACCGGAAATTCTTCCAGTACCGCGTTCTTGAAGAAGCTCGATTCCGAGCCGGTCGAGGTAGATCAGTGGCAACTCGAAAAACTGGCTCTTGTGCAACAAAACCACGAATTATTGTTTTATGTGCCCGGAATAGCAAAACAGGATAGAACCTCTTTATGGGGACCATCATTCGATAGCGTTCACGAAGCTGTAACAGCACTTACAGCGGACTTACCTGGAAACGCCCGTATAGCAGTGATTCCAGAGGGTCCCTATGTGCTAGCGCGGGCCCTGAAAGGCATGGCCGAACTCGCTCCCCAGTGAAGAGTTTGTTAAATCAAGTTAAAGTCCGACCGAATTGGTCGTAAGTATCGTCTAGTAGTAATAGGTCGAACCTTATGGGACTGACGGAAGACTACACAATCAAGAACGGGCTGGGCGTACGCGTAAACGGGCGGAAGACCTGTCAGGTAATCCGGAAGCAGAAGAACGAATGGAAGGAAATCGGGAAGCTTTACGAATTGCCGGTGGATGCGGCGGAACTTGCAATCGGAACGGTTGGAATTCCAGCCAGTGTGTTGGCGGTGGCAGTTCGTGCTTACGAGCTCGATCATCCCGGCTCAAAATTGCGGGCCATGTTGACGCGGCGCATCGCTCGTCCGCGTTTGCTGGAACGCATGGTGGCTAGCGCGTAGCAGCGCTAGGCCAATGTGCGCGAAATTGCGCTTTGGCCCGGTACAGCAGCACTCGCAGATAGTCACGATCCACGCCGAACTTACGGCAGATTTCGTCTTTGTCGCGCTCCTCAATAAACAGAGCGTTCAGCAGATTACGGTCTCTGGTGTCCAACTTTCCGAGGGCTGCGTGTACACGTTCGCGCACCTGGGAAGTGACGGCGGCTTTTTCCAGGTTCACATTGGCATCGGCGGGGTCGTGCTTGTCTTCTTCTAAAGGGCTTTCGCGCTTACCGGCGCGAAAATACTCCAGCAGGACGTAATTGCAGGTGGTATTGACGTACGCTCCCAACTTTTGGGCTTCGCGAAGAGTTTCTGAAGAGCGAATCGTCCTGAGCACGCGAAGCAGCGTTTCTTGCTTCAGATCGTCTATCGCTTCAGGCTGGCGGAGGCGATTGCGCAGCTTGAGCGTCAGCATCCGCGCGAAGTAAGTGCTGAAATGCAGTTCGGTCTCTGCGTCGGCAGACCTCAGACGGTTGAGGTAATCGTCGTCAAACCGATAGAGGTCCACCCCGCGTTAGCCCGTTATTCTTTTTAAGCGGCCTGGAAGCGAGCTTCCACTTCTTTCCAGTTCACAACATTCCACCAGGCGGCCATGTATTCCGGGCGGCGATTTTGATATTTCAGGTAGTACGCGTGCTCCCAAACATCCAGGCCCATGATGGCTTTCTTGCCGTCCATGATGGGATTATCCTGGTTCGCGGAGGAGATAATCTCCACTTTCGAGCCCTCTTTGATCAGCCATGCCCAGCCTGAGCCGAAGCGCGCGGCGCCGGCGGCATTGAATTTTTCCTTGAATTGATCCAGGCTCCCGAAGGCGGCCAAAATGGCTTCGCCGACCGCACCTTCCGGCTTGCCGGTAGCGCCAGGAGTCATGATTTGCCAGAACATTGAATGGTTCATGTGGCCGCCGCCATTGTTGCGGACGGCGGTACGGATATTCTCGGGAACGGCCGCACAGTTGTTGGCAAGCAGTTGTTCAATCGGCATCTCCGCCAGGTTGGGCGCGGATTCCAGAGCCTTATTCAGATTCGTAACGTAGGTGGCGTGATGCTTTCCATGATGCAGCTCCATGGTGGCGCGATCGATATGCGGCTCAAGAGCGTCGGGAGCATAAGGAAGTGAAGGAAGAGTAAATGGCATGACGCTCTTTACCTTACTACCGATTCAAACGCATCGGCTATGCGAAACATGCGCGCTTCCTCAAAGTGATTGCAAAGTATCTGCAATCCAACGGGCAGGTTATCCGTCGTGCGGCCGCACGGCACGCTCATGCAGGGGATTCCGGCCAAGCTACCTGTAACCGTATAAATATCGGAGAGATACATTTGTAGCGGATCGTCCAATTTCTCGCCCGGGCGGAAAGCGGGGAATGGCGAGACGGGAGCCACGATGGCGTCCACCTGCTCGAAAGCTCGCCGAAAATCCTGCGTGATCAGCGAGCGCACCTGTTGAGCCTTCTTGTAATAAGCCTCGTAATAGCCATGGCTCAGAACGTAAGTGCCCAGCATGATGCGGCGCTTCACTTCGGCCCCAAAGCTTTCGCCGCGCGTGTTGTTGAACATGTCGGAGAGTG
>Ga0123336_10004475_pt1 | contig 11336 bp, 6 predicted proteins | sample SSSSmetaG_FD_96466 | JGI IMG/M metagenome (GOLD analysis project Ga0123336, IMG submission 96466) | Glacier valley bacterial and archeal communities from Borup Fiord, Nunavut, Canada, to study Microbial Dark Matter (Phase II) - ​SSSS metaG | ecosystem: Environmental > Aquatic > Freshwater > Ice... | reverse complement strand
TTACGATTTCACTTTTCTCTATCTTCATGAGCGTTTAAAGTCAAAAGACTCTGTCTACTTTTAAACAACCTAAATTGATTAATTTTGACTGACAATCGCCTTCAAACGCCCATACTTATCGGCTGTAAATTTTTAATGATCCTGCCGTTTTAAAGGGCGGTAGCTGTAATCAGCGAAGCCTTGCAGTTTATACCTGAACTTAATTCCGTGTCAACTTTAAGGTCTTTTCTTACTTCACTTTGATCATTATCACCTGAGTGATTTTGATATTTGATTGTAAGAGCAGAGCCTTGCAGTATACACCGAGAATTTCGGCTCCGTCAAACTGTTTGAACTCTTTTCTTTGCTTTCTTCGGAGCTTGTTTGCCTTGGCATCCAAGCTCACCGTTTTAAGCGCAGCCTTAGATTCTATACTGCTTTTTCAGCGTTGGTCAATTTTTTTTGCAATTTAATCCTGCGACGCCCGATGAAGGGGTGCGGGCGGGATAATCGGATGCATATATGGCACTCATCACTCTACTAGACGCTCAACTCGCTTTTGGGCACGTCGCTCTGCTTGATCACGCAGATTTCTCACTTGAAAACAACCAGCGCATTGGCCTGATTGGCCGCAATGGTACTGGCAAGTCTTCTTTGCTCAAAATACTGGCGGGGTTGGAAAAGCCCGACGATGGCACGCTGCAATTGCAGCAGGGGCTGCGTATCGCCTACGTGCCGCAAGAACCCAGTTTAGACCCGCACGCTACTGTTTTTGTATCTGCTAGCGCTGGGCTGGCAAGAACCCGGCACGTGGTCGAGCTGTATCTCGCAGCTGACGAGAACACCGATCTGGACGCACTGCAGTCCGAGATTGAAGCCTTGGACGGCTGGACATGGGAGCAGCGCGTTGAAGAGACGCTGCACCGCTTGCATCTGGACAAAGACGCCATCGTCGGCTCCCTCTCAGGCGGTACCAAAAAGCGCGTGGCGCTGGCTCAGGCGCTAGTCGCCAAACCAGACGTGTTGCTATTAGACGAGCCGACCAACCACCTGGACCTCGATTCCATCGCGTGGCTAGAGGAGTTGCTCATCAACTTCAACGGCTCCATCATCACCATCACCCACGACCGCGCGTTTTTGGACCAGGTCGCTACTGTGATTGTGGAGCTGGATCGCGGCAAGCTGCTCAGCTACCCCGGCAACTTTGCCCAGTACCTGGTGCAAAAAGAAGAACAAATGGCACAAGAAGCCGTCATCAACGCCAAGGCCGACAAGCTACTCGCGGCTGAAGAAGTTTGGATTCGCAAAGGCGTGGAAGCCCGTCGCACCCGTAGCGTGGCCCGTATTGGGCGGCTTGAGGTGCTGCGTGACAGTCGTGCATCACGGCGCGACGCGGTGGGCCGGGTGAACCTGGATGTCTCCAGTGGTGAGAAAAGCGGCAAAATCGTGGCCGAGCTGACCAACGTATCGAAAAGCTTTAGCCACCCTAACAGCGAAAAAGTCGAAAAAATCATCGTCAGTAACTTCACAGGCACCCTGCTGCGCGGCGACAAAATCGGCCTGCTCGGCCCCAACGGCGCAGGCAAAACCACGCTGCTCAAGCTTATTTTGGGTGAGCTTCAACCCGACGTGACCGTACCGCCCGGCAAAATCCGCCAGGGCGCCAACCTGCAGGTCGCTTACTTTGACCAGATGCGCGATGCGCTTGACCTGGACGCGACGCTTGAAGACTTCATCAGCCCCGGCAGCGAGTGGGTTGAGATCAACGGCCAGAAAAAGCACGTCAAAAGCTACCTGACGGACTTTTTATTCAGCCCCCAGCGCGCTAACTCCCCCGTGCGCACCCTGTCGGGTGGCGAGCGCAACCGCCTGCTGCTGGCGCGCCTGTTTGCGCGGCCTGCCAACGTGCTGGTGCTCGACGAGCCCACCAACGACCTCGACATCGACACGCTGGAGCTGCTGGAAGACCTGCTGCAAAACTATGCGGGCACCGTGTTTTTGGTCAGCCACGACAGGCGATTTTTAGACAACGTGGTCACCAGCACCATCGCCTATGAAGGCACGGCAGAGAACCCCGGCTTTTGGCGCGAATACGAAGGCGGCGTGACCGACTGGATTACCCAGTCCAAACGGGCTGCGCAGATCACCGGGAGCGCCAAGACCTCTGTTTTAGCCTCAAAAAACTCAGAAAAGTCTAAAAATCTCGCTAAAAACGAGCTGCAGCCGAATGAATTAAAGCGCGAGCAGCTATCAAAAAAGAAGCTAAGCTACAAAGAGCAAAAAGAGCTTGACGGCCTGCCCGCGCTGATTCAAACCCTGGAATCTCAGCAAAAAGCCATCGCGCAAGAGCTGTTTGACGGCAGCCTGTACAGCAGCAACCCCAAACGCGCGGCACAGTTGACCGCCAAAAACGCCAAGATGGACGACGAGCTGCTGGAGGCAATGCAGCGCTGGGAAAGTTTGTCGATTTAGCTTGTCAATTTGGTTTGTCGACGCAGAGTTGCCAACCTGCGTTTTGACGCTTGATTTGTCGGCATAGGCTGACACGGAATCAGCGCATCTCTGCGTTAAGCTTTGGCATGCCCGCGCCGCCATCTAACCCTCGTTTTAGCCTTTCCAGGCTATTAGTATGTTTTTGCTGGTTGACAAGTTTGTGGCTGACAGGATGTGCCTCGTTGCCAAGCGACGTTCAACGCCCCATGAGTACCGCTTTGACTGACAACTCGGGCACCCAACTGGGCAAGGTTGTGGCAGCCCGGGCGCTGGCTGCAAGCACCCGCAACGACTCGGCTTTTGCACTGGTCGGCAGTGCCGAGCTGGCTTTTACCAGCCGCATGACGCTCATCAAGGCGGCTGAAAAAACCCTCGACTTGCAGTATTACGCCATCCATGCCGACGACACCACGGACCGGATGTTTGCAGCCCTGCGCGAGGCCGCCGAACGTGGTGTGCGGGTCCGTATTTTGCTCGATGACTTCAACACCGCAGGTGACAACGCGCAGATTTTGAAGTTTGCGTTTGAGAAAAACGTCGAAATGCGGCTGTTCAACCCCCTACCTAGCAACCGATCTTCCGCTTTGTGGCGCATCGTTAGCAGCCTGAGCGACGCGGCCCGGCTGCAGCGGCGCATGCACAACAAAATATTTGTCGCCGACAACGCAGTGGCCATCACCGGGGGGCGCAACCTGGGCGACACGTATTTCGGCCAGAGCGACGGCGTGAACTTTGTTGACATCGATGTGCTGGCGGCGGGCCGCATCGCCAGAGACCTTTCGCGCAGCTTTGACCAATACTGGAACAACCCGCTGGCCTACCCGGTGCAGGCGCTGATGAGCGTCAGGGACATTGAAGCCCTTAGAGCCAAGTCGAATGTCTCCACGGCCGCATCACCTGAAAACCCGTTGCCGCCCCCAGAGCCAGCAAAGTCTGATGCGAATCACCCAAATACTCCAAACGCCCCCAATCGGACCACTCTCACACGCGTCTCAGTCGACCCGGCTGGTCTGACAAGCACCATTGCCGCATTGCCGGACAGTACTGATTTGCGATTGCTGAGCTGGACCTGGGCCGCGTCCACCATGCTGGTGGATCAAGCCTCAAAAATCGCTGAGGATGCAGACGCAGTTGAAGAGTCAAACAACACCACCGTCGACAGTCTGCTGAGCCTCATGACGCGCGCCAAAACTGATCTGCTGGTGGTGTCGCCGTACTTTGTACCGGGCGCAGAGATGATGAAGCAGTTTGCTGACATCAGGCAGCGCGGCGTGCGGGTGCGGGTGCTCACTAACTCGCTGGCATCGAACGACGCGGTGGCGGCTCACGCAGGCTATGCCAGGTACCGCGAAGCGCTCATTGCCATGGGCGTCGAGATTTATGAAATGCGCTCCGAGCAGCGCGGCACGTTGGCCAGTTTTGGCAGGGGCTCAGGCTCTGCTGGGGGCTCAAACGGAGCTTCGCGCGCCAGCTTGCACGCCAAAGCCGTGGTGGTTGACAACCTGCTGCTGGTCGTCGGCTCGATGAACCTCGACTTACGCTCCAAACTGCTGAACAGTGAGGTAGCCATCGCCATCCGCAATCGCCAACTGGCCAGCGAGGCCACAGCCCTCATCGAGCCGGGTTTGACCACCGGCGCATATCGGGTGGAGCTGAAAGACGGCAAGCTCGTCTGGCGCGCCCCGGAAGGCTCTGGCCTGCCAGATGCCACCAGCGAGCCAGATGCCAGCATGGGATTGAGGATGCTGGTGAAGATCATTGGGCCGTTTGCGCCGGATGAGATGCTGTAAAAACACTCAAAACGGCTTTTTTGGGCTTTTTAAGGTATGTTTTAGGACCGCATACCAATAGATACATGCGCAAGCAGCTCCTGTATCTATAGCATTCAGGTTTTAACAAAGCCTTCTTGAGGTGACGACAAGCCAAGCTCCGCACAAACCCTGTTTACAGCGTGGCACGTGGTTTGCTAGATTCAAAGCTTGAACCTGACTAAACGGTCAAGTTTTAAGTTTTTTGACATTGCCCAAGACAGGAGTCCCCGTGCAGACACTATTCAAACCCGACGTGCGAGCTGGCAGATTGAGCGCGCTTGACTACGCCAAGCACTTTGCCGATGCAACGCCGCGCTTTACCCAGGCTCAAGCGGTGTTAGAAGCCGAGCGATGCCTGTACTGCTACGACGCGCCCTGCGCCACCGCATGCCCCACCAGCATTGACGTGCCGTCGTTCATCAAACGCATCGCCGACGGCAACCTGCGCGGCTCGGCCACAACTATTTTGGACAGCAACCCGCTGGGCGGCATGTGCGCACGCGTGTGCCCGACTGAAAACCTGTGCGAGGCGGTGTGCGTGAAAGTGGCGCAAGAAGGCAAGCCCGTGGCCATTGGCAAGCTGCAACGCCACGCGGTGGATGCGTTGATGGAAAGCGCCAAGTCGCAGGTGTTTACCCGCGCTGCGCCCACTGGCAAAAAAATCGCTGTCGTCGGCGCTGGCCCAGCAGGGTTGAGCTGCGCTTACAGCCTGGCGCGCCTGGGCCATAACGTGGTGATTTTTGATGCCAACCCGAAGGCAGGCGGCTTGAACGAATACGGCCTTGCCAGTTACAAAACGCCTGATAACTTTGCCCAGCGTGAAATTGCCTGGCTGCTGGGTATTGGCGGCATCACCATTCAAAGCGGCTACAAACTAGAGACTGCGGTGCAACTGGATGCTTTGAAGAGTGACCACGACGCACTCTTTTTAGGCATGGGCCTGGCCAGCACGCACCAGCTTGGCGTGCCCGGTGATGATTTAGCAGGCGTGCAAGACGCGGTTGAATTTATCGCCACGTTGCGGCAAACCGAAGATTTGGCTACCCTGCCCATTGGCCGACGGGTGGTGGTGATTGGTGGCGGCATGACGGCTGTAGATGCGTCCGTCCAGTCAGCCCTGCTGGGTGCTGAAAACGTGCACATGGTCTACCGGCGCGGGCCAGAGACCATGACGTCGTCAAGCGTAGAGCAAGAGTGGGCACAAACCAACGGCGTGACGATTCACCACTGGCTGGTCCCGGTTGAAATCATGGCGGCCAGCGGCCAGCCCGGCCATGTGGGCGGGGTGAAGTTTGCGCGGCAGGCGGTGGTGGATGGCAAGCTGCAAGCCACGGGCGAATTTGAAATGATGGAAGCTGACATGGTGCTCAAAGCCATCGGCCAGCAACTGGGCAACGCTTTGCTGACGCTGGCGGGGTTCCAGCTGGAAGGCGGGCGCATAGCCACCGATGCGGCCGGGCAAACCAGCCTGCCCGGTGTGTGGGCTGGCGGCGACTGCCGCGCTGGCGGGCTAGATTTAACGGTGGAAGCAGTGGAGCACGGCAAGCAGTCGGCCAAAGCCATCCACGCAGCGCTCAGCAAGAAATAAGGAAATCACATCATGGCCGATTTAAGCGTCAACTTTGCAGGCATCAAAAGCCCCAACCCGTTCTGGCTGGCATCTGCCCCGCCGACTGACTAAGCCTACAACGTCAACCGTGCGTTTGAAGCCGGCTGGGGCGGCGTGGTCTGGAAAACTCTGGGCGAAGCGGGCCCACCGGTCGTCAATGTGAACGGGCCGCGTTACGGCGCACTACTCACACCTGACCGCCGCCTGATGGGTTTTAACAACATCGAGCTGATCACCGACCGCGACCTGGAAGTCAACCTGCGCGAGATCACGGAAGTCAAACGTAACTGGGCTGACCGGGCAATGGTGGTATCCATCATGGTGCCTTGCGAAGAGTCAGCCTGGAAGGCGATCTTGCCGCGCGTGGAAGACACTGGCGCCGATGGGATAGAGCTGAACTTCGGCTGCCCGCACGGCATGAGCGAGCGCGGCATGGGCGCAGCCGTCGGCCAGGTACCTGAATACATTGAAATGGTGACACGGTGGTGCAAGCAGTATTCAAAGCTGCCGGTGATCGTCAAGCTGACGCCTAACATCACCGACATTCTCCAACCCGCACGCGCCGCCAAAAACGGTGGTGCTGATGCGGTGTCCCTGATCAACACCATCAACTCCATCATGGGCGTTGACCCGGCCACGCTCACCATGAGCCCGGCGGTGGGCAACAAGGGCTCGCATGGCGGCTATTGCGGCCCGGCCGTCAAACCGATTGCGTTGAACATGGTGGCTGAAATTGCGCGTGACCCGCAAACCGCTGGTATGCCGATTTCAGGCATTGGCGGCATCGGCACATGGCGTGATGCGCTTGACTACATTGCCCTTGGTTCTGGCACAGTGCAGGTGTGCACTGCCGCTATGGTCTATGGCTTCAAAATTGTGCAGGAGATGAAAGACGGCTTGTCAAACTACATGGACGAGATGGGCTTTAAATCGGTGGCGAGATTGTCGGCAAGGCCGTGCCCACCGTGTCTGACTGGCGCTACCTGAACTTCAATCAGGTGAGCAAAGCGGTGATTAACCAGGACGCCTGCATCGGCTGCGGCCGCTGCCACATTGCGTGTGAAGATACCTCGCACCAGGCCATTACCAACCTGGTCGATGGTGCGCGAAAGTTTGAAGTCATTGAAGCCGAATGTGTCGGTTGCAACCTGTGCGTGACGGTGTGTCCCGTGCCAGAATGCATCACGATGCGCACGGTTGAGATTGGCGACATCGACTTGCGAACCCAAAAACCTGTTGCTGCCGGCCACGCCGACTGGACAACGCACCCGAACAACCCCATGCGGGTGGCGGCGGAAGTTTAAATTGTTCATGTTGAAGGACTCGTTATGACGATCATACTTATTCGCGGCGGCACCGTCGTCAGCGCAGACCGAGCCGTCAAAGCCGACGTGCTGTGTATTGATGGGCTGATAGCGGCCGTCGGCCCGGACCTGCAAGCCCCAGCGGGAGCAAGCGTTGTCGACGCGGGTGGCCAGTACGTCATGCCCGGCGGCATTGACCCGCACACCCACATGCAGCTGCCCTTCATGGGCACGGTGACGATGGACGATTTTTACAGCGGCACCGCGGCAGGCCTGGCGGGCGGCACGACGATGATCATCGACTTTGTGATCCCCGACCCGATGGAAAACATTTATGCAGCGTTTAAAAAGTGGCGCGGCTGGGCTGAAAAGTCCGCTGCTGACTACAGCTTTCACGTCGCTATTACCTGGTGGGACGAGTCAGTGCACAAGGACATGGCCACACTGGTGGAGCAAGAAGGCGTGAACAGCTTCAAGCACTTCATGGCCTACAAAAACGCCATCATGTGCAATGACGAAACCCTGGTCAACAGCTTCAAACGCTCGCTTGAACTGGGCGCCATGCCCACCGTGCACGCCGAGAACGGCGAGCTGGTGTATCTGATGCAAAACGAGATCAAGGCGCGCGGCATCATGGGGCCAGAAGGCCACCCGTTGTCACGCCCACCCCGGGTGGAGTCTGAAGCCGCCAACCGTGCCATTGCCATTGCCGATGTGCTGGGCGTACCGGTGTATGTGGTGCATGTGTCGTCTACTGAAACCGCTGAGGTTATTGCTCTTGCCAGAGCAAGAGGTCAACGCGTCTACGGCGAGGTGCTGGCCGGACATTTGCTGGTCGATGAAAGCGTGTACACCAACCCCGATTTTGTGAGTGCTGCAGGCCACGTGATGAGCCCGCCGTTCAGAAACAAAAGCAACCAGGAGTCGCTGTGGCGCGGCCTGCAGTCAGGCAACCTGCACACCACCGCAACCGACCACTGCACCTTTTGCGCCGAGCAAAAGGCAGCGGGCAAAGATGACTTTTCAAAAATCCCGAACGGATGCGGTGGCATTGAAGAACGCCTGGCCGTGATCTGGGACGCGGGCGTGAACACCGGGCGCTTGACGCCCAGCGAGTTTGTCGCCATCACCTCCACCAACACCGCCAAGCTGTTCAATATTTACCCGCAAAAAGGCAGTGTCTCTGTAGGCGCTGACGCAGACATCGTGGTTTGGGACCCAGAGGGCACCAAGACCATTTCTGTCAAAACGCAGCACAGCAAAGGCGACTTCAATATTTTTGAAGGTCGCACGGTACGAGGCATACCGAGCCACACCATCAGCCAGGGTGAGCTGGTGTTTGTCAAAGGTGATCTGCGCGCCAAGCAGGGCGTGGGGCGCTATATCAAGCGGCCAGCCTTTGGGCCAGATTTCGCAGCGGGCAAACAGCGTGCGCAAGCGCTCGCACCCCGAGCCGTTGAACGTGTTTAGGAAAACGATATGACAACCACCCTTGAAAAACCAAACATCGACACACTCCGTATCAATGGAGACCGCTTGTGGGACTCGCTGATGGAGCTGGCCAAAATTGGCGCAACGCCCAAAGGCGGCGTCTGCCGCCTGACACTGACCGACCTCGACAAACAGGGCCGTGACCTGGTCATCCAGTGGGCCAGAGAAGCGGGCATGACGGTGACCATCGACAAAATCGGCAACGGCTTCATGCGCCGCGCAGGCCGCAACAACTCGCTGCCGCCCATCGTCACCGGCAGCCACATCGACACCCAGCCCACGGGCGGCAAATTTGACGGCAACTACGGCGTGCTGGCCGGCATTGAGGTGGTGCGCACGCTGAACGACAACAATATTGAAACCGAAGCGCCGATTGAAGTCTCTTTCTGGACCAATGAAGAAGGCTCGCGCTTTGTCCCGGTCATGATGGGCTCTGGCGTGTTTGCCAAAGCCTTCACGTTAGAACACGCTTACGCCGCCAAAGATACCGAAGGCAAAACCGTAGGCGACGAGCTGGCGCGCATTGGCTACATTGGAGAGCAGGAGCCGGGCGACCACCCGATAGGCGCGTTTTTTGAAACCCACATCGAGCAAGGCCCGGTTCTGGAAGACCACAACATCACCATTGGCGTGGTGCAGGGCGTGCTGGGCATTCGCTGGTTTGACTGCACGGTGACGGGCATGGAAGCGCATGCTGGCCCTACGCCTATGGCGCTGCGCAAAGACGCGCTGCAGGTAGCCACCCACATCATGCAAGAAACCGTAGCCAGCGCGCTGCGCCACGCACCGCACGGGCGCGGCACAGTGGGCATGGTGCACATTCACCCGAACAGCCGCAACGTGATTCCAGGCGAGGTCAAATTCTCGATTGACCTGCGCAATTCAACCGACGCGCTGGTTGACCAGCAAGCCGATGAAGTCAAGGCCTTTGCCGACAAGATCAGCAAAGAATCTGGTTTGCCTGTGAAGATTGAACTGGTGTCGACCTACTCGGCCATCGGCTTTCACAAAGACTGCATTGATGCGGTGGCCAGAGCCACCACCAAGCTGGGCTACAGCAGCATGCCAGTGGTGTCTGGCGCTGGGCATGACGCGGTGTACATGGCCAAACTGGCCCCCGCCGGGATGATTTTTATCCCCTGCAAAGACGGCATCAGCCACAACGAAATTGAAGACGCCAAGCTGGAGCATTTAGAGGCGGGCTGCAATGTGCTGCTGCATGCCATGCTGGAGCGTGCGGGGCCGTAAATTGCGTGTTTTTGACCATTTTTACCGGTCAAATCATGCTGTAGCCCAATAAATACGTGCGCAAGCAGCTATCAACTAAATAGCAATTTTTTTATTCAGATATTACTTTGAATTTAAATGCAGAAACAAATTCAGAAGCAAAAGCAGATGCAATTTGAAAATTAGAAATGCTGGATTTACTCATCACCAATGCACACCTGCCCGATGGCCGCACTCAGATGTCGGTGGCGGTACAGGATGGAAAAATCGTTGCAGTGAAAGAAGCTCTGGCTGCACCCACACACGAAACGCTCGATGCGGGCGGCATGCTGCTGGCTCCGCCGTTTGTTGATGCGCACTTTCACATGGATGCCACGCTCAGCTACGGCCTACCGCGCGTTAACCAGTCAGGCACGCTGCTCGAAGGTATTGCGCTGTGGGGTGAACTCAAACCCTTGCTGACTTATGACGCTCTGGTTGAACGTGCCATGGCTTACTGCGACTGGGCAGTCGGCAACGGCTTGCTGGCCATTCGCACGCATGTGGATGTGTGCGACCCTTCTCTTTTGGCAGTCGATGCGCTGCTGGATGTGAAAAAACGTGTTGCGCCCTACATTGATTTGCAACTGGTCGCCTTTCCGCAAGATGGCGTGCTGCGCGGCTCGCAAGGAGCTGACCAGCACATGGCCAACCTCAAACGCGCTTTGGACAAAGGCGTCGATGTGGTCGGCGGTATTCCGCACTTCGAGCGTACCTATGCCGACGGCACAATGAGCGTCAAGCTGCTTTGCGAGCTGGCCGCCGAACGCGGATTGCTGGTCGACATGCACTGCGACGAGTCAGACGACCCACTGTCGCGGCATGTGGAAACGCTGGCATTTGAAACCCGCAGGCTTGGTTTGCAAGGCCGCGTCACTGGCTCGCATTTAACGTCGATGCACAGCATGGACAACTACTACGTCAGCAAGCTGCTGCCGCTGATGGCCGAGGCAGGGCTGCATGTGGTGGCCAACCCGCTGATCAACATCACATTGCAAGGCCGTCACGACACGTACCCCAAGCGGCGTGGCATGACCCGTGTGCCAGAGCTGCTGGCGCAGGGCATCAACGTCGCCTTTGGCCAGGACTGCGCGATGGACCCGTGGTACTCCTTAGGCAGTGGCGACATGCTGGAGGTGGCGCACATGGGCCTGCATGTGGGGCAAATGACCGGCCAGGCGGCGATGCGCCAGTGTTTTGAAGCCGTCACCACCAACGCAGCCAAAGTCATGCAGCTGGAGGGTTATGGTTTGAATGCAGGGTGCAATGCCGACTTTGTGCTGCTGCAAGCGCGTGATGCGATTGAGGCGATTCGCCTGCGCGCCACGCGGCTTAAAGTTTTCAAGCGCGGCAAGTTACTGGCGGAGTGCCCGCCAGCAACGA
>Ga0123336_10004474_pt1 | contig 11337 bp, 9 predicted proteins | sample SSSSmetaG_FD_96466 | JGI IMG/M metagenome (GOLD analysis project Ga0123336, IMG submission 96466) | Glacier valley bacterial and archeal communities from Borup Fiord, Nunavut, Canada, to study Microbial Dark Matter (Phase II) - ​SSSS metaG | ecosystem: Environmental > Aquatic > Freshwater > Ice... | reverse complement strand
CTGAGGGCGGGTGGCGGCTGTTCGTCGCAACTGATCCGGAGAAACAGCGAGTATCACCATGAAGACTTCCTTGGCGACTACGGCGTGATCACCAGCGGCACAGGCACAATCCTGAGCAACAACCTCTACGATGCCTTTCAGGTGCAGCGCTTCAGCAGTGGCACAGCGGTCTCGTCTTCGCGCTTCATGGCTGCCAAGACGGACGTGGAAGGTCTGCTCTTCGCTAACACTGACTATACGATCGCGCAACGGGACTTAGCTTTGACAGTGACTTCTCAAGCGTCAAGTCGAACTAAGACTCAAAACGCTGGTTATGACCAATGCCGTCAAGGATGTCGGGATGTGTTGGCGGGAGACAATCACGTCTGTGATCTCAAACTCAGGCTGTGTATGCACAACGCAAGAGGTAATAGGAGAAGACAGAGTCTCTGCGCTAGACAGTACCACAATTGCAGAGCCACGGCTGAGAATGCCGCTTATAGCTGCATTGCCGATTGTGAAGACACTTGGCTTCCCTCGCTGCCAGAACCTCCAACTGTCAGACCTGATCCCACTCCCGATCCGCGTGTAGGTTAAACAGCAACCGACCTATCTCTAGCATTAACCCAATGCTGGAGGTAGGTCATCTGTATGTTAGAAAGGTAACCCTATGCCCGAAAAGTTGAGCAGACATTCCAGTAGCACAGAACAACTGACACGTGTAGCCCTAATACTCGCTATAGTTTGCGTTGTCGGACTCACGTTTAGCAGAGCGCGTCATGCTATGGCGAACCATAATCTCGTGAATGGAATCGACAATCAGAATTCAGCGATGGTGGTCGATGCGCTGAATAAAGGTGCAGACGCAAATACCATTGACGCGACGATTGGTGCTCCGCCGCCAAGTACAAAGGGAACCATCCAGTCGGTCATTGATACGCTGAAAGGTAAGCCACCGCAGAGTGACGAATGGACTGCTTTGATGAGCGCAGCGCGGGACGGTCAAAGCGAGGCTGTAAAAGTGTTGCTTGATCACAATGCATCACTGAATTCACGTAATACGGATGGCGCGACAGCACTGGCGCTGGCTGCTTACGGGGGACATACAACAGTCGTCAAAATGCTTCTTGCTCATGGCGCTGACGTCAATCTGGCGGACGATGAGGCAAACACGCCTTTGATGTCGGCTTCTCAGGAGGGACATGCGGACATCGTGAAGCTGCTTTTGGACAAAGGGGCAATCGTCAACACAATGGATAAGGAAGGCTACACGGCTTTGTTCTGGGCAATAGATGGGGGACACACGGATATCGTCAAGCTCCTGCTGAGCCGTGGCGCAAAGGTCGAGACGCAAAATAAAAAAGTGTGGGCGCCTCTTTATCAGGCGGCCCAGAAAGGCTATTTTGCGATAGCCAAAATACTGATCGAGAGCGGCGCAGATGTCAATGCAGCTGGCAGTAATGGCTCAACACCGCTCTGGGCGGCAGAAATGTTCAAGCATCCAGACATTGCCGCATTGCTCAAGAAAGCGGGAGCGAAAGAGAAGAAATGAGCCCTCACCCCTGACCCCTCCCCCTGCCAGAGGCGACACATTCTGCTTCGCTTCGAATGTGTTCCATATATTTTGTCCCTCATCAGGGAGAGGGGGAACCCGAAGGATTGACGCTCGTTCTCGCAGACCACCCATGGCACGGGCATTCGGACATGGACCTACTGCGCGTTCGGCAACAAAAAGACCGCTACCGATCCGAGGGGCAACACGGCGGCGGGCTACGATACCGTCGGCAATCTGCTGACGCAGACCGATGTGACGGGTCGCACATTTCACCCTTACCTCTCTCGTACTGCTCAACAGCACATTACGCACCGATGCCAAAGCGCGTCGCGCAATCAAAGATGTCGCCCTGAACGACCTCCGTCGGGTCCTGTCCCGCTCCAAACCCGAACCACCCGAGCACTCTCGAAGCATCGCTTCGGACAAAGACCCCCTGATTGTATGCGCCTGGCAGCACAAAAAACTTGACAGATTTATAAGATTTTGTTATAATTTAGTGTTATTGAATCAGGTTAGATTTAGGTATGCGTGAGCGCACGAGCGATCGCGCTGTGAGTTCGCATGCCGACTGAAAATATTGTGGAATATAGAGTCGAATGTCGGTACTCTTCTCTATACTTGCAGTTTGCTGATCACTCCGCCTCACTTCTTGCGTTCGGGACAGGAGAGTCTCCCCATGCGATTTTTGTCTGCATTACTTCTTTTCGCCGCACTGGCAACGCCCCTCGGGGCTATTGCGCAGCGCCATAAAACCAAGTCGAGCATTCCGCCAGCCACGGCTAAAATGCTCAGCGCCGATCTGTTCGTCGCGATCACCGACCACAACTATACCGCCGCCTCTGAAGCGCTCAAATCCGGTGCCGATCCCAACGGGCGCAACTGGCTGGGCTTCACGCCTCTCATCCAGGCGAGTTGGGCGGGTCAGAGTGAGATAGCCAGGCTGCTGCTCAAACAGGGAGCGCGCATAAACGATCTCACAAATTATGGCTCTGCGCTCACCATCGCGGCCATCTCGAGACATGATAAACTCGGAACTTTTCTGCTGGCTAATGGCGCCACTGCGAATCCGCCCAGAGACGATAAGACAACGCCGCTAATGGCTGCAGCTGCTAATGGATGCCTGGGAATCCTGCGCCAGCTGCTTGAACGCCATGCCGACCCCAATCAAAAAGCGAGCGATAGCGGGTCGGCGTTGATCTATGCTGCTCGCCGTAACCAGCTCGAAGCCGCGCGTCTGCTGATTGAGTCGGGCGCCCAGGTCGACATCGCCGATAAGATGCAGCGTACCCCGCTACACTATGCCGCCCTCGCTGGTTCTGCCCCGCTCGTCCGGCTTCTGCTCGCAAAGGGAGCCTCGGTGAAAGCCGTCGATGCGACCGGTGCGACACCGCTTCACCTTGTGGCTCGCTATAGCGGTGATGCCGAAACGATCCAGGGGCTGTTACAGGCTGGAGCCCCGGCATTACTGCTGGATGGCCATGGCAATTCTGCCTACAGCCTCGCGGATCGGCGCGGTTACGAAGCGGCGACCGAAATCCTGCGACCGGTTTCTGAGGGCGCATTGAAGTCCGTATCGTTTTCCGAGCCCATGACTACCGCTCGGGCTATTCCTGCGGCTCTCGGCGCGATCGAGTACAGCATGAAGACATTCTCGAACCGTGCCGCCTGTGTCTCCTGTCACCACCAGGGCCTCGGGGTGATGGTTCTGGGAAATGCGGCTCAGCGAAAGATTCCCGTGGACACAAAACTGCTCCGGGCATATATGTTGCAGCTCTCCGAGGATGGCAAGCGAGGAGCAGGGATGGTCCATGCGGCAGTGCTGGAGCCGCGACGATCCCGTCTTATTCCGGCAGTGGACCTGGGCGAATTCTGCTATGGGTCGGCTTACTTTTTAGGCGCCCTCCACGCCAATGGCGTTCCCCCGAATCCCGGGCTGGCGGAAGCAGCCCGTGTGGTCGGCGCACTCCAGAAACCGGACGGCGCCTGGCGACTGGGAGGAACGCGCGGCACGATGCAGCAAAGCAACGTCACCACGACAGCAATGGTGCTGCAGGCGCTCAACGTTTATTGGCCGGCGGACAGAAAGAAAGAACTCGACAGGCGCATCGCAACAGCGCATACTTGGCTCAGCGAGGTCAAGCCGGAGGACGCCGAGGGTATGGCTTCACGCCTCATGGGGCTGAAAGCTGCCGGAGCGGATACAAAGGAAGTGGCAGCCGCATCTCAGATTCTCCTCGATGCACAGGCAGCCGACGGCGGATGGAAAGTGCACGGCGCTCCCCGGAGCGATGCTTATACCACCGGTCTCAGCCTGTACGCGCTCCGGACCGCAGCGAGCACTCCCTCGGAATCACCATCCATTAAGCGCGCCGTTGAATTTCTGCTGCGTACTCAAGACGAAGATGGAAGCTGGTATGTGTCGAAGGTGACAGGCGCGTATAACAATCACTTCGATGGAGGATTTCCGCACGGGTACTCACAGTACGCTTCCTTCGCCGGAACCTGCTGGGCTCTCAGGGGGCTGCTCGAGACCCTCGATGCCGACAATACTCATCAGCAGAGCGCACAATAACGCGCCGCTGCCATAACTCATTCGGCTTCCGCGCTGTTGAGCGCGGAAGCCGATTTCTCCCCTGGATGTCTCAGACCCCTTGCAGGATCGATAGCGGCAATGAATAATCCGATGAACCACTTCTGTTCCAGGCGCTATGCTGAAGACACCGCTCACAAATAGTGTTCCTATGCCGCTCTACCGCTCCCCACCTCCGTGATGCAGAGAAGCTGTCGATCCAGACTCTGGTGCGGCGTCCGCGCTGCGCCGGAAACAATCGGGCGTGTGGTCATCGACGATACCGGTCGCCTGCATCCAGGCATATACGATGACCGGACCGACAAACTTGAAACCCCGCATCTTCAACGCTTTCGATATCTCCTCCGACAGTGCTGTTTGAGCAGGAATTTCCCCAGTCTCGTTCCGCAGCGGCTCGCCCCTCACAAACGACCAGACAAACGCCGAGAAATTTTCCCCCGCCGCCGCCATCTCCAGGTAAGCGCAGGCATTGCCGATCGTAGCCTGTATTTTCGAACGGGAACGCACGATGCCCGGATTTTCGAGCAGTCGCAGCACATCCGCCTCTGAGTACGCCGCAACGACCGTCGGATCGAAGCCCTCGAATGCTTCGCGAAAGGCTGCGCGCTTCCGCAGGATCGTCACCCAGGAGAGCCCGGCTTGAAAGCCGTCGAGCATCAGCTTCTCCCAGAGTGCGCGGCTGTCGCGCTCCGGCACACTCCACTCGGTATCATGATATGCGCTAAGCAGCGGGTCGTTTACCGCCCAGGAACATCGATGCAGCGATTCGTCGCTCATTACCCTATCTCCAAGATTCATATTTTATCACCCATTTCGTCGGCTGCGCGCACACAGGATGTGATCGGGGACGGCAGTTGAATAGACATTGTTTCTCCGTGAATAATTCGCCTTCGTGTCAGCCATCATGCAAAAGCCGACGGATGTATATTTTCACTCCCGCCTTACGAAGGGGGTCGGGTGGTGGTTCTTCCTCTTCCTCCTTCGCTTTTACTTCTACTCCTACTTTTACTTTTACTCCTACTTTTACTCCTACTTTTACTTCAATGAGGGGTTGGCTATGGTGAATTATTACATTCGACGAACCTTCCACCCGACTTATGCTGAGCAGACGCAGCAAATTCTCGCGTAGGACTTGATTAGACACCCCGCAATCCGCTACAATTCCCTATGCAGGACAAGAAAGAACCGACAGCGCAGTCAGCAATTTCCGGGGGCGGCGTCCCGCAATCCGATACGCCAGGCTATCGCCAGCAGCAGAGACGCAAGACTGCCGCTGCCCTTCTTTCTGTCACCTCCAGTTTTACTCTGCTGCTGCTCAAGAGCGCTGTCGGGGTTGCAACGGGTTCCGTCGGGGTGCTTTCCGAAGCCCTTCATTCTGCGATCGATCTCGTGGCGGCTGTGATCGCCCTGCTCTCCGTGCGCGCCTCCGCAACGCCGCCCGACGAAGATCATCCGTATGGACATGGCAAAATCGAAAGCCTGTCCGGGTTGGCCGAGGCGCTGCTGATCACCGTCGCCGCAGGATTCATCATCTATGAGGCGGTCCATCGGCTTACCACGCATCGCGGCGACTCTCCACCCCCCGTCGCTGCCGGACTAATCGTAATGGCGCTTTCTGCGCTGATCAATTTCCTGCTGTCCTCCCATCTGCGCCGCGTTGCACGAGAAACAGACAGCCTCGCGCTCGACGCCGAAGGACGCCATCTGCGAACGGACATTGCAACTTCGATCGGCGTCTTTATCGGACTGCTGCTGACCGGCATCACGCGCCGAACCTGGTTCGACCCTGCGACAGCGCTCATCATTTCACTGTTGATCCTTTCAGCCGCTTATAGTCTGGTGCGAGACGCCCTCAGCCCGCTGCTCGATGCCCGCCTTCCTCCCGAGGAAGAGGCAGCTATTCAGGAGGTGCTGGAGGCGGATATACGCGTGTTGGGGTACCATAAACTACGGACTCGCAAATCCGGCGCACAGCGCTATGCCGATGTCCACGTTCAGATGGACGACGACTGTACGCTTGTCGATGCACACAACTTCACCGAAGAGCTGGAAGACAGGCTCCGGGCGGCGCTTCCGGCTCTCAATATCAGTATCCATATCGAGCCATTCCACTCGGAGATGCGCCATCAGCAGGACGTGCATGGTATCGTCCTGCCGCAGACGCTCGCCGACCAGATCGCGCCCCATCCGAACTTTTTCGATGCGCCGCCCGCGCCGACTTCGGAAGCAGCAGCCGATCTGGCGCAGGACGATGCCATAGTGCTGGAACAAACGACTGCTTCGGACCGCTCGAACGCAGACTCTCTACCTACCGATTCGGCTTCCGTGCCGCGTTCAGGACCGTCGTAACTATGCCCCAATCCTCAGAATCCATTCTGACCCGACTCTGGTCTTTCCTGCTGTCCTCAGTCACGGTCAGTCACCTGCACGTGATGCATACGCTGCTTGCGGCGGGCGCACTGCTCGTCTGGCTCGTCGGCATCACCCTGCTGGTACGCGGCAGACGCCACTACCGCCGCCTGAGTGAGATGGATTTTCTGCCGGACGAAATGGAGAACCTCCCTACGCTTTCGATCCTCGTCCCCGCCTGCAACGAAGGCGCGACAGTTGAGAAAGCGATGCGCAGCCTGCTCGCGCTCGACTATCCCAACCTGGAAATCATCGCTGTCGATGACCGCTCCATCGACGATACGGGCGCGATCCTCGACCGTCTGGCGGCAGAAGACAGCCGCCTTCAGGTGCTCCACATCAGTGAACTGCCGGGGGCTGGCTTGGTAAGAACCATGCGCTTCAGAGGGCGGGCGAAAAAGCGAGTGGCGAGTGGCTGCTCTTTACCGACGCAGACATCCATTTCGCGCCCGATGCCCTCCGCCGCGCGGTAGGTTATGCTGCCAGGCGCGAGACCGATCACCTCGTTCTCTCGCCGCGCTGTGAGACCCACGACTTCTGGGAGCGGCTTTTCGTCAGCTATTTCGGGCTGATGTTCAGTTTCCGGGTGCGTCCGTGGGAAGTATCCGATCCGAAGAGCAAAGCGTATGTCGGGCTGGGCGCGTTCAATCTGGTGCGGGCGAGCGCATACCGGCAGTTCGGCGGACATCGGGCGCTGCCGATGGAAGTGCTCGACGATACGAAGCTCGGCAAAGTGATCAAGCGGGAGGGCTATCGAACAGAACTTCTGGAGGGCGGTGACCTGCTTTCGGTGCGCTGGGTCGTCGGTCTGCGCGGCGTGATCGACGGGCTTACCAAAAACGCGTTTCCGGGCTTCGACTACAACTTGCCGCTGACAGCCGGCGCGATTCTCGGGCTTGCCTACACGGCGATCTATCCCGTTGTCGGTCTGCTTCTGCCTTCGCCGACCGCGCGTCTGCTGTCGCTCTGTTCTTTTGCCCTGATGGTCTATGGTGCAGGGTTGCTGCGGCGCATCACGGAGGCGCGCGCCACGTATGGGCTGGCGTATCCAATAGCATCCCTAATTCTGATTTACATCATCGTGCGCTCCGCCTGGCGCTGCTACCGTCAGGACGGCATCATCTGGCGCGGCACACTCTATCCGCTCGAAGAGCTCAAACGCGGCGTGGTCTAAATTAGCGTTGGGCTGTGACTGAGGCAGCTGTACAGCTCCCGTTGAACTCAGCATTTCTCCTCTCTTCCTGTTCTGATTGACGTTTAGATGAAATCGTTGGCTTATTGCCTTCCAGACCTACGCCGGTTTGAACATTCTACACTCGGGCGTAGGTTTGCGCCGGAATTGTCGATGACCCGGTACAGCGGAATCGGCGTACCCGGCTCATCGATAAATCGGTTTGGGACGATTGCGATGAGTTTTACTGTCTCGTCAGATTTATTTAAACGTCCTTTTGTATACTTCCTTTTCGGTGAGGGGCGTGTCTGAAGGGCACTTGGCGGAATAAAATTGAAGCACATTCGAAGCGAAGCGGAACGTATCGCCTCTCGAAGCCGGACGTGCCACTCCTGCCGGCCGGATCGGGATTTTAACCCAGGGTTCCTGCGTAAGGTAAGAACAGTTCAAGTGTAAGATCGAGGAAAACCGATGTCACCAACCATTGCTGCGAGGCCTGTTGCCCCGCTCGCCGCCGAACTCGAGCGCAGACTGATCGCGATTGTCGGGCGCGAAGCCGTCCTCACCAATCCTGCAGAACTCCGCGCCTACGACTGTGATGCGTACGCCCCCGAAAAACGTTATCCCGACGCTGTCGTGCTGCCGACGAATACGGAGCAGGTCGCTGAAATCGTCAAACTCTGCTGTCGGCTCGGCGTGCCGTTCACGCCGCGTGGCGCGGGCACGGGACTGTCAGGGGGAGCGACCGCGATGAGCGGCGGGCTGATCATCTCGCCGACGCGCCTCAACAAAATTCTTGAAATCGATATTCCGAACAGGCGACTGATCGCACAGGCGGGAACGGTCAATACCTACCTGACCAAAGCCGTTAAGAAAGACGGGCTGCACTACGCGCCTGACCCCTCCAGTCAGGGAGCCTGCACCGTCGGAGGCAACGTCGCCGAGAACGCGGGCGGTCCGCACACGCTGAAATATGGCGTCACGACCAACCACATCACCGGACTGACGCTTGTGCTGCCCGATGGCGAGATCGTACACCTGGGCGGCAAAGTAGAGGACGCGCCCGGCTATGATCTCGTGGGCTTGATAGTTGGCTCCGAAGGCACGATGGGACTGGTAACGGAGGTCACGATACGTTTGACCCCGCTGCCGCAGTCGGTGCAGACGCTGCTCGCAGTCTTCGAGAGCGTGGACGCCTGCACGCAGACAGTCTCCGACATCGTCGCGTCGGGCGTACTGCCGGCCGCGCTCGAGATGATCGACACGTTCATCATTCGCGCCTGTGAGGAGGCGTTTCATCTCGGTTTCCCGATGGACGCGGAGGCGGTGCTGATCATGGAGGTGGATGGTCTGGAAGTCGGGCTCGACGCGGAAGCGGAACGAGTGCGCGGCATCGCGATCAAGAATGGGGCGCGGGAGGTGCGGCAGGCGAAGACCGAACTGGAACGCGCACTGCTCTGGAAAGCGCGAAAGCAGTCGTTCGGCGCACTCGGGCGGCTCGGTCTGTCGATGGTCACGCACGATGGCGTTATTCCGCGCACACGCCTGCCGGAAGTGATTCGCGAAGTGCGCGTAATCGCAGCGCGGCATGGTCTGCAGGTCGGCAATGTGTTTCATGCAGGCGACGGCAACCTGCACCCGAACCTGATGTATGACGAGCGCGATCCGGCACAGGTCAAGAGCGTCATGGAAGCCGGACACGAAATTCTGAAGCTCTGCGTCGATGTCGGGGGCTCGATCACCGGCGAACACGGCATCGGCATAGAAAAAATGGATGCGATGCCCTGGATGTTCACCGAAGACGACCTGTCGCTGATGGAGACGCTCAAAAAGGTTTTCAATACGAATGAACTTTGTAATCCAGGCAAAATACTGCCGTCTGCGAAACGGTGCTGGGAGACCGATCACGGTCCACATCTCGCGAAAGCTGCCGGGCGTGGTGCCGCCGTATAGCCGAAATAGACCGGGAATACTTATGAAAAATAATGGAAATGCCTCTGCGCCTCCCCAAAACAGGCGGTGCATCCCGCTCAGAGGGGCGACACATTCCGCTTCGTGAGGCGATACCTTCTGCTCCGTTTCGAAACGTAGTCTGCTTCGCTTTAAGTGTGCTTCGCTCCGAGAGGCGGCACATTCTGCTCCGCTTTAAATGTGTTTCGCTTCGAATGCACTTCAGTCGGGAGAGGGGATCGTTCACAGGGATGGGTATTTGTTTTTTGAGGGCATAAAACGTCCTATTTCTACCAGACTATTTCTACCAGACTATTTCTACCAAAAACGAGTTTCAGGCGAGATGAGCCGTATGAGCTTCTCAGCAAATACTCACCGATGAAGATAGGGTGAATAGTTACCGGAAGTGAGTCGCTGAGACAGTGGGAACAGCAACTGCGTCTGCAACCGTCCATATAATAGTTACTCGAGTTGCTACTAATGCTCGCTCGCTGGATTGAAAGGCGAAGAGCCCCGATTTATGGCTATTTTGGCTGCTGAAGACCTTGGCAGTGCTGGTAGAAGAAGCCAATAGTAGTCAGTTAAGGAAAGTTTTATCCATTTACAATAGCTTGTCACCCTCTCAATTAAGAGGCAGCAACTGCGCTGGCAACGATAAAACTTTACTTAACTAACGAATAGTCGTTGTAAGCAATGTTTTATCCCTCGTTTCGAGGGCGAAATCGCTTGCACTAAGATTGTACGTCCATTTCCCGACTGATAAAACTTGTCTTAACTGACCAATAGTGCCGAATGAGGATGTTTTCCAGGGCGGTAACTAATAGTCAGTCAAGTAATGTTTTGTCCTTTTTTCGCATGACGAAACCGCTCGAATTACGACTTCACGTCGATTTCGCAACACGCAAAACTTTAATTGACTGACTACTATAATTGACTGACTACTATTCACTCCCTCTCGATATTTTGTCTTACTCTCCCTCTTCCCGAAGCTTCGGTAGAGGGGGTTGGTTCACAGGAGTAGGCATCTGGTTTTTCAGGGTGTAAAACGTCCCATTTCTGCCAAAAATGGGTCCCGGTTGAGAGGAACCGGGTGAGCTTTTCAGCAAATACATACCCCTGAAGAGAGTTGGGGGTGAGGGTGAATAGCTACCCAGGGCGAAACAAAGGTTTTAGCTATCAAACGAGCATCAGGCGTAACTTGAGTCAATATAATTATAGCAACGAGTGGACACCAGATGAAGATCGAAATGAGTTTCGACAGGCTAGCTCATAAATTATTCAGATACCCTGTTCGATACTCGATTTGATATTCAGTTCGATGTCCAACGGAATGGCAATACTGTCGAATGAATGCGAGGGCGCCATGACCGAGATCGAAGCGAATGCCGATGTAATGCATGACCCCGGCGCTTTCCGGCTGTTTGCAGATATGGTGCCGGATATCGTCTGCATCAGCGGACCGGACGGCAGCTGCGAATATGCCAATCGACAGTGGTACGACTATACGGGCTGCACTCCGGAACAGACTATTGGCTGGAGCTGGACTTCTGTCATACACCCAGAGGACAAAGTACGCTCCTCCGAATGGTGGCACGAAGCGTATATCTCCGGTCAACATCCTCCGCTGGAGTACCGATTTCGAGGCAGGGATGGCATCTATCACTGGTTTTTGCGCCATATCCG
>Ga0123336_10004473_pt1 | contig 11338 bp, 9 predicted proteins | sample SSSSmetaG_FD_96466 | JGI IMG/M metagenome (GOLD analysis project Ga0123336, IMG submission 96466) | Glacier valley bacterial and archeal communities from Borup Fiord, Nunavut, Canada, to study Microbial Dark Matter (Phase II) - ​SSSS metaG | ecosystem: Environmental > Aquatic > Freshwater > Ice... | reverse complement strand
GTCTCATGTCTCATGTCTCATGTCTCATGTCTCATGTCTCATGTCTCATGTCTCATGTCTCATATCTTACTAAACTCAAATAAACTAACATGGCCAAGATGCTGCGCCTGCACCGCACCGGCACGATGCACGAAAAAGGCTGGGACCGCACCGGCCCCATCGGCCGTAACGAGATTGAAGGCCCCGGCGGCATCCTCGACCCGGAGGGCGCGCGGGCCGCGCAGCTGGCCGTGGCCCTGCCCACGCCCTTCGCCCGGATGCACCTGGTGGAGACGGCGCTGGCTTTCGTGAGCAGCCCGGCCGGGGCCGCCTTGCCCGACTCGGTGCATCACCGGCTGGTGGGGCAGTTCTGGGACGTGTGGGAGCTGGTGTTCAACTACTTCCAGCGACGCCAGCCGGGGCAGCGCCTCGACGTGCGGCCCTGGCGACGGGCCGACGAGCTGGCCCGCCTCGAAGCTAACCCCGCCACCCGGCCGCTGGCCCAGGTGCTGCGCCTGTACCTGAACGACCCCCGCTTCGCGGGCCTCACCGAGCTGCACCTGCTCTATTCGCCCGGCCCCACGCCCGCCGACCCGCCCCAGCTCATCGGCGGCACCTCGCCGCTGACGGTGTTTTTTCCGGCCCCCGCGCCGCGGGCGCTCGCCGTGCAGCGCCCCCAGGGCGGCGGCCACTACCTCGACGGCCGCTACGTGGCCCTGGGCCAGCGCGAGCAGGCGTTTCAGGACTACGTCTATCAGCTTTTCGCCGCCGACGAAACCCTGCGCCGCGAAGCCCGCGCCGTGTACGCGGCGCTCGACGAGGCCACCGTGCGCCGCTGGAGCCTCGACGGCACGGCCCAGCCCGCCAACTACCCGGTGCTGACCGACCGCGCCGGCAACCCGGTGGCCGTGGCCGGCGTGCCGGTGCGGGTGCGGCCCGACGAGAGCGTGGTGCGCTCGTCGGATTTCGTGGTGCAGCCCAGCCAACCGGCCGCGCGGCGGCCCGCTGGTCCGCTGCCGCTCGTGCTGCGCCCCGGCCTGCAAGCGCCCGGCAAAAACTACTACAACCAAACCCCGCTGGCCGAGAGCGGCGCGGCCGTGCTGGCCCAGGACCCGCGCCCGCTGGCCGACCGCCTGCTGCCCGGCGTGGAGCTGCCTTATCCGTACCTGACGACCGACGACTGGCTGGAAGACACCCTGCTGACGGTGCCCTACGAGCTGGATGGCAGCCGCTTCGAGACCGGGCAGCTGAGCGTCGCGCCCGGCTACCGGCCCACCTGCTGGCCGCTGCTGCCGCTCAAAGCCCGCTATTTCGACTACTTCACCCAGGCCGACCTGGCCACCCACCTGCGCCTGGAGCTGGACCCGGCCTGCGTGCGGGTGCGCCTGCGCATCCCCGTCGGCCCGCCCGGCTCTTCCGACGCGGTGGAGTACGAGCGGGCCTACTACCCCAACCCGCGCACCGAGGGCCTGGGCCGCCTGCTGACTACCAACGTGGGCTTGTCGATTTTCCCGTTCGTCAAGATTCTCGACGCGCCCCCCGGCGGCGGCACCTACAACGACTTTTACAAGGTCATGTTGGTGGATGCCAACAACATCGACGTGCAGCTGGTCCACAAAAACATCGAGCTGCGCTTCGGCGTGGACGGGCGCGTGCTGACCGAAACTGGCACCGAGCAGCGCGCCACCGCCTACCGCCGCACCCTGAAAACGGGCAGCATCGAGGGCAGCACCTACTACGAGGTGCGCGGCACGCACTTCGATTATTTAGAGGTGCTGAGTCCGGCCCCGGCGGCCGGGCGCGGGCTGGTAGTGCCCCGCTGGCGCGAGGTGCGGCAGGGCACCAAGGAGTTTCGCTTCGCCATTGATTTTGGCACCACCAACACCCATGTGGCTTACCACGACGCGCCCGGCCAGCCGCCACTGCCGCTGAGCTTCGGGCCGGACGACTCGCCGGTGGCGCTGCTCAAAAAGCCGGCGGACATGCCCGAGCGCACGGCGTATGAGCGGCTGTTCGCGGGCGTTGGCTACGATGCCGACCGGGGCATCAAGCTCTACGGCTGGCAGGTTTATCAGCAGCGCGAGTTCGTGCCGCCGCTGCTGGGCACGGGCGGCTCGCCCTATCAGTTCCCGATTCGCACGGCCACGAGCGAGGCCGCCGGCTTCCCCGTGGAGCCGCCGCAGCTGCTGGCCAACCTCAACATTGGCTTCGGCATCAACACCGAGCAGTACACTAACGAGTCGTACCAGACCAACCTGAAGTGGGGCGGCACCACGCAGGCCGCCCGCGACCGGGTGGAGCTGTTTTTTCGCGAGATGCTGCTGCTTTTCAAGGCCAAAGCCGCGCTGAACGGCGGCAGCCTGAGCGCCACGCAGGTGGTGTGGTTCGCGCCGCTGAGCTTTTCGAGCTTCAGCCGCAGCCTATATCAAAGCAAGTGGGACAGCTTATTCCGGGAGATTTTCCACTCGACCCGCGCCACGACGTACTTGCCCGAATCGTCGGCCCCGTACTTTTTCCTGACCCGGCGCGGCATCGTCACGCCGGGGCCGGGCGAAAGCGCGGCCTTCGTAGACATCGGCGGCGGCACGAGCGACGTGTTGTTTTACGCCGACACCGCTGCTGCTGAGGGGGCGGCTACCAGTCCGGCGCGGCGGCACCGGCCCGTGTTCAGCACCTCGTTCCGGTTTGCCGGCAACGACTTGTGGGGCGACGGGGCGGCCGACGTGCGCGGCAGCAAAGACAACGGCTTGGTGGTGTACGGGCTGCGGGCCGTCGAGGCCACGCCGCTGCCGGCCAGCGCCGAAAACGCGCTGCGCTGCCTGGAAGTGGTGCGCCGCAACCCGGCTTTTGGCTCGGAGGAGATTGCCAGTCTGCTGTTTAATTACGAGGCGGATTTCAAATTCGGCGATAAGCTGCTGCACGCCCAACATCTGCGGGTGCTGTTCTACCTGCACTTTGGGGCGCTGGTGTACCACCTCGGGCAGGTGGCCTTGTCGCAGCAGCAGGCTCCGCCGCGCTACCTCTGCTTCACGGGGCGCGGCAGCCTCTACCTGCGCCTGCTCAGCCCCGACCTGCGCCTGCTCGAACGCGTGGCCCGGCGCATCCTGGCCCACGTGATGCGGCAGGCCCCGCCCGATAATTTCCGCATCGTGCTCGCCGATGACCCCAAGCAAACCACGGCCAACGGCGGCGTGCTGGCCACGGGCCTCGATGCCGAAAGCACGGCCGACGCGCCCGCTCTGGTGCAGGCCGTGGGCACGGGCGACCCCGGCGCCGACGAGCTGCGCCCGTTGCGGCCCAACGACATCACCGAGGCGGTGAAAAACGCCGTGCTGGCCAACGTCGGCCGCTGCCTCGACCTGCTGCTGACCGACCCCGACCTGACCCGGCTGCAAACCGAGTTGGGCATCAAAAACCCGCCCGGCGTGGTGCGCGCCAGCCTCGACCGCCACCTGGCCGACTCGTTCAACCTCAGCCGCCAGCGCTACGCCGACGAACTGCCCGTCGGCGAGACCATCCCCGAAACGCTGTTTTTCTTGCCCTTCAAACACGCGCTTTACGAGCTGTCGCGCGAGCTGCTTTAAGAGGCTGTTTGGGTTAGCGACTTTAAATTAAGATTCTGTCCGCAGAGTAGTTGCTCGCCGCTCGTTGCGCCTCACGGGACCCCTGTGGGGCCGACCCCCTCTCCTTTTCGGAGAGGGGGTCGGCCCCACAGGGGTCCCGTGAGGCGCAACGAGCGGCGAGCAACCATCTGGCATATAATAATTTACTCTAGGTCAGCTGATTTTAAACAGCTTCCAAGTCTTTTTTCTGACATAAGCGGGTCGCTATGCGTTTTCTCCGGCTACTTCTGTTTTGCCTGGCTGGGTTGTCGGGGCTGTCGGTGGCGGCCCAGTCGCCCGCGCGCCCGTCGCCCGTGCCCGCGTCGTCACCCGACCAAGGCCAGCTACTCAAGGGCAAGCTGTGGACCGGCACGGCGGCGCGGGTGTGGGAAGATTTCAAGCTGCCCGAGAAGAAGCGGCCCGCTCGCTGGGACACGCCCGACGATTTTGAGAAGTGGCGCAAGCAGAACAGCACGAGCGACCAATCCGGCCTGGTAGGGTTGCGCGACAGCGTGCGGAGCTACGTCAAAAGGTCGTTCGGCCACGAAAACGCTTCGCCCACTGAGTTGAAGACTGCCATTCTCCACGAGGTCGGCGCGCTCAATTACCGTAGTCGGCACGTGGACAAGCCGAAACTAGCGGCAACCCTGAACGCGCTGGTGCCAGCAACTGTGGCCGGGAAGGATACAACCGGCAAAGCGGAAGCGCTCGCCGCGTCGGCTACGCTGCCCGCTGCTGAGCCGCTCGCGGCACCGAAGGGAGCTATTGCCGCCGCCCAACCAGCGCGCGCGGGAGGGGCTGACAGTGGAGTGTCAGCCAGCCCAGCAACCGCCGACAGGCAGAAACTTGGCTCCGGTTCGTTTCCGTGGTCGCTGGTCTGGGCCGGGCTGGGCGGGTTTTTGCTCGGCTTCGTGGGGTCGGCGGTTTTGCGCCAGTTTTTGCGCAAGCAGCAGGCTCTCTCGCAACGGGCTTCGGAGCAGCACCCGCAAGTGGAGCCTCGGGAAGCGCGAAAATTAAAGGCTCAGGAAAGCCGGATTGAGCGGTTGGAGCAAGAAGCCCAGGAACTGCGCCAGCAGAATGCGCAGCTTCGGCAACAAGCCACCCAACTGCAGACGGCTTCAGCCAAGAGCCGGAAAACCAACCCGGCCACGAATCCGCCACCGCCGGCCGCGCTGGCTGCTGCCTCCGTCGCGGAGCCGGTGCCGGTTGCCCCTCCCACCGCTTTACTCGTCTTTTACGCCCCGGTTCTGGATGAGCCTTACCTGGACCAGCACCAGCTCAAGCCGGATGCTACCCCACACCACGCGCTCAAAATCACGCTCCGCCCCGACCAGCCCGATACGGCCGATTTTGAGTTTAATACCAGCTCCGACCAGCAGTCGCTCATCGAGTACCGGCTAAATGCCCTGCGGCAGTATTTCGACATCGCGCCCTTCACGGGCCGGCCGGCCGCGTTCGTAGCGGCCGGCCCCGGCACCCTCACCCGCCACGGTGACGGCTGGCAAGTCGCCCTAAAAGCCCGTCTCGACGTGCGCTAACTACCCACTCCCTTATGCAGCTTATCGAAATTATTCTTATCCTCGCCCTCATCGGCTGGCAGGCGCGGGTGTACTGGCAGAACCGGGCGCTGGTCGGGCAGGTGGCGGCCATGTACCCGGCTAGGGAAGCCTTGGCGGTAGTGCCGGTTGCCCCAGATGACTCACTGCCCGATGACGACACGGTTGGCTACGATGCCGTGGGGTTGTATGGAGAACCCAGCCTCCAGTTCGCCCAGATTCTCGACGACACCAACGACTATTTGCAGGCCAACAAGGGCGCGGCGGCGGCGTTCGACACGCTGCGCGACATCTCGGAGCGCGAGGCAAATTTGCTGGACGAGGAAATTCAGGCGCAAATTTCTACGCCGCTGTACCTGGGGCTGTTGGGCACGTTTGGCGGGGCCATTCTGGGTTTGTTCGCGCTGGTCAATCCGTTCGGGCGGGGCGCGGCGGGCTTCAACAACGCCGACGTGACCGACTTTTTGGGCGGGGTGCTGATTGCCATGATTGGCAGCATCTGCGGGCTGGGCTTCACGCTGGCCGGCAACCAGCAGCTCAAAGCGGCCCGCGCCACCCGCGACCGGCTCAAAAACGCCTACTACAACTTTCTGCAAAAAGCGCTGCTGCCCAAGCTCAACTCGGATATGCAGCAGAGCATGAGCAGCTTAAAGGCGGTGCTCGACACGTTTAATCAGGACTTTTTCTCGAAAATTCAGACGGGCTTTTTCGAGAAAGTCGCCGAGTTCACGCCGCTCATCGGGGCCATCACGGCCAACATCACCATTCAGAAGGACTTTCTGGAGAAGCTGCAAGCGATAGGCTACACCGAGCTGGCTAACGCCACTATCAAGGTGTTCGACCGGGTGGACGAGAGCGCGGCCACGTTCGAGAAGTTTCTGGGCTACCAGCAGGCGCTGAACGTGGCCGTGAGCAAGGGCGCCGAAACGGCCACCGTCATCACGGCCCTGCTCAACCGCCTGGGCGGCCTCGAACGGGCGCTCAACGAAGTGCCCGGCTACCTGGAGCAGCACGACGCGCGTGTCCGTGAGCAGGTGCAGTTTTTCGGGCAGCACCAGCAGCTCTTGCGCAACGTGAGCGACCAGATAACCCATAACCTGAGCCAGGACGCGGCCCAGATGCGGCAGGTGCTCCAGAATCGGCGCGCCACGCTCGACGTGGAAGCCCAGGCCGCCCACGCCGAGTGGCGCGCCCACTTCCAGCGCCTGAACGAGAACAACATCTACGCGAAAATCACGGAGTACCTCGACCCGTTTCAGCAGCTACCGGCTCAGCAGCAGGCCCTCAACAAGTTGCAGGAAGCCCAGGCCGCCCGGAGCGCCGCCGCCCTCGCGGCCCTGCAACAGCGCATTGAGCGCGACGAGCAGGTGCAGCGCGAGCTGCTGACCCAAATAGCGCGCACCAACGCGGTGCTCGAAAAGCTGACCGAGCCGAACTTCTTCCAGCGGTTGCTGGGCAAGGGTAAGCGCAACGATAGTAACCTGCGGACGAGGGCTAACGGCCTAGTCTAGAGCGGTTTCCACGACGTTGTACGTGGCTCGCCGCCCGTTCACCTCACCCCCTAGCCCCCTCCCCCGTGGGGAGGGGGAACTAGTCGCTAGTTCTAGTTTCTAATCCTGCGTCTGCTTTAGGGCTAGAACTAGGGCTAGTTCCCCCTCCCCACGGGGGAGGGGGCTAGGGGGTGAGGTGAACGGGCGGCGAGCATAAACACGGACTACAAAAGTGCTTCAAGCCCCAACCCCCAGCGCCCCCCGAATCAGCGCCATCCGCTAAATCTGTTTTATCCGCGTTCCATGAAGCAAAGCAAAGACTTTTTCTGGCCGAGCTACGTGGACCTGATGACGGCCTTGTTTCTGACGATGCTCGTGCTGTTCGTGCTGAGCTACAAGCTGTTTCGGGACAAGCAGAGCGACCTGGAAAAAACCAATGCGGAGCTGAAAATCCAGCTTCGGGAAAAACGCAAGCTCGACGAAATAAAGACGGCGCTGGGCAAGCTCGAAGACCCGAAGTATTTCATCTACAACAAGGATTTCAAGCGTTACGAGCTGAGCTTCGACGTGCTGTTCGATTCGGGCAGTCCGGTGCTCAAAGACGAGTATAAAGGCCGTCTGGTGCAGGCCGGGCGGTTTTTGGTCAATCAGCTAAGCTCGCTCAATCAGGCCGACAGCACCCAATACCTGGTCGTGATTGAGGGGCGCGCAGCCCGCTACAACACGCGCCTGCCCGACGGCACGTACTCCTACGACACGCCGCTCAACAACGACGGCGATGCCACGCGCCAGCTCAGCTATTCGCGGGCGCTGGCCGTGTTCAAGCTGTGGCGCGCGGCGGGCATCGTCTTCCCGGCTCCGCGCTACGAGGTAGTGCCGGCCGGCAGCGGCTTCGGGGGAGTCAATCGGTACACCGGCCAAAATGAAGAGCGAAACAAGCGCTTCATCATTCAGATTCAGCCAAAAATCGGCTCCATCAACGGGCCGGCCCGCTCCCAATGAAGCCACCCTCGCGGGGGCGTTCGGTCGTGCGCCCCGTTTTGCTGACGCTGCTGCTGGCCCTGCTGCCGCTCGCTTTCAGCATCTGGGTGAACCAGACCGCCCCGTACCCGCCCACCACGCGCTACGTAGCCGCTCGCTGCACCCGCTACTGCGCCAACCACGGCTGCCCGCACGCCACGGCCCGCAACAGCCCGGCTTACGTCCGACTAAGACCGCTGTACGCGCTTACCATCCGGGGCTTGTCGGTGGGCGGCAGCGGCTTGTATGGGCTGTTCAATATCCTGTTCTACCTCGTGCTCGTGCCCGGCCTGCTTCTGTGGCTGACATACAGCGCCCTGCGCGATGCCCGAACTATCCGCCACCTCCGACGCGCGACTCAATGAACACCCTGCCGCACCTGCTGAGCCAGCTCGTCAAGGTCGCGTTCTGGTACTGCGTCGATTTCATGGTGAACCTGGCCCACCTCACCCGCACGAGCTACGAGGAGGCCAATACCTGGGTGCTGTTGCTGCTCGTGCCGGGCTTGTTGAGCGTACTCATCGGCGTACGGATGGCGCAGGTCCTGACGCTGCGCCGACTGCGGGCGCGGCGGTAGCTTGCGGCATGGCTCCCGCCCCGCCCACCCCGCCCGCTTCCGCCGACTTTCCCGAAACGGCCCTCATCACGTTGCGGCTGCCCGGCAGCCTGCCCGCCGCCGTAACGCGCGCCCTGAAAGCGGAGCTGCGCGCGGCTCACGCCGCCGGCCTCGATGAGCACCGCACCCGCAAGCAGCTCTTCGCCCGCTTCGATGCCGCCCTCGACTTGGGCACCGGCTCCGGGCCGCGCTACCTGGGCGAGGAAAAGATTGCCGAAGTCGTCGCCGCCGAGTTTGAGATGCTGCCCGAAACCGGCTTCTTGGTGCCGGGCTTCGTCATTCGGCCCAACCACGCCCACGTGCTCGTGCAGTTGCCTGCCCCCAGCCGGCTGAGCTTCGCCAAGTCGCTCGACTTGCTCCAGCAGCGCACCGAAGCTGCCGGCCGTCGCTTGGTGCGCCCCCGCCTGCACCCCGAAACCCCGTTCTGGCAGCCCGGCTGGCACGAGGTGCCCCTGCGCGAGGCCGCCGAGCTGGCGCGAGCGCTGGCGTATGTGCGGGCGCAAAGCCGGCAGGATTGGCCGTTTCGCAACGGTTGATTTCTGAGCCTACGCAAGGACCATCGGCAGCAGAAGATTTTGCCGACGCGCCCCGCTGCCTTCAAGCCGATTAGAACTTGACATTGAACTTGCCGTTGGTCACGCGCACGAGCTTGCCCGTGGCCGCCTCGCGGGCCGTGTAGGCGAACGTGCCGACGGCCACGCGGGCCACCGTGTCGAAACGGGCGAAGCTTACAGTACCAGTGTTAGTGGCATCGGTGGAATAATTTATATTCGGAGTCGGGTTATAGGGGTCTGTTTGGTTAGGAATCATTACGCAGTATCCATAATTATCCGGATTTAAGCTGTAAGGATAAGGGGCTCTCGTGTAACCGAGTTGAAAGCTGGTTGCTTGTGTTGGAGAGCGTACACCGAAAGATATTCGAAAGTCAATAGTCTTGCCCTCCACGACTAGTATTTTTCGATTACGGTCGTACACCGACTCCAAAGCCTTGATTTTCGGTCCAACAAATGGCTGTGACGCATCCGAGATAAAGGGCGTGAAGTCCTTGCCGTCGATTTGGCAGGAGAAGGTGTTCTCCCCCGCAGGCGCGGGGTCGTCTTTCCGACAGGCGACTAGGAGCAAGGTCGCCACAAACAGGAGCTTTTTCATGATTCTAAAGTTGAAAGTGAGTAGGTAAGGGAACACACCGGTTTTCCGCAACGCGGCTCACCACGCAGAACGCCAACGGCCGGCGGCCTGCGTGGTGGCCATCGCGGGGCTATCAATGCTGAATGCTGAGCTGCTGGCGGGTGATTTTGCCAGCTTGGTGCCGCACGACCTGATACAAGCCGTTGGGCCAGGTGGTGGTGTCCAGGCGCAGGGAGGGGGCGGTAACGCGTTCGGCCTGATACTGCACCCGGCCCTGGCCGTTGTAAACGGTCACGTTTACAGAGGAGTTGGTCGGGGTTGCCGGAGTAGTTTTGGCTGAGGACTCCGCGGGGGTGCCTAAACCAACCAGGCTGGCCGACTCAGTTGATAGCAGTAGCTCCACGAAGCTGTCGGCCGGGTTGGGGTAGAGGCCCGGCCGGGCATCACCCGGACAGCCATAGAAAGTGAATCCCTGTAGGGTCGTGGCCGTCCCGCAGCTGTTAGTGGCTTGCACACGCACCACGCCGCCCCGGCCCCCGCCCTTGACACTGAAGGTACCGTCAGTGTTGATGCCGTTGCCGAGAATACGCAAGGAGCCAGTAGCCGTTACGAAGTAGCTGAGGGCCGAGTCGAAATCGTAAACCTGGAAGCGCCCCACCAAATTGGCGCAGCCGTCCAGCGGCTCAAGGGTTTGAATTCCTGGCTCGTCGGGCGACCCAATCTTTACGGATAGCGCAGCAGTGGCTGGGGCGAAACCCGCGCGGGTAACTGTCACCTGCACGGTGCTGCGGCCGTCGAAAGTTCCTACCCGGCGCACCGTGATGGACGCGGTTCCCTGCCCGCTGAGTAGCGTCAGATTAGGCCCAATAGTCCAGCTGTACGTCGTTGCCGGCTGCGTGGCTCCTGACCGGGTAGCCAGGCAGTCCTCTTTAATCCGATAGGTGGCCACGCCGCCGTTGGTACAAATCACGCGCACGTTGCCTACGATAACGGGAGTAGGGGTTTGGCGGAGAATTTCGTCTGTTATGAAAGTAACGTTCTGCGGATTCAGCGTCACGTGTTCCTCGTTCAGCGTCAAGGGCGCGTAATAGGCATCGAAAGGCGTTTCCTGGCTGCACACCAGGTTGCGGGTGCTCAGGTTCTCGGCCAGGTCGCGGTTGGGGTTGGTCAGGGCCAGCGCGCTCACGGTCGGAATGAAGGCGTGGTTGCTCAGCACGTTTTTGTACTCCGGCACCAGGTATTGACCAGCTAATACGAAGCGTAGAAAAGCGTTGGGAATGAGGTCGCCCTTCTTGGGACCTTCTTCAACTATAGACTGCTGAGTAGAGCGATAGCCGCCAGGGGCCACGTCGTAGCCGCAACTGCTGGGACGGCCGGTAACGCTGACTGAAGCCGAACCTTTGGTGAAAGCGTAGCCGTTGAAAACCTCACAATAGCCGCCATAGTCGGGCGTGAAATGAATGCTCGCGGTGGTTAGGGTGACCAGCAGGCTGGAGAGTCCTCCAATTATTACGCCGAGGGGTCCACGGTATAGAAACCCGAAAAATAGTTTCCCCAACGTGGCAGCAGCAGTCTGGCCGGTTCTGAGCTTGAAGTTCAAGGCTTCCTGACAGCCACTGGCCTGCCCCTGACCGTTGTAGCCTAACTGCTTAATTCCTCCCAGCGAACCATTGGCCATAGCCACCCGGCGCACACCGCCCAATTCCGGGAAACCCAGTTGATTTATCGCGGTTTGAAAGCGGTCCCGGTAGCCAGGGGCACCATTCAAGAAACCCAAGTGGTGGGCGACCAGCATTTGCCGGGCGGCGGGGGTGTTGAGGTTATTTAGAGCGGTTCCCAAGTGAGTGTACACGTTTTTGGTTTACTTTCGGTCATGAAAGCTTATTCACTTGACTTACGGGAACGGGTGGTGGCGGCCTGCCAGGCCGGGGGAAAGCAACAAGCGGT
>Ga0123336_10004472_pt1 | contig 11340 bp, 8 predicted proteins | sample SSSSmetaG_FD_96466 | JGI IMG/M metagenome (GOLD analysis project Ga0123336, IMG submission 96466) | Glacier valley bacterial and archeal communities from Borup Fiord, Nunavut, Canada, to study Microbial Dark Matter (Phase II) - ​SSSS metaG | ecosystem: Environmental > Aquatic > Freshwater > Ice... | reverse complement strand
TGAAACTATTGCGTTGGTATCTTTTGGAATTTCGTGGCTGACAAAGGGACAGTTTATATTGAAAGATGAATAGGAGCAATTACGAAATTGGTTATAGACATTACCAGATAGAAAATGCCTGTCGAAAGTCATACAGGGTTTACCGCCATGTCGGCTACTTTGCGCAGGTGTTAAACTGTTTAATTATCTTACAACGCCATTCGATATCACGTACCAATGTACAGCCGCTTTTTAAGATCACCAGGTACTATCAGAAAAAGCCTGTCGTGCATAAGTCCTCCGCTGACAGAGGAAGGGCTGGTAACCTTAACACGGATTCAAACAACATTAAATTATTATCATTAGCTATCGCATGAAAAAACTTCTTTTTATTATACCTTTTTTTATAAGCCGGTTATCTTTCGCCCAATCACCGGAAACATTGAAAATCAGGAACTATCGTCAGCAGAATGAACATGCTATTATTAATGAATTTATTTCTTTTCTTTCTATCCCTAATGTCGTTGCTGATTCGGCAAATTTAACAAAGAGTGCAAATTTTATAATAGATATGATGAACAAAAGAGGCATATCCCAGGTAAAACTATTGTCACCTGAAACAGCAGGTGTACCGCCTTCGGTGTATGGAGAGGTGCTGGTTCCCGGGGCAAAACAAACTATTATATTTTATGCGCATTATGATGGACAGCCTGTGAATGCTGCTCAATGGTCGAAGGGGCTGCTTCCTTTTACGCCTTCATTGTACACCTCCGCATTGTACAAAGATGGTAGAGCTATCCCCTTCCCTGCAGGTCAAAATAAGTATGACCCTGAATGGAGGATATATGCACGTGGCGCCTCAGATGACAAAGGTGGTGTCGCCGCAATATTAAACGCTTATGAGGCTGTTAAAAAATCGGGACTACCTGTTAGTACCAGTCTTAAATTTTTCTTTGAAGGAGAAGAAGAATCCGGGTCAGTACACCTTCGGGAGATATTGGAAAAGTATAAATCTATTCTTCAATCAGATATATGGATTATTTGTGATGGCCCCACTCACCAGTCAGGGAAAAAAATAATTTCATTTGGAGTAAGAGGTGATGCTCACCTCGACATTACGGTCTATGCTTCTAAGAGGCCCTTGCATAGCGGTCATTATGGTAACTGGGCTCCCAACCCCGCGATGATGCTGGCAAAATTATTGGCATCAATGAAAGATGATAAGGGAAGGGTTACAATAAAAGATTTTTATAAAGATGTAACTCCACTAACAAGCGCTGAAGCAAAAGCTTTAAGGGAAGTACCAGGCGTTGACCGGCAAATGAAAGACGAGTTGGGAATTTTAGATACTGATATGAAAGGAAAATCATTAACTGAAGCCATCAACCTCCCCTCTTTAAATATCAATGGCATGCAAAGCGCCAATGTGGGGAAAATGGCCGCTAATGTTATACCGACAACTGCCACCGCCGTTCTTGACCTGAGACTTGTTATGGGTAACGACTGGAAAAGGCAACAACAAAAAGTGATTGATCATATCAAGCTGCAGGGATACACCGTACTTGATCATGATCCTGATGAGGTAGACAGGAAGAAATACCATAAACTAATAAAAGTGATAGCCGGTAATGACGGCTCCAATGCACAACGTACTTCTATGAGTTTGCCCATTATTCAAAAAGTAATTAACTCGGTTAAAAGCACTACTAACCAACAAGTAGTGCTGATGCCCACTTTAGGTGGTACACTGCCATTATTTTTATTTGAAAAATACCTTGACGCAAAGACCATTACCGTGTCCATCAACAACCATGACAATAACCAGCATGCGGAAAATGAAAATATACGCCTGCAAAATTTTTGGGATGGCATAGAAACGATGGCTTCATTAATGATGATGAGATGATACCCGAACAAAGATTTTACCGGCCCGATGTTATTGTGTATCCTAACACTCTGACTAATCATCTAATAGCACAGCTGTAGCATCTTTAAAAAATAAGATGTTTGAATCAACCCTTTTTATCTTACCGAAAGCATTGCAAGATATGACCTGATAGTCATTGTGAAGAATGATGATAAGAAAATCACTCACACCAATTGCAGGCTTAATAAGCGCTGAATTTTTATCGTTACTTGGAAACCAGGTAGCTGCGATAGCCATACCTATATTGGTACTGCAATACACCCGGTCTACTATGATCACGGGGATTGCCGTTGCAGCAAATACGATCCCGTATGTTATTGCAGCGTTTACTGGTGGCAGGGCCATTGACAAATTTGGCGCCCGGACTGTAAGCATAGCGGCCGATCTGTTAAGTTTCATTTCAGTTCTGGCACTTCCGCTGGCTTTTATTTTATACTCAGGGAATGTCTCTGCAGCTTTAATATTTTTTCTGGTTTTTGCGGGTGCTTTGTTTGATCCGACAGGTATGATATCCCGTCATACACTGATCCCTATTTTAACGAGACTTGGTAAGAAACGGCTGGATAACATAAACACCCTGCGGGGAGGTCTTGAAAACGCAGCAGATTTTATAGGGCCGGCTATTGGAGTCGGGTTGATTGGCCTGATAGGTATCAACAATACCTTTTTTGTAGATGCAGCCAGCTTCCTGCTTTGTGCCACCATAATAGCATTTGCAGTACCAAAAAAAAATAGCAATATAAAAGAAAAGCAAAGGATCAATATAATGTTTGGAATTCGTTTTATTTTTAAGAATACCAAACTAAGAACGCTTGCCGTAATTGGTAGCGTTGCAGGTTCTGTAATATCGGCTTTTTTAGGATTACTGCTTTCTGTGTTATCTATCAGGCATTATAACAACTATGCTTTGTATGGTTTAAGCATGTCAGCTTTTGGCATAAGTTCTACGTGCAGCGCCTTGTCATTCTCAAAACTTAACGGCCTGTTCTCTCATTCATTTATTTATTATGGGGGATTATTAATAATGGGATTAGGGATTTTACTTTGCGGCGTTGTCAGCACCCAATATGCAATAGTAGGTTGTTTAACATTTGCCGGATTGGCAGGGTTAGGTAACCCGCTGGAACAGACAATCCTTCAGGAAGAAACACCCAGCCAATTTGCAGGACAGGTTTTTGCAGCTTTGCCCGCAATAAGATTTTTTGCCGGTACGCTTGGAATACTTTTCGCGGGCATATTAACAGCATCCATTTCTGTGAATACTGTTCTGACATGGAGTGGTGGCTTACTTATAGTCACGGCCTTACCGGGATGGATAATAGCACCGCTGAAACAGCATTTCAAAGGGTAGTTTGACGAATACTTATTAAGTGCAGTGGCTGAGTCCGCAGCCATTTGCAGAAGCTTCCACCATTACAGCCAAACCGGCATCACCAAAACTTAAAGCAGCGAGATACTTTTTAAGATATTCTGCATTATCTATTTCGAAGCGAATATAATTGAATGGCCTTTCTGCGGATGGAATTTATATTTTTTTTGTGCACGCCGGCATCAATAAAGGCACTTGGCTACATGTAAAGCCAAACAAAATCCGTCAGGTAATATCTTTCGCTTCTTATTTACGGTGCTTTTCATTTCTGCACCGCTTAAAAATCTTTACCAACATTGTAAGCATGTGTTATAATGAGCCATTATCCTTCTCCCCTTTTCAAAACATTGATATTTTTTGCATTTTCACTAAGTCTTGCGCCGCATACTGTTTTTTAAACTAACATCTATATATTTGACGTTATACTTTTGAAACACAACGGACAGATTCGTTGTTCTTTAGTGAGATAGAAAACATCAGCTTATGAAACGGTTATTTTCTCTTGCAATTGCCTTCTTAATATTTACGCAGGCTTATGCTCAAACACAACCGTTAAGACTGGCCGTGGCCGCCAATGCTCAATTTGTTGTGAAGGCTTTACAGGCCGACTTTAAAAAGAAAACAGGCATTGAAACGGAAGCTATCATTGGTTCTTCAGGAAACCTTGCTGCGCAGATAAAGAATGGGGCGCCTTTCGATGTCTTCCTTTCCGCGGATATGGATTTTACGAATACACTTTTTAAAGAAGGCTTCGGAATTTCTGAACCAAAAGAATATGCCTCGGGCAGCCTGATAATTTGTAGCGCTGCTAACACTGACTTAAAGAACTGGCGCGAATTGATAACAGGTAATAATATAAAGAAAATAGCGATCGCGAATCCTGCTGTGGCACCATATGGTAAAGCTGCCGAAGAAGCGCTCCGGCATTATACACTGTGGGATAAAATAAATGGCAAAATGGTTTACGGTGAAAGTATCTCACAGGTGAATACTTACATTACAACAGGTACCGTTGATGTTGGTTTTACCACCGAAGCGCTGATCTATGAATACCCGGAAAAAAATAAACTGAAATGGGAACGTGTAGACAAGAGTGTTTATAAAAAGATAAGACAGGGATTTCTACTATTGCGTTATTCAAAAAAAGAAAATTACGCAAAAGCTCAAATGTTTTACAACTATATTTTATCACCGGAAGCAAAGAAGATATTTAAACAATTCGGTTACCTCGTCTCGTAATTTAAATAGTATTATAATGGATTGGTCGCCCATATTGCTTAGTCTGAAATTATCACTTATCACTACGCTTATCCTGCTGGTGATAGGGTTGCCTGTAGCATATTGGCTGTCACTCAGAAGTTCTGTGTTCAAGCTTATCACAGAGGCGGTTATTACTATGCCCCTGGTATTGCCCCCTTCCGTTTTAGGATTTTATTTACTCCTTACTTTTAGTCCGCAAAATGCGCTGGGAAGATGGCTTCACCAGGTTTTTGATATCCAGCTGGTGTTTTCATTTGGCGGATTAATAATTGCCTCTGTTCTATACAGCCTTCCTTTTATGATCAACCCGGTAAAATCGGCGTTTGTACAGTTGCCTCATTCCATTACCGAAGCTTCTTATACTATGGGGAAATCTAAATGGCAGACATTGTTACATGTACTCATCCCCAACATCAAATCTTCCATAATCACAGCATCAGTATTAACCTTTGCGCATACCCTTGGCGAGTTTGGTGTAGTACTGATGATCGGAGGAAATATACCGGGGATAACGAAAGTTGCCTCCATTGCTATATATGACTCCGTTGAACGCATGGACTATAACAATGCTAATAACTATTCACTGGTTTTATTCGGCATTACTTTTTTTATTGTAATAACGGTGTTCATCTTAAACAGGAAACTCGTGAAAAGTCCGCTTGAATGATAAACATCAATATTAAAAAAAAAATAAAGACCTACAATGGTTTTGAAATGCTTGAGATAAATACCTCTTTCGCTTCTAACGGTATCACACAGTTGCTGGGAATATCAGGCGCAGGAAAAACTACGTTACTAAAAATGCTGGCCGGACTAATCCGCCCTGAAGAAGGAAGAATAATTGTTGATAATGAAATATGGCTCGATACAAAATTGAACATTTACCTGGAACCTCAAAAGAGGCATGTTGGTTTTGTTTTCCAGGACTATGCCCTGTTTCCCAATATGACGGTTGAAAAACATTTGTTGTATGGCACACAGGATGCCGGTTATATAAAGCAGTTACTTAAAATCGGGAGGATGGAAACATTTATTGATCATAAACCACGGCAATTGTCAGGCGGACAACAACAGCGGCTTGCCATCTTAAGGGCATTGTCCACCAAACCGAAACTATTATTAATGGATGAACCCTTTTCTGCACTTGACACTGCACTTAGATCTAACCTTATAAATGATCTTAAAGAATTATTAAAAGCAAATGAAATAACCTGTCTCGTAGTAACTCACCAACCGTTTATTAACGGTGAATTTGCTATGCATAGTTTTGAAGTGAAATGATTATTGCTTTCTATAAACTTCCTCATTGATGGCTTGCAGCAAAGATGTTTCGCCTGCGGCATCACCAAGTATCTGCCAGATCATTATCCCGGAAGCTTTCTCTTTTGCCAGCGCTGTTTTCTTCCTGATAGTAGGGATGCCGTTATAATACATAACAGAACTATCGGGTAAATTCAGTTGATCGAAATTTTCAGAGCCGGGAAACTTTGTAAGGATATCTCCAAAATTCATACTGGTAGCCTGTGAAGTAAGTGAGGGCCCGAACCCGTAACCATAAAATCCAACACCCAGCACCAATTTTTCTTTAGGGATCTTTCTTATCGCATGAAAATAATCAAGGTCGGCTACCGCATGATCGTACGTAGAATGCGGGCCTGGTTTTGAAGGCGTCCAGGGACCTGTATGATCGTAACTCATTATGTTCATGAAATCATATTGCGCAAGGGCTCTATCGGTTAACACATCTTTATAAAAAACAGCGATAGCTGAAGTAACCAGCTTTTTATGGGGCTTGAATGCCTTTGCCAAATCAACAGCAAGCTTCTCATAATTATTATCTATGTCACTTCCTTCGATGTCTACATCAATCCCATCAAAATTATATTTAAGAACGATATTCAGTAAGTCCATTACAAATTTTTCTCTCTTATCATTCATTAAAAGACTATGATAATAAGCATGCTTTCCGCCACCTGCAATAGAAGGAAGTACTTTTACATTGTTATCATGTGCCGCTTTGATAAAAGGTGCAATGGCGGAAAGATCCTGGTCGAAATTTCCCAGCATATCAGGATTAAGGAAAAATAAATTTATATGGGTTAGCCTGTTGAAAGGCACTTTGGTAACATCAGCCGCCAACGCTGATTGTAATGAATAATAACCTACTATCTTAAACGCAGATTTATTCTTTTGAGCCTGGTTTTGATATGCAAGCATTATTGAGGCGATGATAACCAGGTATACTTTTGCTTTCATATGTAATTGATTTTTATTTTTTTATTAAAGGTTTGAATCATACCCAAGAGTTACAAAGTGTTGCTTATTCCCAGCATTATATTTACTTTTATTGGTAATAACCAACGGATGAAACGTAAAAAGAAAATATTGTTATAGACGTTTCCTTCTGATAGCTGACGGCTGATAGCTGACAGCAAAAGTTTCAGTTTTAAGTCAACATAACATCAATAGCGGTTGTGTATCTCCGTCATGATACGTACCATCTCATCCCTTATCTCGGCTGTCGGCCTTACGAAATTGTTGTTCATAAAAGAAAAGATCAGCTTCCTGCCTTTGCGGGTTAACAGGTAACCGCTTTGATTGTGATTGTTAGAAAGAGATCCTGTTTTACCCCACACAAAAGGGACGCCGTTATCTGTTTTATACGCTGTCCGAAGCGTGCCGCTTACACCACCCGCAGGTAACAGGTAATGAAGTTTATCTTCATCGTTTACTTTGGCAGCTATCTTAACAAGCAATGCCACCATGGTTCTGGGTGTAAACAGATCCTGTCGCGACAAGCCAGATCCATCAACCCATTGCGGATCATCAGGTAAATCTTTTAAAAAATTTTTCTTACTGTATTCAATCACCGCCCTTGTGCTTAGATTCCCGGAAAGCTTAGAAGAACAAACCAACAGTAATTGCTCCGCAATAAAATTATCACTTGGCAACAGCATACGCCTGTACATGGAATCAGCAGCAATGCTATAGAGCGTTGTTGCTGAATCAGGCATAGGTATATTAACAATGGTGAGGCTTTTTTTGAGCGTATCCTGTAACAGTGCGACAGTTAGTGCCGGACTGGTTTTCAAGGGGATCTCCTGCCGGTAATCTTTAGAAGCAATGCCCGGCGGATAAAGAAATTTATTTTCTACCAGGTCTCTCCTTACTGTAAAAGTTCCCGGATGAAATGAGCTGTCTGATTTTAACAAGGACTGAAAAAAGGCCGGGAAAATTTGAAGCTTGTTTTGAGCATTTGCCGTTACTACGGCGATGTTATCCATCACGGGAAGGGGTGTTATCTCTACCTGGTAATAGTCGTTGTAGTTGCCATAAGGCCAGCCGGCGCCGTAAAAATTTCCGTTATAATTTTGAGCCGAGAAGAATAATTTTTTATCTGTATTTTTTAACAGGTCGAATGCCCTTGACGACTTAAGATAAGAATGTAAAAACGAAGGATCACCTGTTCCCCAGAAGATCAGTGAATCTCCAGTTATGATGTAGCGTAACCCCGGGATAGAATCGCCGAGCATTTGCAAAGCAGTATAGTAGGTGTACAGTTTTGTATTGGATGCGGGGATAAAATACTTGTCTTCGTTTTGCGCATAGATGGTTTTATTTTTCTCCGTATCATACAAAACAAATCCCGTAAAATGATCATTATTTATAACGGAGCGCTCAAATATTTTTCGGATCTTTTTCTTTGTGATTTTTTGGGCCGATAAGAATGCCGGTAAGAAAATGAGCGATAAGAGGATAAGTAGTTTTGATAAGGTGTTCATATTTCGATAGTAAATTATAGTAGTTTCAGATTTAAAATCCGGGATCAACCTCCATTCAGATTCAACCTGCGAGGTTGAAGTTGAGTGTTACAAAGTTTGTAACACTCATACCTCCCGTTTCAATACGAGCGCTCAACTCAAAACCTGTGAGGTTGAAGTTGCAGTATTTAATGCCTCAAATTAAACCTCACTGGTTGAATCTACATTACAATATTTAAATTCAATTTATCAACTTCCTTAACAAAAATTCCGCTGTTGCCTCGCTCACTTTTACCGCGTTGGAGTGTTTCATCCAGTGATGGGTATCATCGGGTATAACGAGCGACTCGAAAGAAAGGCCCTTTTTTTCGAAACGACGGATGATATCAATGCTCTGGCTGAAAGGTACGTTGCGGTCGTCATCAGCGTGAATGAAAAGCACCGGCGATGTCCAGCGTTTAATCCATGTAATGGGCGACGATTGCAGCGCTATCTTTGATGCAAGGTCTTCATCCGGCGCGGGCTCTTCTCTCTCGGGTGGAAGCAGGTACCTGGCGCGGTTATGCACCCCATGGATGTCAACACCGGCAGCAAACAACTTTGAATCTTTCCCCAGCGCGAGCGCCGTAAGATAGCCGCCATAAGAACCTCCATAGATACCGATCTTCTTAGCATCAACCTGTGGTTGTGCTGCCAGCCATACACCTGCGGCTTTTACATCCTGGTATTCGGAAGCGCCACCAGTGCCTGCGTTAGCAGGTTTGTGAAATTCATATCCATAACCTATCCCTAACCGGTAGTTAACAGATAAAACGATAAACCCCTTACTCACCAGGTATTGGTTCAAAGCATAATCAATAGAATAGTAATCCATAAAATGCCAGCCAAGTACCATCTGCCGTTGCGGCCCTCCATGAACGTACACGATCGCCGGTGTTTTACCGTTAGTAATAAGCGGCGTAAAAAGCTGGCCATGCAATACCATTCCATCCGGAGCTTTAAAGATTACCTGTTTTGGCGTCACCAGTTGTTTAGGAAAGTCGGATGGTATTAATTCTTCTCCCAATATTTTAATCACGCCTTTATTAAAAGGCATGATAGCAGGCAACAACGGCCTTTGAGCAGATGCGCTTAACATAGCGATGGTTGAACCGTCACCGGTAAGTAGCGGGTAAGTTTCTATCTCCGTCCCTCCGGTAAGAAATTCCAGGGAAGGTTTATCTACCGCGACTCTGCCTATATGTCTTCTGTCGATATCCGATTTATCAGGGCCACCGTTGGCACTAAAAAGCAACCATTTCGCATCAGGGCTAAGTTTAACCTGTTCAACCATAAAATCGCCGGGAGTCAACAATAAGGGCATCCCACCTGCTGCCGGAAGCGAATACAAATGTGGCCAGCCATCCTGGTAAGAAATAAAAATGATCTTGTCTCCGGCGGCCCATTGCAGGTTTGATCCGCCATCAGTGGTAGGAAAAGATCCGCGGAGTGTTTTTGGCGCCGTCCAAATTTTAGCGCTTTTGCCTGAAGCAAGGTCAACAGTCCAGATTGCCCATGGCTGATGCCTCCTGGCCAGAATAGAATCGGTTGGCCCGCCTGATGCAGGTGTCCGGATAAAAGCGATTTTATTTCCATCAGGTGACCAGCGTGGCGAAGCGTCCCTGGCAAATGATGGGGCAAGCCATTGTATCGGGCTTGTAGCATCTGTATAAATGCCGATAAAAGCATGATCCGATCGGGCAGAACTAAAAGCGATCTTCGAACCATTTGGAGACCACCTGATATCGCGATTCATTCCCCTTGTTGTAAATAATATTTTCGCAGGGGAAGAACCATCCGGCTTCGCCAGCCATACCTGGCCTGCCTTTATAAAAGCTACCTGGTCACTTGCAGGGGAAATTACAGGATTATCGCCTTCTCCTAATATTTTTGTTTCACCACCTTCCCAGGGTGTAGTGCAGACCTGCACCGTCGGCATAACAGGATCAAACGAAGGATTTACTGTTAATGCCGGTTCAGGGGAACCATGATCACCACCTCTTACAAAAACAACAAACTTACCATCCCGCGACACAGACAGACTTGAGATCTCCTGGCCGTCATCCTTTTCGTAAACAGTTATCTTACGCGGTTTGTATACGGGGCCTTCAGCAACATAAACATTCCTGACTCCTTTTTCATTAAAAGCCCAGGCGATTTTAGAACCGTTTGAGGAGCCGCATAGTTCTGTAGGATAAGGATAACTTAATACCTGCTCAACCGTAAAATCTTGACCGGCAACATTTTCAATCCTACTGATAATCACCAGTAATAAAAAGAAAGTATTTTTTTTCATAACATTTATAAGAACATTGATTACACTATATGAGAACAAGCTATTATCTAATTTTAATGGATCAGTATCTAACTGATCCAATATAAAAGAATTTAGCAGATAAACAATCCTAAGTACAACATTTTAATACTTAACGGCTAATTGTTATAAGCATATTAATATCTGAGATATCGAAAATGAAGAAAATTTATTTATATATTATATATTGCAAGTATTATTTTGTTTAACCAATTCTGCTCATGAGAAAAAAATCAACTTTGTTTTTCCTGATGCTCCTGGTAATGGCATCTCTAAACAGTCTTGCCCAATCAAGAGCAATTACCGGAAAAGTTACCGCCACCGAATCTTTATTAGCTTTACCAGGTATCAGTGTTGTTGTTAAAGGCAGCACAACAGGTGTCGCAACAGATGATAGTGGGTATTTCCGGATAAGTGTTCCCGATAATAAATCATCACTTGTATTTACAGGCGTTGGATATAACAACCGTGAAGTAAGAGTCGGTAACCTTTCGACCATTGATATAAAGATGTCTTCAGATGGCAATTCATTAAATGAAGTAGTGGTAACGGCGCTGGGTATAACACGTAATAAAAAAGCGCTTACCTATGCCAGTCAGGGAGTAGCTTCGAAAGAGATCAATGAGAATCTGCAACCCAATGTAGTGAATGCTTTGCAGGGTAAAGTTGCCGGCGTAACGATTTCCAGCGT
>Ga0123336_10004470_pt1 | contig 11341 bp, 9 predicted proteins | sample SSSSmetaG_FD_96466 | JGI IMG/M metagenome (GOLD analysis project Ga0123336, IMG submission 96466) | Glacier valley bacterial and archeal communities from Borup Fiord, Nunavut, Canada, to study Microbial Dark Matter (Phase II) - ​SSSS metaG | ecosystem: Environmental > Aquatic > Freshwater > Ice... | reverse complement strand
GGCGCCGCGCACCGGCACGTTGTCGTGGAAGCGCAGGCCGTCGCGCAGGCGGAAGGTCCATAGCAGCTTGTCGTCAGACAGTTCGTAGCTCTCGGCCATCTGCGGCTTTGCTTGCAGCTTGGCGTCCAGGCCGAACAGGGTGTCGTAGATCAGGTAGCCGTGGTTGCGGGCGACGGTGGTGGTGGTCCAGATCGGGTCGGGGTTGGCCAGGTTGCCTTCGGGGATGAAGCGCAGCGTGCGGGCGGACCCCTGGGCGATGGAGGGGCGGGGCAGCGCGGCGGTGGCGGCCGTGGCGGCCAGGAAGGTGCGGCGTTTCATCGGGAGCCTCCGTTGCTGCCAGGTCCGGCAGGCAAGCAGGATGCCACGCCGGGCGCGTCTGTCCAGCGTCCCGTGTGGGCCGCGGCGATCCTCCGGCCTGTCTTGCCCCTGGGTTGCCCGACGTTCGGTGGAGCGACAGGCACGCGCACGGGCGCAGAGGCTACGGCAGCCGCGCCAGACGCTCGAATAGCAGCGCGAACATCCCATCGGCGTCGGCTTGGTCCAACCAGGTTGCATTCGGCGCCCGGCCGGTCACGCCGTGGCGGTCGGCCACCGTCATGCCCAGGGTCAGGGGACTGCCGGTCTCCACCGCCACGTTGATACGCGCGCCGCCGAACAGGCCCGGCCGCAGCAGGTGGGCGATCACGCAGGGGTCGTGCAGCGGGGCACCGCCGCGGTCGTGCGGCGGCCCGGCATTGGGATCGGCGAACAGCGCCACCACCGCCCGCGCCGCCGCCGTGCCGACCTGGCGCAGCCGGGCCAGGCGGTCCGCGGTCAGCCGGACCTGGTGGGTCAGGTCCAGCGGCACCAGGGTCAGCGGCACGCCACTGCCCAGCACGACCGCCGCCGCCTCCGGGTCGGCATGGACGTTGAACTCGGCGGCGGGGGTCACGTTGCCGCCCTCCCGCCGGGCACCGGCCATCCAGACGACCTCGGCGATGCGGCCGGCGATGTCCGGCGCCTTGACCAGCGCCAGGGCAAGGTTGGTGGCGGGGCCGAGCAGGCACAGCGTGACCTCCCCCGGCGGCGCGGCACGCAGGGTGTCCACCAGGTAGTCCACGCCGTGCCCGGGCCGCAGCAGCGTGGCCGGGTCGGGCAGGTCCAGGCCGTGCAGGCCGGTGCTGCCGTGGACGTGCTCGGCCGTGATGGGCGGGCGCACCAGGGGGCGGGCGCAGCCGGCATGGACCGGCAGGTCCGGCCGCCCGGCCAGCGCCGCCAGGGCGCGGGCGTTGCGGGACGTGCGGGTGACGGGCACGTTGCCGGCGACGGCGACCAGGGCCATGACCTCCAGCTCGGCCGGGGAGGCCAGGGCCAGCAGGATGGCGACGGCGTCGTCCTTGCCGGGGTCGGTGTCTATGATGATCCGGCGCGGCATCGGCTAACCCCCGTGCAAGGCGCGGGCCGCAAGGGCGACGCATGCTTCGAACACGCCCAGCGAGTCGAACGCCAGGTCCTCGCCGCCCTCCGGCAGCACCACCGGGTGCCCGCCGCCCTGCATCACCGCGCCGGGGATCATCAGGTTGTCCGGCAGGCCGAAGCCTTCCACGGCCAGGCCGGGCATGGGGTCGGGCAGCACGGCCAAGTGGGCGCGGGTGCGTGCGTCGAAGGGCGTGGCGCTGTTGGAGTAGCCGAACACCGGCCGGCCCCGGCCCAGGAACCAGCCGACCTCGATCAGCGTGCCGCTGTCGGCGGACACGCCGCGGAACGGGGTCAGGTTGGCGATCACCAGGTCCGCGGCTTCCATCATGGCTATATCCTTCCGGTAGATGGCGGCCCAAGCGTTATGCTGATCCATGCCGTGCAGGCTTGCGACGTCCTCGTTCAGCGGCGCCAGGCCCTCGATCCCATGGCGGGCGCAGATCGCCAGCTTGCGCCGGGCATGGGCGGCGCCGTCCGGCAGGAACACGTCGGGGCCGGCGAGGTAGGCGCGCTTCACGCTGGGCCTTGCGGGGTTTTGAGGCCCGCGGGGTAAGCGCGCTTCATGCCGGACCCTGCAAGGTCTCGGGCCCGAAGGAATGCGGCAGCAGGTCGCCCAAGGTGGTCCGCAGCAGCACGGTGCCGGACGGGTCGAGGACGCGGATGGCCATGTCGGCCCCGCCGAACTCCCGCAGCTTCTGCCGGCAGCCGCCGCACGGCGTGCAAAGGCCGGCACCAATTACGGCCACCTCCGCGATACGCCGTCCGCCGGCCAGCACCATGGCGGCAATCGCCCCGGCCTCGGCGCAGGTGCCTTCGGGGTAGGCGGCGTTCTCCACGTTGCAGCCGGCGTGGACGTTGCCCGCATCCGTCCGCACAGCGGCGCCGACGGCGAAGCGGGAGTAAGGGGCATAGGCGCGGGCGCGGGCGGCCAGGGCAGCGGCGGCTAGGGGATCGGTTGGGGGACCGGCCAGGACATCGGCCAGGGAACCGGTCACGAAATCGGCCGGAGTATCGGGCAGGGGGTCCGGCATGGGATCGGCCAAGCTCAACGCTCCTTCGCATAGGGAATGCCGCTGGCCGGCGGCGGGGTGGTGCGCCCGACGAAGCCCGCCAGCAGCACCACCGTCAACACATAGGGCAGCGCCTGCACGGCCTGCACAGGAAACGCGCCGATGCCCGGCAGCACCACCCCTTGCAGCCGGATCGCCACGGCGTCCAGCCCGCCGAACAGCAGGCACGCCAGCAGCACCGGCCAAGGCCGCCAGCCCCCCAGGATCAGCGCCGCCAGCGCGATGAAGCCGCGCCCGGCCACCATGTCCCGCGCGAACCCCGCCCCCTGCGCGGTGGCGATGGCCGTACCCGCGACCCCGCACAGGACGGAGGCGATCCCGACCGCCGCATAGCGCATCCGGACCACAGAAATGCCGGCGGCCTCGACTGCCGCCGGATGCTCGCCGCAGGCACGCAGCCGCAGGCCGAAGCGGGTGCCGGCCAGCACCCAGGCGCTGGCCGGCACCAGGGCGTAGGCCAGGTAGGCCGGCAGGGTCTGCCCGCCCAGGATGGTGGCCCAGGTGCGCCCCAGCACGGGCACGTCGGCCAGCGCCGCCGTGCCCGGCAGCACCAGCGGCACGAACCGCGCCGCCGCCGGCAGCGGCGGGGTCTGCCCGCCGATGTGGAACCAGGACAGCGCCAAGGTCGCCGTCAGGCCGGACGCCACGATGTTGATCGCCATGCCGGACACCACCTGGCTGCCGCCCAGCGTGACGCTGGCGTAGGCATGGACCAGCCCCAGCACGCACGACGCCGCCACCCCCGCCAGCAGCCCCGGCAGCGCCTGCCCCGTGACGGCCGCCGCCGCCCCGGCCACAAAGGCGGCCACCAGCATCTTGCCCTCCAGCCCGACATCCACGATCCCCGCGCGCTCCGAGAACAGCCCGGCCAACGCCGCCAGCAACAGCGGCACGGCCAGGCGCAGCGTGGCGGCCAGCACGGGCAGGATGGCGTCCAGCGCCTCCATCACGCGCCTCCCGTCATGCCCTGTCCATCAAGCGGGTCCCTCGATGCTGGTCCCGTTGCGCGCCCCGGCGCTGGTCCCACAACGCCGGTCCGATGGCAGTCCCATAGCGCCCTGCCTATCATGCCCGGCCCAGCACGCGCGCCAGGCCGGGCCGCAGCATGTTGCCCAGCGCGCCGGCGAACAGCACCACCAGGCCCTGGATCAGCACCACGATTTCCGACGGTAGCGCCGGCATCTCGAACGCCAGCTCGGCCCCGCCCTGGGTCAGGGCACCGAACAGCAGCGCCGCCAGCAGAACGCCGGCCGGGTGGTTGCGGCCCATCAGCGCCACGGCGATGCCGGTGAAGCCGTAGCCGCCCGTGAAGCCCAGCAGCAGCCGGTGCTGCGCGCCCAACAACTCGTTGACGGCGACGCCGGACGCCAGCGCGCCTGACAGCGCCATGACGGCGACGGTCATGCGCGCCTGCGGGATGCCGGCGTAGCGGGCCACCCGGGCGCTGCCGCCCAGCACGCGCAGCGCGTAGCCCCAGGGGGTGCGCCAGACCAGCAGCCACACCCCGGCCGCGGCCAGCAGCGCCAGGGGCAGGGCCAGGTTGACCGGGGCGCTGCCGGGCAGGCCGAATGCTGCCAGGCCGGGCAGGTCGGCGGCGGGCGGGAAGCGCCGGCTTTCCGGCGACATGGACCCGGGCTGGGTCAGCAGGTTGACCACCACCCATACCGTCAGCGACGCCGCGATGAAGTTGAACATGATGGTGGTGATGACGATATGGCTGCCCCGCCGCGCCTGCAGCCAGCCCGGCACCGCGGCCCAGCCCGCCCCCAGCAGCGCCCCCGCCGCAACGGCCAGCGGCAGCACGGCCGGCGCCGGCAGGCCCCCCAGCGCCGCCGCCGTGACACCCAGCCCGGCCAGCGCCGCCTGGCCCTCCGCCCCGATGTTGAACAGCCCGGCCTGGAACGCCACCGCGACCGCCAGCCCGGTGAACACAAGGTTGGTCGCGTAATACAGCGTGTAGCCCACCGCGTCCGCCGACCCCAGGCTGCCCACCGCCAGTGCCCGCAGCGCCACCGCTGGGTCGTTCCCGGTCGCCAGCACCAGCAGCGCCGTCACGCCCAGCGCCAGCAACAGGTTCAGCACCGGCAGCAGCAGCACGTCGGCCCAGCGCGGCAGGGGCGTCACGCCGCGGCGTCCCCGGCGTTGCCGGCCATCAGCAGGCCCAACCCCAGGTTCAGCAGCGGCACATTGACCCGGCGCGGTAAGGTCGTCATGCCGCGGCGTCTGGCGCTATGCTAGCCGGTAACAGCCCTAGCCTCAGGTTCAGTAGCGGCACGTCGGCCCAGCCCGGCAGAGGCGTCACGCCGCAGCGTCCGCGGCGATGCCGGCCATCAACAGGCCGAGCTTCGCCTCGGTTGCCGACGCGGCCGGCATCTCGCCCACGAAGCGCCCGCCGGACATAACCAGGATGCGGTCTGCGAGGGCCAGGATCTCGTCCAGTTCCACCGACACCAGCAGCACCGCCTTGCCCGCGGCGCGGCAGGCCAGCAGGCGGGCGTGGATGGCCTCGATCCCGCCGATGTCCACGCCACGGGTGGGCTGGCCGACCAGCAAGACCGCCGGGTCGCGCCCGATCTCGCGGCCCAGCACCAGCTTTTGCTGGTTGCCGCCGGACAACTGCCCGGCACGCAGCTTGGGATCACCGGGGCGCACGTCGTAGTCGCGCATCAGCCGGGCCGCGCCGTTCCGGACCCGGCGTGGCGACAGCAGGCCCAGCCGGTCCCGGTAGGCGCGGCCGTCCTGGTAGCCCAGGATGGCGGCGTCGGCGGCGGCAGCGCCGGGCAACAGGGCGTCGCGCAGCCGGTCCTCCGGCACGTGGCCCACACCCAGGCGGCGCAGGCTGGCCGGGCCGAACGCTGCGCCGGGGAACACCTCCACGCCGTGCAGGCTGATGCGGCCCGCGGCGGGGCGACGCATCCCGGCCAGCGCCTGGAGCAACTCGCCCTGGCCGTTGCCGGCGACCCCGGCGACCGCAACGACCTCGCCTCCGTGCAGGTCCAGGTCCACGCCGTGAACGCGGGCCGCGCCGGCGTCGTCGTGAACGACCAGGCCGCGCGCTTGCAGCAGCGGCGGGCCGGCGGGCTGCACCGGACGGGACGGAGGAGGAGCGGGGCGGCGGCCGATCATCAGCTCGCCCAACTCGGCCAGGGTGGTGGTGGCGGTCTCCCGGTGGGCCACCATCGTGCCGGCGCGCATGACGGAGACGCGGTCGGTGGCGGCCATGACCTCCCGCAGCTTGTGCGTCACCAGCAGCACGGCGCAGCCCTGGGCGCGGAGGGCGCGCAGCACCCGGAACAGGTCATCGGCCTCCTGCGGCGTCAGCACGGCCGTGGGTTCGTCCAGGATCAGCACCCGGGCGCCGCGGAGCAGGGCGCGCAGGATCTCCACCCGCTGCTGGCCGCCCAGGGGCAGGCTGCCGACGGTGGCGTCGGGATCAACGTGCAGGCCGTAAGCGTCCGCCAGGCGGGCCAGGGCGGCGCGGGCCTGGGTGGCGCCAGGTGCCAGGAGGGGGCCGCCCTCCGCGCCGAGCATCACGTTCTCCAGCACGGTGAAGCGGTCCACGAGCATGAAGTGCTGATAGACCATGCCGATGCCCAGCCGGGCGGCGTCGCGGCTGTCCCGGATGGCGGCGGGCCGGCCGCCCACCAGGATCGTGCCGGTGTCGGCCTGGTGGTAGCCGTGCAGGATGGCCATGAGGGTGGACTTGCCGGCGCCGTTCTCGCCGATGATGCCGTGGATGGTGCCGGGCTGGACCAGCAGGTTCACGTCTCGGTTGGCTTGGACCGTGCCGAAGCGCTTGCCGATGCCGCGCAGCTCAATCGCCGGCGGGGCGGGGGTGGGCGGAGCCGCTGCGGGAGTGGCCGAGGTCACGGGCATGGGATCGGCGTGTGCTGCCTAAGAACGCCCCCAGCAACCATCATCGCGAGCCGCTTGCGGCGCGGCAACTCAAGGGCCGGCAGGACTGTGCTTGCGGCCCCTGGATTGCGGCGTGGCTACGCCCCTCGCAATGACGGGGGAGTGCCGGGGTGCGGCGGACCCGCGTCGGGAACGGACGATGCAGCATGTGCGGTGCCTGGCCGCTACGCGCTCCGCACCGACGCAACCCTTCGAACGCCGGGACCGCCGCTAAGCAGACCTCTGGAGGTCTGCGCACAGATGGAAACCTAAGCAGCCTTCTGCGGCTTGGCACGGCCGAAGGCCATCTGTGTGACAAGCCGCAGAAGGCTGCTTAGTTCGGGCAGGTGTTGTCCGTGGTGTAGTCGTGGACGGTGATGCGGCCCGCCACGATCTCCGTGCGGGCCTGGTCAATGCGCGCGCGCATCTCCGGCGTGACAGCGGCAGCGTTGTTCGTGTCGAAGGCCAGGCCCACGCCGTTCTCGGCCAAGCCCAGCACCGTGGTTCCCGGTTTCCACGTCCCGGCGCGGGCGGCTTCAAGCGCCGTACGGGTAGCGACGTCCAGCTCCTTCACCATGCTGGTCAGCACGCGGCCGGGGTGAAGGGCGTTCTGGTTGCTGTCCACGCCGATGCCGTACTTGCCGGCGTCCGCCGCCGCTTGCAGCACGCCGATCCCCGTGGCGCCCGCGGCGTGGAACACCACGTCCGCCCCGCGCTCGATCTGCGAGCGCGCCAGCTCCGCCCCGCGCACCGGGTCCGCCCAGGCCGACGGGGTGGAGCCGGTCATGTTCTGCAGCACCTCCACCTTGGGGTTCGCCGCCCGGGCGCCCTGGGCGTAGCCGCAGGCAAACTTGCGGATCAGCGGCACGTCCATGCCGCCCACGAAGCCGACCTTGCCGGTGCCGCTCCGCAACGCCGCCAGCATCCCGGCGAGGTAGCTGCCCTGCTCCTCCCGGAACAGGATGGATTGGACGTTGGGCGCGTCCACGACGGAGTCCAGGATGACGAAGCGCAGCGCCGGGAACTCGGCGGCGACGGTCTTCACCGCGCTGGCCTGGCCGAAGCCCACGGCGATGATCGGGTCCTGGCCGCGCCGGGCGAAGTTGCGCAGGGCCTGCTCGCGCTGGGTGTCGTTCTGCGGCTCGAACTCGCGGACGGCGACGCCGGTGGCCTTGGTGAAGGCCTCGGCACCGTCATGGACGCCCTCGTTGAAGGACTTGTCGAACTTGCCGCCCATGTCGAACACGATGGCGGGCGTGATCTCGGCGCGGGCGGCACCGGTGCAAAGGGTCGCCAACAGCAGGGCAGCAGCCAGTCGCAGCATCGCAAACTTCCTTCGGCCCGGACCACCCCGGTGCGAAAACCATACGGGAGTGGTTTGGCACCGACAATGCCGACTTTCTCTACCGCTCTACGGGAGAGGGCTGGGGCGAGAGGGCCTTGGTTGCGGCATGGCGCGCGGCTGGTGCAGGCGGACTGGGGCTTTCGTGGGCAAGGCCCTACGCTTGCCCCTACTCTGACCCTGGCCCTCCACCAGGGAAGGGGGATGGCGCAAGCGGTGGGCGGCGCTTTCCAGCAGGCGGGCAACCGCGTCGGCCTCCTCGGGCGCGGCACGGTCCATGCCGGCCAACAGCTCCGACAGTGCTGCCAGGACGGGCGCTGCGTCCAGCATCCGCACGCCCAACGTTGCACCGTCCGCGGCGCGGCGAACTTCAATCCGGTGCGCCCTGTGCCGGGGCAGTGCCAGGCCTTGCAGATGGAAGCCGCAGCGCCCGTCACCGTGCCCGGCGGCCCTGACGTCCCCGCGCATCGCATTGGCAAGGATGCGGCCGACCACGGCGCCGTTGACCAGCACCTCCAGCCGCACCGGCGCATTGTCTCCGGCCCATGCCCAGCCCGCCACGGCGTCGTGGTCCGCGCGGTCCATGCCGCCGGCCAATGCGCCAGGGGGCCGGGCCGCATCGGGCAGGTCCAGCCCGGCGCGGGCGGCCAGGCGGGCGCGCACAGCCTCGAACGCCTCGCCATCCTCGGTCAGCGGCGTCACGAACCGGGAGGGTCCGGGGTCCGGGTGCAAGGCGTGGAACCCGGCGGCGTTGTCGAAGTGGCTGCGGGTGCCGATGTCGGCGTAGCTCTCCGCCGGGCAGCCCTCGGCCAGCAGCACGTCGTGGCTGTCCAGCTCGACATGCAGGTACTCGACGCGGGCAAGGCCGCTGCACCGGGTGACGCTGGCACCGTTCACGAGCGTTTCCGCGGGGATCAACAGGCCGTCCAGGAACAGGGCATGGCGCGGGCTGACCAGCAGGTCACGGACCGGCACGCCGTCCGAGACGGCGCCGGCGCGGATGCGGACGGGCTGCATCTCCGGCAGCCGCAGCGCCGCCCCGGCGCAGGTGCGGCGGCCGATCCACTTGACCCGCCGGGCCTGGCCTAGGGCGGTCAGGACCTCCATGCCGGGGCGCAACTGCTCGACCAGGGCGTGGCCGCCAGGCACGGCGATGCGGGTGCCCCGGACGAAGCACAGCGGGATCGCGTCCACCTGCAGGGCCGATCCGTCCTGGAACTGCAGGCTCGCGACGTTGGATAGGGTGTCCTGGATGCTGGTGCCGTTGTGGCGAACGGTCACGACGTTGGCCGGCGTGCGCGTCACGGTGTAGGCGAGGCTGCTGGCCCTCAGCACGACGGTGTTGTCGCCGGCACCGCCGTTTATGACGTCACCGTCGTCATTCGCATAGAAGGTGTCGTCGCCGCTGCCGCCGACGGCCCGGTCAATGCGGGTGCCGAACGCGATGGCCAGGTTGTTGGTCAGCCCGGCCACGCTGCTGAACGTGCCGGGGTTGAGGTTGACCGAACACGCCACGCCGTAGCCCGACAGGTCCAGCGTGTTGCCGACGCCGCGGTTGGACAGCGTGACGACCGGCGCCGTGTTGACCGTGAAGTCGTAGAACGGCCGGACATCCGCATGGATGTTGCAGTTGAACCCATAGGTCTGCCCGCCTGCAAAGGCCGCCGTCGTGCTGGGACCGTACAGCTGCTGGATGGCGGCGACATCGTCCATCTGCGCCGTGACAGGACCGCGAACGTAGCCGCCGGAGATCCCCCAGTTCGTGCCCGTGACCGAATACTGCGCGTAGTACCTTGCGCTGGCGTCGGTTGGGGAGAAGTAAGACATGACCGAGTAGAGCAGCGTGTCCACTGGGCTGGACTGCTGGGTGGCCGGGACCGCGCTGCCGTTGTACGGCCCGGGATGGGCCAGGCCGAGCGTGTGGCCAAGCTCGTGTACCACGGTCGCGATCCCACCGCCGCCGGCAGCCCCGGCGAACAGGCCCGTGAACGTGCCGTCGAAGTTGAAGTAGTCGCCGGGGTTGCCGGTCTGGATTGAGGTGTAGGCGCTGGTGGTGGCCGGCAGGACCGTGCTGCCGACCGTCGCCCTGCCCTCGACGGTGGAGGAGTAGGCTCCCCCTGCCTGCCCGGCTGGGCCAGAGGTCGAGGGGTCGCGGTACAGGACCAGCTTGGCCGCCGCGTTGGAGGACACCTGCGTGAAGGCCACGTTGGCCAGGCCGGACCACAGCGCCAGGCCGGTCTTCCAGACCGCCGCTTCGTTCGCCGTCCATCCCGAGCCTGGGTCGAGGCTGTAGGTAACGGTCCCGCCGGAGGTGCCGGCCGCGCCGCCGCGCCATTTGTAGGGTCCGCCGTACTGCGGTCCGTAGGTGGCGGGGATGTCGCCGGCCCAGGACCAGCCGTTGTCGGCGATGATGGCGCCGCTGGCGTTCAGGCCGTCCTCGAACGCGATGGTGTTCAACTGGTCCTGGGACAGCCCGGTCGGCAGCGGCATTCGGGGAGGCTCCTGACGGCGGGTCACGCGGCTGCGGGATCATGCACGCACCGGACGACGCTACAAGGGTCCGTGGCCGCCGTCCTGGAACCGCGGCGCCTATTCTGCGCGGCCACCCGTTAAGACTCTGATGCTGCCCGTGCTTTGCCAGTGAGTGCTGCCGACAAGCGCTCCAGGTCCGTGCCGGTGGGGACGCCGAAGCGCAGGCGCGTGGGGGCCTCGGCGAAGCTGCGGACCAGGATGCCGGCCTGGCCCAGCCGCTCCGCCCAGGCCGCGGCGCCGGGCGTCTCCGCCAGGCGGAACAGGCTGGTGCCGCCGATGACTTGGAACCCTGCCTCGGCCAGCACGCCGTCCAAAGCGGCAGCATCCGTACGCAAGCGCTGCCCGGCCTGGTCGCGCCAGGCCGTGTCCGCCAGCGCCGCCGTGCCCACGTGCAGCGCCGGGCCGCTGACCGCCCAGGGGCCGAGCGCCGCCCGGATGCGCGCCGCCAGCGCCGGCTCGGCCAGCGCAAAGCCCAGACGCAGCCCGGCCAGGCCATAGGCCTTGCCGAAGGAGCGCAGCACGACGCCGCCAGGCAATGGCAGGTGCGGCGCGAGGCTGTCCTGCGGCTCGAAGTCGGCAAACGCCTCGTCCACGATCAATAGCGCGTGCCGGGTGGCCAGGGCGAGCAGGTCCGGGACCGAAATGCGCCGCCCGTCCGGGTTGTTCGGGTTGCACAGAACGAGCGCCCCTTTCCCCTCCGGGGTCAAACTGTGAAACGGGTTACGGTTGGGGTGAGGGAAGGGGGAAGCGCTGTCCTCGGCCCAGAACAGCCGTTCCTCTACAGCAACCGCAGCGCCCTGCGCCGCGAACAAAACCCCCTCACCCCGGCCGTAACCCGTTTCACGGTTTGACCCCGAAGGGACAGGGATCAGGCCGGCGTTGCGCCAGGCGGCGGCGTGCTCGGCGTAGGTCGGTCCCAGCACGGTCACGCACCGCTGCGGCAGCAGGAAAGGCAGCAGGCTGATCAGCACCTGGGTACCCGGCGCGGCCACCACCATCGCCGGGTCGGCCACGCCATAGGCCACGGCGGCGGCGGCTTGCAAGG
>Ga0123336_10004468_pt1 | contig 11345 bp, 9 predicted proteins | sample SSSSmetaG_FD_96466 | JGI IMG/M metagenome (GOLD analysis project Ga0123336, IMG submission 96466) | Glacier valley bacterial and archeal communities from Borup Fiord, Nunavut, Canada, to study Microbial Dark Matter (Phase II) - ​SSSS metaG | ecosystem: Environmental > Aquatic > Freshwater > Ice... | reverse complement strand
CGGGAGCGGGGATCGAGAAAGCCGTACGCCAGGTCCACCGCGATCGTCGACAGTACGACCGCGAGCGCCGTGATGATCACGCAGCCCATCACCACGGGGCCGTCGCGGTCGAGCATCGCGGTCACGCTCAGCGAGCCGATGCCCGGCCAGCGGAAGATCGACTCCGTCACGATCGCGCCGCCGACCAGCGTGCCCACCTCGAGGCCCAGGATGGTGACGATGGGCATGAGCGCGTTGCGCAGCGCATGGCGCACGAGGACCGCGCGCCGCGACAGGCCCTTCGCCAGCGCGGTGCGCACGTAGTCTTGCGAGAGCTGGTCGATCATCTCGTCGCGCACCATGCGCGTGTAATAGGCGGCGCCGAAGATCCCGAGCGTCAGCGCGGGGAGCACCACGCTCGCGAGACGCTCGCCGAGCGTCTCGCCGTAGCCGTCGAGCGGCAGCAGGCGCAGGCGGTAGGCGAGCAGCCACTGGAGGAAGAGGCCGATCACGAACGTCGGTGCGCTCACCCCGATCAGGCTCGCCGAGACCGTGAGGTGGTCGACTGCCGTCCGCTTGCGCGACGCCGCCAGCACGCCCGCCGCGACGCCGAACGCGACCTGCACCAGCGCCGCCGCGATCGCGAGGAACACCGTGCGCGGCAGGCGTTCGATCAAGATCGTCACCACCGGCCGTCGCTGCTGGTAGCTCTTTCCGAGATCCACGTGCACGTGCCACAGCACCGCCGCGCACGAGGGATGCTCCTTGTCGTCCTTCTCGACCACGCTCGGTCCCAGATGCACGAGCCTCTCCATGAAACGTGCATACTGCACGTATAGCGAGCGATCGAGCCCGAGCTCGGTGCGGATGCGCGCCACGTCGGCGGGGCGGGCCTGCGGGCCTGCGATCATGCGTGCCGGATCGGAGGGCAGCGCGAAGCTCACGAGGAACGCGAGCGAGACCGTCGCCCACACGACGAACACCGCCCACACGAGGCGTCGTCCGAGCTTCCTGATCACTTGCCGTCTCCGAAGAGCTTCGCCATCGCGTCGCCCGTGAAGATGGCGCGCGCCGCGACCGGCCCGGCGGCGCGGTCGACCCACGTGCGCGTGAGATCGCTCGTCCACATCGGGTGCGGCTTGTAGTCGTGCACGTAGGGCTGCCACTGCGCGTAGAAGCGGTAGTAGTGCGTGAAGGCCCACGGGGCCTCGTCGCAGATCAGCGCCTGCGCCTCCGAGTAGAGCTTCTTGCGGCGATCGAGGTCGAGCTCGTGCTTCGCGTGATCCACGAGGTCGTCGACGCGCGGGTTCTTGTAGAACGACCAGTTGTTCGAGTCGCCTTCGTTGATCGCGCGCGACGTGAAGAGCGGCTCGAGGAAGCTGCCCGCCTCGGGATAGTCCTGCGTCCAGAAGCCCGCGCCGAGCGGCACGGTGTGGCGGCGGCCGCGCATCGCGATGAGGGCGCCGTAGTTCACGATGCGGATCTCGATGCGGATGCCGATCTTCGCGAGCATCTGCTGGACGATCTGCGAGAGATACTCGTCGAGGCTCTGGGAGTACGCGAGGTACGGGATCACGTGGGGCCAGCCGCCGGTCCGCGTGACGGGGTCGTAGGGGAAGCCGGCGCGCTTCATGTGCTCGAGCGCGGCGGCGTAGTCGTAGGTCTGGCCCTGGAAGGTCGGGTCGTAGCCCTCGACGCCCGGGGGAACGGGCCGGTCCGCGGCGCGCATGTTCGCGGCGCGGATGAGGCGCACCTGGTCGCGATTGATCGCGCTCGAGACCGCGCGCCGGATCTCGATGTTGTCGAAGGGCGGCATCTCGGTGTTCATGGAGATGCCTCCGATCTGCTTGTCGATTTCGTACTCGCCGTGGCCTTTCCAGCGTGGATCGGCCTGGAATTTCAGCAGATCCGGCGCGAGGAAGTCGCGGAGGATGTCGAGGTCGCCCGCGACGAACTTGAAGCGCTGCGCGTTGAAATTCACCTGGAAGACGAGGCGCACCTCGTCGAGGTAGGGCAGGCCGGGGCGGAAATAGCCCTCGTGGCGCGTGAGCGTGATCTGCCGGCCGCGATCCCAGCCGCCGGGCAGCAGCTTGTAGGGACCGGCGCCGCACGGGTGCCACGTGTCGACGTAGCGCGTGCCCGCGCTCTTGCACACGGGCCGGAGCGGCTGCATCGCGAGCAGCGGCAGGAACGCGGCGTCAGGGCTCTCGAGGTGGAACGTGACGACGTAGCGCCCCTCGACGCTCACGCCGGCGAGGTGCTCGGTCTTCTTCGAGACGTAGTCCTCGTAGCCGCGCAGCGACGCGAAGTAGGAGGAGTAGGGGTTCGGCGACGAGGGATGGAGCGAGCGCTCGACGGAGCGGAGCACGTCGTCGGCGGTGACCTCCTCGCCGTCGTGGAAGGGCACGCCCTCGCGGAGCACGAAGCGGAGGTCCTTGCCGTCGGCGGACGTGGTCCAGTGATCGGCGAGGTCCGGCTTGATGGTGCCGTCGAGGTCGTAGTCGACGAGGCCGGCGAAGAGGCCCTCGAGGACCTGCGCCACGAGGCCGTCGCCGACGTTGGCGGGGTCGAGCGTGCGGATGTTGCCGAAGCTCGCCGAGGTGATCGAGCCGCCTCGCCGGGGCGTGACGCTGCCCGGATGCGCGGTCGGGATGGGCGCGGGCAGCTCCGAGGAGCAGCCGACGAGCGCCAGCGCGAGCAGGCTAAGTCTTGCGCGGATCGAGCGCATCGCGCAGGCCCTCCCCGAGCAGGTTGAAGCCGAGCACGCTCGCCATGATCGCGAGGCCGGGCGCCAGGGCGATCCACGGCGAGGTCGTGATGTAGTCCTGCCCCTCGAAGAGCATGTGCCCCCAGGTGGGCGTGGGCGGCGTGATCCCGCCGCCGAGGTAGGAGAGCACGCTCTCGGCGAGGATCATCTGCGCGACCGAGACGGTGGCGACGATGAGGAGCGGTCCCGCGATGTTCGGCAGCACGTGGCGCACGATGATGCGCGGCGTCGTCTGCCCGAGCGCCCGCGACGCGGTGACGAAGTCGAGGTTGCGCAGCTGCATCGTCTTGGCCCGGACGATGCGCGCCGTCCCCAGCCAGCCGGTCAGGCCCAGGGTGAGGAGGATGGTGACGGGCGTGGTGCGGTCGAGGGCAGCACCCAGCGCCATCACGAGCAGGAGGAAGGGGAAGGCGAGCCCCACGTCGACGGCGCGCATGAGGACCGTGTCGACGAGGCGCCCCTCGAACCACCCGGCAACCACACCGACCAGGGTCCCGATCGCGGTGGCGATGAGCGTCGCGGTGAGGCCGATGAACAGCGAGATCCGGGCGCCCACCGCGAGCCGGCTCAGCTCGTCGCGGAAGAGGCGGTCGGCGCCGAGCCAGAAGCGGCCGTTCGGGCCGACGGGCAGCAGCGTGGGGGCGAGGCCGTGCTCGAAGTCGCTCTGGTAGGGATCGTGGCTCGTGAGCAGCGGCCCGAGGATCGCGAACAGCACGAGCGCCGCGACGATCGCCACGCCGATCGTGGCCGAGCGGTTGCGCGGCAAGAAGCTCACGGCACGTGCGGCAGGGACCGGGACGACGGCGCGCGACACGACGGCGTCGACTGCAGGAAGGAAGCCACGATCGCCGCGAAGGCCTCGGGCTCCTCGTCGGGCGGGCGACGGCCGCACTCGAGGACCTCGAAGCGGCCCTTCAGCGCGCGGGTGAGGCGCCTCCCGTGCTCGACCGGCGCGAGCAGATCCCCACGCCCCCACACCACCAGCGACTCGGCATTGACGCGCGGCAAGCGGGCGACGAGCGACCGGGTGTCGGACTTCGCGACGATCGTGGCGTGCGCCGCTTGACGGGCCGCGGGCGAGTTGAAGGAGGTGTAGAGCGCGTCGACCCGTCCCGCGGGGATGCCGCGGTGACCCGCATAGACGACGCCCTCGATGTACGAGCGGAACAGGGCATGGCCCATCACCTGGCTCCAGAGGAGGCTGCCCAGCAGCGGCACCCGGCCGCCGCGGTCGAGGACGTGCTCCTCGGCGGGGTAGACGAGCGCATCGACGAGAACGAGCTTGTGCACGAGCGCGGGGTGACGAGCGGCGAGGGCGAGGGCCACGCCGCCGCCCATCGCGTGTCCGCAGACGTGCACCCGGCACAGGCCGAGCGCTGCGATCAGGTCTGCCAAGGAATCCGCGAATCCGTCGTAGCCGTAAGCGTAGCGCTGCGGGTCCGGCTTCTCGCTCGCGCCGAAGCCGGGGAGGTCGGGAGCGATCACGCGAAACGACCTCGAAAGGTGCACCATCGTCGCGAGAAACGTCTCGTGCGTGGCCACGCCGTCGTGCACGAGGACAAGCGGAGGCGCGTCGCGCTCGGCCGATGCCTCCGATTCGACGAACCGGATGCGAGCTCCTCGCGCTGAGACATCCCTCGCCTGCATCGGCGCCGAGGTTAGCACGGGCCGAAAGGACGTGAATTGGACGGGGCGCCGCCGGGTGCGTGACGATCCATCCGGGGGCCCGAGCGACCGGCAACGCGGTCGTCATCGGCACGAGTTTGCTTTGTCCATGGCCTGACATTGTTTGTCATGCCATCGATCTAAGAGCGCGAAGACAATTCCATAATGGAAAGACGCAAAAAAAACGCGGATGTCGCGTTGACCCTCGTCTTTTGCTCGGAATACAGTCGCTCGCGTCGGACCCATGCCGGCGAATGTCTCCCTCGCGGGACGCATCGCCAGGCCGTCTCGCAGTCGGAATCTCGGCGCGAGACTCCTTCCGAGTAGTCGGAGAAAAGCTGGACGCGCGGGCGCTGCCACTCTCGCCTCACGGCGAGAAGCGGAGGCGTGCGCGCAGGGAGTTGTCCAACCTTCGGGGGAGCGCCGTCACCGGCGCTTAGCGAAGTGGACCGAGGGGGAGAGGTAGCCGGCTGTAGGACATGGGTCCGGAGAGCCAGCTGCCACGCCGGACGTGTGTACTCCGCACGCACCGTCGATCGTCGCGCAGTTGCAGTTGCAGTCTCTGGGAGGAGCACATGGACCCGAAGAACATCGCTGGGGATCTGATCGACGAGACGTCGTTGCCGGCTGCCGAGCCGACATCCCCGATCGCGGAGGGTGCCCTGGCGCTCGACATCGACGCGACGTCGACCGACGAGAAGGGCGTCACGCGCGAGCAGCGTCGTTCGCGTCGCAAGCGTGACGTGCGCGCGCGCACCATCAGCGTGAAGCGCATGACGAAGCGCGAGCTCGAGATGGGCCGCATGCTCTATCCCGACGTGGAGGACATCGCGCGCCCCAAGCTCCGCGAGGACTGCGGCCAAGGCGAGCGCCCGTGCCCGTTCGTCTCGTGCAAGCACCACCTCTATCTCGACGTGTCGGCCCGCACCGGCGCCATCAAGCTGAATTTCCCCGACCTCGAGGTCTGGGAGATGACCGAGACCTGCGCGCTCGACGTCGCCGACCGTGGCGGTACGACGCTCGAAGAGGTCGGCGCCATCATGAACCTGACCCGCGAGCGCATCCGGCAGGTCGAGGTGAAGGGCCTCGCGAAGCTCGAGGCCCTCAAGGACATGTCCGCCCTCCGCGACTACGTCGACGAAGGTCCCGTCGGCAAGCGCCGCCTCCCTGTCCTCGCCAAGGCGAAGGAAGAAGAGGTCGAGGAGGAAGAGGAGGAGGAGGACTTCGACGCCGACGAGTTCGCTTCCGACGCGCTCGACGCCGAGTAGAGACCTCACCCCACGCTTCGACCCGGTAACGCTCGCTTCTTCTTGCTCTTTCGCGTCGTTCTTTCGCGGTTCGGTTCGGTCTCCTGCAGATGCGCGGCTCGGGGCATGGCGCCCCGGGCCGTTCGTCTTTTGTGCGTCGGGAAGATGGCAGGAACCTGCGTGCATTGACCACGCATCCTCGGGTCACTAGACCCGCCCCATGCCCATCCGGACTGCGCTCCTCTCCGTCTCCGACAAGACCGGCCTCCTCCAGTTCGCGGCCGCCCTCGCCAAGCGGGGCGTCACCATCCTGTCGAGCGGCGGGACGGCGAAGGCCCTCGCGGCCGAGGGGATCGCGGTCGAGACCGTCGAGAGCTACACCGGTTCACCCGAGGTCATGGGCGGCCGCGTGAAGACGCTCCACCCGCGCGTCCACGGCGGAATCCTCGCCCGCGAAGGGACCGACGACGCGGATCTCGCGCGCCTCGGCGGGCGGCTCATCGACCTCGTCGTCGTCAATCTCTACCCGTTCGAGAAGGTCGCCGAGAACCAGCTCGCGCCCTACGAGGAGCTCATCGAGAACATCGACATCGGCGGGCCCTCGATGGTCCGCTCTGCGGCCAAGAACCACGCGCGCGTCGCCATCGTCTGCGATCCCGCGGATTACCCGCGCGTCCTCGCCGAGATCGAGGCCACGGGCGATGTCTCGCAGGCCACCCGCCGCACGCTCGCGGCCAAGGCCTTCGCGCTCACCGCCGCGTACGACGCAGCGATCAGCGGCGTGCTCTCCGGCCCGCGCGCCCAGGATCCGGACGGCACCGTCGGCGCCAGCACCTACCCGCAGTACCTCACGCTGCCGTTCGAGCGCGCCTACGGCCTCCGCTACGGCGAGAACCCGCACCAGTCCGGCGCCTTCTACCGCGAGCGCAACGCCGAGCCCGGGAGCATCGCGCGCGCCGAGAGCCTCGGCGCCGGCGGCAAGGAGCTCTCCTTCAACAACCTCGTCGACGTCGACGCCGCGCTCGAGGCGGTCCGCGAATTCGCCCGCCCCGCCGCCGTGGTCGTGAAGCACACCAACCCGTGCGGCGTCGCCTCCTCGGACCGCCTCGCCGACGCTTATCGAACCGCGCGCGAGGCCGACCCGCTCAGCGCCTTCGGCGGCATCGTCGCGCTGAACCGCGAGGTCGACGTCGACACCGCCAAGCTCCTCGCCGAGACGTTCCTCGAGTGCGTCGTCGCGCCGTCCTTCGCCAGGGACGCGCTCGACCTCCTGCGCACCAAGAAGAACCTCCGCCTCCTCGCCACCGGCGCCTGGCTCGCGGCCGACCACGCCGCGCTCCAGTACAAGCGCGTCGGAGGAGGCCTCGTCGTCCAGGCGCGCGACGCCAGCGCCGACGGCGAGGTCACCCGGGGCAAGGTGGTCACGAAGCGCGCGCCCACCGCCGAGGAGCTGAAGGCCCTCGATTTCGCGTGGCGCGTCTGCAAGCACGTGAAGTCGAACGCCATCGTCCTCGCGAAGGGCGAGCGCACCGTGGGCGTCGGCGCCGGGCAGATGTCCCGTGTGATCTCCGTGCAGATTGCATGCGAGAAAGCGGGTGAAGAGTCGAAGGGAAGTGTGCTCGCGAGCGACGCTTTCTTCCCGTTCCCCGATGGCCTCGAGGTCGCGGGCAAGAACGGAATCACGGCGGTCGCCCAGCCCGGCGGCAGCGTGAAGGACAACGACGTCATTGCCGCGGCCGACGCGCTGGACATCGCGATGGTGATGACCGGCTTCCGCCACTTCCGGCACTAGGTACGAGCGTCACCCAGGGCGCCTGCGATTTCGCTAGCCACTTATTTGGCCCAGCGCATTCCCCTCTGGCATTGATGGCCTCATGGCCGGAATGAGCGAGACCTGCACGGTGTGCGGGCGGGGCTTCGATGTGCAGTTCCGCTACCAGATGGAGGAGCGCGACAACGCGTTCTCCTTCTTCTGTTCGCAGGCCTGTCACGGCAAGAGCCTTCGTGGTGAGACCGCAGGCGGCGTCGTCTGCGATTGCTGTAGCAAGCGCTTCGTCGTCGACCTCGTGTCGCAGGTCGTTCGCATCAAGGGCGAGGCCCGCTACGCGTGCTCCGAGGGCTGCCGCGGGCAGCTCCTCCAGGAGGCCGGTGGCCAGCGCCTGGGCAGCATGAACGTGCCCACGCCGGTGGCCGCGCCCGTCGCCGTCCGGCCCGTGCCGCCGCCCGCGCCCGTCGTCACGGCCGCGGCGCCCGCCACGCCAGCGCCCGAGTCGGGCCCGCGCGTCGCGCTCTCCGAGAAGAAGCTCGCTGCGCCGAAGAAGCTCGCCATCTTCAATCACAAGGGCGGCACCGGCAAGACCACCACGTCGGTCAGCATCGCCGCCGGCCTCGCGCTCAAGGGCCTCAAGGTCCTTCTCGTCGACACCGACTCGCAGGGCAACGTCGGCGTGTCGCTCGGCGTGAAGGCGGAGCGCACGCTCTACCACGTGCTCGTCATGGGGCTGAAGCCGCAGGACGTCGCCGTGAAGGTCCGCGAGAACCTCGATCTCCTGCCCTCGAACGAGACGCTCGCTGCCGCCGAGCTCTACCTCGCCGGTCGTCAGAACCGCGACCGCATCCTCAAGGATCGCCTCGCCTCCGCCGCGGCCCACTACGACGTCATCATCCTCGACTGCTCGCCGTCGCTCTCGCTCCTCAACCAGAACGCGCTCGTGTTCGCCGATGGCATCCTCGTCCCGGTCGCGTGCGACTTCCTCTCGCTCGTCGGCGTTCGTCAGGTCATCAAGACCGTGAAGAACGTCAACGCTCTCCTCCACCACCCGGTGCAGATCTACGGCGTGCTCCCCACGTTCTACGACGCCCGCGCGCGCATCTGCCGCGACGCGTGGGGCACCATGAAGGAGCACTTCGGGGACCGCTGCTTTCAGCCGGTCCGCGCCACCACGAAGATCAAGGAAGCGCCCGCGCAGGGCAAGACCATCTTCGAGTACGCGCCCGACTCGCATGCGGCGGCCGACTACCAGCGCGTCGTCGACCGCCTGATCACGGGGCAGGTCGGCGAGCTCGACGACAGCACCGAGATCGAAGGCGAAGACACCCGCGCGATGACCGGCTGACGAGCCGCCCCAACCTTTACGACCGAGGAGAAGATTTCATGGCAGCGCGAGACGATGGCGGAGCAGGGCTCGGAGCGGCACGCGTGCTCGACGGCGACGAGGTCCAGGGCGTGCTCACGGGCGCGTTCTACCAGGCGCCGCCCGAGAGCGGCCGCATGCTCAGGGCCGAGCGCGCGGACGCGAAGGCGAAGCCGACGCACTACAAGGTGATCTGCATCTCCATGTACACGAAGGACCTCGAGCAGCTCGACGAGCTCGTGGAGAAGCTCAAGACCCGCGGCATCACGAAGGCGAACCGCAGCGCCCTGATCCGCGTGGCCCTCGAACAGCTCGACCTCGACAAGGTCCCGCGCGGGATGTGAACGTCTCCGGGACGTCCCCGGCTCCGGCTCGGCTTGCGGGATGCCGCACCGCGCAACATAACCCGAGGCGTCATGGCTCGACATCTCGGCTCGGTCGCGGTCGTCTCGGCTGCGCTGATCATCGGGGGTGGCCTGTTCGCGTTCGGTTGCGCAATCAGCGCACCCGCGGACCTCGGATCGGGCGATGTCGACACGAGCCTGCCGGGGCTCGAGGCGGGCAACAGCCCGGTCCCGAGCATGCCCGACAAGGACGCGAGCGCGGTGCCCGGGGAGGCGGCCGACGGCAGCGCGACCAAGCAGCCCGCGACGAACGAGGCCGGCGTCGATGCCGCGCCGCCGCCGCCGCCGCCGCCAACCGTGCCGAAGCCGGCGGTCGGCGAAGTGCTGATCTCCGAGGTCATGTACACGACCGCCGGGCCCGAGCCGGCGTCGGAGTGGATCGAGCTGCATAGCGTCGCGAGCGCCGAGCGCGCGCTCGCCGGCCTCGTTCTGAAGGACGGCAGCAACCGCACGCACGTGATCGTCGGGCCGCTCACCATCGCCCCGAACGCGTGGGTGGTGCTCGCGCGCAACAAGGCCGCGGCCATCACCGCGAAGGTGCCGGCGGCGTCGATCGTCTACGAGTACGGCACCGGCCTCGGCGACAGCGCGGGCATCCTCCTCGCGAACGGTTCGACGGGCGCGATCACGCTCCTCAGCGGCGCCACCGTGATCGCCAACGCCCCGTACGGCGGCTGGTTCTCGACGTCCGGCAGCTCGGTGCAGCTCGCCGTCCTCGACGGCACGAAGTCCGGCGTGAAGGCGAGCTGGTGCCTGAGCACGCTCCCGTGGTCGCCGGGCGCTGAAAAAGGCTCCCCCGGCGCCGCGAACAACTGCCCTTGAGGGAGAAGCTGACAGCTGACGGCTGACAGTCAGAGCGAGACGGAGAGCGAGGACCAGAACTCGTCGAGGTCTGCGGGGAACGGGGCCTCGACCGTCAGGCGCTCCTGCGTGATCGGGTGCAGGAGCGAGAGGCGCGCTGCGTGGAGGGCGTGGCGCGGGAGCTCGAGGCGGAGCGCGTCCTCGGGCGTGAGCTCGCCGTCGGCGCCGCGCGCAAAGCACGTCTCGTCCGGGCCGTAGAGCTTGTCGCCCACGATCGGGGCGCCCAGGCTCGCGAGGTGGATGCGGATCTGGTGCTGCCGGCCCGTCTCCAGCTGGCAGCTGACGCGTGAATAGGCCTTGCCGTCCCGCGTGCGCGTGCCCTCGACGCGGAAACGTGTGGCCGCGGTCAGCGCGGTGGCCGAGAGGCCGAGGCGCATCTTCACGCGGTACGAGCTCGCGGTATCGAGCTCGATCGAGCGCTCGTAGCGGAACGCGTCCGGGCCGTCGCCCGGCGCAGGCTGCACCGCGCCCCCGAGGCCCGGCGCCAGCTCGGGATCCGGCGCGCCCCACGTCACCGCCACGTACGTCTTCTCGATGCCCCGGCTCTCGATGATCTTCTTCAGCGCCCGATCGGCGGCCGCCGACTTCGCGACGAAGAGGACCCCGCTGGTCTCGCGATCGATGCGATGCCCGAGCGACACGAACTGCCCCGGCCGCCGCGACCTCAGGAGGTTGATGAGCGTGTTCTTGTGGTAGCGCGCGGTGGGGTGCACGGGCAGGAGCGCCGGCTTGTCGACCGCGAAGAGGTGGTCGTCCTCGTAGAGGATCGGCACGTCGGTCGGGACCTCGACCTCGTCCCAGGGCGCGCGCCAGAGCAGCACGTGCTCCTCCGCCTGGACGCGGTGGTTCGACCGGAGGCGCTTGCCGCGCACGTCGTAGGCGCTGGCGGCCACGATGAGCTGGGTCCGGGTGCGGCTGGTGCGCTTCAGCTGACTCTGGAGAAAGACGTCGAGGCGCTGGCCGGCCACCTCGGGCGGCACCCGGAAGCAGCTCACGACGGATCCGTCGGGTACGCCGTCCGGCTGGCGGAAACCCACCGTCACCGACGCTTCGGACACGCGCAGCCTCGTCACGCTCCTTCCTTAGCGGCCCCCGGGCCAAGGGGGAAGTAGACCGCGTGGCGGGCCTGGAAAAGTGGTACAAGCGCCCACCGATGGAGATCCTTTTCGTCACTACCGAGCTCGCACCGTTCGTGAAGGTCGGCGGCCTCGCCGATGTGAGCGCCGCGCTGCCGAAGACGCTGAAGGCCCTCGGGCACAAGGTCACCATCGTCATGCCGCGCTTTCCG
>Ga0123336_10004464_pt1 | contig 11349 bp, 9 predicted proteins | sample SSSSmetaG_FD_96466 | JGI IMG/M metagenome (GOLD analysis project Ga0123336, IMG submission 96466) | Glacier valley bacterial and archeal communities from Borup Fiord, Nunavut, Canada, to study Microbial Dark Matter (Phase II) - ​SSSS metaG | ecosystem: Environmental > Aquatic > Freshwater > Ice... | reverse complement strand
GCTGCACGCGCGGGACGGCCAGCAGCTCCGCGCTTCGGAGCTCGACTTCGTGGGCTCCGCACCGCGCCCCGAGCGCGGCCGCGCGGTGGGCTTCGCGATCGCCACGATGCTCGACGACGAGCCGATCGCCGCGAGCATCCTCGCGGCGACCTCGCTACCCGTGTCCGTCGTCGCGGCCACCCCCGCGGAGACGCCCGAGCCCCCAGCCGAGCCCGCGCAGCCCGCGATGACGTCGGCGCCGGCGCGTGAGCCCGATCGCGCGTCTGTCCCGCCGCCTGCGGGCTCCCGCTTCGCCGTCGAAGGAGCAGGCTCGGCGATCGCCGACGCTCGCGGCCAAGCGCTGGGTGCCGGCCCGCGCGTGCGATTCCAGTGGAATGTGACCGAGCGCGTGGGGCTGCGACTCGGCGCCGCCGCCCAGTGGTGCTCGGTCGGGGGCCGCGCGGCCTCCGAGCTCGGCGCGGGCGTCGGCGTCCTCTGGACGTTTGCCCAAGGCCGGTCGCTCGCGGCTGCGGCGCGGGCCGAGGTCGGCGTGGTGCGCGACGCGTACACCGAGACGGTGACACGGACGAACCCTCGCGGGATGTCGTTGCCCGCGGAGAACGTGTCCCAGGAGGGGGTCGCCCCCAGCGTGCTCGCTGGGCTGGAAGCCGATTGGCGCGCCGGACGCACCCTCGCGACCTACGTCGCGGTGGATCTCGGCGCTTCGACCCGCGAGCTCACTGCCAGCGCGACCCGACCGTCGCCCGTCTGGCTGGGACTGGAGGGCGGCGTGCGAATCTCGTTCTGAGCTGCATGCTCGCCAGCGCGAGCCGTCACCTCTCCTGGACGACGACGCATCTCTCCGTCGCCATGCTTCACTTGCGACACCACCCCACCGATGGTTCCGATGGGATCGACCGGGCCGACGACGGCGAGCTCGTCCTCGGCGTGCGGCGCGGCGATCCGCGCGCGGTCGCCGCGTTCTACGAACGCGTACGGCCCGTCATCGACCGCCGCCTTCGCCGCCTCCTCGGAATCCACGACGCCGACTACGACGACATGGTCCAGAACTCCCTCATCGAGCTGATCCGATCCATTCACCGCTTTCGCGGTGACGGCTCGCTCGAAGGCTGGGTCTCGATCGTGGCCTCGCGCGTGGTCTACCGGGAGCTGCGCGATCGCCGCTCCGAACGACGGGTCTTCGATCCCTCGAGCTGCGACGACGGCAGCGACACGGCCGCCGCCGACGACGCCGAGAGCGCGAGCGCGTCGCGCGAGCTCCTCCTGCGAGTACACAAGCACCTGGATGCGCTGGACCCGATCAAGGCGTGGACGTACCTGCTCCACGACGTGATCGGCCACTCGCTCACGGAGGTGGCGGAGATCACCAGCAGCAGTGTCTCTGCTGCGCAGAGCCGTCTCTTTCGCGGCCGGCGCGAGCTCGAGGATCGGCTGTCCAGCGATGCCGACCTCGCGTCGCTCCTGCGGAGCAGGGACGAGGAGGGCGCCTGATGCCCGACGACTCGAAGACGTCGCTCGCGGCCCGCGCGGCCCGCCTGATGCGGAGAGCGGAGCCGCCCGCGTCCTCGCCCGCGGTGGACCCGCGCCAGCGCGCCGCTCACATCGCGCTCCTGACGGCCACGATCCGCGAGGAGCGCTCGCGCGCTGCGCGCCGGCGCTGGGCGACGGCTTCGCTCGCGGCGGCGGCGTGCCTGGCCGCGGCGCTGGGGGTGCGCGCGCTGCTCGCGCGCCCGCCGGCAATCGTCGTGAGCGGCCCCCCGTCGCCGTCGCCGTACGCGCTTCATGTCGAGGGCGACGTACGGCCCGCTGCGTCACTGCACGTGGGAGACCGCGTGCACGCCCGCGACGCGACCACCCGCGTCGTCGTCGCGACCGGAACGAAGCTCACGCTCGATCCTGCTGCCGAGATCGCGGTGGTCGAGGAAGGTCCCACGCAGATCTTCTCGCTCGGCGCCGGCAGCGTGCGTGCGGACGTCGCGAAGCTCCGTGAAGGGGAGCGGTTCCTCGTTCGCACCGCGGACGTCGAGGTCGAGGTGCGGGGCACCTCGTTCCGGGTGGAGAGCCTGAGCGCGGCGCCGGAGTGCATGCCCGTGGGGCGTACGCGGGTGGTCGTCGTCGAGGGCGTGGTCGTCGTCCGCCATGCGGGCGTCGAGGCGCAGGTCCGTGCGGGGGAGACGTGGCCACCGCCCTGTCCCGCGGCGGAGACCCGTTCCGCGTCCGCAGCTCCGCCCGCGCAGAGCGCCTCGGCCGCGGCGGCCACTGCTTCGCCGGGTTCGACGCTCGCGGCCGCCAACGCGCTGTTCGGCCGAGCGGAGGCGGCGCGCAAGAGCGGCGATGGCCGCGGCGCGGTCGCGCTGTTCGATCGCCTGCTCGCGGAGTATCCCGCGAGCCCGCTCATCGAGTCGGCGACCGTCGAGCGCATGCGCGCGCTGGACGGGATCGATCGCAGCCGCGCGGTGGCGGCGGCACGCGACTATCTCGCGCGCTTTCCTCGTGGCTTCGCGCGCGCCGAAGCCGAGTCCATCCTGGCGATCGGCCCGTGAGGGGGGCGCGCGGTCACTCGCGCGTCCACCCCCGGCCGCTCGCGTGACCTCTGGCGCGCGCCGCGCGCATCCTTCACCCTCCAGACGTGGCTCGAGCAGGTGTGTCGCGCGCGGCGCATCGCCGTAGCTCGGGCCGGGGAGAAGGACCATGCGGAACATCGTTCTCTGGAGCTCTGTAGCGCTCGCGATCGGAGCTGCGCTCGCGTGCAGCGGGTCATCGAGCTCGTCGACGGAAGATCCTTCTGTTGGCGACCCGTCCGCCGAGGGCGGCGCGGTGCTGCCTCCATCCGGACCGGCGCCGCAGGGGCCGGCAGGTACCGGCCTCTTGACCGGTCTACCGTGCGACGTGCAGGCGGTGCTCGAGGACCGGTGCCTGGCATGTCACTCGGGAAGCTCGCCGCCGCCGCTCCTGACCTATGGCGACCTCATGGCGAAGTCGAAGCTCGATCCCACCAAGACGCTTGCGCAGCTCTCGCTCGAGCGGATGAAGAGCACCACCAGCCCGATGCCCCCGCCGCCGGCCGTGGCGCCGGACGCGGACGAGATCAAGACGTTCTCCGACTGGGTGGCCGCCGGCACGCCGAAAGGTGCAGTATGCACAGATCCGCCGCCCGCCACGTCGGACGCCGGTGCTGACGCGGGTGATGCGGGCTCGACCGCAAGCAAGTGCACGAGCGGCAAGACGTGGAAGGACGGCAACAACGGCTCGCCGCTCATGCATCCGGGCGCCGCGTGCAATGCCTGTCACCAGGTGATGGGCGGACCGAACCTTCGCATCGCCGGCACGGTGTTTCCGACGTTGCACGAGCCGAACGACTGCGACGGCAAGGGGCCGCCGCCCGCCCTCACCGTGGTCATCACCGACAAGAACGGGAGGGTGACGAACCTCCCCGTGAACGCCGCGGGTAACTTCTTCACGAACGCAAAGGTCCTCGCGCCCTACAAGGCGAAGATCACCGACGGCGTCACGACGCGCGCGATGAGCGGCTCCGTCACCGCGGGCGACTGCAACGGCTGCCACACCGAGGCTGGCACGAACGGCGCGCCCGGACGGGTGATGGCGCCCTGAGCCGACCGAACGCGCGGCGCGTCCCGAGGGATGGCAGCCGCGCGGACCATGAACGCAGCCCGGTCCACGCGCGATTTTTCTGACGAGGGCTGCATGGATCGGGTGCCTCCGCGGCACTGAGCGATGAGAGGCGCGGCGAGACTTCGCCCCGCCCGTCGAGCGGTTGCTTGTTCTTCCGGAGGACGAAGATGAATTTGACGCGTGCATCGCTGGGTATCGTTGCGTTCACCGCTGCGGGTGTGCTCGCTCTTGCCTGCGGAGGCGACGACTCGTCGGATCCGATCGACACGCCAGACGGTGCTGCTGACGGAGCGCCCGCCAAGGATGGTGGCATCGCCAGCGACAGCAGCGCGCCGGACACGTCCGTCGTCGACGCGGCCGATGCGGCTGACGCAAACCTCGGGAAGAACCTCGATGGCGGCGCCTGCGACGGCGGAGCCGTCACCGTTACCGCCGTGACCCCGAAGTTCGGCACGACCACCGAGAGGACGCCGCTCACCATCAGCGGCAGCGGGTTCGTCGCGACGCCCAAGATCTACTTGCGCGCGGGCGGAGTCCTGACGCCGGTCACCAGCGTCGCCTTCGTCTCGAGCACGAGCCTGACGGGGCTCGCGCCGCTCGGCCTCGCCGCTGGCGATTATGATGTCATCGTCGTCGACCCCAGTGACTGCGCGAGCGTGTTCGCCAGCGCATTCAAGGTCGTCACCGACCCAGCGCCCGTCGTGCTCGGGGTCACTCCCGCGAGCGGTACGACGCAGACCGACGTCGACGTGACGGTCACGGGCTGCAACTTCCCGGCCGACGCCACCCTCGCCACGGTCAGCGCGTCCCTCACCGAGCTCGCCCAGCTCGTCAAGGCGGCGCCGGTCGCTGGGGCGGGCGATGCGCGGTGCAACGGAGGCCCGCTCTACACGATGACCGGCACCCTCCAGACGAAGACGAAGGCGATGACGGTGGGCGCCTACCTGGTCCGCGTGAAGAACCCGACCAGCGGGACCTACGGAGACTATGCGTCGTTCGTCGTCAACAACCCGACCGGCAACCTCGCGGCAGGTGGCTGGAAGGCAGGCCCCGCGCTCGTCACCGCCCGCCGATCGCTCGGGCTCGTCTCCGGCCGGGTGAACGATGCCAGTCGCTTCCTTTACGCCGTCGGCGGGGAGACGGCGGCGGGCGCTGCGCTGAAGACCGTCGAGATCGCGCCGGTCGACCGCTTCGGTCAGCTCGGGGGGTGGTTCGTCGAGAAGCACCAGCTCGGCGTCGCGCGCTCCGGTCTCTCGGTGGTGCGGCAGGACAAGTATCTCTACGCCGTCGGAGGCACGAGCAGCACGAATGGAACGGGCGGCGCCGCGCCCGCGGGTGTCCCGCTGGGCAGCATCGAGCGCGCGGTCATCCTCGAGCCGTCGGGAGCGCCGCACCTCACCGATCCGGTCGTCAGCGCCGCGAGCGGCACCGTCGGGAAAGGAGCCTACTACTACAAGGTCGCCGCGTTCCTCGACAACGCCGACCCCCAGACCGCAGGCGAGACGCTCGCGACCGACGAGGCGGTCGCGACCCTCGACGCGGCGGGCAACGTGGCGCTCTCCTGGACGGCGCCTGCCGTCGGCAACGTCCTCTACTACCGCGTGTACCGATCGAAGACTCCGGATGCGGTCTCGGGGAGCGAGGTGCTGCTCAAGGACAACGTCACGGGCACGCAGTACACGGATACCGGCGTCGACGTGCCTGGCACCGAAATGCCGCAGCCGTTCGGCTCGACGGGACCGTGGCTCACCACCGCCACCACGCTGCTGCACCCGCGCATCGACGCGGCGGCGACGATCGCCTCCGATCCCGCGGGCGCCGATCATCTCTACGTCATCGGTGGCTACGGCCAGTGCGTCGCGACGACAGGCATCATGAGCTGCTACGAGCAGGCGTCCCTCTCGGCCGACGGCGCGACCCTGGGTGCAGCGTTCGTCGCAGGCGCGCTCCCGCTCGCACACGCGCGGATGCGGCACGGCGCGGCGCAGCTCTCGGCCGACAACGGGCCTCCGGGCTTCTCGGCGAGCGCGGGCGCGAACACCGCGTTCGTCGTGGTCGGCGGCGGCAAGGGCATCAACACTGCGTCGAACACCCTCGAGGCGGCGCTGGTGGGCGCCGGCGGTGTGCTCGGGTCGTGGGCAGTCCCGGGTAACGGCTTCGCGAACCAGCGGGACGGGATGCAGCTCATCGTGAGCAACGGCTATGGCTACGCGCTCGCGGGCGGCAATGCGCCGGGCTATGCCGCCACGAACGATCAGTCGCCGCTGGCGGTCGTCACCGCGACGACGCTGTCGTTCCCGTCGAACTGGGCAAACGCGGGCGGCAACCTGCCCATGGCGCTCGGTCGCCACGGCGCAGCGTCGGAGAGCGCGTTCTTCTACGTTGTGGGCGGCACGACGAGCGACGCGGACGCGCTCGCGAGTGTCTACCAGATCCTGCACTGACATTCGGCGAGCTACCGCGGGCACCCTTCGAGGTGGTCGCCATGACGACCATCCCGGGGACGTTCCATCGACCATCGACAGCGCTCGCGATGCACGCTTTTCTCGAGAGAGCTCACGTACCCGGAGAAGAGTTGAATGAGTCCAAGACGGCCGATTCTGATGGTCATCGACTGCGACGCGAGCAGCCTCCGCGCCATCGAGCGTGTGCTGCGACCGATCTGCCTCGTCATCGAGCTGTCGGACGTCCGTGAAGCGCTCGTTCGTATCGACGCGGGCGAGCAGGTCGACGCCATCCTCTGCGATCTCGACCTGCGGGAGATGTCCGGGTCGGAGTTCTATCGCGCGCTCTACGAGCGAGACGCGCGCCTCGCTTCGCGCACGGTCTTCATGAGCGCCATGGAGGCGGTCCCTCCTGCGGTGGGCAATCCGGTGCTCGCGAAGCCGTTCGTGCCGGACGCGCTGCGGAGCGTCGTCGATGGCCTGTTCACGAGCGGCGCTGGAGCCTCGTGAGCAGCAGTCGTAGTCCCGGGCGGCGGCCGCCCACGTCTGCACACTCATTCCCTGGAGATTCGCTTCCGATGCATGCTCCGACCTCCCGCTTCGCACAAGCATTCATGTCGAACAACAACCGTCTGCTGCTGCTCGCCTCTGCCGGGGTGCTCGTGTTCCTGGCCGGTGTCGTGAGCGCCACGGGGTGCGGTAGCGACGCATCACCGCCCATACCCGCGGCCGACGCGGCGACCGCGGATGCCTCCGGGGGAAGCTGCACGGGCGACTGCACCTGCACCGGGACCATCTGCACGTGCGCCGCGGGGGGCAAGTGCTCGTTCGGAGGAGTCACGGCCGGTGACGGCGGCGCCGGAGCCGACGCCGCGGCGGCGCTGCCGAGCGACGTGACGTTCAACTGCGACTCGAAGGGCACCTGCGATTCGACGTGCGGAACGGGCTGCACCACGACGTGCGAGGGCCGGTCGACGTGCGTCGGAAGCTGCGGCTCGGGCTGCACCTCGACCTGCGAGGGCACGAGCACGTGCACGCTCAGCGCCGGCACCGATAGCAAGGTGACGTGCGGCGGCGGCAGCACCTGCGACATCACGCTGGGGAAGGGCTCCACGCTCTCCTGCACCGGCAGCAGCACCTGTACCGTCGACTGTCCCGCCGGTGGTTGCACCGCGGAGTGCGGAGGTAGCGCGGGCTGCACGCTGGCGTGCGGCGGCTCCGTCGCCTGCAAGATCGCGTGCAACGGCGGCAAGTCCCAGGACTGCGCGGCCGGGACCACCTGCACGAGCGACTGCGGTGACGCGGGGAAGCGACCGTGAGGTTCGACGCCGGCGGGATCAGCGCGGGCCCGCCGGGCCTTGGCTCAGGTCTCGCTGGCAGCGTCCCACGCCACGCCGTACAGCTCGCGCTTCTTCAGTAGATCGCGGAGATGATGGCGCGCCAGATCCGCTTCGCGGGAGGCGAGGGAGACGTTGCCGTTGCAGCGCCGCATCAGCGCCGCGAGATACGCGGACTCGAAGCGCTCCACAGATCGCTCCTTCGCCACCTTGAAGGTGCCCGAGAGGTCGAGCGGGCTGCGCTCGTCGCGCGTGCCACGGAAACCGAAGCCTTCGCCCGCCACGTCGGCCCGGCGGATGACGTGGTCCTGGGCCAGCGCCGCGGCGCGTTCCAGCGTGTTCCTGAGCTCACGTACGTTCCCCGGCCAGGGGTAGCTCGTGAGCTGCTTCATCGCGTCGTCGTCGATCGACACGTCTCCGCCGGCCTCCGCCAGGATCCTCGTGCAGAGCAGCGGCACGTCCTCGAGGCGATCGCGGAGCGGCGGGACGAAGATGCGTACTTGCGCCAGCCGGAAGTACAGGTCCTCGCGGAAGCGCGCGTGCTCGATCTCGTGACGGAGGTCGCGGGTCGTCGCTCCGAGGACGCGAACGTCGACCTTCACCGCGACGTGTCCGCCGTTTCGCGTGAGCTCCTGGCGCTCGAGGAGGCGCAGCAGCTTGGACTGCGAGGTGAGCGAGAGCTGGCCCACTTCGTCGATGAAGACGGTGCCGCCGTTCGCCGACTCGAAGAGCCCTGGCGCTTGCTCGGTGGTCGGGGTCCTCTCCTGGCCGAAGAGCGCGAGGTCGACGAGCGCCGGTGGAAGCGACGTGACGTCGATCACGACCAGCGGAGCGCTCGCGCGCGGCGAGTGGGCGACCACCGCACGGGCGAGCTCCTCCTTGCCGGTACCAGCCTCGCCCTGCACGAGCAGCGCGAGCGGCTTCTTCGCCACACGGTCGAGGGTCGCGAAGATCTCGCGCATGGCCGTCGACGTCCCCACCAGCCGGCCGAACGAGTCGGCCGGGCTCACCGCCGCCTGCATGGTATCGGCGTCGGTGTCGATGCGCAGCACCGTGTCGCCCACGATGATCTCCGCGCCGGGCGCGAGCTCCGCGTCGGAGATGCGATGCTGGCCGAGCCACGTTCCGTTCGTGCTCCCCGCGTCGCGCAGGTGAATGCGGTCGCCGACGCGCCTGAGCTCCAGATGAACGCCGCTCACGCGCGCGTCCTCGAGAACGAGATCGTTCGTCGAGTGGCGGCCGACGGTCGCCACGGAGCGCGTCATCGCCATCGCGCGCCCCGAGCCCGGGCCCGAGACCGCGGTGACGCGTGGGATGGAGAGAGCGCTGCCGATGGCGACACCCGTGTTGACCTGCGTGTCACCGCGATTCGTTTTTTCCACCATGAGGATCTGGCCTATTCTACCCCCAATGCGCTTCTTTAGACTGACGATGACCACGGGGTTGGTCATCGCCTGCATGCTCTGCGGCGTACCGGCGCTGGCACAGGCGCCAGCCCCGGCGGATCTCGCCGCGGGCCGGAAGCTGTTCGTCGAGGCCCTGGCCGACGAGGAGCATGGACGGTTCGCGGACGCGCTCGCGAAGTACAAGCGCGTGCTCGTGATCCGTGACACGCCCAATGTCCGCTATCGGATCGGTTCCTCGCTCGAGCGCATGGGCAAGATCGTCCAGGCGCTCGAGTCCTTCGGCGCGGCGGTGCGTGTCGGCACCGCTTCGGGATCGGCGGCGGATGCCGAGGTCGTACGCGCGGCTCAGGAGCGGATCGATACGCTCTCCGCGAAGGTGGTCCACGTCACGCTCCGCCTGCCCACGCCGCCACCGTCCGGCGCGGAGGTGAGGGTCGACGGCGAGGCGGTGCCGCCGACGAAGCTGGTGGACCTGCCGCTCGATCCGGGGAGCCACGCCGTCTCCGCGACCGCCCCGGGGGCGGCGCCCTTTCGCACCTCGGTCGATCTGACCGAGGGCGCGCGCGTGGAGATCCCGATCGTCTTGCCTGCGACGGCCGACCCCATCCCGCCGCCGCCGCCGCCGGCCACTTCGTCGCCGACCGCGCCACATCCTTACCGCACGGCCGGTATCGTCACCGCCGCTGCGGGGGGAGCCCTGCTCGTGGGAGGCGTCATCGTGCTGGCGTTGCGCAGCGGAACGATCGGCGATCTCGAGAGCGCGTGCCCGAATGGCGCCTGCCCGGCCTCGCGCCGAGACGAGCTCCAGAGCGCGCACGACCGAGCGCAGGCCGCGGGGCCGCTCGGCGTGGCGCTCGTCGCCACCGGCGTCGCGGCGGTGGCTACCGGCTTCGTCCTCGTGCTGCTCGGCGGAAGCGAGAAGAGCGCGCGCCTCGTACCCGTGCCGATCGCCAACGGCGGGCTGCTCACCTTCGGGAGGGAGCTATGAGGCGGTCGCGGGGAGTCCGGAGCCTTGCTCTGGGGATCGCCATCGCGGCCTCGGGCGCGGCGTGCGCCGCGGGCTGCGAGGCGGTCCCGGACATCCGCTTCGTCGAGGACGACGCTCGCGCGGACGCGAAGCCAGGTGACGGCGCGAGCTCCGGAGGGCCCGAGGCCGGCGGCGACGGAGCCCCGACGAGCTGCCTCACCCCTTTCCCGGGCGCGGGTTCCACGTGCTGCGGGAGCACGTGGTGCACGCCCGGGCCCGCGGCCAGCTGCACCCCCGCGAGCTGCGCGGAGTGCGAAAAGGCCCCCTGCCAGTCCGGTGAGCTCTGCTGCGCCAGGCCTCAGGGCGCGCTCTGCAAGAAGACCTGTCAGTGAAATAGGCTAGATTCGAAGCAGGATGACCGCCGCGGTTCGCACCGGTGTAACGCGCGTCCTCGTCCCTGGCGCGCGCATCGGACGGAAGCTCGAGGTCCTGAGGCGTCTCGGCGAGGGCGGCATGGGCACGCTCTGGGTCGCGCGCAACCTCACCACCGAGGCGGAGGTCGCGATCAAGGTCCTCCGGCCGCTGCGTCCGGACGATCGCGATCTGAACGCGGCAGAGCGCTTTCGTCACGAGGCGAAGCTCGGTGCCATGCTCGTGCACCGGAACATCACGCGCGTCTACGACCTGCTCGAGGACGAGGACGGCTCGCTGGTCCTGGTCATGGAGCTGCTGCGCGGTGAGACACTCGAGGCGGCTGTCCTCGCGCGCGGCGTCCTCTCCGGCGCGGACGCGATCGCGATCATGGTGCCGATCCTCGGCGCGTTGCAGCACGCGCACAAACACGGCGTCGTGCACCGCGATCTCAAGCCGTCGAACATCTTCCTGCACACCGATCCCGACGGTCACGCGACGCCCAAGCTGCTCGACTTCGGCATCGCCAAGATGCGCGATTCGTCGGTGAAGACGCAGGCCGGAAACGTCCTCGGGACCCCCAGCTACATGTCGCCCGAGCAGGTGCGGGCGAGCGCCACGCTCGATGGGCGCAGCGATGTCTTCAGCGTCGCGTCGGTGCTCTACGAGCTCATCACCGGGGAGAACCCCTTCCGCACCGACTCGCCGTCGGCGACGCTCGCGCAGGTTCTCGAGCTCGAGGTGGACCCCGACCCGCGCATCGATCCGCGCGTATGGATCGAGCTTCGCCGCGCGCTCTCCAAGCAGCCCTATCAGCGGCACGACACCGCCGCCGCGTTCGCCGCCGCGCTGTGCGACGCCGTCGGCGAGCCGCTCCCGGTCTCGCTCCGGCTCGCTCCGCCCGCGCGCAGCGATCCGAAGATCGTGATCGACGTCGCAGCGGCGGAGGCGGCGACCTCGAAGGTCGACACCGGCCCGATGGGCGTGCCGGAGCGCAGGCCTCGACGCACGCTCGCCGTGTACGGAGCGGCGCTGGTGCTCGCGCTCGGCGGCGCACTGCTCGCCGGCGCTGCGATGCGCAGCCGCTCGCCACGCAATGTCTCCACGTCGACCGCGAGCGCCGTGGCGCAGCAGGCCGTGCCCACCGCCTC
>Ga0123336_10004463_pt1 | contig 11350 bp, 8 predicted proteins | sample SSSSmetaG_FD_96466 | JGI IMG/M metagenome (GOLD analysis project Ga0123336, IMG submission 96466) | Glacier valley bacterial and archeal communities from Borup Fiord, Nunavut, Canada, to study Microbial Dark Matter (Phase II) - ​SSSS metaG | ecosystem: Environmental > Aquatic > Freshwater > Ice... | reverse complement strand
CGGGGGAGGAACCAGGAGGAGCAGGCTTCGGGGACGATGCCGGGGCGGCCGAAGACGAAGCCGATACGCGCTTTTTCGGAGGCGAGGCGGAAATCGGCGGCGAGCGTCATGGTGGCGCCGATGCCGACGGCGGCGCCGTTGATGGCGGCGATGATGGGTTTGCGGCAGTCGTACATGGCCAGCGTCACGCGGCCGCCGGTGTCGCGCACGCCGGCGATGATGTCCGGGTCTTCGAGGCGTGTGTGCATGTCCTCGAGGGTGGGGGAGACGGATTCGTCCAGGCCGAAGACGTTGGTGCCATTCGTGGCTGCCAGGTCCATGCCGGCGCAGAAGGCGCGGCCGGCACCGGTGAGGATGATGGCGCCCACGGAGTCGTCCAGGCTGGCCTCGTTGAAGGCGGCGACGAGTTCGTTGGCCATGGTGACGGTGAAGGCGTTGAGCTGATCCGGCCGGTTCAGCGTAATGGTGAGAATTCGGTCGGTCAGGCTGCTGTTCAGCGTCGTGTACGGCATGGGGAACCTCACAGGAGCAAAAGTTTTTTGGTCCTTTTTTTCAAAAAAGGACTGCTTGCCTTACTTTCTTTTTATGGACCTGTCCCCCCCTTCCCGCGCCAAGCACATCGGCGACATCCTGCTGGGCCTGCGCGTCACGGTCTTCCTGGTAGCCACCGCGGCGGCGTTAGGAATCGGCAGCTTCTACCTGATGTCCAGCGGCGCCCCGCTGGCGATCCGGCCGAATCTGGTGACGGCACTGGTGGTCTCGAATTTGTCGGTGCTGATGCTGCTGGCGATTTCGCTGGCCGGGCGGCTGACCAGGGTCTGGGTCGCCAGGCGTCGCGGATCGGCTGGGTCCCGCCTGCATGTGCGGCTGGTGCTGCTGTTCAGCGTGGTGGCGGTGATCCCGACGATCCTGGTGGGGGTTGGGGCGACGGCGCTGTTTTCGCTGGGGATACAGTTCTGGTTCAACGACCGGATACGCACGGCGCTGGACCAGGGGTTGCAGGCGAGCCAGGGCTATCTGGCCGAGCATCGGGACACGATCAAGACCGATGCGCTGGAGATGAAGACGGAGCTGGAGCAGGCGGGGCGGACCATGTTCGACCAGCCGAAGGCGTTCCGGCAGGTGCTGGAGACTCAGACGGCATTGCGCGGGCTGGACCAGGCGGTGATTTTCGAGCCCAGCACGGGCGATGTGCTGGCGAGCGCCGGGCTGTTGGCGGCGGCGGGACCGGGCAAGATTTCCGAAGGGGCGGAGGAGGCAGCGCGGACGGGCGAGGTGCCGGTGCTGAGCAACGGCACGGATACCGAGGTTCGAGCGCTGGTGCAGTTGAACGATACGCCGCCGTTGCTGATGATCATCGAGCGGCCGGTGGACCCGCAGATCTTGGCGCATATGCATGCGACCGAGGATGCGGGGGCGCAGTACGAGCGGCTGGACCAGAACCGGGCCAATCTGCAGGTGGTGTTCGCGCTAATCTTTGCGCTGGTGGCGCTGCTGGTGCTGGCGGCCGCCGTCTCCATCGGGCTGCTGCTGGCCAACCAGATCGCCAAGCCGGTGGGGTGGCTGATGGAGGCGGCGGAGCGGGTACGCGGGGGCGACCTGGCCGTGCGCGTGCCGGAGATCACCAGCGAGGATGAGCTGGCCGGGCTTAGCCGGGCGTTCAACCGGATGACGAACCAGCTGAGCGGCCAGCGGGCGGAGCTGATGAGCGCCTACAGCCAAATCGACGAGCGGCGGCGGTTTACCGAGACGGTTCTGGCGGGGGTGTCGGCCGGGGTGATCGGCCTTGATGCACAGGGGCGCGTGGAGTTGCCGAACCGGGCGGCCGGCGTTTTGCTGGGGATCGATCTGGTGCAGATTATCGGCCAGGCGCTGTGCGAGCATGTGCCGGAGATCGGCCCGCTGCTCTCGCAATGCATGGCGGGGCCGGAGCGGGCCGTGACCGGCGAGATACAGGCCGGGCGGGCGCGCGCGCGGCGGACGCTGCTGGTGCGGATCGCGCCGGAGATGAAGGCCGGGCGGACGCACGGGTTCGTGGTGACGTTCGACGACATCACCGAGCTGCAATCCGCACAGCGCAAGGCGGCCTGGGCGGATGTGGCGCGGCGGATCGCGCATGAGATCAAGAACCCGCTTACGCCGATACAATTGGCGGCCGAACGGCTGAAGCGGCGTTTCGCGCGCGAGATCACGTCCGATCCGGAGACGTTCGTGCAATGTGCGGACACGATCGTGCGCCACGTGGGCGATATTGGGCGAATGGTGGACGAGTTTTCCGCCTTCGCGCGCATGCCGCTGCCGGTGATGAAGGTGGAGGATGTGGGGCGGGTGGTGCGCGACGCGCTGGTTCTGCAGCGCAGCGCGCACACGGAGATCATGTGGGAGACGCAGATCGACGAGCGAGGGCCGATGGCGCTGTGCGACCGTCGCCAACTGGGCCAGGCGCTGACGAACCTGCTGGTGAATGCGGCCGATTCGGTGGCGATGCGGGCTGGCGCGGACGGGGTTCGCGGCCACATCTGCGTGAGCGTGCAGCAGGCGGATGGGCAGGTGCGCATAGAGGTTGCCGACAATGGCGTAGGCCTGCCGCAGGGCGATCATGGCCGGCTGACGGAGCCGTATGTGACGCACAAGCCGAAGGGCACTGGTTTGGGGCTTGCCATCGTGAAAAAGATCATGGAGGACCATGGCGGATCGGTCACACTGGATGACCGGCAAGGCACAGAGAGTGCCACGGATGGAGCGGTTGTGGCGTTGATATTGCCCGAAGCGAAGCCGGTGCTGCCCGAAGCGGAGGCGGTGCTGTCAAAGAGCGAGGCAGGGCGGAGCGAGAGCCTGGAAGTGAAGGGTGCCGATGGCGCATGAAATCCTGATCGTCGACGACGAGCCGGACATCCGGCTGCTCATCGACGGGCTGCTGAAAGACGAGGGCTACGACACGCGTCAGGCGGGCGATTCCGACGCCGCCATCGCGGCGTTCCGGGCACGCCGGCCGAGCCTGATCCTGCTCGATGTGTGGCTGCAGGGCAGCAAGCTGGACGGCCTGGGCATCCTGAAGACGCTGCATCGGGAGGAGCCGGCGGTGCCGGCGGTGATGATCAGCGGACACGGGAACATCGAGACGGCGGTGGCCGCGATCCAGCATGGGGCTTACGATTTTATCGAGAAGCCGTTCCAGTCCGACAGGCTGCTGCTGGTGATACGCCGTGCGCTCGAGGCGGCACGGCTGGCGGCAGAGAACGCGGAATTGCGGCTGCGGGCGGGGCAGGAGGCAACGTTGACCGGCGCCAGCCCAGCCATCCACGCGGTGCGCGGGCAGATCGAGCGGGTGGCGCCCACGGGATCGCGCGTGCTGATCTCGGGGGCGGCCGGCAGCGGCAAGGAGGTGGTGGCGCGGATGATCCATGCCCGCTCCCGCCGGGCGGAGGGGCCGTTCGTGGCGCTGAACTGTGCCACCCTGAACCCGGCGCGGTTCGAGGAAGAGCTGTTTGGCGTGGAGGCCGGCAACGATCCAGGCACGGCGCCGCGCCGCGCGGGGGTGCTGGAACGCGCGCATGGCGGCACGCTGCTGCTGGACGAAGTAAGCGACATGCCGCTGGAGACCCAGGGCAAGATCGTGCGAGCGCTGCAGGACCAGACGTTCGAGCGGATCGGCGGATCCTCGCGCGTGAAGGTTGATGTGCGGGTGCTGGCGACGACGAACCGGGATTTGCAGGCCGAGATTGCGGCCGGGCGGTTCAGGGAAGATCTTTACTATCGGCTGGCCGTGGTGCCGCTGCGGCTGCCTGGGTTGCGGGAGCGTCGGGAGGATGTGCCCGAACTGGCGCGGTATTTCCTGACGCGGGCGGCGGAAAGTGCGGGGTTGCCGGGACGCGAGCTGAGTGCGGACGCGGTGACGGCGCTGCAGGCCTACGATTGGCCGGGCAACGTGCGGCAGTTACGCAATCTGATGGATTGGCTATTGATCATGGCGCCTGGCGGGCCGGCTGAGCCGATCCGGGCTGACATGCTACCGCCGGAAATCGGGTCGGGCGCCCCTGCCCTGCTGAATTTCGACCCGACGGCCGATGTGATGGCGCTGCCCTTGCGTGAGGCGCGCGACATGTTCGAGACGCAGTATCTGCAGGCGCAACTGCTGCGCTTTGGCGGGAATATTTCGCGGACGGCGGGGTTCGTGGGGATGGAGCGGAGCGCACTGCATCGGAAGTTGAAGCAGTTGGGGGTCAATTCGGAGGATCGCGCCGCCGCCGCCGCCGCAAGCTAAAGGCTTCGCAGGGTGGGTGGCACTTGGGCAACCCACCAGATCACACAACGGCCATTCCAGAAAAGAACACGCCTCATGAAGACATACATTCTCACCCTTCTCGGAGTTTTGACCTTGAGCACACCCTCACACGCCGCCGACACCTACGTCTCCATGGCCTCGGGCGTGCAGTATCACGACGAAACCGTGGGCACCGGGCCGGAACCGCGGACCGGCCAGACCGTGGTCGTGCATTACACCGGCTGGCTCTACGAAGATGGCAAGAAGGGCACGAAATTCGACAGCTCACGCGATCGCAACGAGCCGTTCACATTTCCGATCGGCCAGGGCCACGTGATTGCGGGATGGGATTCAGGTGTCGCGACCATGCATGTGGGCGGCAAGCGCACGCTGATTATCCCGCCCGCGCAGGGGTATGGCGAGCGTGGGGCCGGCGGCGTGATTCCGCCGGGTGCCACGCTGATGTTCGATGTGGAGTTGTTGGGCGTGCAGTAATACCAACTCGCCAAAAGACCGACTCTCACGTCATCCTCGGCGAAGGCCGAGGATCCACGCCTTTCGCAGATCGTCACGAAACGCAGGCCTGGTTGGTCGGCGTGCGCCAAACTGACAAAAGGTTTTTGGTCCTTTTTTCAAAAAAGGACTGCTTCCTTCTATTCCAATTCCTCATGCCACGTCCGGCCGTCGCGCTCGATCAGCGCGATTGCCGCCGTCGGCCCCCAACTCCCCGCCGCATAGGGTCGCGGCCGCTCGCCGTTCGTGCGCCAGGCTTCCAGGATCGGCTCCACCCACAACCAGGCGGCTTCGACTTCGTCACGCCGCATGAACAAAGTGGCGTTGCCGCGCACTGTATCCATCAGCAGCCGCTCATATGCGTCCGGATAATGGATCGCGAAGGCTTTCTCGAAACTGATATCCAGCTCGGCTGGCCTGAGTCGTAGGCCGCCGGGTCCCGGATCCTTCGTCATCATGCCGAGACGCATGCCCTCTTCGGGTTGAAGGCGGATGACAAGACGGTTCGGCTGCATCTCGGCGGCCTCCCGCGGGAACACCGAAATAGGAATGTCCCTGAACTGGATTACAACTTCTGAAACCTTCTGCGGCAGCCGCTTGCCCGTGCGCAGGTAGAACGGCACCTTCGCCCAGCGCCAGGTGCGCACCTCTGCTTTCAGCGCCACGAACGTTTCCGTTTCGCTCGTCCGCTCTCCATCGCCGCCGGCGTTCAGATCCTTGATGTAGCCATCGACGGATTTGCCGCCCACGGCGCCGGCCACATATTGTCCGCGCACGGTCAGCTGGCTCACTTCATGCGCCGCCATCGGGCGCAGTGCGCGTAGCACTTTCAGCTTCTCATCCCGCAACGCATCGGCGGCCAGGCTGATCGGCGGCTCCATCGCCAGCAGGCACACCAGCTGCAACAGATGGTTCTGCACCATATCGCGCAGGGCACCGGAATGGTCGTAATAATCCCCGCGGCCTTCCACGCCCACCGTCTCGCCCACGGTGATCTGCACGTGGTCGATCACATCGGCATTCCATAGGCGTTCGAAAATCACGTTGGCAAAGCGAAGGGCGAGCAGATTCTGCACGGTTTCCTTGCCCAGGAAATGATCGATGCGATAGGTCTGCGCCTCGCTGAAAACCTGCCCCACCTGTTCGATGATCCCGCGCGCGGAGGCCAGATCGTGTCCGATCGGTTTTTCCAGCACCACGCGGGACTTTTCCGTAACCAGGCCCTGCTTTTTCAGGTTTTCGCACACCGCACCATACAGGTTTGGTGAGGTGGCCAGATAGAACACGCGGATACGGTCCGGCGCATCCTTGAACAATCCGTCCAACGCCTCCCAGCCATCCGAGCGCGCGCCATCGGTGCGGGCGTAATGCACCAGCTTCAGGAATGCACTCAGGGTTTCACGCGGCAGGTCATCGGCCTTCACGTGCTCACGCAGGGCTTTTTCGGCGCGCTTGCGGTAGCTGGAATCGTCGAGTTCCGATCGTGCAGCTGCAATGATTCGGCACGCGTTGGAGAACTGCCCGGCCTGGAACCGCGCATACAAAGCTGGCAAGAGCTTGCGCAATGTAAGATCGCCGGTGGCGCCGAAGACGACCATGTCGAAATCTTCTACCGGGATTACGCTGGCCATCTAATTCGTCCTGAGGAAGGAAGTAAGAACTTCTTTTTTGGAAAAAAGAAGCAAAAAACTTTTGTTTGGCTGTCGCGTGCTCAGTTGATAAAAGCTCGGTTACTTTACCACCGTCACACGTATGGAATTCGTCGTCCCCGCCTGGCCGAACGGGATGCCGGCCGCAACAACGATCGTATCGCCGGCAGCCGCGAAATTCTCGGCCCGCGCCAGCTTCTCCGCCCGCGCCACCGCCTCCGTCATCGTGCGCGCATCCTGCGCATGCACTGCGTGCACGCCCCAGGCCAAGGCCAGCCGGCGCGCCACCGCCTGCTCGGTCACGATGGCCAGCACCGGCTGGCTCGGCCGCTCGCGTGAGACCCGCAGCGGCGTCTTGCCGGACGAGGTGAAGGCGGCGATCGCCTTGGCATCGATGCTGCGGGCGATCTGGCTGGCCGCCGCGGCAATGGCGGCAGAGACCGAACCATCGGCCACAGGACGGCCGGCATCCATGATCTGGCGCCAGCCGGGATCGGCCTCCACCCGGGTCACGATGCGGTCCATCATCGCCACAGCTTCGGCCGGATATTGGCCGGCAGCCGTCTCGCCGGACAGCATCACCGCGTCCGCACCATCGAACACGGCGCCAGCGACGTCGCTGGCTTCAGCGCGCGTGGGCGCGGGTGCGGCGATCATGCTTTCCAGCATCTGGGTGGCGACGATCACCGGACGGCCGGCCGCGCGGGCGGCGCGCACGATGCGCTTCTGGGCCAGCGGCACCTCCTCCGGCGGCAGTTCCACGCCCAGATCGCCGCGCGCCACCATCACCGCGTCGGACAACGCGATGATGGCGTCCAGCTCGTCGAGCGCCTGGGGCTTTTCGATCTTGCTGACGATCCAGGCGCGGCCATTGGCAATCGCGCGCGCCTCGGCCACGTCCTCCGCCCGCTGCACGAAACTCAGCCCCAGCAAGTCCACACCTTGATCCAGCGCGAAGGCCAGGTCGTGGCGGTCCTTCTCCGTCAAAGCCGGGATATGCAGCACCACGTCTGGCACGTTCACGCCCTTGCGGTCGCTCAAGGGACCGCCGGTCACCACCTCGCATTCCAGATGGCCGCCGCGGTTGCGATCCACACGCAGGCGCAATTTGCCGTCGTCGAGCAGCAGCGTGGTGCCGGCGGCGGCCGCCGACATGATCTCGGGATGCGGCAGTTGCACGCGCCGCGCGTTGCCTGGCGTAGGGTCCTGGTCGAAGGTGAAGGCCTGGCCGGTGCTCAGATGCACGCGGCCGCCCATGAAGCGGCCAACGCGCAATTTCGGCCCCTGAACATCGGCCAGCAGCCCGATCGGCCGGCCGGTCTCCTCCTCCAGCGCGCGCACCGCGGCGATGTTGGCCGCGTGATCGGCATGCGTGCCGTGGGAAAAGTTCAGCCGGAACACATCCGCCCCGGTGTGGAACAGGCGCGCGATCATCTCCGGTGCCGAACTTGCGGGGCCCAACGTGGCCACGATCTTGGTTTGCCGATGCCGGCGCAGCTTGGTCCGTTGTGTCATCCCCGACCCGGTCGTTGTGGCAGGCGGAGTATGGCCATGGCGCCTTGCAAGCGCCACCTATGCCGGCGAAGGAGCCTATCCATGGACGACGCGACCCGGACCGAAATCGAAGCCGCCGCCTTCCGCCGGCTGGTTGCCCATCTGCGCGAGCGGACGGATGTGCAGAATATCGACCTGATGAATTTGGCGGGTTTTTGCCGAAACTGCCTCAGCCGCTGGTATCGAGAGGCGGCAGCGGACCGCCAGATCGAACTCACGGACCCGGATGCGCGTGAGATTGTTTATGGGATGACTTATAAGGAATGGCAGGCGTTGCATCAGACCGGGCCTGTTCGGTGAGCTAGAGAAGGCAAGGCCTTCTTTTTTTGGAAAAAAAGAAGCAAAAAAACTTTGCCTGGCTGTCGCGGAGTTGCTGGATACGAGCGTCAGGCGATGACGCGCTGGGCGGGGAAGGCCAGTTCGACTCGGGTGCCGACGCGCTCGGCGGAGACGACGTTCAGGCCGCCGCCGTGGGCTTGCATGAGACTGCGGGCCAGGGTGAGGCCCAGGCCGATGCCTCGACTTTCCCCGGGATCGGCATCAGCTGCGACCGGCAGGCCGACGCCTTCATCCTGGACGGCCAGCAAGACGCCATCGGGTCCGTCCTGAACCGCGATCTCTATCCAGTCGCCACCGCGGGTGGTGGCAGCCGCGCCGGAGAGAACGTTGACGAGGATCTGGTTCAGCGCGCGGCGATCCGCGAGCAGCCGCAAATCCTGCACGGCCGGGTCGATCCGCCAGGCGCGCTCGCTGGGGCCCAGCTGCGCCGTAACCTGTGCCACGGCAAAGGCCACCACAGGCCCCATTTCGAGCACGTCTTCCTGCAAATACCGAGTGGCCTCCGGCTGCTCCGTCCGCTCGGCAAGGTCCTCTGACAGATCGAGAAGACGACGGGCGAGACCGGTGAGGGCGGAGTCTTCGGGGACGCTGTTCTGTGCGTGGCCGAACAGGGTCAGCGCCACGGTGCGCTGGTCGCCAGTGGCGAGACGCAGAAGCCGCAAGGTGGCGTCCCGAGACTGGCGCTGCGCGGAGGCTTCAGCTTCAGCCAGACGACGCCGCGCACGTTCCCGCACCATGGCTGCAAGCGCGAACACCATGAGGCAGAGAAGGGCGAGTTCCGGTAGCCGAGAGACCATGCAGGCAGAATAACCGGCAAGGGGTGCGATTCGGTTAACGAGCCGCCGCAGACCTACTTAAATAGCCGAGCTGACCGTGGACACAAGTTTTCGTCCCTTTTTTCAAACAAGGACGACTGTCTTCCCTACGATGCCGAAGCCAGCTTCTTCACGTTGGCGCGAGAGATGCGGCGCTTCAACGATTGCGCCTCTTCCGGCAAGTCGCGGTTTGGCGTGCCCATCAGGAAGGCATCCAGGCCGCCATTATGCTCGATCGTCCGCAGCGCGCGGGTGGAAACGCGAACGCGCACCTGCTGGCCCAGGATGTCGGACAGAAGCGACGTCTCCTGAAGGTTCGGCAAATAGCGGCGGCGGGTCTTGTTATTGGCGTGGCTGACGTTGTTACCGCTCAGCACACCCTTGCCCGTCATCTGGCAGCGGCGAGACATCGAATGAACCCCAAATACAAAACACGGCTGACCCACCGGGTGCCGGGAAGCGGCGTATATGTCGAAGAAGCACGCGAGCGTCAACCGGAAGCCCGAGGGACAGACATGTTTTTGAACAGCGCGGCACAATGACGATCGGACGCAGCAGGCGCAGCGCCGTCGAGCGGATGCTGCTGCCGAACTCCGTGGCCGTATTCGGTGCGGAGACGGAAGCAGGCCGGCGCGTCCTGGCCAATATCCGCGCGGGTGGCTTTGCTGGCGAGGTCGCTGCACCTGGCAAGCTGGACGGGGCGCCCGATCTGGCCCTGATCGCCAGCGAGGGCGTGGCTGCACGCGCCGATCTGGCGACCCTGGCCAGCGCGGGCGGCGCCGCGGCCATCCTGCTCGGCCGGGTGGAGGGCGGCAGCGGCACGGTACGGGTGATGGGGCCGAACTCCTTCGGCCTCGCGGTGCCTCGGCTGGGACTGAACGCCTCGATGTCCCACATCCCGGTGCCGCGCGGGCATGTGGCGCTGCTGACCCAGTCGGCCTCGCTGGCGCGCGCCGTGGTGGACTGGGCTGAACCCAACGGGGTGGGATTCAGCCATGTCGTGGGCATTGGCGGCAACACGGATATCGGGTTTGGCGAAGTGCTCGATTTCCTCTCCCGCGATCCGCAGACCCGGCTGATTCTGCTCGACATCCGGCGCGTGCGGGACAGGCGCACTTTCATCTCCGCCGCGCGTGCGGCCTCTCGTTTGCGGCCGGTCGTGGCGTTGCGGCCCGGTGGACTGCTGCTCGATCCCTCCGGGACGGCGGATGCGGTGTTCGCGGCGGCCCTGCGCCGCGCCGGCGTGTTCGTGGTGGATCAGATGGAAGCGTTCCTGGCGGCGGCCGAGACGCTGAGCCGCGCCCGCCCGCTGCGGGGCGAAACGATGGCTGTCATCACCAATGCCATAGGCCCTGGGCGCCTGGCCGCCGATGCCGCCTTGCGCGCCGGCATCGGCCTGGCCGTGTTGCCGCCCGAGGCGCAGGAAACGTTGACGGCGAGCCTGCCGGCCGAACTCACGCAGGGCCTGATCTATGCCGGCAGCGCTGCGCCGACCAATGTCGCGAGCATGGCCGCCATGGTCTCTGCCGTGCCGGGCGTGGGCGGGGTGCTGGTTCTGTTGGCCCCCACGGGCGCCGCGGACGATGCCGCCATCGAAGCCGTGATCGCCGCGGCCGAGGTCGCGCGGCTGCCGGTTCTGACCTGCATCATGGGCGAGACCACCGGCGCCGCGCTGCGGCGACGGATGGCGGGCGCTGGCCTGCCGGTGTTCGCCACCCCGGAACAGGCGGTGCGCGCGTTCGGCCACCTGCTGCGCGACCGTGCAGCACGGGCCGCCGCACGCGAATTGCCGCCAAGCCGGGTGCTGACCCTGATGCCGGACCACGCCGCCGCCGCCGCGATCGTTGCAGCACGGCGCACGCGCGGTGCCCTCGCGTTCCATGCCGACGAGGCGGCCGGCCTGCTGGCCGCTTACGGCGTGAATCTGGCGGCAGTGACAGTACGGATGCAGGTGCTGGACGACGCGACGTTCGGGCCAGCGATCGCAGTCGCCGCAACAGCGGACGCCAAGCCGGCCTACGACCTGCCGCCACTGAACCTTCCGCTCGCCCTGTCGCTGGCAAGCCGGGCGGGACTGGCGCTTCAGGACGCCGCGGCCGCCGCGGATACACTGGTCCGGCTCAGCCAGATGGTAATCGATCTGCCTGAGATCGGCGCGATAGCCATTGCGCCGGCCCCCAACGCAGCCGCCAGGGCTGCCATCACACTTCGCCCGG
>Ga0123336_10004462_pt1 | contig 11357 bp, 11 predicted proteins | sample SSSSmetaG_FD_96466 | JGI IMG/M metagenome (GOLD analysis project Ga0123336, IMG submission 96466) | Glacier valley bacterial and archeal communities from Borup Fiord, Nunavut, Canada, to study Microbial Dark Matter (Phase II) - ​SSSS metaG | ecosystem: Environmental > Aquatic > Freshwater > Ice... | reverse complement strand
ATGTAATTAAAACCATAGGTTCGGTTTCAAAGGAATACCGACTAATATTAGTATACCACCTGAAATGTGTTATTACCATAAAGTTTAGTATAGCTACTATATAAGGGCTATATTCATTAATTTTTATAGGCTTATTTGAGTTCTTTTAAGAAAAATCCTTCGTTTGCACTCAGGATGACATGGTTAGAGTATTACACTAATTTGTCATTCTGAGTGAGGCAAAGGATATTCTTATGTCAATTTAATTAACTCCTTCACATTTTTTAGAATAGCAGTTGATTTACATAATGACTAGGTGAAGCTATGAATTATAAAAAATGCGTTCAGAATGAGAAGCAATGCCTAAAAGCACAAGCTACAATGTCATCCTGAACGCAGTGAAGGATCTACAGTAAATCTTATTAATAAGGTAAATTTGGCATAGTTATATCATTAGCCAAATTATTTAAATACTCCATATCCTTAAGCTTTTTTAATTTCCATATTGGCATTTGCCTAGCAAGTTCAAGCAAATTATCATGCTCATATTCAATAAACTTTGTGTTAGCTTCAGAATTCAGAAATACCTGGCTTTCCATAATAGCCTTGAGGTAATTCAAGTTAGTTGTAGGTCCTTCTATTACAAATTCATCTAAGGCTCTTCGCATCCTCATTATGGCTTCCTTTCGATCGCTTCCTTGAACAATCAATTTTGCCATCATAGGGTCGTAATGGTGGGATACACTAGCGCCAACTCTTATTCCAGAGTCAATTCTAACACCTATTCCTTCAGGAGTCTGATAAGTCGACACTGTTTCATGAGTTGGTATAAAACCCCTAAGAGGATCCTCGGCATAGATTCTACACTCAATAGAATGCCCCTTGCAACGAATGTCCTCCTGTTTGTAGGATAACTGTCTTCCGGCAGCAATTAGAATCATTTCCTTAACAATATCTACTCCACTAACCATTTCAGAAACAGCATGCTCAACCTGTACCCTGGTGTTCATTTCAAGAAAGTAAAACTTTCCACGACTATATATAAACTCTACAGTTCCAGCTCCATAGTACTTTGCATCCTTAGCAATTGAAACCGCACAATCAAAGAATTGCTGTCTTTCTTCATTATTCAAAATACTGCAGGGTGATTCTTCAACTATTTTTTGAAATCGTCGTTGAATTGAACATTCCCTTTCACCCAGGTGAATTACATTACCATACTTATCCCCGAGTATTTGAACCTCAATATGTCTTGCATCATCAAAATATTTTTCAACGAAAACCGAGCTATCACCAAATACTGACTGAGCCAGCCTTCTTGATTGGCTAAAAGCATCTTCAAGCTCTTTATCATCAAAAGCTATTTTCATGCCCTTACCACCACCACCTGCTGCAGGTTTCACAAGCACTGGGAAGCCAATCCTATTAGCAATTCCTAATGCATCCTCATATGTTTCAACAGCGCGGTTTTCTCCTGGTACTAAGGGTACATTTAATCGTTGTGCCATTTGCCTAGCAGCAAATTTATTTCCCATGAGAGCAATTACATCACTCTTAGGTCCTATAAAAGTAATACCTGCATCTTCTACAGCCTTGGCGAATTCCTCTTTCTCAGATAGAAACCCGTATCCAGGATGAATAGCATCTGCGCCAACATCCTTTGCTAATTTTATTATCTTCTCTATATTCATGTAAGTATCCCTAGCCCTGGTTCCATATAGAGGGTAGGAATAATCTGCATAATGAACGTGTAAGCTATCCACATCTTGGTCAGCATATATTGCAACGGAAGGAATCTCCATTTCTCTTAAAGCTCTGAAAACTCGGACTGCTATTTCTCCTCTATTTGCAACAAGTACCTTCTTAAACATAATCAATACTCCCTTCAATTACACTTAGTGGGACAAGGGGACAGGTACCGTGTCCCATATGATATGGGACATGGTACCTGTCCCCTTGTCCCACCCTAGTCTAACTTATAATCTAATCTTATTACTTGGTAATAATTATAACTTATTTCTCAGAAACTTTCAAGGGAGTCTTCACAAAAAAAGAACTGGCAAAGAATTATCTTTGCCAGTTCTTTTTATTATTATATTACTCTTTATTTTCTAAAAGCTCAGCAGGTATGTTGATTTTGTTTTCCAATTCTTCAACATGCTCAGATGGAATTACTTCACCAGCTTCTGTTACTACTGCTTCTTCATTTTTTATAGGATCAATGGGATTAAGTTCTTTTATGCTAAGGCCAACCTTTTTAGCAGTAAGGTCTAGTTCAATTACCTTTGCTTCAATTTCCTGTCCAATTTCTAGGACATCTGAAGGTTTAGCAAGTCTAACGTTAGATATCTGTGAAATATGAACCAATCCATCAATACCATTACCAAGTTCTACAAAAGCACCAAATGGTACCATTCTAACAACTTTTCCTTTTACAACATTACCAACAGCAAATTTTTCTTCTGCATTAAACCATGGATTATCTTCTGCTTTCTTAAATCCAAGTGAAATTCTGCTCTTAGCCCTGTCAAAATCAAGGATATATACTTCAACTATGTCTCCAAGTTTAACTACTTGTGAAGGATGCTTAATTTTATTCCAAGAAAGTTCTGAGATGTGTATTAAGCCATCAACTCCGCCGATGTCAACAAAAGCTCCAAAGTCAGTAAGACTCTTCACTGTACCAGTATAAGTCTTACCAATTTCGATTTCTCCCCATACCTTTTCAAGCAATACAGATTTCTCAGCTGCAAGAATTTCTTTTCTAGATCCAACTACTTTTCTCTTTGATCTATCAAGCTCAATAATCTTAACTGAAAGAACCTGTTTAACAAATTCATTTAAATCTTTAATAAACCTATCACTAATCTGTGATGCAGGTATGAAGACTCTGACGCCGTTAGCTACGCCAACTACGCCACCTTTAACAACATCAGTAATCCTAACTTGGATTGCCTGCTTGTTCTCAAATGCTTCTTCAATTTTCTTATAGCCTTCAATAGATTGTATCTTCTTCTTTGAAAGCTTTACAGTACCTTCAACGTCATTAACTCTTACTACAAATACTTTAATTACGTCTCCAACTGTAAGACTTGCTGGATCAAAATCAGGGTCATCTGAGAATTCGTCCAAAGGTATTATTCCATCAGACTTAAAACCCAAATCAACATAAACTTCACTACCACTGTAGCCTATAATCTTGCCTTCAACCACATCTCCTGTGTGAAGGGTTACCAGTGAGCTTTCAAATGCCTCTTTAAAGCTAAGCTCGTTTTCATCTTTATTTAATTCATTCACCTTTCTTATAACCTCCTCAATTACCCATTCTGGAGTAGACGCCCCAGCCGTAATGCCTATTATTTTATTTTTTATATGCAACGGTGGCATACCACCGATGGTCTCAATTCTATACGTTTCTTCACAGTGCTTTTTACAAATTTCATAAAGTTTCTGTGTATTTGAACTGGATTCACTTCCAAGAACTAACATTATATCTACCTGCTGAGCTATTTTCTCAGCTTCTATTTGTCTTTTACTGGTCGCATTACAGATAGTATCATACTTCTCTATAATAGTAAACTTCCCAATTAACTCTTCATTTACTCCATCCCATTTATCTCTTGTAATAGTGGTCTGAGCTACAACACAAGCTCTCTCATTAGTTGGTTTTATTAGTGCAGCTTCTGATCTATCATTAACAACTATATTTTTTCCTCTGCACCATCCTTCAATTCCTATTACTTCTGGATGGTTTTTATCTCCAACAATTATTATTGTATAATCCTCTTTACATTTTTGCTGAACCAAATCGTGAATTTTCTTCACATAAGGACATGTAGCATCAATAATTTCATGATTGCTAGTCTGAAGCTGTTCATAAACTTCAGGAGCTATTCCGTGAGCCCTTATTACTATTTTACCAGATTTATTGGCTTGGTCAACTGTATCAATAATTTTAACGCCCTTTTTTTTCAACTGTTCATTAACTTGATCATTATGAATAACAGGCCCAAGAGTATAAATCTCAGAATCTTCCTTTTCTAAAAGCCCATAGACAGTGCTAACTGCCTTGTTTACGCCAAAGCAAAAACCGGCTGTCTTGGCAACAATAATTCCCAATTCTATTCCTCCACAAGAGCATATATTTTTTTCATCATTTCTTCACTGATAGCTGCTAAATCCTCCTGGGAAGGTTTCCTTCCTCCCTCATAAGTCAACTTAAATGGCTTACCAATATTTACATTTACTACGCTGAAAAATTTGTAGGTTCCACTTATTCCAACTGGAAGTATAGGAACACCAGCGCTTAACGCAAACATCGCCGCCCCAGATTTTGGCTTAACCTGCTCTTTTCCTTTGGTTCTGGTACCTTCTGGCATTATACCAATCATTTCACCATTTTTAAGCAATTTATAAACTGTTTTAGCAGCTCCAATGTCTCCTGTTCCTCTTTTTACAGGGAAAGCCCCTACGTTATTTAGAAACCATTTGATAATTGGGTATTTATATAACTCAGCCTTAGCCATAAAATGGACAAGTCTTTTTATTTTGTAAGCAATAAAAAACATATCAAGTCGTCCAATGTGATTTGCACACAAAATAAGACCGCCTTCTTTGGGAACATTCTCCATACCCTTAATTCTAACTCTATAGAAAATTCCAAAGTAAACTTTTAAAGCACCTTTTACGATTTGTTCTAATAACATTTCCTCATCCCTTTATTCGCTAGTTCAATAACCTTTGCCACCACTTCATTAATTGTTAAGGCTGTTGTGTCTATTTCTACAGCATCCTCAGCCTTTTTAAGTGGAGCAAAAGCTCTTGTAGAATCATTATAATCTCTCTGTTCTATATCTTTTAATATTTCAGTAAATGAAATATTTGCACCCTTGTCCAACATTTCATCAAATCTTCTTCTGGCTCTCTCTTCAATAGAAGCTGTAAGGAAAATCTTAACCTCCGCATCTGGCAAAACAAAGGTACCAATATCTCTTCCATCCATTACAACACTTTGTTTATTGGCGATTTCTCTTTGAATCTCGACTAGCTTCAACCTAACTTCAGGAATAGCCGCCACATTTGAAGCAGCTTTAGAGATTTCAGAAGTTCTTATCTCCCCAGAAACATCTTCACCATTAATCAAAATACTTTGCTCTTCGTTTTCGTAGACCACGTCGAGTTTAATATTTTTCATAAGTTCTGCAAGTCTTGGTATATCTGAAAAATCAATTCCTTCTCTAATAGATTCATAAGCTACAGCCCTGTACATAGCCCCAGTATCAAGATATACTATTCCAACTGCCTTGGCTATTGCTTTAGCAATCGTGCTTTTACCAGCGCCCGCAGGTCCATCTATAGCTATACTAATTCTGTCCAAGTTGATTCCTCCGATTTTATTAATTAAATGAAAAGATTTTAAAAGCTATTTTACTATATCAGGTCTTAAAACAGCTGCACCTTTTAAATAAACATGGTTTAATTCACTATTTTTTTTATCAGAATTAAAATGCAATAATATTCTGACACACTTTGATAATGAACCAGGTACTGGAATCTCATGCATGCACATAAGTGATACCTGTGTCAGCCCTATTTCACGGGCAGCAACTGCCGGAAAAACCGCGTTTAAATCTGAAGTTGTTGTGAAAATTATACTTATTATGTCGTCATAATCAATATAGTTTTTACCTATAACTTCTTTTAAAAGAAGAGCGGTACCTTCCAAAATGTCTTCTCTAGTGTTGTTTTCAACAGTGATTGCTCCTCTTATAGCCCTGGTATTCATCTTTTGCCTCCAAAAATATTAATTTCAGCTCATAATATTTTATACAACTCTATGTCCTAGGCCGATAGCAACTTCATTCAAGTTTAAAAGCCCAATTCCCAAAAAAATAGCGACGCTTACATGATCTTTGTAACGCGCTATGCCTATCTTTCCACCAACATTTAATCCAACTGCCTTGTTTACGATCTGAGATAACGCCTCGTGTGTAGCTCCTGCTACAGCACCTTCTTCTAAATGACTCTCATCTATAAGTCCTTCTCTTTTAGCAGAGACTACGGCTCTTTCTACTATTTTTGTAATAGAGCTTAAAAACTCGCCACCGTAATCAACAGCCACCAAATGTATACCTTTTTTCAAAAACTCTTGCTTAAGTAGTTTTTCATCTGTTCTATCTGAAGTAATGGCAACCTTTATTGCGGCTGCTGCTATATCTTTACTCCCAAATTGTATGAATTCTTCCTGGTTTGTCATATAGTCTCCTTTGTAGAACTAAAGGCATGAGAAAAAATTTTGCTTTGTCACCATAAATTCCTTAACAATAAAATTATACATTACAAAATAAAAGAACTCAATATTTTATTTCCCATTATTAGTTACTTTAAGCCTTAGGGTTCCCTTTGGATCACCGTCTGTTCTAAACCTCTTACCAACACAGTTATTTTGAATATTAGGCGTTTTAGATACAATTTCTATTTCACCCTTTTGTGTTGATCCATTGCTGTTTATTCCTAGTACATCTCCATCTTTAACTTTAACTTCAACAATATTGGTCTGAAAAGCAGCTACTTGTTCCCCATTTACTCTAACAGTAATGTTTTGATCTGGGATAGGAGCCACTAGTTGCAAACGCAACTTACCCTCGTTAAAAAGCATTTCATTCACTGCAAGTGGTCTGCCTTCAAGCTCATAGTCACTAACTAAGAAGCTTCTCACTGAATCATTTAGCATTATTATTTGTATAAATATTAGAAGTAAAAAAATCATGACCACGAACTTCTTAAGTCCATGCTCTATTTTATTTTGATATCTTCCCCTTTGATTATTCTCAATAGAAAATAAGTTTATCCTCATAACCATCACCTCAAGCATTTAATCAATTATTATAGATTATATGCCTAAAATGATTATGTAATACAATTAGAAATATCAAATATGTTTAAATTAGCTTCCTAGCAAAAGCCTAGTGTCATTCTGAGTGTCAGCGAAGAATCTTTGCTACTAAAAAAGAGTAATAGATCCTTCACTTCGTTCAGGATGACATAGAATTAGCAGTTTTGACCTGCAAGAAAGCCTGTTGAAAAAGCTATTGTAAGGTTAAAGCCGCCGGTATATGCATCTATATCAATGACTTCTCCCGCAAAAAAGAGCCCTTCAACAAGCTTAGATTCCATGGTAGAAGGATTTATTTCCCGAGTGTCAATGCCCCCTGCAGTTACTATAGCTTCTTTAATAGATCTAGGGCCATATATAGTTGCTTCAAAATTCTTCAAAAGCCTCACCAAGTTCTGTCTCTCTGCCTTTGTTATCTGATTTACAGCTTTCTCAGGTGCTATCTCAGATAGTTTTATAATCACGGGTATAATCTTTTGAGGAAGTAAATCATCTAAAGCATTCTTAAATTGCTTTCTTGAGAATTCCTCGAAATCTCTCTGAATTCTAGCATCTAGTTTTGCCTCATCTAATGCTGGCTTTAAATCAATTGAAAGCTTTACATCTTTATACCCATAGGGCAGAATATGCCTACTGGCACTTAAGATAACTGGTCCTGACACACCAAAATGAGTAAAGAGAAGTTCCCCAAAATCCGTATAAACTTTCCTTCCCTTTTTGTCAGTAATAGTAATTGCTATGTTTTTCAAGGACAGCCCCTGAAGCTCTTTTATATAATCTTCCTTAGTCAAGAGAGCAACTAAGGAAGGCTTTAAATCAACTATTTTATGTCCAACAGATTTTGCCATTTGGTATCCATCTCCTGTTGAACCTGTACCTGGATACGACATTCCACCTGTACAGATAATGACCTTTTCGGCAGCTATGACACTGTCGTCTATGAGACGGACTCCTATGACTTTACCCTCTGAAATCTCTAATGATTTAACTTCAGAGTGATAGCGTATTTCTGCACCATTTGAATTGACATATTTTGTCAAAACATCTACAACATCTTTTGCTCTATCGGATACAGGAAACACTCTTCCACCACGTTCCACTTTGGTTTCCAGTCCTAAATTGTTCAATAGAGTTATTAGATCACTGTTTGAAAATGTATAAAAGGCTGAATAAAGAAAAGTTCCGTTTCCAGGAGTATTCTCTATCAAACCTTCTACATCAGTGTTATTTGTTATATTACATCTACCCTTGCCAGAAATAAGGACCTTTTTCCCTAGTCTGTCGTTTTTCTCTAAAAGTAATACTTTTAGTCCACGTAAAGCAGCAGTAGCGGCTGCCATCATGCCCGCCGCGCCACCACCTATTATAATGACATCGTTCATCTATTTTCAATAACTCCTTTTTACCTTAAGTCAGAATTTAATAATCTATATCTATTTTCTCTATGATATCCTGATCGCTCTTATCATAAACTTGATATTCATCCCATATTTTTTCAAGTCTCTCAAGTGTACCATAAACAACTTCTTTTCTTCTCATTCCTACTGCTACAATCAATGCATTAATAACACTCAGAGGAGCAACCAGAGAGTCCACAAAAGAAGCCATGTCGCTTCTAGCAACTAATGAGTGGTGAGCAATCCGAGCAAGTGGTGATTTCATACTGTCAGTTATTGCAACAACCGTAGCTCCTTGATCTTTAACGAATTTCATAGCAGAAATCGTCCTCTTTGAATATCTTGGAAAACTAATACCAATAACTACATCATCTTTATCAGCCTTCACAATCTGCTCAAACATCTCGCTTACAGATGTGGTATGAACTAGTCTAATATTATCAAAAATAAGATTAAAATAGAAGCCAAGAAAAGCTGCCAATGGAGCTGCGCTTCTAACACCTAGTATATATATTTTTTTCCCAGCTAATATGCTTTCTACTGCTAAGTTAAACACTTTTGGATCAATTTCATCTATTGTAATCTTTAGTTTTTCCATGTCAGAATGTAATACACTTTTTAATATGTTTTCTTCACTTATCCTGTTTTCAGCCACTTCCATTCTCTGAACTGAAGTAAGCTTACTTTTAATTATTTCATTAAGTTCTTTCTGTAGCTTGGGATAGCCATCAAATCCTAATTCTATGGCAAACCTAACAACTGTTGACTCACTAACTCCAACAATATCTCCCAGCTTTGCTGCTGTCATAAAAGCTGCCTTGTCATAGTGCTGAAGAATATAGTTTGCGATGAGCTTCTGCCCTTTGCTAAAGCCACTCATCCCATCCTGTATATTTTTTAGTAGATTTTGATTAATGGATTCCATGAAATCTCTCCTTTGTTATATTTATATAACTTATTTAAATATAACATTTTTGCAGGACAAAAAGCAAGGAATTGCAAAAAACGTTGCTATCAGTCCATCCTATTTTATATATTTTTACCTACCTGTAATAATTTGGTGCCAAATAAAAGGATCCTTCGCTAATGCTCAAGATGACACCAAACTTGTCATTCTGAACGTAGTGAAGAATCTATTTGCAATTTATCTCTTATAAAATGTCTGTTAACTCAATATATTTCCACTTTTCCCTTGGAAGGTCCCCAATATCAAGCTTTCCTATCTTTGTCCTTCTAAGTTTCAATGTAGGATAATCGATGGCTTCACACATTCTTCTGACTTGTCTGTTTTTACCTTCACTTATGGTAATCTCAAGTAATGTACTTTTAGGCCTTTCCTCCAGAACTTCAACTCTTGCAGGACTGGTTGTGTAATCATCTATTTCAACACCTTTTCTTAGATTATCCAGTGCCTCTTGAGTTGGCCTTCCCATTACCTCTGCAATATATGTCTTAGTTGTATGATTGCTTGGATGTGTTAGCTTTAATGTAACATCCCCATCATTTGTAAGTATAATAAGCCCTGAAGTGTCATAGTCCAGTCTTCCAACAGGATAAACTCTTTCTCTAACTCCTTGAAGTAAATCCATAACAGTTGGTCTGTCAAATTGATCATGTACAGTGGTTACATATCCTGATGGCTTGTTCATCATTATGTATATCTTTTTATATTTTGGCTTAACAATTCTCCCACTGTATCTAACAGTATCAACTGGCCTTACTTTTACCCCGAGTTCTTTAGAAATCTTACCATTTATTGATACCTGACCTGCTAATATAAATTCCTCACATTTACGCCTTGATGCTATTCCACATTCTGCTAAATATTTTTGTAACCTTATTTCCTCCATATGTCCTCCATATACTATATAAATCTTTATCTCCGACGGTTTGGGGGCTTCTACTGAATTCCCCTATCCAATTCTCATCTTTATGAGTATAACAAAAAAAGTGCTCTTTAACAATCAATCTAGGTCTATTGTAATGTGAAAATATAGCAGCTATCGAATCTAAATATCTTATAAAGTCATCTTAAACCTTTAAATAAGTCTAATAATATGGTAAATTGCCATGATTGTCATTCTGATCGTAGCGAAGAATCTCAGCATTAAAACCATTTTCTACGCTTATATATAAAAAAGGCCGGAGACGCAACAACTGCTTTTCTCCGGCCATTCTTTACTCTGGTTTCTTTTTATCTCCATTGCTGCAGCTATGTTTATCTGATTCATGGGAACCCATCTTTTTTTCTATAAAATCATTAGCTTTATTAATCAAGTCCGGAACTAAGTCAATCAGTTTATCAACTGAGTTATTTGGACAAACTGACATCAACCTTATATTTTCCTTGGCAACTATCATGAAAGCAACTGGTTGAATACTGACACCTGCCCCGCTACCTCCTGCAAAAGGAAATTTTGTAGATTCCTGTGACTGGTCACCAGAAGTTGTACTGCATGGGCTGAATTCTCCGCCACCAGCTGCGAATCCGAAAGATACTCTTGATATAGGGATAACAAGGGTACCATCATTTGCCTGAACCGCATCACCAACTATTGTGTTTACATCCACCATTTCCTTTATGCTTTCCATAGCAGTCTTCATCAAACCTTGAATTGGATTTTCACTCACTCTTTCCACCACCTATCATAACTTTTTAACGTTTAGTTTATATTTTTTCATAATATAATGTAAACGAAGAAATACGATAATAATATTTGCAATACTGAAGCTAAATATGCAATTTATATATGCTTTAAAAGTTTTATTCTTATAATCGCAATTTAGAATAATGCTGTTGAAGGAAATAGTTAGGAAGTTTGATAGAAAGGCATTTATTGATCCAATTAAACTCCAAAGCACACCATAAAGCATTGCTGTTTGTGCTGCGTCATCAGTTCCCTCCAATATGGATATATCAGTCTCCTTCATTTTAAACTTTCTCTGAATATATGATTTAAGCTTTATAAACCTTTCTTTATTTGAAAAGTAGATGTTTATAAAAATATTTAATTTGTTTAATAAAGAGGCTTTCTTCGTTTTTATGTTTTTACTTTGATGCTTTTTATTGTCTTCCTGGTTACTTT
>Ga0123336_10004461_pt1 | contig 11357 bp, 9 predicted proteins | sample SSSSmetaG_FD_96466 | JGI IMG/M metagenome (GOLD analysis project Ga0123336, IMG submission 96466) | Glacier valley bacterial and archeal communities from Borup Fiord, Nunavut, Canada, to study Microbial Dark Matter (Phase II) - ​SSSS metaG | ecosystem: Environmental > Aquatic > Freshwater > Ice... | reverse complement strand
CTCTCTCCAAACACCGGAACCCGCTGCTTCTGCGCCAGCGCTGTCCCCGCCGCAATCAGCACGCTGCCGCCGCTCTGCACATGCTGCACCAGGTTGTTCTCCAGCAGCGAAGGAATCGTCGCTACATCCGACAGCACCACAAACGCATACTTCGTCGGGTCCACATCCGCCGCCTGCTCCGCATTGATCGGCTGCAACACAAACGAGGCCTGCGCCGCCGCTCCCAGCGCCGCGCCAAAGTAAAGCTGCGCCCTCGTCTCCCCCGCAGCATGAATAAACAGCACACGCTCCGGGTCTGCCCGCTTCACCGCAAAATTGTAAGCATCATCGTTACTAAATCCATCCGCGCTATCAATCTTCACCGCGCACCGGCTCGCCCCATACGGCACATCCAGCCCGTCGAATGCCACCGTAGCCCGCCCCTCCGCCGGAACCTCCGCCTTCTTCGTCGCCGTCACCACCCCATTCACCACCAGCGAAACCATCCGCGCAGCCAGCGGCGTACCCCGCCCACTCACCACCGCCACCACCCGCGCTTTCTTCGGGTCTACCAGTTGCCCCGGAGCCTCCACGCTCTCCACCGTCCAGTTCGGCTCCGCCTTCGCCACCCCATGCAGCATCAGCGAAACATTCCCCGGCATCACCATGTCCGCAAAATTTCCCGGCATGTTCGACTCCTGCATATCGCTGAACAGGTGCAGCTCCACCGGCGTATGCACCGTCTCCGTCAGCGCCCGCATCCCGCGCCCCAGCTCGCCAAAGTTCCCATGCGCATCACTCGCCGCAATCCCCTCCACCGCCGCCTTCAACGCACCCGAATCCTGGATCGCCTGCGTCAGCACCTGCAGCTCGCCGCCCAGCGCCATCACCTGCGCCTTCTGCCCACTCGCACGCCCCGCCAGCACCAGCGCCGCGCCACGCTTCGCCTCCTCCAGCCGAGTCCCCGCCCGCATCGAAAACGAGTTGTCCACCACAACCACCAGCAGCCGGTCACTCGCCGCCGAAGACCGCTTCAGAAACGGATTCGCAAACACCAGCGCCAGCAGCAGCAACAGCAGCGCCCGCAATGAAAACAGCACAAGATACCGCAGTCGCCGATGCCGCGTCGAACTCTGCGTCCCCCGCTCAAAAAACATCAGCGAGCTCACCGGTCGCGGCGTAATCGTCTGCTTACGCAGCAGGTGGATATACACCGGCAAACCCACCGCCAGCGCTGCTCCCAGGAACCATGGCGCAAAGAATCCCATCACTTGCCCCCAGGCCTTAGAAACAAATACTCACTCAACGCCGCATCCAGCGGCTTGTCCGTCACCAGCAGGTGATAGTCCAGCCCCGCCGCCTTCGTCTTGTCGCGCATCTGCTCCAGGTGCGCATCCATCTTCCGCCTGTACTCCCCCTTCACATACTCCGGTATCACCTCCAGACGCTGCTCCGTCTCCAGGTCCACCAGAATCGACGGCCCCTTCAACTCCGGATGAATCTCCTTCGGGTCCAGCACATGGAACAGCACCACCTCGCTCCCATGGAAGCGCAACGGCTCAATCGTCTTCACAATCGTCTCCGGGTCCTCATAGAAATCCGAAAGAATCAGCACCATCCCCCGCCGCCGCAGAAACTCCTGGAAGTGTGCCAGAGGCTTCATAAAATCCGTCCGCGCCCTCGGCTCCGCCTGCTCCAGCCCCGCCAGCAGACGATGCAGCTGCCCCTGCCGCGTCGAAGGCCGAATGTACTCCCGCACCTCGTCGTCAAACACAATCAGCCCAGCCGGGTCCCGCTGATTCTTGATCGCCAGGTAGAACAGCGCAGCCGCCGTATACCGCGCATAGTCCATCTTCGTCACCGCACCCGACCCATACTTCATCGAGTTGCTCGCATCCAGCAATATCGTCAGCTGACTATTCGTCTCGCCCCGATACCGCTTCAGATAAGTCTTTTCCGTCCGCGCAAACAGGTTCCAATCTACATGCCGCAGATCATCCCCCGGCGAGTAAGCACGATACTCCGCAAACTCCTGGCTGAACCCGAAATCCGGCGACCGGTGCAGCCCCGAAACGAAGCCGTCCACCACCGTCTTCGCAATCAGGTCCAACCCCGATATCCCCGCCAGCACCGCCGGATCAAGAAACCTCTGCATCTTCGCCTTTCTCACAACTCACAACTGCCCTTAGCTGTCTCTCACCATTCCTGGCTGTCGTTAGCTGTCCTTAGGCTGCGGCACAAACGCAATCAGTCGCCGCAGAATCTCATCCGTATCAATCCGCTCCGACTCCGCATGAAAGTTCAGCAGAATCCTGTGCCGCAGCACCGGAATCGCCAGCGCCGTAATGTCCTCATACGTCACGTGGTATCGCTTCCGGCTCAGCGCCCGCGCCTTCGCCGCCAGCACAATAAACTGCGCCGCCCGAATACTGCCGCCATAGTTCACATACTTCTTCACAAAGTCCGGAGCGTTCTCACTCTTGTGCCGCGTCGCCCGCACCAGGCTCACCACATACTTCGCCAGCGACTCCGCAATCGGCACCATCCGCACCAGCTCCTGGAACCCCAGCAACTCCTCCGCATTCGTCACCGCAGAGATCGTCGGAACCCGCGTCGCCGTCGTCAAATCCACCACCTTCAACTCGTCGCTCGCACTCAGGTAATCCATCAGCGTGTTGAACAAAAAACGATCCAGCTGCGCCTCCGGCAGCGGATACGTCCCCTCCAGCTCAATCGGATTCTGCGTCGCCAGCACAAAGAACGGCGCCGGCAGTTTATAGATATGACCTCGCACCGTGCAGCTCCGTTCCTGCATCGCCTCCAGCATCGCCGCCTGCGTCTTCGGCGGCGTGCGGTTAATCTCATCCGCCAGCACCACGTTCCCGAAGATCGGCCCTGGCACAAACGTCCACTTACGCCGCCCCGTCGTCTCGTCCTCTTCAATAATGTCGGTACCCGTAATGTCCGAAGGCATCAGGTCCGGCGTGAACTGGATCCGCTTGAAGCTTAGCCCCAGCGTCTCCGCGATCGTCCGCACCATCAGCGTCTTCGCCGTTCCCGGCATACCCGTAATCAGGCAGTGCCCACCCACAAACAGCGCAATCAATATCTGGTCCAGCACCTCATCCTGCCCCACGATCACCTGCCGCACCTGCGCCAGGATCGCATCCCGCACCTGCTGAAACCGTTCAATCCGTTGCTGCAACTCCATCGTCTCCGTCATCGCACCCTCTCTCAGAAAACTGAATCAGCTCCACTTGCCTGACTCAAAAACTGAACAACTCGAAACTGAAAAACTGATCCAAAATTAAGTCTTGCTGTTGTTCTTGTCCCTACACCGAAAGCAAACCCGAACTACTTCCCAGCCTTAATCTCCAGCAGCAACTTCTGCGCTGGCCGAAACCCCGGAGCCGTCTCCAGCGCCAGCAGCACACTCTCTTCAGCCTTCTCCTTCTCACCGGCCGCATAGTAAGCCTGCGCCAGCTCAAACTCCGCCGACGCCGTATCCAGCGGCTTCAACGCCAGCACCGCCGTATACTCCCGCACGGCAGCCGCATAATTCTTCTGCTCCATCCACAGCTTCCCCAGCTCCCGGTGCAGCCCTTCACTCTCCGGGTAGATGTAGTTCACGCGGTCCAGCGTAGCCGCCGCCGCCTTCGTCTGCCCCAGCTCCGACTCCAGCGCAGCCAGCTTCGTCAGAGCCTCAGGGCTCTCCCCACCGATCCCCTCATACGCCGTCAGCGTCGCCACCGCTCCCGCCCTATCGCCCTTCGCCAATTGCGCCCCCGCCAGAAACTCATACGCATTCGCCTCCCCCACATACTCCGGATACAGCTTCACCACGCCCGGCCCCGCCTTCACCACCGCATCGTTGTCCCCCGCCTTCACTGCGGTCGCCAACTCCTTCAACCCCTTGCGCCACGAGTCGTAGTTCGCCGCCGTCGCGCCCACCTTGTTCTCCAGCCACGCCATGTACTGCGCATCGAACTCCTTCGGCGTCATCTTCAAATCCGCCTGCACCACCTCCGGCGTCGTCTTCAACGCGGCAAAGCTGTGTACCATCTCCAGCAGCTTCTCATCCCCCCATCGCTGCTGGATGTAATCACACATACTCCCCGCCTCGAAATACGACACAATCACCTGCGCCGGATAATCCGGATAAATAAATCCCTGGTCCATCCCCGCAATCCCCAGCAGCTTCTTATCCCGAATCGCCGCCAGTATCTCTGGTGTCACTCGGTTGCTCCACTCCGGCCGCGCCTGCCCCTCCTCATGCACCGCCAGCCCCTCTGTAAACCACCGTGGCACCCGATGGTTCGTCGCCGACAAAATAAAAACGTGACTCAACTCATGCCACAGCGTCGCCCCCCAGTTAAACTCCCCCGGCTTCCGCCCACTCGGCGAATCCATCGCCACCACCTCGCCGAACGTCACCCCCAGCGCCCCCAGCCCCGGCATCCCCATCGTTCGTACCGCAAAGTCTTCATGGTCCGGATACACCTCCAGTTGCACCGGCCCCGGCAGCTTCATCTTGTACTTCTTCTCATACGTCGCAATCGCCTTATGCAGCTCCGGCCCAAAGTAAGGCAGCAGCAACTCCGCCTCGTTTTTCCGCAAACGCAGAATCGTATCTGTATCCCGAAATGTTACAAAATTCTTATAGCTATCCAGCAGCCTCAGACTATTCACCGTAGCCGCATCCTTATAGCCGTTGTCGTACGCCATCTCCAACTGCTTCAGCGGCTCCTCCTCCTGCCCCAGCCGCATCAGGTTGATCCCCAGCTGCGACCGCGCCGACCACAGCTTCGGGTTCGCTTCAATCGCCCGCCGGTAGTACCCCACCCCATCGTCATACCGCCGATTCAGCACCAGGTGGTACCCCACCAGCGCATACCCCTCCCCATACGCAGGATTCACCGCGCGAATCTTTCCCAACCAGCTATCCGCCTCCGCCTGCTTATCCGCCAGCACCGCCACCGCCGCGTGGATCGCCATCGCCTCCAAAGCTTCATCCGACAAAGCCAGCGCAGCATCCGCCTCCGCCACAGCCTCCTTCGGCTTTGAGTTCTCCAGCGCAAGGTTCGCCACCAGCTCATGCGCCTCCACCATCTTCGGATCAAGAGTCACCGCTTTCGCCGCATACTCGCCCGCCTTGCTGTTAAAACCATCCGCGCTCACAATCGCCAGCCCCAGGTAAGCCCTCGCGTTCCCCGGCTCCAGCTTCAGCGCCTCGTTGAACAGGTCTACCGCCTCCGTATTGTTGAACCGCTCATGCAGCAGCATTCCCCACTCCACCCGCCACAGAGCCTTGCTGTTCGGCTGCGCCACCGCCACCCGAAACGCCTCATTCGCACCATCAAACTGCCCCAGCCCCCACAACCCCTCCGCCCGCAGATACGCATCCCCACTCCGGCCCAGTTGCTCAAAGCAAGCCGCCGCCTCCGCAGCCTTCCCATGCTTCCGCAAACCACGGCAACTCTCCACGGTAGCCAGCGGAGCAGCCGAGCAGACAGCCGCCCCAGCCACGATCAGCAAAGCCACCCCGCGAAATGCAAAACTCAACGTCATCCAATACTCCAAACTTTTTAAGCTCTTCAATACGTCGTTGCCTGTTTCTAATCCGTGCTCTCCGTAAAATCCCTGGTCGCGTCTTACTTCTCCAACTCCCCCTGCACCACCGCCAACTGCAGCAGCGCATCCGTCAATTGCCTCTTATACTCACCCGGCTCCATCGCCGCCTTCTGATACTTCAACCCATCAATCTTCTGTTCCAGTTCTTCCTTCTTCAGTAGCAGCTCGTGCTTCGCCGGATCGTTCATCGCACTCTGCGCCCCGCCAATCCGCACCAACGTAAGACTCGACAGCAGCGCCCCTTGCCGCCCCTGCATAGCGCTCACCTTCACCGCCTCGCCGCGGCCCGTATCCTCGAACACCGCATGCTCCGTAGCCAGCCGCTTCTGCGACTCATAGAAAGCCGCCGTCTTCCGCTCCGCATACTGGAACGCCTCCATCGCGCTGATCGACTCGCTCTTATCCACATCCGCCGTCGGGTCCTGCAGCGCCTCCGCCCAGTACCGTGCAAACACCGTGGCGTTCTTCTCCGACCCCGCCTTTGTCGCCGCAATCACACCGCGACCCACCCGCTCCAGCGCCGCCACTGACCCGCCACTCGCACTCGTCGTATTCACAATCAACTGCCGCTTCGCCGCCACCTTATCGCACAGCACTGCCAGCTCCGGAGCAGATACATCCGGCCCCACCAAATTAAACTTGTACTCCACCCCATCAAAGCTCCCATGCCCAATCAGCGTCACCACCAGGTCGTCCTCAGCCTTCGCCTCACGAGCCACCGCAGCCATCACCCCACTCAACCCCGCCTTCGTAGCCTGCGCCCCCGTCAACGTATAAACATGAGCCCCACTCGACGCCTTGAAAACTTTATCCAACTCCTTCGCCGTCCCCACAAACCGCTGCTCATAATCCGGCTCCCCACCCAACCCAGCCACCGTCACATAAAACACACTGGCCCGAAGCGGCACCGCCGCAACGAGCAACCAGAAACTAGCAACTAGAAACTGTCTCCTCAAATCACACCCCACTTCCGCCGCAGCAGCCACTCCCCACCCAGCAACCCCAGCAGTGCCAGAAACACGATCGGCATATTCCAAAGCTCCTTCGTATCCCGCACAGAAATCCCCGCCTCCGAGTACGAAATCTCCGCCGGCAGCTTCGCCACATCATCCCCACTCCAGTACCGCCCTCCCGTCTGCGAACTCAGCTTCTCCAGCAGCTCTCTGTTCTGCTCCGTGTGGAAGTTCTCCGCCACCCCATCCGTGCGTTCAAACGTCAGCACATCCTTCCCCAGCTCTTCCACACCCGACCCAGACCCTCTCCCCGCCGTCACCTCAGCCACATAAGACCCCGGACGCTCCGCCGTCCACTCCCCCGCAAACATCCCCGGCTCATTCGGCACCGGAGCCAGCTCCACCAGCCCACCGCCGCCCTCCGGCCCAATCATCCGTGCCACCACCCGAGCATCCCCCGCCGGCGTGAACTCCTTGTCCCGCACTATCGCCGTCAGCTTCACCTTGCCTTCATCCATCAACCGCGCATCTGGCATTCCCGCCACCACCTGCCCCGGCGAGTCCGCCGCTACCCAACGCAACAGCTGCTGCCAGAAAACCCCATGCACCGAATCCCCCAGCGCCGAGCTCATCTGCCAACGCCAAGTCCCCGAGGTCGCCATCACCGCCGTCCGTCCGCGCCCGTAGCTCTGCGTCACCAGCAGCGGCATCTTCGCCCGCCCCGCGCTGTTCAGCTCCGCCAGCACCGTCGCCCCCGGCTTCGGCGTCCCCGCATCCTGGTAGTCCATCATGTACGGCAGCTTCTTCCACCGCTCCACATTCTTCACCGGATCATCCACCAGCCGCGTCACCGCGCTCTCCGCCCCCGCCGCCGTCAACATCGCCGTTGCCGCATCCCGATGAAACGTACTCTTCCCTCCCGGCAGAAACGTAGGCAGCAGCTCACTCACACTCGAAGCCCCCCACCCGCCATCCGAAAGCGCAAACCGCCCTCCCAGAAACAGCAATCCACCCCCACGCTTATCGACAAATTCCCTGAGCAGCTCCTGCTGCCGCGGCGTAAAGTACCCCGCCTCCACCGACCCGATGATGATCCCGTCATACCCGAACAGATCCTCAGCCCGCACCGGAAACCCATCCGCCAGCTCCTTCGGGTCCGCAATCCCCTGCCGGTAGATCTTGTTCTCCGTCGTCCGCAGCATCGCCACAATCTGCATCCCGTGGTCGTCCTCCGCCGCCCTCCGAATAAACTTGTACTCCCACCGCGGCTCCCCCTCCACGTACAGAATCCGCTTCTTCTCTGCGCTCACGCTCACCAGCCGAGTCGTCGCATTGTTCAGCGTGCTCTCTTCGCCCGCCACCGGCGCCAGCGCAAACTCCGCCCGCCGCACGCCCGCTGTCCCCGCGTTGAAGAACACCGTCTCCGACTGCAGCACGCCATCCGCCCCCAGCGTCACTTCTTTCTGGGTTAGCAGCTTGTCCCCATCCCGCACCGTCAGCATCGTCTTCACACCCGTCAGCCCCCGCTGCTTGAAGCTCACCGCCGCCTTCATCCGCGAGTCCGCCATCGCCCGCGACGCCACGCTTACATCTTCCATCTCCAAATCCTTCGCCGCCCGCTCCTTCCCATAGCCCACCGTATGCACCGGAATCCGCCGGTTCCGCAAAGCCCCAATCGTCTCTAGATCAATCCCCCCAGCATTCTCGCTGCCATCACTCAGCAGCACCACCGCCCCCACCGGCAGGTCCGAAGTCTCCGCCGCTAGCTTCTTCAACCCATCATTAATCCGTGTAGCATCGCCCACCGGCTGCAATCCCGCAATCTGCTCCACCCGCCCCAGCCCGCGATCCAGCTTGTAAACTCGCGTCTGAAAACGCTTCTGCAACCCAGCCAGAATCCCCGCACTGCCATCCAGCGCACCCACCGCCGCAGCCTCACGCGTCATCTTCTTGTCCACGCCCGCATCCGCAATCGCCATACTCCGCGAGTCATCCACCAGCACCGCGATAATGTTCTGCTGCGACTTCAACTCCCCCACCGTCACCGCCGGCTGCCACAACAGCAGCAGCACCAGCGCCACCAGTGCCGACTGCATCCCCCAAACCACCCCAGCCCGCCACCCCCGCATATTCGGCGCAGCTTCCCCCAACCGCGACCAGATCAACCATCCCAACCCCGCACAGCAACTCAACACCAGCAACCCCAGCAACCACCCAGGCCACGCACCAAGCAGGACAACTTTGCCCTTGGTGAACACCGTCAGCGGATACTTAAACAAAAACTCAAACATGAAACACCAAACATCCGGACATCTCGTTCCGCCGCTTTGACCTCACAGACTATTCATGAGGCCGTTCAACATCTTTCCTGTCTCAATCGAAAGCGACTCACCCTCTCGCACCAAGTCCGCGGTTCCATAACCAAGCTTGCCCGCGAGAACTAGCTGAGTTTGCACCTCGAAGTTCGAACCTCTCGCGTTCCCGAGAAATTGCAGAAATTCTCCGCGACTCTTGCGTCCTTGACCCTCCGCGATATTGCTTGCGACAGAAACCGACGCTCTACGAATTTGCGATGTAAGCCCGTATATCTCCTCCCGGGGAAATTGTGCCGTCAACTTATAGACCGCCAAAGAAAGCTCGATTGCTCGCTGCCAAACGAACAAGTCTTGAAACGACTCAACCGCCATCCAACCTCCGCTCTCGCCTCTAGCCTTTGTTCTTGCCTTCACTACCAACTACCCACTACCAACTACCCACTGTCTCTTAGTGCGTCATCCCATACACGATGTAGTTAAGCCCCACCCGAAACGCCATCGACGAAAACTGCTCTGGATACTCCGGATCATCCGCCCACTCCCAGGCATCTCCCAGATGCATGTTGTGGCAGATCGCCACCACAATCCGCCCATGGTCATCGCGGATCGCTCGCCACTTCGGCACAAACCCATCCTTCTCATACGTCCGGCCCGTCCGGATGTACTGCTCTCCCGGCACTTGGAACCGGTCGTCCATGTCATACAGCACATGGAAGATCTCATCCTTATTCTCCAGGTCCTCCACCGCCCGGTCTGGAAACACCTGCCGCATCCCATGCATGAAGTTCTCCCAGTCCGCCGTCCCATGGAAGTCGTCCACCATCAGGAAGCCGCCCTTCAGCAGATACTCCCTTAGCCGCTTCGCCTCATCATCCGTAAACGACCACGTCTGCACCTGCACCGCATACACCCACGGATAGTTGAAGATCTCATCCGTATCCAGGTTCACCACCTGCTCCGTCGGCCGCCCCTGCACCCGCGTCAACCGGTTCAGCGCAATCAAAAACTGCCGGTCCGCCTTCGGATAATCCCGCGACCACGTAGCAAAGTGCCGGTATCCCCCAAAATTTCCATACTGTGAGCTCCCTACGCCCGACGCATAGCTCAGCCGCGACCACGCAAACTCCGCCTTCACATTACTTTGCTCCGGCTGATACCCCCAGTTCGCCACCCGCTGATACGCCGCCACCCCGCCGCAGCACGCCAAAGCGATCCCCGCCACCATCACTGCCTGCGCGAACTTCATCGGCAAACCTCCTGACAGCCCAGCTCTTCCAAAACCGCCCAGCACATCCGTAGTAACGAGAGCCTACCAGACTCCCCAGACCGCCCTGCGCCCGCACAACAACTCAGCCATCCCACTTCCATAAACCCAACAAACCCACCAAAACCGGCTCCGCCTGCCATCTCCCGGTGTGACCGATAGACGCACCTCACCCAACACTTGTTGCAACCGTCCAAAGTAAATACCTGACGCAGCGTAAATCGCTGCTCTCACCGAATCCGAATGGAAACCCAACACGTTAGGCTTACCCCGCGACACACGACGATCAGGAAAGCGGTGTTTTTGCCTTTGCTTCTAGGTAAGCCAAGGCTTTAGCCTTGGCTTCACAACCCGCCAGGAGACCGGGCTTCAGCCCATGGGGTATGCTCTCGTACAGTGCGCCGACCATTCTTCCGCCGCGTGTTTACTTCCAGTCACAACCAAGACTTTTTGCTATCGACTCACAACCATCCATGAGAACGGGCATCGGCCTGCCCGGCTTGGGTTCTCCCCATGAAGTACAGTCTTGCTAGAATCCAAGTACAGAGGAACACCATGACCTTTCACATCACGCTTGAACCCGCAGAAGACGGATGGATCGTCGCCGAGTGCCCCGCGCTGCCCGGCTGCGTCTCTCAGGGCCGCGATGAGGAAGAAGCAATCCAGAACATCCGCGAAGCCATAACCGCATGGATGTGGGCCGAAGACCAAAAGGCTTTGAAATCACTTCCGGAAAACCAAACTTCGCTGTTGGTCGCCGTCTGACGATGCTCCATGAGGCACATAAAGCCTGAGTTTCCCACAAAGAATATGTCGCCTAGAATTTCTACATGGGAACGCTCGCCAACATCTCCGGTAAAGACGCCGTAAGAGCTTTCGCTAAAGCTGGCTGGGAGAAAGGTGGCCAGGTTGGGAGCCACCTCGTCATGACCAAGTCGGGCCACCGTGCCAACCTCTCAATGCCCCAACACAAAGAGCTGGCTCCCGGTACCCTCCGCAAACTCATTCGCAGCGCGGAGATGACGGTCGAAGAGTTCATCGCCCTCCTTTAGTCCCACCCCACCTTGTCTCCCCCACCCCAAAGTGAGACCATCCCCTCAACACCCACGTCCAACCCCCAGGGACACACCCATGTACCGCCGCGACTTCCTCAAACTCGGCTCCCTCTATAGCCCAGACCGCCGCGGCCCGCATCCTCCACGCCCAAATGCAAGG
>Ga0123336_10004460_pt1 | contig 11357 bp, 12 predicted proteins | sample SSSSmetaG_FD_96466 | JGI IMG/M metagenome (GOLD analysis project Ga0123336, IMG submission 96466) | Glacier valley bacterial and archeal communities from Borup Fiord, Nunavut, Canada, to study Microbial Dark Matter (Phase II) - ​SSSS metaG | ecosystem: Environmental > Aquatic > Freshwater > Ice... | reverse complement strand
TGGAGAGTGTTACGTATATTATTGCCCTATTGGATTTTGTCACTGGATTGCACCTATTACAGATCAAGGGAAATTAAAAGCAGCACTTTATGGTGGACCAGTACTTATAACAGATAGAGAGGAATATCTTTTTGAAGAATTAGTCACTAAAAATAATATTCCGCTTGAACAAGCGCATAATCTTTATGTCTATCTTGAAGAGGTGCAGCAAATAATGCCTCAAAGAGTAACAGCACTTGCAGAAATGCTTTTTTTGGTTTCAAAAAACTTAAGTGACTCGAAATATACTGAAGCTACGGAAGCACAAAAATTAGTGACGAAGCAACAAGAAGATTTATTTGAATCGATTAATAGAATTAAAGAAAATCTTAGTATAAGCAATATAAAATATTCTATTGAAAAAGAAGAAGATCTTTTAAAAGCAATAGAGGATTTGAATATAGAAGAAACAAAAAGGTTGCTAAATGAAATACTCGTAGAGCTTTTTGCAACGGGTGGAGAAGACATAGATATACTTATTGCAAGAATACTGGAGCTTGTAGTCATTTTATCAAAAGGGACGCTCGCTGGAGGCGCTGATTATATAGAGGTGTTTTGGCTGAATGGTATGTGTATGAAAGAAATTTTTGAGATAGATAAGATAGAAGATCTTTATCTATGGCTTACTCCGCTAATCGAGAAATTTGTGGAGTTAGCCTTCAAAAATAAAGAAATAAAATATGCTGATATTATACATAAAGCTTGTATGTATATAAAGGCCTATTACATGAACAAGATAACGTTAGAAGATGTTGCAAGCAGTGCAAAGGTTACACCTAATTATCTTAGTAAAATATTTAAAGAAAGCATGGGGAAAACATTTACCCATTACCTCAATTTAGTTAGAATTGAAAATAGTAAAAAAATGTTACTCTCAGAAGATATGACACTTGAGGAAATAGCTTTAAAATCAGGGTTCGCTGACCAGAGCTACTTTACCAAAGTATTTAAAAAATTGATGAATGTACCGCCTAAAAAGTATAGGCAAGCACAAATGAGACACCATAATGATCTAGATTAGAAGAGGAGAATGACTATGTTACTTGATTTTGAAGCAATTAAAGAACAGTGTAAATTATTAAAGGCTGATAACGTAGCAGTTATTGATGTCGATAAAATAAGCATTAGACAGGAACTTCGAGATATGTGTAAAAGCAATGTCTGTGGCAGGTATGGCACTAACTGGGCATGTCCACCAGCAGTAGGTGAAATAGATAAGGTTAAAAGTGAAATAAATGAGTACGCTAAAGCGTTAGTCATACAAACCATTTCTCAGCTAGAGGATTCTTTTGACTTTGAAGGTATGCTAGAGGCAAAAAAGGCGCATAAAGCTACTTTTATAGAAATATTTAACACAATTAAACAAATGTATCCTAAGCATCATATGATGGGATTAAGTGCAGGTGGGTGTGAGTTTTGTGAGCGTTGTACATACCTTGACAATAAACCTTGTAGGTTTCCAGAAGAACTTATTCCACCAATAGAGGGTTATGGGATTGATGTGACAGCACTTGCAAATACAAGCAGTATCCCCTATAATAATGGACCCAATACAGTTTCTTATATGAGCGCAGTGCTATTTGAATAACACGTGTTATTCAAATAGCATTTATTACTTTAAGGAGATTAATGATATGTATGATATTTTAGAATATGTTAAGCGCATAGAAATGATTGATACAACGGTGCAAAAAGAGGTAGAAAAATATATAGATAACCTTACAAAGCCAGTAGGCGCTTTGGGAGAATTAGAAGAAATAGTGATCAAGTTAGCAGGTATTCAACAGACTAAAAATATAAATATAGATAAAAAAGTAGTTGTCATTATGTGCGCTGATAATGGAGTCTATGATGAAGGAATCAGTGAATGTCCTCAAAATGTTACACAGCAAGTAACCTATAATTTCACAAGAGGTATAACAGGTATTAATAGAATGACAAGCTTTTCAAAGTCAGATATTTATGTTGTAGATATAGGCGTAAAAGGTGAGGTTAATACACCACTTGTACATAATAAAAAGATTAGGCAAGGTACATCTAATATGTGCCTGGGACCAGCTATGACAAACGAAGAAGCAATATTAGCCATTAATATCGGTATTGAAACGGTAGAAGGTTTAATAAAAGAAGGCTATCAGATGTTTGGAACAGGCGAAATGGGAGTAGGAAATACAACTTCTTCGGCTGCGGTACTTAGTGTACTAATGGGTGAAGACGTAGAAAATGTGGCAGGAAAAGGCTCCGGAGTAAAAGAAGACACCTTTAACAGAAAGATTAATGTCATTAAGAGAGCCATTGCTAAAAATAGTCCTAATAAAGAAGATGTGATAGATGTCCTAGCAAAGGTAGGCGGGTTCGATTTAGCCGGATTATGCGGCGTCTTTATAGGAGCAGCTAGAAATAAAAAAGCAGTAGTGATAGATGGATTTATCTCAGCGGTTGCAGCCCTTTGTGCATGCCGCATTGAGCCGAAGTGCTCACAGTATATGTTCCCTTCGCATATGTCAAAAGAAACTGGGATGGGTATAGCTATGAAGGCTTTGGGCATGGCACCTTACTTCAACGTTGGTATGAGGTTAGGCGAAGGAACAGGATGTACACTCACATTTCAGCTGATGGATATGGCACTTCATACACTCTATAGTATGGCAACATTTGAAGAAGCAGCTATTGAAAAAGAAAATTATGTAGGACTCTGGAAATAAAAGTATAGAAATAAATAAGACAGCAGGCAGAGAACCTGCCACTACAAAGGAAATGATATTATGTTTCTGTAGTGGCAGGTTTCACTGTATAGTCGTGTTTTTAGAAGGAGTATGGCTATTTGCTAAAAAAGAATAAAAAGTCATAAGAAAATATCTCGCCTCTTAATCTTCAAAACATTTATGGCAAATATAGACTACAAAGATATAAAAAAATAGTAGATTTAACTAAAAAATTACTAAGTTAAATCATGTAAATGTTAAAAATAAGTGGATTAAATTAAAATATATTTTTCTAAGAGTTTGGTATACTATACTTATAACAAACAATAAAATTAAATTTAATTACAACCATTTAAATAAAAGGAGAGATTATTATGATATTTAAAACTTTAGCTTATGGATCATCAGATGAACTTGTATATGGATTATCTAAAAAACCTGTTATTCTTAAAAATGGCATATCAATCGGTGGAGGGAATGTTATTCCGGAGATCAACTTCACGCTCCCAACAATGAGTATTAATGAGAATACTATGCCACAAGTTATAGAACAATATAGAGGTCTTATGGAGGACATCTGCAAGAGAGCAGTAGATTTATATGTACCAGAGTTCGTAGCAGAAATCGAAGTATTACCACCAATGACTTTCAATCCACAATGGGGGATTGAAGTAACTAAAGTAGTTAGAGATATTATGTATCATTATGAAAATAAATATGGCGTAAAAAGCGCAGTAAGAATAACACCAGTTGATATTAGAGAAGAAAGAGCAACAACACATATGTGGAGCGGACAAAACTGGGATAATATCATGACATTATTTGAAGGCGCAGCAAAAGCAGGAGCCGAAATGCTTGCGATAGAATCTATTGGAGGCAAAGAAGTACACGATGATGCCACGATGTTTGGAGATATGCGTCAAGCAGTTTTTGCTCTAGGCGTACTTGGTTGCAGAGATATGAAAAAACTTTGGAGAGGGATTGATGATATTGCACAAAAAACAGGCGCAATAACTTCAGGGGATACGGCATGCGGTTTTGCAAATACGGCTATGGTACTTGCTGATAGAAAGTTTGTTACAAAATCCTATGCGGCTGTTATTAGAGTTATGACAGCGGTTAGATCACTTGTGGCTTATGAAGAAGGTGCAAGAGGACCACATAAAGATTGTGGTTATGAAGGTGTTTATGTTAAAGCCATTACAGGTACACCAATTTCTATGGAAGGTAAGACAGCAGCATGTGCACATCTTTCCCCAGTTGGAAACATTGCGGCAGCTATGGCAGACCTTTGGAGTAACGAAGCAATCCAAAATATTAAGCTTTTAGGGGGCATGGCACCAACAGTTTCATTTGAACAATTAGTATATGATTGTAGACTTATGAATGAAGCAACTAAGAGAGGTGAAGCTACAAGACTTCTTATGAGAGATTTACTAGTAGATTCAGACAGCTATTATGATCCTCAAGCTTATGTACTAAGACCAGATGTTGTTATGGACTTATCAAAAGAAATACTCAGTGTAGATGGACACTTTAACCGTGTGAAAAAAGCAGCAGAGGTAACTATTCAAACACTTAAAGATGCGCGTAAAGCAGGTAAAGTACTGATAGAAGAAAGAGAATTAAGTATATTAGATGCTCTTCAAGAACAAGTAGCGGGGATTACAAAGGATGAAGCAACCTTTATCGAAGAAATGAAACAGGAATGTGATTCCTCTAAATTTGATCCTAGAAAATACGACCTATAATTTATAGAGGGAAATTGTAATATTTGTTTATCGTAGTGGCAGGTCTCCGTGCCTGCCTATATTTCCCTAAATAATAAGGAGGCATAACTATGTTAGTAGATATCATATGTGGCTTTTTAGGTGCTGGCAAAACGACACTGATCAATAAGCTTATAACCCTCTACAAGCAAAGAGGTGAAAAAATCGTTATCATTGAAAATGAATATGGCAGCGTAAATATAGATAAATATCTTTTCAAAAATGAAAATATAGCCGTTTATGAAATGACAAGCGGATGTTTATGCTGCACATTAAAAGGTAACTTAGAACTCTGTTTACAAGAAATAAGAGATCATGTAAAGCCAGACCGGGTTATTATAGAGCCATCAGGTATTTTTGTAATAGATGAAATATTAACTGTTTTTAATACGCTGGATTTTCAGATGTTTAAGCTTAATCAGGTTATTACAGTAGTGGATAGTGTGCATTTCTTGCGTTATTGCCATAAATATAATGCCATATTAGGTGCACAAATGAAACGGGCAGATGTTATTATTGTAAGTAAAGTGACTAAGGAAACAGATTCAGTACTTCTTCAAAATAATATCAGAAGGTTTAATATGAATGCACCTATTATAGAGAAGCCTTGGGATGAATTAACGCTGCAAGAAATGGAAATGCTTATAGGTAAAAGACAAACACTTATAAAAAAGCCTAGAAGAAAAATAAAAAAAGTCTCTGCACTTCCGTCTCAAAAGAATGGCGTCATTCAACATGAATTTATCACAGAAACGATCGAGGCAAAAGAAAACTACACAAAAGAAGCATTCGATGATTTATTACAACAACTGAGGAGCAAAGATATATTGAGATGTAAAGGATTTATAAGTATAGAACATAAAAGTTATATCTTTCAGTATGTAGATGGAGAATACAGCCTTGAAGAGGCCGCCAGAACTATTGAAGAGAATACCTTAGTAGCGATAAAAAACATGTAATTTATTAATCAGTTGCTATAGAGAAACTATAAATTTACCTACAGAAAGGATTTTACTTTATGAATCAATTGTTTCAGACCAAAAATTTAGCTATTATCGGAATGCTTATTGCACTAGATATCATTTTTACACGTTTTTTAGCTATTCAAACTGCTCAAATTAGAATTTCACTAGGCTTTTTTGCCATTGCTATAATCGGTATGCTTTATGGGCCAGCTATAGCCGGTATTGCTGCTGGTATGTCTGATATCAGTGGATGGGTTATCGCTCCCAATGCACCATTTTTCCCTGGTTTTACACTTTCAGCAGTTATTACAGGGGTATTATTCGGCTATTTTTTACATAAACCACGGGTGACGATGCTCTCTTACATTCTTTCTGCACTGGGGCTTACAATCATTTGCGATATGCTTCTTAATACTTTATGGCTATCTATCTTACAACATGTACCTTTTCTAAGTATGCTCTTTACACGTACGATTAAAATAGGGGTGATGGCTGTTCTTTATATTACAGTTCTGCCATTAGTATGTGAAAAGATAAGAAGCTTATTAAGAGCACGTCTTATTTAATCATTTAATGATTATAAGATCAATAAAGAAGATGAGGGAGATCAGGCAATGGACATTATTTCTTTAAGAAAAGTACTTAAAGCAGAAAATTATATATTTGATGAAGCGCTACTTACCACTTTGTATATTAATCAGCAGATTCAAAAACCTTTACTGATAGAAGGCGCTGCGGGAGTCGGAAAGACAGAGATTGCCAAAGTACTAGCATCGGCCTTTGGGTCAGAGCTTATTAGACTACAGTGTTATGAAGGACTTGATGAATCAAAGGCTTTATATGAGTGGGATTATCAAAAACAACTTTTAAGTATACAGGGCTTTAAGACTTCGGTGGATGGGCTTTTTTGCGAAGAATTTCTTTTAGAAAGGCCACTATTAAAGGCCATTAGAAGTGATAAAAAAGTAGTCTTACTGATAGATGAAATAGACAAAGCGGATGAAGCCTTCGAAGCCTTCTTACTAGAAATCCTATCAGACTTTCAGGTTTCAATTCCTGAACTTGGGACAATTCATGCCAAACACAAACCTATCATTGTCTTAACCAGTAACAATACGAGGCAATTATCTGATGCGCTAAGGAGAAGATGTACCTACTTGTATATCGACTACCCAGAAGTTGATAAAGAAATAGAGATTATCCATGCCAAGCTTAAAGGGGTTCCCGCAAAACTCGCAAATGATGTCGCTTATGCTATAGCCCAAATAAGAGCGAGTGATAGTATCTATAAAAAGCCATCAATCGCTGAGACGCTAGACTGGGTATCTGCTCTAATGGCTTTAGGTAAGAAAACGCTAGATGCAGAAGCAATGGAACAAACTTTAGGTTTTATACTAAAAAGCAGAGAGGATATGCTTGAATTTGGAAAAAATGAACAGCTTAGAAAATGCTTTAATAGCAAACATAGTTAAGTTTACAGGCGTTTTAAGGCAGGCTGGCATCAGAACCAGTATATCTGAAACACTTGATGCTGTGGAGGCGTTAAAATTTATTAATCTTCTTGATAAAAGTGAGGTGAGAGCCACGTTAGTCTCTTGCCTTGCAAAAAGCCATCAAGAAAGACAGCTGTTTTTTGAGTGCTTTGAACAATTTTTTATAGCGTATGATACAAAGCGTGAGATGACCACAAAGAGGCAACAAGAAATAGAAACCAAAGTACAAGCCATCAATGAGGAAGCCGCAGAAATTAAATTTCAGGATGAAAGTATTGAGCTTCCAGAAGAGTTGAAGGAAGTTTATTATGATCTCGCCCCAGAGGAGAAACAAAATATTCTGGATTATGCTGAAAAGACTTCAAATGGCAAAAATATACGTTCTGAACTTAAACCACTATTCGAAAATATGATTAAAAAAAGACTGAAAACGATAAAGGGAAAACAAGTGCAAGACAATGTTGGGAAAAGTCTGATGCATAAAAATATAAATGACATAGATGAAGTGGACAGACCTAAAGCTATTTATCTGATAAGACTTCTCGCAAAGAGCCTAAGTACAGAAGTTGCGAGAGCCTACAAGAAAAATAGTAAAAAAGGCAGACTCAATTTTAGAAAGTCCCTCAGAACCAGTTTGACTACAGGAGGGGTTCAGTTTAATCTAAGTTATTATAAACGCCCTCCTAAAAAAACAAAATATTTATTATTATATGATGTCTCCACTTCTATGGTTCAGTTTTCATCTTTTGGACTTCAGTTTATGATGGGACTCAATGATCAGCTTTCAGACATAGTTCATTATATCTTTTCAGAAGACATTAAACATATTAACATCAGAAAGTTTAGCGTTGGCGATGATTTAAAAAGCAAAATAAGTTCAAGTGAAACATGGGGCAAAGGAACTAACATTAACAATGCCTTTAAACATCTGCTATTTAGCAGAGATAAAAAATGGAATTCTTCTACTGTCCTTATTATTTTAAGCGATGCTAAAACACTTGAAGCCACAGCAGCAGCCGAACATTTAGCACAGCTTAAAAGACAGCTAAAGGATATCATCTGGTTGAATCCTATTACAAAAGCCGAATGGGCACACATTGCAAGTATTGATGCTTTAAGAATGTCTTGCAAGATGTATGACTGCAGTACACTAGATCATCTGGCTAAGGCATGTAAAAAAGAATTCAATAATCAAGGCTGAAGTCTTGATAAATAGGGTTATTTGTGGTATTGTTAATATAAAGATGAGACCATGAAGGTCTTACGGTGGCATTTTTATATTTAACGTAAACAAGACCCATGAAGGGTTAGAAATTTTATTTCACCCTTCTTGGGTTAATTTTGTTTAGGAGATGATAAGAATGCACATGGCTGATGCTTTAATTTCACCAGTAATAGGTGGCGTGATGTGGGCTGCTACTACTGGAGTTGCTGCTTATTCAATTAAAAAGGTACAAAGTGATTTAGATGATAAAAAAATCCCATTAATGGGGATTATGGGCGCGTTCATTTTTGCAACGCAAATGATTAACTTTACGATTCCTGTTACGGGTTCAAGTGGTCACCTCGGAGGAGGTTTGATGCTTGCTATTTTACTCGGGCCCTATGCCGGGTTTTTGACGATGGCATCCATTCTGACTATCCAAGCCTTATTTTTTGCAGACGGAGGTTTGCTCGCATTAGGTTGTAATATATTTAATATGGGATTTTTCACTTGTTTTATAGCCTATCCACTTATTTATAAACCTATTTTAAGTAAAGGTTATTCAGCCAAGAAAATTTTTATTGGAGCGATGCTTGCGTGTATTGTAGGGCTTCAACTTGGTGCGTTCGGTGTAGTACTTGAAACAGTTTTTTCCGGGAAGACAGAATTGCCGTTTGGTACATTTGTTCTACTGATGCAGCCTATTCATCTTGCGATTAGTATCGTTGAGGGATTTGTATCCGTTGCTGTTATTTCATTTGTTTGGAAAGCAAGGCCGGAAATGTTAGAGAAAGTTGCTTTAGAGCAGAAATTTGGTGAGATCAACCTGAAAAAGGTTATATCTGTAATAGCTATTGCTGCAATCATTACTGGAGGCGCTCTTTCATGGTTTGCCTCAGCAAATCCTGATGGTTTAGAATGGGCTATGTTTAAAACAGCAGGTACAACAGAACTTGAGTCAACAGACATAATTCATGAAAAGTTAGCTGATATTCAGAGCAAAACAGCCTTTTTACCTGATTATGGGTTTAAAGCATCTGGAGGCGAAGAGGCTGAAAGTGGCAAAGCAGTATGGCCTGCTGTAAATGTTGGCACTAGTACATCAGGATTTGTAGGTGGAGCGCTAACACTTGCTCTGGCAGCATTTATTGGGTTCTTTATTCAGTTATATAAAAAACAGAAGAATAAAATAATAGATTCACAAAAGAGCATTTAAACTTGAAGAGGTGAGGAATAGTATGCGTGTTGCAGTGATTGATGGGCAAGGTGGCGGCATTGGAAAGGCTATCGTTGAAAAATTAAGAGTAGCATTTGGAGTGGAGATTGAAATATTAGCGCTTGGGACCAATGCTTTTGCCAGTTCACTGATGCTAAAGGCAGGAGCTAATGAAGGTGCCTCTGGGGAGAATGCAGTTGTTTTTAATGCACCTAAAGTCGATTTCATTTTGGGTAGTATTGGCATCATTGCTGCAAATGCAATGTTAGGAGAGTTAACACCTCTGATGGCTAAGGCTATTTCTGAAAGTCCTGCTAAGAAAATACTTATTCCGTTAAATCGCTATAATATACAAGTGGCTGGAGTAAATAATGAACCACTTCCACATTATATAGATAGTGCTATTGAAATTCTAAAGAAAACAATAGGAGATGAGAACCATGTGTGAGGCAAATGTTTACTTGATTGAGGAAAATGGAGATCAATCGCTTGTACTTGAATCGGTTGATAAAATTATCCCCCAAGCAGAGGGTCTTTTTCTAGAAAATATTTTTGGTCAACGAAAAACTATAAAAGCTAGTATTTTTGAAATGGAGCTTGTAAATCATAAAATATTACTAAAAAAGTAAAAAAGTACAAAAGTACAAAAATAAAAAGGAATTAAATACTATGACAAACTTTATGAGTGCTGTATATAAAATGCGATTTTTAGATGAGCTAGCTGAGAAGAAAACACCTATACACGATCTACATGCCCTGGCAAAATTGTTGGTTACATTGGCCTATATTATAGCGGTTATATCCTTTGGTAAGTATAGCATAGCAGCTATGATTCCTTTTGTTATCTTTCTGTTTGATATTTGGACTAGCGGAGATTCCCTTTTGGCCCATCCTTAAAAGAGCTTTGTGGACACTTCCTTTTATAATAGGGGTCGGACTCTTTAATCCTCTATTTGATAGGGGAGTGGTTATTTCTATTGGGAAGATAGCTATAAGCGGAGGCTGGATTTCATTTATAGCTTTAATGTTGAAGGGTATCCTAACGGTACTCGCGGGATTATTACTTATTTCAACAACGGGTATGGAAAATATTGGGAATGCTCTTAGAAAGATAGGCGTTCCTAAAATTTTTGTTATGCAGTTTGTGCTAACCTATAGGTATATTACAGTACTCTTAGAAAGTGTGGGAAATGTATGGAACGCCTATAGATTAAGGGCTCCGATGGAAAAAGGTATTCGTTATAAAATTTGGGGTTCTTTGGTGGGCCAACTTCTTATAAGAAGTTTTGACCAGGCACAAAGAATTTACGATGCAATGACTATGAGAGGATTTGTGGGCGAATACCATACAGGCAAAGAAAAGAGACTTCATTTAAAGGATTATTGTTATAGCATAGGATGGATAGTTTTCTTTGTTGTTGCAAGAGGGATCAACATCCCTTTATTAGTAGGCAATATTGTTACAGGAGTGATAAAATGAGTCATCATGTGATTGAATTTAAGGATTTACATTATACGTACCCCGGAGGACGTGAGGCGCTTAAAGGCATTACATTTTCCATTTATCACGGAGAATCTGTGGGTCTTGTTGGTGCTAATGGAGCAGGCAAATCAACGCTTCTTATGCAGCTTACTGGCCTTTTATTACCAACAAAAGGACAAGCTTGTATAGGGGAAATACCTATTGAAAAAGGGACATTAGCGCTTATTAGACAAAAATTAGGTTTTGTATTTCAAAATCCAGAAGATCAGCTATTCATGGGAACTGTCTATGATGATGTTGCTTTTGGACCCAGAAATTATAAGCTTTCTGAAGAGATTGTAGAACAAAAAGTTACTCAGGCGTTAAGCGTAGTAGGAATAGCACATTTGAAAGACAGACCGCCTTATAAACTATCAGGAGGGGAAAAACATTTAGCGAGTATTGCAACAGCTTTATCAATGGAACCGGACATACTTATTATGG
>Ga0123336_10004459_pt1 | contig 11358 bp, 16 predicted proteins | sample SSSSmetaG_FD_96466 | JGI IMG/M metagenome (GOLD analysis project Ga0123336, IMG submission 96466) | Glacier valley bacterial and archeal communities from Borup Fiord, Nunavut, Canada, to study Microbial Dark Matter (Phase II) - ​SSSS metaG | ecosystem: Environmental > Aquatic > Freshwater > Ice... | reverse complement strand
CTAATGTTTAGTCCAATTTTACAACTATTTACTAACTTACAGCTTATTTGTATGTTAATTATAACATTAATTTCAAATATAAGGGTGAATATTCTCTAAAAATTGGTTTTTTATCTTTGTATATCACAACTCTTGTATCTACGACAAAATTATGAACTATATCACCGCTTATATTAAACATATCATTATTTAAAGTATAGAATATCATAAATATCGTAAACTTTATTAGCAATCCCGAGCCTTTGAGCAGGTGTTTCTGTTTCTCCATTGAGTGTTTTAATTTCCTGACAGAAATTATAATGTGTTCTTAATATTGTAACAGCGAACTGTGCATACTTTGGGTTAATATTAGCATATATATAGCTCTTTTCAGTACCTCTTGCAGTTGATAAAGGTCTCTCCAATATAGATAGACTTCTCCTTATTTGTTGAATGAAAGCATTAGTACAACGACTATCAACATTCATTAATAGATTTGAAATATGGTTATTATCATAGTTTGTTAAATTTGTAGTGCAATCTACCATCCTTACTCCTTCGTCAACATGAGGCAATGGGTGATGAAGGGGATTCTTTGCCCATACAGGATACTGTTTACCATTACTTTTAATATAATCATAGAAGCTATGCGTATTCAATTGTTCAGAAAGCATTAAACTTGCGAGATGTGATAATGACAAGTTTTCATATCCATTGCTCTGTCTCCAAAAAGTTAAATTTTTTCTTGATTCACAATAATCTTTGTAAGCTTCTTTTCTTTTACGATTTCTTTCAACTTTACACAAGAAATGATGTGCCTCATTATACTTAATTTCATTAGCAAATATCCTATATAGCGAGGTTATAATCGAATTGTCTTCATCAGTGACAAATCTCCATTTATTGACCTTTAAACTCTGTTTTAGAAGCCAATAATGAGCCATAGTCGTATAGGTTGAGTTTAGATGTACCCCTTCAATGTATTTCTTCCTTCTTTCAAATACATGTAAGGATGTTTCATATTCCTCGTGAGTTTCATTATCATATAAATTTGGAGGCTGTGGACAGCAGGGGAATCTATAAGCTCCATTCTTACGCTGATATTCATAAAGATGGTCTTCTTTATATTTTAAGGTGTCATCTTCTATACCATCTATACTAATATTGAAATTATAATTAATATCCCCTCTAAATATGTATTGAGAATGTGTATCTCCACTAATGGTTATATGAGTTTTAAAAATCTGTTCTTCAACATCCTCATAATCGTCTCCGCCTTTACCTTTTTTTCTGATATTATTTAGATAATAAACCATATTATCAGTATTAATCCACATTCTATCAAAGGTTTTGTTTTTTAATGGTTTATTTTCATGTCTTTCAAGAAATTCTAAACAACGTTTGTAAACCCATTCAAGCTTTCCATAATATGTAGTTGGATTAATTTCTAATATTTCACAAGTTCTTTTTACTGGAACTTTTCTTATCAGTAACTTAAAGAAAAGTGGCAAAATATCATTTCTTTGTTGATGATAATTTGTGGATATTTCCCTTGGGGGTAGTGTATTGGTATTCTTCTTACATTTTTTACACTGCCATTTATCTGATTTACTTGTACTTCTACCTTTGTGATAAAAATTTTTAGGCATATCAAAAGGTGTTGATAGACTATTTAAACAATCAGTATAATGAAATTGATAAACAGGTTCAATGTCTTTTACAGAATTAATTATTTTTAACCTCTTAATTTCCTCTGCTAACCCCCAATTTGAATAACACAATGAGGTTTTATTAATTACAATTCCATCTTTTAGGTTAACTGTAGGAGTATTACATGCTATATATTTTGAAATTTCATTACCGCCTAATTTATACTTATATGGCTTGTTCGGAGCTTGTATAAATCTTTCTTGAACCTCCCCGAACCATTGGCAAAACGGATTATCACAGTAATTAATTTGAATAAGGTAATCCACTTCATATAGTGCTATTTTCACTGGTCGAAAAACTAAATCTCTATATAATTTAGCAAATTTTACAGGGGATAAAAGAGGATAATTTATAGCCCTTGATTTAATTTCTTCATCAGTTATCGGACATTCCACTTTGATTATTGAATCATCAGAGTATTCCGCTAAAGTTTTTAACTTACTCAACTGATTTATCCTTATAAGTGAGAGTGTCACGCTCACTATTCGCATTTATAAGTGCATTAAGCCTCTTATTATTACGTTTTTTACTTGCCCAATTTATAAATTCTTGGTCTTTAAGAAGATTATTAAGAAATTTATCAATAACTTCACTTTCGGTATAATCTGTATATTCAGCATAATATTTTACTATAGCCTTTGTATTTTCAGATATTTCCCAACCAGGATTAACTTTAACTAAAGTTTTGGGCTTAATGAATTCAATATTAGACATAAAATAGCCTCCTAATGTAAAATAAATACAAAAATTAGCAATGCAAATAACAACTTCACTGGTTTATGAAAAAAAATATGATATGCTATTCGATATGCTATTATATTTACTATTATATCATTTATTTTTAAATAAATATAGATATACCAACGAAAAATAGCGTATTAATTATATGCTAATTAATACGCTATTTATTGTAACATTTATAGTGCTATTTAACTGTTTTGCAACCCAAAATCAAACCCGTTGCATTCATGTACTGTCTTTTTATATTGAGTTGGAGCTGGAACAGGATTCGAACCTGCGGAGCTGTTACACCCTCTTGATTTCGAAACAAGCACCATAAACCTCTCGGTCATTCATCCATATATTCTAAGATTTACTAAATAAATGTAGGTACTCACTAATGTTATTTATCATCATTTAAAATGATACTTGGGATATATTCTTGTATATAGTTGCAATCAGGACAAATTAACAGCAATTGATATTTTTTATTATCTATTTGTTTCATCTCTGCTTTTAAGTGCTGATGTTTGCTATTTTGTTCACATATTAAAGTATGGAATTTTCCCATACATGTTTTATGATTATTAATTCTTGATTTTACTATCGAAATTTCTGATAGATTTGAGATGAATTTATTTGACATTGTTATTCCTCCTTTTTATTTTTATTTTTTAATTTTTATAAGTTATGTTAAGTCTATGTTAATCCTATGTTAAATCTATGTTAAATCTATGTTAATATAATGTAGTATATTATTAATATAAAATCATTTATATGCAATTAAAGTAAGCAAACAAATAGTTTATTTTTGGTATGCTTAATAATTAAAATTTTCAAATACTATTTGGGGTTATATTGTACCACACATTTATATTATCATCCTGGATATTTCATTCGTAATCGATTACTATTATTGAATTTTATAGTTTATCATAATTGTATTTTCAATATATCCAATAATAATATAAACAGAAAGTCGTCAAGAGTCTAACCTTTAAATTGTCAGATACTGACCAATATAGGTAATACAAATGATATCAGTAATATATTAATAATAGAATATAGTATTAATACAAAAATGGGAGGAATTTTTATGGCTACAATAGTTCAAAAACCAAATCATTTATATGAAACTAAAAAAGGTGAAGAAATAATTTATCTTGGTAAGGCTTCGCAATTAAGATTACCAGATGCTTGGTGGAGTTATCCCGTATCACATATTTATATTAAGGTGAAAGATATTACTAGATTAGGATTATCTTTAACCTCTAACTGTGAGACTATATTAAAAGCATGTGTTGAAATTAAATCAGCAACACCTCACCTATATTTTTCTGGAAAAACAAGACCTGTTATTATAGATAAAGGTATAGCGTTTCCAGAATTAGAGAAGTGTTATGATGATGGAGCATTTGTTCTTGATTTACCATCAGACTGCTACATTCAATTATCATTTATAGACAATAGATAAATTAATGATAAACAATAAAAAAACAATGGTTTTTGCCATTGTTTTTTTATTTATAGAATTTGGCGGTGAGAGTAAGATTTGAACCCACGGAGCTGTTACACCCTCTTGTTTTCGAAACAAGTACCATAAGCCACTCGGTCAACTATCCAGGTTGTTAAATAAATAAATAACATATACAAAAACATTTCTAAATCATCATTCGTGTGTTATATTTACTTATATGAATAAATTTATTCACGCATTGAGTAGACGTCAAAAATATGTAATAATAAATAGCCTTGGACTGAATGGAAAGAATAAAGTATAAAAAAAGAGCTTATTGATTATGTATCAATGAGTCAAAAAAGTCTATTTATATGAGAGAATAAAATTACAGAAAAATTAAGACAACGAATTGAGAGGATTGAAAAATTCATTAAATCAAAAAAGAAACCTTGTTAGGTTTCTTTTTTGTATGAATAAATGTTAGTTCAGTTCATATTTTTATTCTTATCATACGCTTATTTAAAATGCAGGTTTGTTTAATAATTCTTGCATATCTTGCAAATGTAATTTGTGCGATTTTGCGTACTTTGCAAACTCATATATGTTTGATTTAGGTGTAGAGACATTATTTGATTCACACCAAGCATTTATCGATAGTCTATAACTGACTAAATCATCCATGGTTAAACCTTCAAATACTCTACTTATTTGTGCATAATTTTGAAATTCACTAATATCATCAAACGATTCAACAGTTCTTAATCTTGTTAATTCAAGATTAAGTTCTGATACTAGCCTTTTCGTACCAATTTCCTTGCTTACTTCTTTGATTAATTTAATATCTACCATCATTATTAATTCCCCCTAATATTTTTATTCTTACCATTAGAACAAGATAATTCTATTTCTTATTGACCATTTCATATTTGCTTCCATTATTAATTCTTATTCAATAAATTTTATATTTATAATAATTATTATATTGTTATATTTTTTATTTATTCATCCCCTGTATATATTTAAATTATCATTTGTATACAGTAGCTAAATTAAAACTTGAAATCTTAATTAAAATTACTTATAAATTAACAATGTTAATAACAAGTGATTTTTTGTTTACATTGTTTTTTTAGTCTAAAAACTCCCAACAATATCCGTATGCACTTTTTCTAATACCTTTACACACTTTTGAGATATATGTTCCTTCCATCTACGATAAGTGTATTCATGTTCTATTTTACCGACGTATAATTTATAATTTATTGTATTCGTAATCTTATATATGTATGGCATATAGCTTGTCCTCCCCCTAGAAATATATATTATAAAAATTCACAGCTTGTCCACTTATAAAATAGAAATAAACAACTTAGCTTTAATAGAACTTATGATTATAATAACATATTTTTCTAAAAAAGTTAATAATAAAATAAGATAACAAACTATGTTTTTAGTTTTAATTTGTAGTTGAAAACATGTTAAGTTTGGGAAATATAAAAAGCATAAAAAATAAAGAAGCAGCATATATATACTACCTCTTTATAGTTTTTGGCGGGAGCGATAGGATTCGAACCTACACGAGCTATAAACTCCTAACGGTTTTCAAAACCGTCCTCTTCACCAATTTGAGTACTCTCCCATATTAGTATTGAAAGATGTATTTTAACTAGTAACAAACAATTAATATTTTTAATCTACATTCTATGAATGGCGGTGAGAGTAGGATTTGAACCCACGGAGCTGTTACACCCTCTTGTTTTCGAAACAAGTACCATAAACCACTCGGACATCTCACCATATTTGGTACACTCGAAGAGATTCGAACTCTTAACAAACTGGTTCTAAGCCAGATTCCTCTGCCGTTGGGATACGAGTGCATAATATTAAGAAATATTTTATTATTTAATTAATGGTGGGTGAGGAAGGACTCGAACCTTCAGCGTTTCTTATGTAACGGGTTTACAGCCCGCTGCCTTCACCAATTAGACGTACTCACCCATGTAGTTATACATCAGTATTTAACCTGATGTATATAATGAATAGTTAATCTGTTCCATATTGAGAAAATAAGTAATCTATTTCCTCTTGGTCTGTTTCCTTTTCTATACCTTCAAATCTTCCACAACCAGAGTAAGAATAAAATACTTTTTTGCAAGTTTTACAAATATAAGTATCTCTGTAAGTGTAATCTCCACCATCGGTATCCACTATTTCTCCGTCTATAACAAGCTCAACATCATCACAACAAAATTCATCATAATATCTTTCAATATACATGTTTATCTTCTCCTTTTTAATTAGTTTAGGGTTACAATTAACTCTTTTCTAATCATTAAAGTGAGCATATAGTATATTATTAAAAAATATAAATAGCTAAATTTCTTAAACCATATTTATATCAGTTTTATGAAGTTCATATTGTTTAATCCATTTACGAATTGAATTATCAGATACATCATATTTCCTACCTACTGCTAACATACTCATTGTTTCTTTATCTACTAACAGTTGCTCGTAAGAAGGTCTAACAACTTTCCTTTGTTTAACTTGTTCTATTTTCTTAAAACAATCTTCACATAATCCTGTTTTTCGTTGCTTAGTTAATTTTTTATTGCAACACTTACAACAATATATTGTTTTGGAATTTGTTGTTTCGGGAATATTTGAATCGTTATTTTTTGCTTTATTTTTTAACGCCTTGTTTTTCCCTGAATAAGTAGGCGTTGTTGCATGACAATTTGGACATAAAAAACGTAAGTTATTTAATCTGTTATCGTTATTGACACCATTTTTATGGTCTAACTCCAAGGAAATGGTGTGGCCCATCCAATCTCCTACATTGCCACAAATTTCACACATATAATTAATTAAGTTTTCTTCTATAATTCTCTTTTTTAAGCTCCGCCTACAATATGTAGAATTTTTAATGAATATTTTTAAGTTAGGCACTTTAGTAAACTTATATATTGGTTTGTGTGAAAAATGAGATATATCAATATTCTCAATTTTTATTCTTTCTTTTATGTTAACAAGAGCATGTCCAGAAAAACTTGTATATCCAAGATGTGATAATACTTGGGTAAAAGAATAGCTTTTTTCAATTATTTCTATAAGTTTAATTTTATCTAATATCCAAATAATACTTTTTTTCTTTGTTTTCTTTTTAAAATGAGATATATCTATATTTTCTTTTTGAATTCTTTCAATAAGCTTTTTAGCTAAATCTCCTGTTACAAATTTGTAACCTAATTGCAAAATAACATGTGAAAGAGAATTGCTTTCATTTATAATTTTTATAAGTTCATTAGTTGAAACCTGTTCTAGTATACTCATAGCATAGCCTCCAAAAAAGTTATGTAGTATAATAGAAGTTTCGTGGGTTCAATATTTCCATTAGTTGTCTTAACGTATTTAAAATTAAGCTATGGTGCAGATAGAGGGAGTTGAACCCTCACGATATTGCTATCACCAGGGCTTAAACCTGGTGCGTCTGCCATTCCGCCATATCTGCATATTTATTGGAAATAAAAGGACTCGAACCTTTAAACTCTTATTTATCCTTTGTCAAGCTATAGCCTCAAAGTTTTATTTTCTGAGTAACCTACGTTATTTAGGTCGTGTTTACCAATTTCACCACATTCCCATGTTTTTAATGGTGCTCTCAGAGAGATTCGAACTCTCAACTAATGGGGCTTAAACCCATTGCCTCTGCCAGTTGGGCTACAAGAGCATAAATAATAAAATATATGTTAATAATGGTGGGCAGGGATGGATTCGAACCATCGCGCTTTTTATAGAACTGGGTTACAGCCAGTCGCAATCGACCACTCTGCCACCTGCCCAAATATTTTATTGGTGCACTAGATGAGATTCGAACTCATACTTTGTAGATTTTGAGTCTACCGCCTCTGCCAGTTGGGCTACAAGTGCATATAATACTAAAATATATTTTATTATTTTTTTTAAATGGTGGACCAAATAGGATTCGAACCTATGACCTACCGCATATAAGGCGGGTGCTCTAACCAACTGAGCTACTGGTCCATATATAATAAGAATCCAAAGGAATACCTTCCAGGATTAGCCCCGTGGATTTACAACCTTGTGCCTTCCAGCAAAAACTGTGGACTTATATATTGAATTCTTATTTATGGCGGGGAGCACAGGATTCGAACCTGCGTGGCTGTTACACCAAACGATTTAGCAAACCGTCTCCATAAGCCTCTCGGACAACTCCCCATATTAAAGTGTACTGTGTCGTAGTACATACGAAATGTTACTTTTCTGGTTAGGAAAAATCCAGGCTTTCAGAAAGTCACATATAATCAAGAACCACTGGCGGAAAGGGTGGGATTTGAACCCACGGGGCTGTTACACCCGCTGGTTTTCAGGACCAGTACCATAAGCCACTCGGTCACCTCTCCATGTTTTAAAGTAAACTGTTGTTTACTTATGTCAAATATATATCTAAATATATAGCTCACATAAATAAACATCAGAATTATAACTTTTTTTATGTTTTGATTTTCTTAAATAACTTCCTCTACCTTTACCTGCACTCTGGATACCTATTCCTCTACCAATTTCAGAAGTTGTGAACTTCCTTTGGTTAAGTTGTAATGCATTCATATCAATTGACATTTTTCCATTTTTCATTCTTGGTTTTGTATTTTTCATGTTAACACGCTCCTAGTTTATATTTGTTTTATATTTTAAATGGTGGGAAAGGTTGGATTTGAACCAACGTGTCTGTTAAGAACCAGATTTACAGTCTGGCGTAATCGGCCACTCTACCACTCGCCCATGTTGGTACACTCGAAGAGATTCGAACTCTTAACTAATATGGCTTAAACATATTTCCTCTGCCGTTGGGATACGAATGCATAATGTTAAAAACTATTTTATTATTTGGTTAATGGTGGATGGAGCAGGATTTGAACCTGCGTACCCGAAGGAGCTGATTTACAGTCAGCCGCGTTTAACCACTTCGCTATCCATCCATATGGTGCACCAAATGGGATTCGGACCCATACTTTATGGATTTTAAGTCCATTTCCTCTGCCAATTGGGATACTGGTGCATAATGTTAAAATAAATTTTATTTTTAAATGGTGGGAAGTGAGTGAGTCGAACACTCCGAGCCCGAAGGCAACTGGTTTACAGCCAGTACCGCTACCAACTACGGTATAACTTCCCATGTTTTGTTGGTACACTCGAAGAGATTCGAACTCTTAACTAGTAGGTCCTAAGCCTACCGCCTCTGCCGTTGGGCTACGAGTGCATAATATTATAAATATTGCTTAATTGTAAATGGTAGACCTGATAGGATTCGAACCTATGACCAACCGCATATAAGGCGGGTGCTCTAACCAACTGAGCTACGGGTCCATATTGGCGGGGAGTACAGGATTCGAACCTGTGTGGCTGTTACACCAAACGATTTAGCAAACCGTCTCCATAAGCCTCTCGAACAACTCCCCATATTAAAATCTTGTATTGTAATATATAGTTAATGACTAAATGGCGGGGAACACAGGATTCGAACCTGCGGAACTGTTACATCCTTCGGTTTTCTAGACCGATGCAATAAACCTCTCTGCCAATTCCCCATATTATATTTATTGGTGCAGACAGAGGGGGTCGAACCCTCACGATATTGCTATCACTAGGTTCTTAGCCTAGTGCGTCTGCCATTCCGCCATGCCTGCATATTTTATTTTAATGGTAGACCCGATAGGATTCGAACCTATGACCACCCGCATATAAGGCGGATGCTCTAACCAACTGAGCTACGGGTCCATGTTTTAGGGCAATAAAAAAACCTATTCTGAACTCCATAAGAAGTCAGAATAGGCATAATTGCTTTACGCATTAAGCTTTCATTCTAATTCACTGTGCGGAGTTTCAGGCATAACTAAAAGACTCAAACTTGATAATAAATTTGAATAGAGACTATATATTGATAATAGTGATGATAGTGATGATAGTGAGTTTGTGTTTACTCTTAGATTTTTCATGTCTTTGTACCTCCTGTTTTTTTATTTTTTATTTTTATTAATTCAAGTTGGCAATCAAGCCGTTAATAAACTTGCAGTTAGCAATTAAGCTATTAATTCAAGTTGTGTTTTTGTTTTATTAATATGATTATAACGTATAATATTTCATTTGTCAATAGTTTATAAAAAAAACATGTCTTACCTTTTTAAATTTATATCTTGGTCAATTTTATCAATGCTTTCATATAATTTTGATAAAAAAGTATATTTAGAAATTCGATGATTTAATAATATACACATGAACGAACTTAGTATAGATAATATAAAATACATATATATGTCTACTTTGTTCAATAAGTTCAATTTTAAAGATAGTAAAGTGTAAATAACAAAAACAAAACCAACAATAACTATCTCTATATTTGCTTTTCCTATTTTCTTTTTATTCTTATTTAAAGCGTTTGATATTTTTTCTTTGTTTGATAAGTCATATGAATTTTTAATGTCCAAAAAAATCGCTCCTTTAAAATGGCATCTCGTCAGTATTTTTAGTCTCTGTATCTTCTAAATAAATAGGAGTAGATTCATTATTTACTTCCGTGTAGGCATTTTCTACTTTAATATAAGTACTTTTAGTTTTGTCTTTTGTCATAGTCATTAGTTTACCAGAAATTGATATATTTTGACCTTTTTTTAAATTCATAGCAATAAATTCTGCATTACTTTTCCAAGCCATACAATCTATTAAATTTAAATGAGTAGAATCTTCTTGTTTATTCTCTATTGTAAAAAAAACATATTGAGAATTGCTTTTATTTTTTTTAAGTATAGGCGTTTCTGTTATAATTCCATCTATATTGATTTGATTTTGCATTTACATCACTCCTTAAAAACGACTAAAAATCATTGGAAAGAAACCTGCAATAAAAAAAGATACAATTAATCCTAAAATTAAAAAATTAATCATTTTATTAAAGAATTTCATAATTAACACCTTCTTCGTTTGTTTTTCTTTTATGCGTTAACAATAACATAGATTTATTTTTAAGTCAATAGTATAACACAAAATGTTATGTTATTATAATTTCGTACCTTTTGGAAGGTAAATCGTTAATCCTTTTGTAATACCTGAAAATCCAAATTCAACGGAAACCATAGGCTCTATATATTCAATTGTTTCTATATATTTACATAGATTAGCATCTACACAAAGAGATGAAATAAATCCTCCGTTTTCATATAATACATGACAAAATTCTTTAATACTTTTTAAATCTTTGTTGTCAATAAATAGCTGTGCACTATAGTTAATATGTATTAATCTTGATACTATACTTTTAGTTTTAAACATTTGTAGCATCTCCTTTCTTTTTAATTTTATTATTTTATTAATATACTATATATTATAATACAAAGTTATTAATTATTTTTTATGGAGGTGTAATAGTGAAACAAATATCCAAAAATATTTTTATGTGTTTATTTCTATTATTT
>Ga0123336_10004458_pt1 | contig 11358 bp, 6 predicted proteins | sample SSSSmetaG_FD_96466 | JGI IMG/M metagenome (GOLD analysis project Ga0123336, IMG submission 96466) | Glacier valley bacterial and archeal communities from Borup Fiord, Nunavut, Canada, to study Microbial Dark Matter (Phase II) - ​SSSS metaG | ecosystem: Environmental > Aquatic > Freshwater > Ice... | reverse complement strand
GCCACTGCGCAAGACGACGATGGTCTGTAACTTCCATCCGCCGATCAGGGTATTCGTGAGGGTGTTGATGCCTCCGAGGTAGTGTTTTCCGTGTCCAAAGGGCAGTGCGTAGGTGGCGCTGAGCGCGAGGTTGTGAGGGATATCAGAGGGTGAGAGAGCGTACTCGTAGCCGGTATTTCCTCCCAGTGCGGGCGCCTGGTTGAACTGGAAGAATTTGGAGTAGGTGTAGGCGGCGGTGGCGGTTAAGCCGTTGCCGGCGCGATGCTCAAACTTGGATTGAAGTGAGTTGTAGTTGGTGGAGAGGTCGGAGGTATTGAAGTTGATGGTTCCGAAGGGCTGGTAGGGGCGGCGCTGTTGAATGCTCTTGACAACGGTGACACCATTCACGATGGTCGTGCTTGGACCGGGTTCAGGATCATTGAAGTCGTTGTTGCCGCCGAGGTGGACGCCGTGGTTGCCGACGTAAGCAACCTCGAAGACATCCTTGGAGGAGATCTTACGCTGGATGCTAAGGCTGTAGTGCTCGTTGTAACCAATCTTCATATGAACTTTGGTGGGCGAGAGGGTTGGGTTGGCGAGTGCGGAACCAAGCTGCGTGCCTAGGAAGTAGTTCGACAGCGTACGCGTGGGCGCGACGTTTGCGGTTGCACTGACACTTTCAGACAGACGGAAGGGAAGGACGCTGAGGTTGACGCGGCCGCCGGTGCCTTCGGGTTCATAGAACATGCCGAAGCCGCCGCGGATGATGGTCTTCTTGGTCGCGGCGAAGGCGAAGCCGACACGAGGGCCGAACTGCGTCTTATCGGTATAGGTGATGTTGGAAGGCAGCTTGGCCTGGCTGCTGGTCTGGATGTACTGCCCGAAGAACTGGTAGGCGAGAGGCGCGGCGGACTGGGCGGTGAGATCGGGAGTGGTGCCCTCTCCCGAGACGATGATGGGTTTTGACTGGGTAGGATCGAAGGTGCCGACCTGACCTTTGTAGCCACTGGCGAAGGGCGAGTATTCGTAACGGAGACCGAGGTTGACGGTGAGTTTGTCGCTGAGACGGATGTCATCCTGAACGAAGAACTGGCGGTAGGTAGATTGACCGCCGAAGTTATCTGCGGGGTAGGCGCGGGAGACGGCGGAGGGGTAGCCGAGGAGGAAGTCTGCGTAGGCGTCGCCTGCGTAGTTGCCGTTGAAGCTGAACTGTCCGGCGTAGGTTTGGCTGTCGTAGCCGAGCCACTGGTAGTAGCGGATGAGGGTTCCGAACTTGAGTGATTGACGTCCCTTAAGGATGGTAAAGTTTTCGGTGAACTCAAGCGCCTTGCGGTCCTGCGACTTGGGGCGCTGGTCGAATGTGGAACCCTGGATGGCGCTGTAACCACTCCACGAGTAGTCGGGGAAGGAGCCGCCGGTCGAAGGACGGAGCTGGCCGGTGAAGCCTGCCACTCCGAATAATGCGTTGTAGTCCGGGCCCTGCAGGAAGGCCTGAAGGCGAACGTGGCTGGGGAGATAGTGGGCTCGCACTTCATTGACCATGTTGGAGCCGATGTTGGTGATGAGGCCGACGGCAATGTCCTGGCCAATGGAGGTGAGAGGCGCGGTTTTGAGGGCGGGGGCCGCGTTGGGGTCTACTTCGTGATTGGTCACGTAGAGCCAGCGGGCGAAGAGGCGGTTGTGCGTGTTGATCTGATGATCGAGGCGTACGGTGTACTGGTTAAAATCGATTGCTTGGGACGGGGCGGAACTGAAGGTTCCGGTGGTGGTGTTCTGGTGCGGAATGTAAGGGAGTATGGCCAGAGCCGCTGGGGAGAGGCGGTTCGTGGGGATTGTGTTGTTGGCGAAGGGGACGCGGGTTGGGACGCCGCCGACATTAGTGGTGAGGAGAGGATCGTAGATGATCTTGGGGCCGAAGTTGCCGGCGCGCTGGCTGTCGTTGGGAACGGTGATGTTGAAGACGAGGCCCTGACGAAGACGCTGGCCTTCGTAGTTGACGAAGAAGAAGGTACGGTCGCGCCCGTCGTAGAGGTGGGGGATGGTGACGGTGCCGCCGAGGCTGCCGCCGAATTGATTGCGCTTGAGGATCTGGCGGGTGAGGGCGAAGTAGGCGCGGGCGTCGAGCTTGTCGTTGCGGATGAACTCGAAGAGGCCGCCGTGATAACGGTTGGTGCCGGACTTGGTGGTGGCGTTGAAGAAGGCTCCGCCGCGGTTGTACTCGGAGGAGTAGGGGCTCTGCTGTACAGAGAACTCCTGGAGGGCGTCGATGGAGGTCTGGATGAAGGTGCCACCCTGATGCTGTTCGCTAACGTCGACACCATCGAGCAGGAAGGAGGTGGCACTGCCGCGGATTCCGCTGATGACGTTGCCGTTGACGACCTCAGGCCGGATGGCGAGAGAGTTGCCAGTGGGTGGCAGCAGGACGGCGCCGGGAGTGAGCTGGGCCAGGCGGAAGAAGCCGCGGCCGTTGAGCGGGAGGTCTGTAAGCTGTTCGTTGGAAACCACTGTGCCTAGTGTAGCGCTATCCGTACTGAGCAATGGTACGTCCGCTAGGACCTGAACGGTGATGTTGGACTGGCCAACTTTGAGTTCGAGATCTTCACGTACGATCTGTCCGACCTGCACTTCGATGGTGGAGGTAGTGGTCGTCTGGAAGCCGGGACCGGTGATGCTGAGGGTGTAAACGCCTGCGGCGACTGGCGTGATGACGTAGTTGCCGTCATTGTCGGTGAAGGCCTTGAGTTCGATGTTTGTATTGATGTTTGCCGCTTTTACGGATGCGTGAGCTACGACGGCACCCTGTATGTCAGTGATGCGGCCGACGAAGCGGCCCGTCTCCACCTGGGCGGACGCGATTCGACCCAAGGACAGGATAATGGTCGCGAGGGTTAGGAACTTCATGGCTCGGATCAGAAGTTTAGCTTTCATATGTCTCCTCATGCTGGGCGAGCAATCTGAAGGGAATGGATTGTCGGAGCGGGCACAAAGGTAGTACCTATGAAAGTTTCTTGTCAACGTTTATTTTAAAAATTTTTCTAAACTTGGTCAACGGGAGCAGCTTTACTTTTAGTGAATGGCGGCTCACTATTAGCAGATGAACCCTCGGCGCAAGCTAAAACTCGGAGCTTCGGAGCATGTTCTGAGCAACAAGGACGATGTGACGCATCTGCTTATCCTGCGTTTTCAGCAGATGCTGAGTGATGGGGTGCTTGCCCCTGGAACGAAGCTTCCCCCGGAACGGGAGTTAGCGGCTAGTTTTAATGTGGCCCGGTCGTCGCTGCGGCAGGCGCTGAAAGTGCTTGAGATTATGGGGGTGATTACGCAGAAGGTGGGGGATGGCAGCTACCTGAATCGTGATGCGTCATCTGTGCTCGCCGTGCCGATGGAGTTTCTGTTTTTGTTGGACGACACTTCGGTGCAGGAGTTGACGGAACTGCGCTTCATGATTGAGCCTGCGTTGGCTGCAAAAGCCGCGGAACGGGCGAATTCTGACGATATTGCGTTGCTGCGGCAGTCGATTACCGATCTGGAAAACAGCAAGCGCGACCGGGTGAAACTGGTGGCTTCAGATTTGCTGTTTCACCGGGCGATCTTTCAAGCGTCGGGGAACCGGCTGACGGGACGGTTGTTCCATACGATTCATCGCGCGATGCTGAATATGATGATTGTGACTTCGCAACTGGTCGATCTGGAGCACACCGTTGCGTTTCACAAACCGATTCTTGCGGCGATCGAGAAGCGCGACTCTGAGCTGGCGGCCCGCCTGATGACTGCCCACCTGGCAGACGCGACGGAGTTGCTGGCGTCCAGCCGGGAACATGAGAACGCTCGAGTGCTGCGGGATCACATGGCCACGAACCGCTTGTCGCTGCTGAAGGAAGCGCGCCCTGGCAAAGTTTCCGTTGCCGCCACAATGGTACGACCTTTGAGGAAGTAGTGATGCAGGAGCATTTAGAGATGTACTGGGCCTTTTGAATGGTGCCTGGTGAGTTTGAATTCCGCTGAAGGGTGATGCTTGGCATTCAGTCGAATTGCCTGAGACGGGATTGTGAGTTGCTGATGGTGAATGTTTGATGCTGCTGTAAGATGAGGCATTATGCCGCCGACACAGAAGGAACTGGCCAAGCTGGCGGGCGTCTCATCAGGCACCGTATCGAACGTAATCAGCGGTGTAACGGGCGTGAGTGAACGCTCGCGACTCAAAGTGCTGGACGCGATCAAGGCCCTCAATTATCAACCGAATCTGATTGCGCGGAGTCTGCGAACGAACCGGAGTTTTACTCTGGGGATTGTGATTCCGGATATTACGGTGCCGTTTTTCCCGAAGATTATTCGGGGCGCAGAATCGGCTGCGCGCGAGGCGGGATATTACCTGAGTGTGCTGGATTCCGAGAGCAACCAGGCGCGTGAAACGGCGATGTTGGGTTTACTGCGCTCGCAGCGTGTGGAGGGTGTGCTTCTGGTGACGGCCGGAGGGCACCGGTGGTCGGCTGAGGAAGCAACCTCGCTGACAGGTGGGGTTCCGCTGGTGTGTGTTGATCGGCTTCCCGAGGGGCTCGAGGTGGATTCCGTGTGCGTCGATGACAGCCGGGCCGCGGAGATGGCGATCTCTCACCTGATGAGCATGGGGCATACGCAGATCGCAATCATTACAGGTCCGCAGACGCTGCAGAACGAAAAAGACCGCCTGAAGGGGTATCGGCAGGCACTGCAGAAGGGTGGGATCCGGGTGCAGAATTCGCTGATCTGGAAGGGGAGCTTCGAGCAGAAAGAGATTGCGATGCTCTGCCAGAAAGGCTTGTTGACGCCTGGCGGGCGTCCGACGGCGTTGTTTGCGACGAACGGGGTTACGGGTCTGGCGGCGTTACGCAGTATCTATGCGATGGGCTTGTCGACGCCGAAAGATATTGCCTGCGTCACGTTCGACGAGATTACGTCTGAGGACTTCTTCCGGCCTGGCATTACGTCTGTGGTTCAACCTGCCTACGATATTGGTTCTCGCGCGGTGGAAGTGCTGCTGAAGCGCATTGGGAGGGGTAGAGAGTTTAGTGGGTTTGAAAAGGTGAAGCTACCGGCACAGTTGATCGTTCGGGAGTCGTCTGCAACGCCTCTGACGGTGGTGGGAGGTAGGACGAGGTCCAGATAAAATTCTATGATCTGGCGTGCTGGTGGAACGGCAGGTTGCGTTGGTGGCGGTGCAGTGATTTTTGTTGCGATATTGGCTGGCCCGGGCGTAGAAGCGAGCGTTTCGGGTTGGTATAAACGAGGATGAAATTTAAAATGGAGCTGTATTGACATTTCTTCCGGGCGACGGCTAGTATTCTCGCGAATGAATGAGACGTCTCAAAACTGCTAGAGAAGCAGTTTTCATAGTTCAAGATTTGACACGCGAGGGTGTGGCCTAAATGTCCCAGAATGAATCGGTGCAAAGTGTACGTAGCTCCAGGACGTGGATGGCAGGGTGTAGTGTTGCTTGCGCTGTCCTCCTAGCGAATCTTGCGTTATCGAACCCTGCTTATGGGCAGTCTGCCAGTGGCCCGGAGTGGGTGACGAGCAGTGCCAGCGCTGCGCGCGATGCGTGGCAACAAGGTGAGTCAAAGATCACTCCTCAAACGGTCAAGGGCCTTCAGCTTTTATGGAAGGTGAAGGTCGAGAACAAGACGATGGGCATGCAGTCGTTCCGCGAGCCCGTGATTGTTTCGGGCGTGCAGACAGCGGGCGGCACGAAGACCATTGCGTATTTGGCTGGAGCTTCCAACGAAGTTTTTGCCATGGATGTTGCGGATGGTGCGATCCTGTGGAAGAAGAAACTGGAGTGGAAGTCGGAGAAGCCACAGGAGTCGGGTGAAGGGCGAGGCTTTATCTGCACGAATTCGCAGAGCGCGACGCCGGTGGTTACGCCTGCGGGTTCGCCGGAGCGGCGTGTCTATGTGCTCGCCAGTGATGGCTACATGCATACGATGGACCTTTCGACCGGGGGCGAGCCAGATGAGCCGGTACAGATTCTGCCGCTGCCCTATGGCAAACCGTACGGCCTGAACCTGGTAAACAACGTGATCTTTACGGTGACGGGCCAGGGTTGTGGCGGCGTTCCGAATGCTCTGTATGCGTTCAACCTGGCGAACAAGAAGGTGACTGTTTCCAGCCCTCCGCAAGCCGGATTATGGGGCGTGGCCGGGCCAGCTGTGGGTTCGGATGGCACGATCTATTTCTCTTCAGGCGACGGAATCTATGATGCTGCGACGGGCCGTCTGTCCACGAGCGTTGAGTCGTTTACGTTTGCGAATGACACGCTGACGCTGAAGGACTATTACACCCCGACGAACCATGTCTGGTTGACACAGCGCGACCTGGATATGAACTCGAGCCCGGTGGTGTTTCCGTATAAGGGCAGAGACCTGGTGATTGCATCTGGTAAGGAAGGACGCTTTTTTGTGCTGGACAGTAAATCGATTGGCGGGGCGGACCACATAACTCCGCTGTATCGCAGCCCTGTGATTTCGAACAAGAACGTCAATTTTCAGACGGAAGGAACGTGGGGCAGCATGGCGAGTTGGGTGGGGAAAGATGGTACCCGCTGGGTCCTGGCTCCAACCGGCGGCGTGACGGCTGTGCCGTTTCCTACTTCCTATGGTCCTACGCCGAACGGCGGCCTGATCGCTTTGAAGCTGGTTGAGAAGAATGGCGTGCCAGAGCTTTTGCCTGCGTGGATGTCGCGCGATATGTTGACGGCTGAGCCGCCAGTGATCGTGAATGGCGTTGCCATTACCGTTGCGGGTGGAGAGTACACCCTGCAAGCGGATGACGTAGTGGGTGGATTGATCAGCGCGAATGATCGCATCAAGCGGTCAAAGCCAGCGCGCCTGTATGCGGTGGATGCGACAACCGGCAAGGAGTTGTACTCCAGCGGCGACCAGATTGCTTCCTTTCTGCACCAGGCGGGTGTTTCTGTCGCCGGTGACAAGGTCATCTTCGGGACGTTTGATGGGACCATCTACTGCTTCGGTTTGAAGTAGCCGACTTAGAAGTCGTTATGTAACCGGGCACCGCGTGTGAGATCGCTTCAGCGTATTTCAAAAAACTTGAGGGACGTCCAGTGAAGAAGAGCTATTTGGGTAAAACAATCGCGATGTGCTGGGGTGGGGCGCTGCTGGGGTCTGGTTTTCTGTTCGCCCAGCAAGCCCAAAAGGGCGATTGGAGTGTAGCGGGCGCGGATGCCGGACAGAGCGGCTGGCAGAAGGCTGAGTCGAAACTATCGAAAGATAGTGTTCCGACGGACTTCAAGTTTCTTTGGAAGATTCAGCTTGGGCCGATGTCGCGGACGGGCGAATCCTATAGCGAACCTTTGCTGGCTGCACGACTCATCAATGCGCAGGGCTTCAAGGATATTGCGTTCTGGGGTTCTGGCGATACGCTGTATGCGGTCGATTCCGAGTTGGGCAATCTGCTGTGGAAGAAAAAGTATGCTCTGAAGCCTTCGCCTGCTGGTTGCGCTGTATCCAGTGTGAGTATCGTGATAGAGCCGCCTGCTGTGATTAATTTCAATGCGCGGCGTGCGCCTGGGGCTCCTCCTCCTGTGCAGGCTCCGCCGTTGGCGCCGAGTGCGCGCCGGTTTGGTGTTGCTCCGGGTGGTGGTGGGTTTGGGCTGAAGGGGATTTACGTGCTGACTTCGGACGGAATGCTGCATGAGCAGGTGCTGACGACTGGAGTGGATTTTGCGCCGCCAGTGAAGTTTCTGCCCAGTGCGAATGCCAGCCCATTTGGGCTGAACATAATGGGCAAGACCGTTTATGCGACGACTGGACGTGGTTGTGGCAGCGTCGCGAATGGCGTGTGGGCGCTGGATATGACATCTGCCGAATATCCCGTTACTAGCTATTCGACCGGTAAGGTAAAGCCGCTGGTGTTGACAGGAGCGGTGATTGCGCCGGATGGTACGGCGTTTATCGTGACTGGTAGTGGGACTTCCGATGCGGGGCCAGGCATCTATGCCAACAGCGTTGTGGCGCTAGGCAAGGATATGAAGGCGAAGGACTGGTACACATCTACGGGTGGCAGTGGTGCCATACAAAACATTTCGCCGATTACGTTCGCCTACAAAGGGAAGCAGCTGGTGGTTGCGCCGGGTAAGGATGGCAGCTTTGTTCTGCTGGATGCCGCGGCGCTGGGCGGTGCCGATCATCATACGGCACTGTCGGAGACGGCGAGCTTCTCAAAGGCTGGCGAAAAGCATAGCTGGGATGGGCTGGCGAGCTGGCAGGATAAGGACGGTTCGGCCTGGGTGTTTGCTTCGGTTTCGGCTGGCATTGCGACTAAAGAAAACAGCGCCAAGACCAATGGGCCGACGACACATGGCGGTGTGATTGCGTTCAAGGTGGATGATGCGGATGGTAAGTTTGTGCTGACCCCCGCATGGATTTCGCGCGACATGGTGAACCCGGCGCCTCCGGCGATTGCGAATGGTGTGCTGGTTGCTCTGTCGAGTGGCAATGCTTCCACGCATGCGACGCTGTACGTTTTGGATGCTTCGTCAGGGAGGGAACTCTACTCCAGCAAGGATTCGATTCCAACCTATACCCGTTTTTCAGGAGTGTCGGTTGGTGACAGCCACGCGTTCTTTACAGACCACAACAATGTGTTGTATTCGTTCGGGATCGGGCTGGAACACTAAACAATTGTTGTAGCTGGACTACGCAAATGGCCCTTCGATTTTTGAAGGGCCATATGCGCGTATTCCAAATTTAATGGATTTCGTCTAACGTTATAAGACAGATGTATAGGTTGCTACTTCCGCATATCGGGTAGTTCGTTCGGTTTTGAAAGTATGTGGGGAACCTAGGAGATATTGATGGTATTCAGTCGTAATTCATGGGGTGTGGCGAAGTTTCTAGGAATGGCCGCAGTGGCGCTTTCCGTATCGATGATGACAGGTCGGGCTGTTTCGGCTAACCAGGATGCGGCTCCTAAAGAAACGCCGAAGGCTGATCATCCTGAGTTTCCGATGGGGCAGGGAAGAGACACTACCCTGCGGGTGTGCAGCAAATGTCATTCCGTGAATAACGTGCTGGCTACGGGACGTGACCGGCAGGGTTGGCAGGATCTGATCGTCAAGATGGCTTCCCTGGGGATGTCGGCAACCGATGAAGAGTTGAGCGATATCTCGGATTACCTGACTGTGAGCTTTCCCCCGGCCGGTACGAAGCTGAATGTCAATAGGGCTTCTGCGACGCAGCTTGTGACGAGCCTTGCGCTGACGGCAGATGAGGCGAAAGAGATTGTCGGTTATCGCGAAAAGAACGGTGACTTCAAGTCGTTGGATGATTTGAAGAAGGTGCCGAACGTCGATGCGAAGAAGCTGGATGCCAAGAAGGATCTGTTGCTTTTTAGTTAGGAAGCCGCCGCTCTAGCTGATTGATTCCGCTACATGATGCGGAGATAAAGACTCTGGGACTTCAAGGGCGTGCCGGCTGTGGATGCTGTACTCCACCGTGATGGCGGCTTTTGCTGGTAACCAGCGGAAGGTTGGGGTGTCGAAGAGCCTTCCGCGCTCTACCATTTCGCGACGTGATTCGGGGAAGGGGGATACTCCAAACTCCATGCCGCGGGTGAGTTCGCTCCCATTCCAAGGCGAAGCGCGTCGGCTGCAGTTCTCTTCCCAAATACCCATCCAGGGGAAGTCGCTGCGCTTCCAGACATAGCCGAAGACGAGCTCGTATTGCGGAGAGTAGGCGAGGAAGAAGGCTTCCTCTTGATGCGGATTAGCGAGGTGTGCGGTGTAGCCGCTTGCTGGTGCGGTCGGGTGCATCTGCTGAAGATTGAATACTGTGCCGTCAGGGTAGGGAGCGAGAGGCCAAGCAAATTCAGTGCCCCGGCTTAGGTAAGCGTTGGAGCCTGGGTCGCTTTCGGAGACGACTGATTGTGTCATCGACGCGCGGAACTGTGTGGTGGCTGGATCGAGGAAAGGTAGGCCGAGCGTGACATGTTGCGTCCATGCGATGGGACGATCGAAGGCGGTGAGGTTGATCACGGTTTCGCGGATGGCGACTTCGTTACCAATAAGCTGAATCGAACGGTTGAGAGAGAGTTGGGCAAGTGGTAGCCGCAGGTGCATTTTAAGGCAATGCGACGACTCTGCAATCTCATAGCGATTGACGGAGGCTTCGCCGTGAGCGGTGAAGCCAGCTTCGGATTCACCTGGGGAAGGCCCGCCGAAGAGGTCGAGGCAGAGGTTGTGGCCCATGATGCCGGCGAGGAGTTTGGCGTCAGAGCCTCTTCCGAAGCTGTTGTGATGCGAGGGGTTGAACTGGGATGGCTCGACGGACTGCCATTGCGGAATCCATAGGGGGCTGACCCCGGCGCGCTTGTCGAAGATCTCCGCGATGTGACCGCCTTCGTGAAGGACGGTCATCCGCAGAGAATCGTTTTCGATGGTGGTCGCCTGACGGCCTAAAAAGGGGACTTCTGGCACACGCAGACTCCGGGATATTAGGGTAGTTTCTTCAACCAGATGTTGCGGTGCGAGATTTTGAGTGTGCCGCCGCCTTCGATTTCGAGGGCGATGAGACCGCCGGCCTGCGCATATTTAGGGTCGGTATCGACGAGGATGCTCATCACATGCCCGTTGATGATGTGGGTGAGAGTGTTGCCGTCGGCGATGATCTCGAGCTGGTTCCACTCACCGGGTTTGATGAAAGCCTTGAGATCGTCCGAGGTGCCAACGGTGCCCAGCAGCGTGGGCTTCTTGCCGTTGCCCTCCGTAGTGGCGACGTCGCCGCGCCACGCGATAATGCCGCGGCCTGTGCTCTGCTCATAGAGCTGGCCGGAGTAGCGGTTGCCGTAATCGAAGTCTGCCTGATAGCCCTCCATGTTCCACTTGGCGTGCTTGGCGTTGGCATCTTCGTTTACTTTCATACGGGCTTTCTGCTCGTCGGTCATCTGGGCAAGGCGCTCAGGCGGCGTGACGCGAGGCTTGTAGGCGGCTTCGTGGCTGCGATACTGGATGCCGCCATTTGCGCCGACGCCTTCGGCCTTGATTTCGAGCTTAAGGATGAAGTTGGCGGGGGTGCCACCGCGCCACATGATGTTGGTGGTGCCGGAGGGTTTGGCTTCGCTGGACTCGCCGACGATGGCGCCGTTCTCGTAGTGCCACACATCTGGGGGGCCGTCCCAGCCGGCGAGCGACTTGCCGTCGAAGATCTGCGTGAAGCCGGTGTTGTCGTCGAAGGCGATGGGCTCAGGATGAGCGAAACCTCCGCCGGGTGGGCGGCCACCAGCGGGACGTCCGCCCTGGGGTGGACCCTGGGCGAGTGCCATGGAGGCGAAAGCTGCGGTCAAGACGGCTGAAAGGATAACTGGTTTGCTGCGCAATGCGAATGACAT
>Ga0123336_10004456_pt1 | contig 11361 bp, 10 predicted proteins | sample SSSSmetaG_FD_96466 | JGI IMG/M metagenome (GOLD analysis project Ga0123336, IMG submission 96466) | Glacier valley bacterial and archeal communities from Borup Fiord, Nunavut, Canada, to study Microbial Dark Matter (Phase II) - ​SSSS metaG | ecosystem: Environmental > Aquatic > Freshwater > Ice... | reverse complement strand
TGTATCATTTAGGCTCGTCGCAGCCGCCCTCGCGGGCGCGCGCTGCGGGCCTTTAGCTCAGTTGGTAGAGCGCCACGTTTACACCGTGGATGTCATCGGTTCGAGCCCGGTAGGGCCCACCACGAAAAGTGCTGGTCAGATGCTAATTGCACTTTGCCGGCACGGTAGTGTTCCGGCTCTTAGGGCCCTGCATGTTGGTGTGGTGTTGGTAGACAATCAGACTGGTCGAGACTCGACCAGAATGGCGGGCCGAACGACTGAGGACACACCCTCAGGACAATCTCTGAACTGGCTTACTCCTGAAGTCCGGCTTCACGTTTCTTCAGTGCATTCCGGGCGTTGATGCGAGCAATGCCTGAGAGATCGGAGTCCGTCTTCATGTAGTGGAGATAGGTGCGGTGCGTTATCGCCGAGTTTGAATGGCCGAGCCACGCCGCAACGGTCGCAATGTCGATTCCCGACTGAAGCCATAGTGTCGCGGCAGTGTGCCGGAGATCGTAGAGACGCTTCCCCGGGGCGATCGCTGGCCAGCCCACTGATCTTGTCAACCCGGCCGCGAGAAGCTTGTTCCCGCGCGCATTCACGAAGAGTCGATCGTTGCGATCCTTGTTCAGCGCCCTGGCAACCAGGATCTCCGCCGCCCGGTCATCAAGCGGCACGCGGCGAGTCTTTCCGCTCTTCGGATCTGCTGGATCGTATCCATCGGACTCGGACTCTCGAACCATGATCGCGGGGTAGGGCTCCTCCAGCAGGTCGAAGACTCGCAGGCTGCACAGCTCGCCCCAGCGGATTCCGGTGAGTGCGAGTATCTCGACGACATCGCCATGCTGTGGCTTGGCTGCCCTGACTTCAGCTATGAGATCGTCGCGCTCCTTCTCGGTGAACGGCGCGATGGCTCGGCTCTTCTTACCGTTGCCCTTCGCGAGCTTCACCTTTGTCACGATGTTCTCCCTTAGGAATTCGTGCCTGACTGCGAAGGCGAAGAGGGCCGAGACGCTTTCGCGGTGGCGTCTCACCGTTGCCCGCGCATGGCTGCGCATCATCGCGTTGAACATGATTTCGAGGTCCCCTGTTGTGATCGACGAGATGGGGCGTCGGGACAGTTTGGCGGGGATGTGGAGTCGAAGGTTGCTTTCGTCGGTATCCCAGGTGTGATCTCGAATCGCTCCCTTTCGTTCTCTGTTGAATCTCTCGATGAGGGCCGCAAGTGTGATGGCGCCTGCCTTTGGGTCGATCCAGCCACCGACCTGAATCGAGAGCTTCTGCGCTGCCTCCCAGGATTCAGCATCCTTCTTCCTATCGAAAGTCTTCATCGAGACCTGCGAGCCCTTGTGGAAGATTCGCACCCGGTATCGGCCTCCAGCGGACTTCTCAATCATGCCGTTCCTCCAGTTCCGCCCGAGCAGTTGAGCTCGAACTCGTATTCTTCCCGCTCAGCCATCCACGCAAATACCACCGACCGACGGAACCTCAAGTCGCGGCCGACATGGAATCCCTTCGGCGCTCGACCATCGGAGACGAGTGCGTACATGCTGGACCTCGGCTTCTTCAGGAGCACGCACAGTTCCGCGAACGAATAGACCTCGTCGGCGATGAATGACGCGGTGGACATGGTTGGTGGGGTGTTGCTTTGTGGTGTCATACAGGGTCTATGCCGCGGGTTTTGTGCCGGCTGGGGTTTTTGTCGAGCGGCTCAGCCGGGAGAGAGGGGGACTCCTGGAGGGGCCTGAGCCGCTCGACAAATATCTTGTGCGCGGCATCTCGCAAAAGCAGTACAGAGAAATACTCAGGTGTGAGGTCGTGGCAACTACGACCTCATTTTGACCATGGTGGTATGAGTAGCGCCGCAGCAAGTCAAAGCGGAAGGTGGGCCGGCCCGACGATCTGCCGCTAGTCTGATCACCCATGGGGCAAGAAGTCGACACAAACTTTGATGTCAGGTCAGATGCCGGCGGCAAAGACCCCGACCAGCACAGCGCAACGCTCCGGCGTTACCACCAGATTCTGTGGAGCAAGCCACTCCCGAAAGGTGTTCGGTTCGATCTTGACGTGACGACACCATTCGTATACCTCCATCACAACTCGACGCTGGGGGAGTTCGAGCTGTCCAGCGACTCGATCGTTCACCCCTACGACTACTGGGTCCGCACCGAGGATCTCATCAGGCAGATCCCGAAGGTCGACTCGATGACTTCAACAACATCGGAAGCACGGTCGGCGGGTACCTCGTCTTCCCGAGCAACCCGATCGCCGGCGGCCAGACCATCAACATGGCGCGCGGACGAAGCCGCAAAATCGAAGACCGAATTGATCTGACCCTCGAATGCATCCGACGCCACCACCAGGCCGAGGACAGCCCTCTGGCCACAACGTTCGCGCTATACACCGAGTTCTTCTCGCTCTTCGGCGACTTCGAGCAGTACGTGGACTTCTTCCTGCTCCAGGATCTCGTCTCGACCAACGGCGCCGTGAAATTCTTCCTACCGTTCGATGACTTCACCACCCCGACTCTGCCGGGCACCGTTGAGGAATACCAGACCTACAGGGCGTCAGTGACGGATTTCGTGACCGCCCGGAACGGCCGGATCAACTTCCTGTTCGGATAGCTGCTCCCGGGAGGCCGGAACAGACTGCCTCGACTCGGGGCAATCTGTTCGGGTCGGCAAGAATCGATCGGCTACCCGTTTGCCTTGCCAAGTCCGTAGGTGTAACTGCCGTCCGACCAGTTCATATTCGCGTGGAATGTGTAGCCGGACTGAGTCCCGTCGCCGTTGTCTTTGTTTGCGGCGAAGCATTCGAACACCGAGGTCAACTGAGTGAGATCGTTTGTCGATCCGGATCCGATAGGCGAACACTTAACGGAAAGGATCGGGCCGTCAAGGAGTTTGTCTGTGACGTCCTTCTCAGCCATTGTCTTCACGCTGGCCTCGATCCCGGTTACCGCTGCGGTTCGAGCAGTTCGCTCGGCGTCATCCTTCGGACGTTGTGCTTCTGCTGCGGCGTCTGCAGCGTTTTTCTTCTCTGCGGCGGCGAGTCGTTCGGCGGTGTGGATCTTGGCGATCTTCGCGGCAGCCACCTGGCGGTCGCCGGCGCCCTTGAGGGCAAGACCACCTGCGAGCAGTCCCAGGATGGTCACCACTGCCGCGCCAACAATGAGAGCTCGTTTGCGGCGCTGACGACTCCATTTCGTTAGCGGCACAGGTCTGGACGGTTCGACCGTCGCCGTCGCCGTCGCCGTTGCGTCTGCTTCGCCCCAGGGCAGATCTGTCCAATGGGACCCGTCCCAATATCGTTGACGGCCGTCGGGAGTGGGATACCAACCGGCCGGGGTCTTCGCTGGTGCAGGGTCGCCGTGGTTCAGTTCATTGGTGCTCTGCTGATCGATCACCTGCTCGGCGTCTGGCTGGTTGGGTGATTCGGTGGTCGGGTCCTCCGACATTGTGTGTCCTTCGTTTCCGGCTTGCTGCTGAAATTTGGTTGTGATGGAAGGCGACTCACCCGACGAGGAGGGGCGCAGGCGACGTTTCTAGCTGGCCGCGAGCGTCCAGTTTCCATCGGCGCCGACCACGATCACAGAGGGGCCGCTGCTCAATGGGACCGTGCCGGAGTAGGCACCTATTTCGTTGATGAGCAGGCCGAAGTGGAGGGCCTTGTTCGTTTCTTCGGTGACGGTGAAGTTACTTGATCCTTCGTGTGTGGCAGCGAGTTTGCCGGCTTGGCCTGAGTAGAGGAACACGCCGTCGCCGATCCCGGCAGGAACGAGGGTCGGGGCGGCCGAAACGGGGCTGATCACGATTGTCCAGTTACCGTCGGCGGTAACTTGAATCGTTGTCCCCTTACCGAACGCTGTGAAGCCATAAACGGATGTTCCCTTATAGGCGCCGATGGTGTTGACCAGGAGCTGGCCCGTTGAGGCGTTGGAGGCGTCGAGCACTGAGAGGGAAAAGTTGCTGCTGCCATCGTGGGCGGCCGTGACGATTGCCGCTTTCGCTCCGGTCGGTAGGGTGATGATGTTGTCACCCCTGCCGGTCTGTGTGACGGGGGCGAAGATGCCGAATGCCGAGTCCGCCCATGACTGCACAGTCTCGACGGGCTTCTGTGCGGGTGCGGGAGTCTTTTCGGCAGCTACTGGGGCACTACTCGTGGCAGGGTCGCCGGCCGAAGTCGGAACCGTTGCAGTGTCTCCGCCCGACACACTAGAGACGATGAATGAGAGCACAACAAGCGCACCGGTGACGATCCACGCGATCTTCCTGAACTGGTCGTATCCAGCGAGCTTGTGTCCCTGCTTGTCTCGCTGCGCCCCGGCAAGCACCAGGATCAGGTCGACGAGCACCCAGATGCCGAGGCCTCCGAAGGTGACCAGCTTGAGGATTCCTGTTCCCACTTTGCCGAGGTAAAAGCGGTCAACGGCGAAGAATCCGAGGAACATGGCGAAGAGCCAGGTCATCAAGAAGGACTTCTCCGATCTGGCGGCCGAGTCGGTGGGTGTCAAGGGCTGCGGTGTGTGTTGCTCCGGTGGGCCGTCGGCCGGTGCTGGAATCGTGGTGTTGTTGGTCATGTGGTGCTCCTGTTCGGTTGATTGAGACAAAGTGAAAGAGATGGAGCGCGGAACGGGAACGCCAGCCGAGGGGATGCCTGAGCGACCGTGATTTAGAGCCCGCGGACGGTGCGGCAGGTGGCGAACGGAAGGGAAGCCCCCCGATCGCCACCTGCCTGCGTCTCGAACTTCGGGTGAACGGGGCGCATCATCACGGTAGGGGTGCTTCTACAACAGCAATAAATAATCAGTGATAACCGGGCTTATCAGTGAGACATAGCCAAACATTGGAGATTGCTCTAACCTGATGTCATCCGACCATGAGAGGAGCTCGAATGTCGACGACCGAATCTGCGTTGCTGATGTCAATGTCTGACATCGCCGCGCTCGCTCGCGTTCAGCGTCCGGTCGTGTCTGTCTGGCGCACCCGCGCCGCTCGTACCGACAGCCCGTTTCCCGTGCCAGTGGTTCGCGAGAACGGGCAGGAGTTCTTCGACGCCCGCCAGGTCGGATCCTGGCTCGCCGAAACCCAGCGGGGTAACAACCCCGAGGCGGCAGCGGATGCCGCAGCGTTTGCAGCCCCGCCTCGCATCGCCTCGGTAAAGGGGGATGCCTTTCTCGCGACGACGGCGCTTCTCGCCCTGCGCCGCATGATCGGCGGCCCGATCGGCGCGCTGTCATCGGAGGACCTGCTCGACGCTGCCGATGAACACGATCCGGACGACGACCTGCTGTTCCGTGAGGTAGAGAGTGCCGGCGACGCTCGCGCCTCCCTCGCCCGGTACGTTGATGAGCTGGTGGAAGCTGCGTACACGGAATCTGCTGCATTAGAGCGTCTGATCGCTGATCGTTTCAGGGCCGACCGGCACGCCCTCAGCGACACAGCCCTCAGTAACTTGGCGGTTATCCTGATGTCAAAAACCGCGACGGCTCTCGCGGCGTCTCAGCCCGGCGACCCCGTGATGGTGGATGTGACGGGCGGTGTCGGGGATGTGCTCATCGCGACAGCGCAAGAGGAGAACGCCGCCCAAGATCTGACCGTCATGACCGCACGCCATGACCGCGCGACGTCGCGACTCGCGCGCCGTCGCCTGGCGGTTCACCGCATCTCGAATACGACGGTCGATATCCAAAACGATGGTGCCTTCACCGTCACGGGCAACGCCGTTCATGTCGCCCAGTTTCCCGCAGCTAGCGACGTCGACATGAGTGCAGTGGGCATCCTTTCGGCAATCGATCAGATCGTGCTGCAGATGGATCCGGCCCAGTTGGCGGTGGTGATGGCTCCATCCGCCGTGCTGAGCGATGCGAACCTGGAACGTGAAGCCGACCGGGTGCGTTCTGCCCTGTTGCGCTCCGGGCGGGTGCGTGCGATCGTGCGCCTTCCCGCTGGTCTGAGACCTCGTAACCCCCAGCAGGCGCAGACCATCTGGGTGCTCGGGGACGCTCACGCGCGGGTCGAACTCGCCGAACGCTGGACGATGGTCGCCGACCTGAGCACAATTCGTCTCGATGAAGTGGTGATCGACGACCTGGTGAGCGACCTTGTCGCTGCCCTCGGTGACCTCGCCACTGTGAGAGCGCATTCTTTCCGTTTCGCCCGACTCATGCTCTCCCGCACCCTGCTCGCCAGTCGTGACTCGCTCGTGGCCGGAGCGCGCGAAGCGATTCGCAAATCTCCGCGACGGGGCGCCGCTGTCGCCGTGCGAATCGACGAGCTGGTCACATCCCTCAGCAGCGAATCTGAACCCGCAAGGCTGGATCGGCTCAGGGTTGAGCCCGCGACCCCCAGAGGTGCGACCACGGCGTCGAGCGTGGCGAAACTGATTTCGGCGGGGCACCTCCGCTACATTCCGGGTAACCGCCTCACAACCGACGACATTGACGAGGGGGATGCGGATGCCTCGGGCATCCGCATCATCGGACCGGCCGAGGTGCTCGGCGAGCATCAGCTCGGTCATCGCCGCATCGATCGCCTTCGCTTCGCCGCTCAGTACCCGGCCGGGCGCGTGACCGAACCCGGCGACGTGGTCTTCTGTACCGCGCCGCGCCCGGTCGCGATCGTCGACACCGAGGGCACCTCGGTGGTTGCCTATCCCGCACGCATTTTGCGCATCAACCCTAGCGACCCCAACGGCCTAGTGTCAGAGGTGATCACGTCAGACGTCATCTCCCTGACATCCACCCACAAACAATGGAAGACGTGGGTGCTCCGACAGACCGGGCAACGACAGCGCGCCGCACTCGGCGACGCCCTCACCTCGATACGGTTGCAGCAGCAACGGGCACGCGAACGACTCGCCCAGCTTGACGAACTCAGCTCGTTACTCATCTCCGGCATCACGGCCGGAACCCTCACGCTCCCCCAAGCGCCACAGGTCCAAACTTCAGACACGTCCGCCCCTTCGGAAGGAACCACATAGTGCCACCCAAGACGAAGGTCGCCACCGCCCCCTCGACCATGAAGGAGCTGAAGGACACGCTCTGGAAGGCCGCCGATAAGCTGCGCGGTTCAATGGACGCCTCACAGTACAAAGACGTGATCCTCGGGCTGGTATTTCTCAAGTACGTTTCCGACGCCTTCGACGAGAGGCGTGAGCAGATCCGCACCGAACTCGAAGCCGATGGCCTCACCGAGGACCAGATCGCCCAGCTCATCGACGACGTCGACGAGTACACCGGCCGCGGCGTCTTCTGGGTGGGCGCTCGTGCCCGCTGGCGTTACCTCGCTGACAACGCCAAGGGCATCCAGACCGCGGGGGAGGCCCCAAAGTCGATCGGACTTTTGATCGACGAGGCGATGGATCAGATCATGGCGGACAACCCCGGACTTGCCGCGACGCTGCCGCGCATTTACAACCGCGACAACATCGATCAGCGGCGTCTCGGTGAGCTGCTCGACCTGCTGAACTCCGCGCGCTTCACCGGGCACGGCGCATCGAAGGCCCGCGACATTTTGGGCGAGGTATACGAGTACTTTCTGGAGAAGTTCGCGCAGGCCGAGGGTAAGCGCGGGGGAGAGTTCTATACCCCGGCAAGCGTCGTGCGGGTACTCGTGGAGGTGCTTGAGCCAAGCCACGGGCGAGTGTATGACCCGTGTTGCGGATCGGGCGGCATGTTCGTGCAGACCGAGAAATTTCTCGAAGCGCACCAGAAGGAGGGCTCGAACATCTCCGTCTATGGCCAGGAACTGAACGAGCGCACCTGGCGTATGGCGAAGATGAACCTCGCCATCCACGGGTTGAACGGCAACCTCGCCAGCCGCTGGGGCGACACGTTCGCCAGAGACCAGCATCCGGACATGCAGGCGGATTACATCCTCGCCAACCCGCCGTTCAACATTAAGGACTGGGCGCGCAGCGAGGGCGACCCGCGCTGGAAGTACGGAGTGCCCCCGGCCGGCAACGCCAACTATGCGTGGATGCAGCACATCATCTCGAAGCTCGCCCCCGGCGGCAGCGCGGGAGTCGTGATGGCGAACGGCTCGATGTCGTCGAACTCGGGCGGTGAGGGCGAGATTCGCGCCCAGTTCGTTGAGGCAGACCTGGTCTCCTGCATGATCGCGCTGCCGACCCAGCTGTTCCGCAGCACCGGCATCCCGGTGTGCACCTGGTTCTTTGCCAAAGATAAGACGCAGGGCGAACACGGCAGCATTGACCGCACCGGCCAGGTGCTCTTCGTCGACGCCCGCAACCTCGGCCACATGGTTGACCGCGCCGAGCGCGCCCTGTCGGACGAGGACATCGCGACGATCGCGGACACGTATCACGCGTGGCGCGGAATGCCGATGGTCGCAGCGTCTGCCGAAACACCAGCGGCCTCGCTCGACTATGCGGCTGTGCCCGGCTTCGCCTACTCCGCCACCCTCGCCGAGATCAAGGCGGCGGACTACGCGCTGACTCCGGGTCGTTACGTCGGTGCTTCAGAAGTTGAAGATGACGCCGAGCCAATCGAGGAGAAGATCGCGCGGCTGAGTGCCGAGCTGTTGGCGCAGTTCGATGAGTCCGAGCGACTTGTGGCGATTGTTCGCAACCAGCTAGGTCGTGTGCAATGAGCGTGTGGGTATCAGTCTTGCTAGGAGAGCTTGTCGAAGTAAAAGGTGGCAAGCGTCTTCCACTCGGTCATAAGTTGCAGATCGAAAAAAACAGTGCTCCGTATATCCGAATCGTTGATTTCGACGGTGGAATCATCGACCAATCGAAGATGCTGTACGTGCCGACCCAAACTCAACCACTCATAGAGAGATATCGCGTCGCGCACGGTGACGTCTGTATTTCGATTGTCGGAACCGTCGGTGTGGTTGGAGTGATCCCGAAATCCCTGGATGGCGCGTTTTTGACCGAGAATGCTGCAAAATTGACATCTTTCGAACCGGTTTTAAACGCGTCTTACCTTTCCCACGTCTTGAGATCGAGCGATGGACAAAACTCCATCCGTGAACAGACCGTGGGTTCGACACAGCCCAAGCTGGCGTTGCACCGCATTCGTGAAATTTCAATTCCACTACCGCCAATTGGAGTGCAAAAAGCGATCGCGGAGGTGCTGGGCGCGCTCGACGACAAGATCGCCGCCAACACCAAATTGGTGCAGACTTCCGATGAGTTAGCTGGGGTTTTGACGCGGCGCGCTCTGGATTTCGAGAATCGAGTCCCGCTCTCATCAGTTGCGCAAGTGACGATGGGATCGTCGCCTCCCGGAGTGACGCTCAACGAAGTAGGTGCGGGTGAGGTCTTCTATCAAGGTGTGCGGGACTTCGGGGTTCGGTTCCCCGTCAACCGTGTGTGGACAACAGGGCCGGTTCGATTTGCCGAGAAACTGGACACACTATTGAGTGTCCGCGCTCCGGTTGGGCGCGCGAACCTTGCGCAGGAGCGAACCTGCATCGGCCGCGGTATTGCCTCCATTCGGTCGATAGAAGCGCATCCCTACTCCATTTTTCACAGGCTTCGCGATGACCCCGAGATGTGGGCACCATATGAGGCGGAAGGCACCGTGTTTGGTTCAATTAATCGGGGACAGCTCGACAAGCTGGCAATGCCAGCAATCCTTGCTGACGACAGTGATCGATTGGAAGCGCAGCTGGCAGCGATTGAGTTGCGCGTCGCATCGGCTCTTGCAGAGAACTGCGCACTCGCCGCAACCCGCGACGCCCTCCTCCCGCAGTTGATGTCGGGCAAGCTCCGCGTTCGTGACGCCGAGAAGGCTGTGCAGGCGCTGGTATAGATGCCGAAGCAGCCCGAGGCATCGTTTCCGAGTACTCCCGCGCGCACCTCGATGCCGGAGTGGTACAGCCAACTCCTGGATGCGATCGCGCAGCGGGTTTCGCTCGGCCGGTTGAGTGCCACGACCGCGGTCAACCGTGAACTGACGGCAACGAATTGGGTTATCGGCAGGTTGATTCTCGATCAGCAAAACGAAGCAGGCTGGGGTGCGAGTGTCATCGAGCGCTTATCGGCCGACCTGAAGGACGTGTTTCCCGGGTCTTCTGGTTTCTCGCCTCGCAACCTTCGATACATGCGCACCTTCGCGCAGGTGTGGCCTGACAGCGCAATTCTGCAACGCGTTGCAGAATTGCCATGGCGTCACCAGATCGTGCTTGTCGAGAAACTCCACACCACAGAAACGCGGCTCTGGTACGCCGCGGCTGCTCTTCAGAATGGGTGGAGCCGCGACATCCTCGTGCAGCAGATCGAGACCCGACTGCACGAGCGCTCGGGTTCCGCGATTACCAACTTCGCGGCAACTCTGCCGCCGGTCGATTCGGATCTCGCGCAGCAGTTGACGAAGGATCCGTATGTGTTCGACTTTCTGGCGATGACCGAGCGAAGCTCCGAGCGTGAACTCGAAACACAGCTGGTGTCGCACGTACAGAGGTTTTTGCTTGAACTTGGGCAGGGGTTCGCGTTCGTCGGTCAACAGGTGCGGCTTGAGATCGGTGATGACGAGTTCTTCGCCGATCTGCTCTTCTATCACCTGACCCTGCGTTGCTATGTGGTGATCGAGCTCAAAGCGACCGCGTTCGATCCAGCATTCCTCGGCCAGCTCGGCATGTACATGGCCGCGGTCGACGACCTGATGGCCCGTGCGGATGACAAACCGACAATCGGACTTCTGCTCTGCAAATCGAAGAACAGCATCGTGGCCGAGTACGCGCTGCGCAGCTCGTCGATGCCGATCGGTGTTGCCGACTGGAAGACGGCGATCACTGACTCGCTGCCCGAGGAACTGGCATCCAACCTTCCCTCGATCGAGACACTCGAAGCGGAACTGTCGCGACAAGACAACACCCAAAAACCGACGACGGAGGGGACCCCATCATGACCGGATTCAGTGAGGCGCAATGGGAGAACCTCGCCCTCGATCTGCTTGCCGAACCCCTCGGTTGGCAGCCGAAGACGGGTGAGCAGATCGCCCCGGGCAGCGGCGAGCGGGATTCCTGGGATGAGTTACTGATCCGTCCGCGGCTGCTGGACGCGCTGCGGCGGCTGAACCCGACGGTACCGAGGGAGTATCTGCAGCAGGCGGTGGCGGAGATCGCCTCGCCGAAGTCGCAGGACGCGATCACCGAGAACCAGCGCATCCACGACTTCCTGGTTGACGGGTTCCGGCTGAGCTACATCGGCGACGATGGCACCGAGGTGAATCCGAGCATCCGCCTGATCAGTGCGGAACCGTCGGAGAACGACTGGATTGCGGTGAATCAGGTCACCCTCATTCGCGGCGACTACAAGCGGCGCTTCGACCTGGTGCTCTATTGCAACGGCATGCCCGTGAGCATCGTGGAGCTGAAGAAAGCGGGCAGTGCGGTGGCGGATGTCGCG
>Ga0123336_10004454_pt1 | contig 11365 bp, 5 predicted proteins | sample SSSSmetaG_FD_96466 | JGI IMG/M metagenome (GOLD analysis project Ga0123336, IMG submission 96466) | Glacier valley bacterial and archeal communities from Borup Fiord, Nunavut, Canada, to study Microbial Dark Matter (Phase II) - ​SSSS metaG | ecosystem: Environmental > Aquatic > Freshwater > Ice... | reverse complement strand
GAACCAGCGGACGGCAGGACGGACGACCCAGCGTCTCTGGGCTTGTGGTGGTCGCGGTCCGGATGCGGGTCGATGTCGTGTTCGCCGACGTCCACGCGATCTTTCATATTGATCACTCGCCCGCCCCTGAGCAAGACCTGCTTACCGCTTTCGAGCGCTTCTTGAAAAGCACTCAGGTTGGCATCCAGCACTTTGGCATAGCGCTGGGCAATCGCCGACAACGCATGGATGAGTTGGGATGGCTTTAAATTCTGCGCTGCTTCCACGGCCTCGTTCGCTGCGCTGGCGGTCGCTCGCAGCAAATCGTTGTCGTTGTCACAAACGCGCACGGGGGCCACTTTGGAAAGCGGCCTGACCATGTGCAGCACCTCGTCTCCCAGTCCCCAATGACGGGCTACTGCGGCGCCCATTTCGTCAATGGTCACACCCAACACCGACATCGCAGCAATTTCCTCGCTGAGGCCACGCAACTCGGGCTCACTTTGCGCGCCATTGAGGGCTCGCAAAGGCAAAGTCAGTTGCCTAATTTGTTCGGCTTCATCTCCAAAGTGATATTGCACCAGCAGGCGGCCCAGGTTCTGCAGCACCGCCACCAAATAAACCACTTCAGGGTCGTAGCCGGCCGGACGCAGTGCTTGCGCCACATGACCGGCCCAACGTGCTTGATCCATACAGCGCTTCAGCGCTGCGGCGCCGGCCTCAGACAGCGGTCCGGGCCACGCGCGCAGCGCTGTGGAGGCATGACGTACACCGTCCAGGCCCATCAACGCGATGCAGCGCCGGATGGTCAACACCGGCCCGTTGCCTTGCACCTGTGTGCTTTGCACTTGAGAGGAGTTGACCAAACGCAGCAACTCGAAGCTGAGCGCCATGTCCTGCAAAATTTCTTCGGCAATCTCGTAGGTGTGCTGACCCTCGCGGCGCGACAGTTGCGCCACGCGCTCACCAACGCCCGCTTTGGCGGGCAAATGGCCGACGGTTTGCAGGCGATCGAGCAGCAAGGCCAACGGCCCACCGGCGTCTTGCGATTGAACCGTGAGCCAGCCGTTCAAGGCTTGCAACAAGGTGCGAGCGCTGAGGTAGCGTTGGCGCGGTTGATGCGCGAGACATCGATTGGAAATGGCGCGCAAGCCCTCAGAGATCAAATGCGGTATGACCCACGGCAGGCGAACAATTTCGCGTCCCTCAGGAGCCACACGCGCGATGACTTTGAGGGTGTCGGGCTCATCCAGCACGGCTTGACCCGTCAGCAACTGCTGCAGCAACACGCCGGCGGACAGCACATCGCGCACGGCCGCCTCGCGGTGCGCAGACAGTCCTTCTAAAAGCGATGTCGCTGGCATCGAGCCGACCCGCCCCACACGCGCTACAGCCGACGCCGACGCGTGCGTTGCCGCCCCGGAATCTGTGGACGTGAGGCCGCTTTGCGCCACACCCAGGCCCGCGACTCGCGCCTGCCCTTGCTCGCTGACCAAAATACTGTGAAGTTGCAAGTCGCGGTGGGTGTAGCCCGCCTCATGTGCAAACGCGAGACCTTCAAGCACTTGGCACATCCACTGAACGGACTGCTCTGGAACGGCAAGTGCCGGGCTCAGCGATGACAGCTTCTCGCCCAGCGTCAGGCCCAAGGCGCGATCAACGGCGATGTAAGGCCAGTTCGCCGCCATGCCCACTTCCAGCAACTCGGCCAGACAAGGGTGCTTGACGCGTCCTGCCAGACCTGCCTCATCCAGCCACGTTTGTGCGGCAGCTGCATCACCCGGTTGCACTCGCGGCACGGTGAGCATGACCTCTTGGTTCAAGCGCGGGTCGTAGGCCAACCACGCCATGCTGGCCGTGCTTTTGCCGAGTAATTTCTGCAGCTGAAACCGACCGAACCAGCGCAGTACGGGAGCAGCCCGAGCAGGCGTGTCCGCGGCCGTCTGTGCAGCCGTCTGTGCCTGCAGGGCGGCCACAGCCCGACGGGCAGCAAAGGGAAGGTCGGAAGAGTCCATCGAGTCATCAAAGTCAGAACCTCATTGGACCGCTTAGCCGGATGAGGTGAAGCTTCGATCAGACGGCGGTTTGCGACGTTTTTCTCTATGTGGTCAAAGCGATGACGTCGCCGGCGCCCGTGATGAAGGCGCAGTAAACCGGCTGCGCTTGCAGGCGCTGCACCGCATCGCGATAGCGCAGCAGTTGTGCTCGGTTTTGCGGCACAGTGTGTGGTGCCGGATGCAGCTTGTAGTCCAGCACCCACCACTCACGTACCGCCGGCGAAACACCGTCCTCGCGCAGCGCCACCAGACGGTCGATGCGCAGCACTTGCGGGCCGTCTTTGCCACTCATCGTCACGCCGACTTCATTGCCTGCCCAGCACAGGCCGGACGCATCGAAAAAACGCTGGGTGCTGGGTGACTGGAGCACTCGGGTCACCAGCGCCAGAAGTTCTGGTTGCGTGGTGCCGCTCAATTCAAATTCACGCGCCGCCAGTGCACACCAGTGACTCAGTTTTGCACGCGGGTCAGCATCGGCGTCAGCAGGCACCGCGCGCGGCGTGGTGGCCCATTCCATGGCGCGGTGAAAGGCTCGGCCCAGATGGCTGAGGTGGGTATCGGTCTGGCTATCGGTCTGGCTATCGGTTTCGGTTTCGGTTTCGGTTTCAGTTTCAGTTGCGGCAGGCTCGCGCAAAGCGGCAAAGTAGGTTGATGAGCCCTCCCAGCGCGGCAGGCCCAACAGCGTGGCCGCAGACGCAGGTTCACATGCCGACGACACGCTCTCGCTGGGCGCAGCGCTTGGCACCCAGGCCTTGGCCACGGGTTGAACGCGCTGCCACCACGACAGCCCCGTGGTCGCACCGTAAGGCTCGGTGGCGCTGAAAACCAAGCAACTCCGGGCGCGCGTCATGGCGACATACAGGCTGTTCAGTTCTTCGCGCTCGCGCGCCGCCGACTCGACCGCCAGCACATCGCGCAAAGACGGCGGACAGCGCGCTGCCGACTCTGAATAGACAAAGGCACAGCGCTGAGGTGCAGCGCTGTCCATCGGCCAATCGACCAAGACGCTGGCGCTCTCGGCGCGCTGAGGCTCCGGGTCGGCGTCCATCACAAACACCACTTCGGCCTCCAGTCCCTTGGCTCCATGAATGGTGAGCAACTGGACAGCGTCTGCTTGCGACGGCAACGGCAGCTTGACGGCACCGCGCCTCAGTGCACGCACAAAGTTATACGGCGTGGCGTAGCGCGCGCCGACCAAGCTCAACGACAAACCCAGCAGTGCGTCGATGGCAGCCAATGCCGAAGCCCGGCGCTCGGGCGGCAGTGCAGCCGCCGTGCGCTCGCGACATTCCCCTTCGGCCACGATGCGGTCCAGCAGGTCGTGCGGCGGCAACAGGCGTGCCGCTTGGCTCCAGCGCTGAAGCAAGTCTTGCGCACGTTGCAGCGCAGCGCTGGCGGGCGCCACAGACATCAATGCCGTCCACCACGACTTGGAAGGCAGTGTCAACACGGCCCGTGCGATGCACATCAAATCGTCATCGCTGGCACCAAACAAAGGGCTGCGCAGCGCCTGCGCCAAACACAAGTTCTGGCTGTTTGACGCCAGCACGTCGAGCAGCGCAACCAAATCGCGAACCGGCGCAGAGTCCATCAAGGGCAAGGCTTCGGCAGCCGCGCGTGGCAAGTGCAGGGCGGCCAATTCCTGCGCCACCCAGCGCAGCGACGCGCGTTTGCGGCTGACGATATAGATGTCTTTCGGCGCCACGCCGGTCATCACCAACTCGTGCACGCCCCACGCCACTTGGCGCGCCTCTTGTTGGCGCAGCGCTTCTTCGGGCAAGTGGCGCGGCGTGGTCAGGCTGTCGCGCCAGGTCGGCACTTCGGCCATTTCGTTCGCACGCTCGGTTTTGACCGAACTCTTGGCGGGGCGTTCAGTGCGCGGCAAGGCGTAAACGCCCAGCGCTTTGGCATCGACCAGAACGTCCACCTGCACGCCGGTGGTGTGCAAGCGGAAGCCTTGAAAGTGCTGGTTGTTTTGCGCTTGCTCAAACACCGCATTCACGGCCGACAAAACAACAGGCGCATTGCGCCGTGTGTGGTCGCACTCCAGCACATGGCCCTGCAAACCGGCCACGACAAATTCGCGCGCGGCCACAAACACTTTGGGCTCGGCGCGGCGAAATCGGTAAATGCTTTGCTTGGGATCGCCCACGATGAAAACGCCAGGCGGTCGCTGCCCGCTGCTGCCGCCTCCCGCACCGGCATAGGCCGACAACCAGGCGTGCAGCGCTTGCCATTGCAAGGGGCTGGTGTCTTGAAACTCATCGATCATCACGTGGCGTGTGCGCGCATCCAAGCGCTCTTGCAACCAGCCTGACAGGCTGCTGTCGCGCAGCAGGGCCAGCGCACAGCGCTCGAGGTCGGGCATGTCGGCCAAACCGCGAGCGTGCTTGTAGCGCGTAAATTGCGCGATCAATTCGCGCGACAAACGCAGCATCCGGCCATGTTCTTCGTGCGCGGTTTGTTGGTCGCAGGCTTGTTGAATTTGCGTCAAGAAAGCGGCAACTTCATCAAGCAACGGCACCTCCAACTTTTTGCGCAACTCGCCCTTCTGAGTGAACAGCGCAGCCCACGCGCCTGCAAAGGCATCCGACGCGTTGCCTTCACTTGTCGCCCGCTCCAGGAGGCTGCCTTGCTTGCGCGCCACCGCGCCGTCCTGCGCGCCCAACTGTCTGGCGAGCGCCTGCATCAAGGCGCGAATCTCGGGCGCTTGGGTTCGGTGAATGGGGTGCGCCAATCCGGCAAATTCGGGCCACTGCGCTGCCGCGTCCGGCACGCTGCTCTCGAGGTGGCCAGCCGCGTCGGCCAACTCGATTTCAATGCGCTTTTTCAAGGCGGTGTCCAGCCACTTGCGCAGTTGCGAACGCCCACGCAGCAGCACCTGTGCCTCGAAATCGGCACGCAGCGCCTCGTTTTTCAACACCGCCGCGTGAAAGCGACGGAAGACGGCGGGCAGATGCTCGGCCATGTCTTCGATCAGCGTCATGTCGGACTGCAAGCCTTGCTCGGCCAGCACGTCCAGCGGTGCGGCACGCAGCAGCTGCGAAAACCAGGCGTGAAAGGTGCGGATTTCTACCTGTCTGCCACCGCTGAGCACGCGCGCTTGCAAAGTGGCCAGAGTGGGCTCGAATTCACGCGCTTGCTGATCGCTCATGCCGCGTTGCTGCAGCGCTGCAATTCGGTGTGGCGCGTCGCAGGCATCAGCAGCAAATTCAGCCAACCACTCGTTCAGACGCGCGCGCATTTCACCGGCGGCTTTCCGGGTGAAAGTGATGGCCAGAATGTCTTGTGGCTGGGCACCGTCCAACAGCGCACGCAGCATGCGCGATACCAGCATCCAGGTTTTGCCGGCACCGGCGCAGGCCTCGACCACGACGCTGCGGCGCGGGTCGCAGGCTAGCGCATAAAAGCCAGCGACACTCACACTGCGACCGTCGGCTTTGAAAGCGACTTGCTCGTTGGCTTGCGTGCTCATGCGTCCTCTCCCATCAGCAAGACGTCGGCGGCCCAATCGTCTTTGCGACACAGGCCACGCGCTTCGCAAAAATCGCAGGCGCGGCCTTCGCCCAGTGCGGGCAGCGGATGTCCTTCACGCAGGCGTTGCAGTTCACCTCCCACCCCGTCCACCAACAAATCTGCGCTGGCTTGCACGTCAGGCAAGGTCAACTCCATGATGCGTTCGCTCTCATCCAAAAACAAATAGGCTGCGGCGATCTCGCCCGGTGCTTCGCTCTGCGCGGCCATCAGCGCCGCGTAGTAAGGCAATTGGGTGTCTTCGCCTAGCTTGACGGCGCTTCGCAACGCAGCCGACTGGCCAGTTTTGTAGTCGATCAACTGGGTGGCCGGGCCGCTTGTGGTGAGCAGACTGTCGACTCGGTCGATCACGCCGTGCATGGTGACGCCGCCCCAGGCAGGCGGCTGAGCACTCAGCTCGCGCTCGCCGTCCAACCACTGCGCGCGCCCCTCGTCGCGTGCGTGCAACCAAGTCACGTAGCGCGGCACCAAGCGCGCAAAGCTGGCTTGAAACGGTAAGAACTCGGCTTCGTCGAGGCCCCATTCCTCGCAAAGTTGCGACGCCAGTTGCAGCAAATGGAAGCTCTCGTCTTCGTCTGAGGCGGGTGCCACGCGGGCCACGTGGAAGCGGTGCAGCACTTCGTGCAACCAGTTGCCGTAATCGCGTTTTTGCAGCGGCGTGTGCAGCTCATCCACTGCCTGCAGACGCAGCATGCGCAGCGCAAAAAAGCGGTATGGGCAGGCCCTCAGCGCCTCGCAGGCACTGGCGCTCAAGCGGGTGGGTAAAAAATCGGACGCTTGCGGCAGCGGGCGCGCCACTGGCGCGGCAGGCCGCACCGTCATTTCCCGTGCATCGCGCGCATCCATCAGCGCATGGCCCTCGCGAGCCGCTTGCAATGACCACTGAGCCAATAACGGACTGACGGCCAGAGGATCACCGGCGTCATCCACTCGCCATAAAAAATGGAGCTGCGGCTGCCGGCAAACCTGCGCGAAAGCCGCTGCTTGGGCTGCGCGTTGAACTTCCCGTGTGGGCACCCCCAGAGCCAGCGCTTCACTGTCGCTGAGCAAGCCGATGTCGGTCACAGGGGCGGCCAAATGCGCGCTGTCAGCACCCGGGAACACCACCGCAGCAAAGGGCCGCAACATGGCCTGCGTCAGCGGGGTGATCACAACGGGCGCGTCTGCATGACTGGGCGGAATGAAAGACGAAGACTCCAAACTGGCCTCGACCCATTCGGTGAACGACTGCAGACTCAGCGCATCGGGCGGCAAACCCGACGCGCCTTCATCCTCTGGCGACCAGAGGCCCAAACGACTGAGCACTTGCTGGCCGGCGTCATCCAGTACCAAACCCGGCCACAGGGCGATGTCTTGTAAGGCGGACCGAAGTGCGCTCAACCACCCGCTCAAGTTGCGTTGGGGGGTTTCAGTCAAAGGCAACAAGGCTTGCAAGGTGCGCTGAAGCAAGTCACGCGCGGCGGGTTCAAGCGCATCAAAGTGGCCCGATCTGGCTTGCTTCACGCCCAAGCGACGCCAGACTCTCTCCAAAGCATCCTGCGCCGCAGGCTCGGCTTGAGTGGCTTTCAACAAATCGAGCAAAGCATCCGAAGAGGCATCGTGTTTTGCGCAATCGAGCAACCCGTGCACGCTGGCCGCCGCGCGGGTGGTGGACAGCTTCCAACCTGTTTCGTCGCGCAGCGGAATGCTTTGACGGTCGAGCAAGGCACGTATGCGCCGGACTAACGCACGGTCTTGGGCGATCAAAGCCACTGGCTGAAGGCCCTCATTCAACCGGGCAATCACGGCGGCGGCGGCGCACTGCGCTTCTTCTTCTACGCAGGCACAAACTGCGACGCTGTGAGTTGCCTTGACGGAAATTGACATCGGTGCAGCGTCTGCGTCAATACAAAGAGACGGCACGTCAGAGCAGGCCAGCAATCTGTGCAACAGAGGGTCGGTCCCACCGGCTTGCACGCACAGCCAAGCGGATGGACGCAGATCGAACAAAAGGTCGGTCGGCGGGTCGGCAGCAGCGGCAGCCCACTCAATTGCCACGCGGCACAGAAGGCGCTCGCGCACTCCGGGGCCCGATGAACCACCCAAACCGAACAGAGCGCGCGCCCGATCCCAATAAGCCGCTCGTTGCGACGGCTCGACACACGCGGCCGCACGCGCCACAGCGTGCGCGGTTTCTACCAGCCTGGCGGTCATCAAAGCAAAGGCGCGTGGCTCACTTTGAGCACCCGCTGTGGCCCACGACTGAGCACGCAACATGCGCGCGGCCTGCAAGCGGTCGGTGGCGACATCAAAGCAAATTTGCCCTGGCAATGCAGTTTGACCCGGTGCCGAAGGCAAGCTGCGCGCCAGACTGCTGGTGGTCTCTGTGCGCGGCATCCACCCCCCCAACCGCGCCCAAGCGGAGCGCATCAGCGGCAAATGCGCCGCCAAAGGCAGCAGCAGCACGGCATCTCTCAGCTCAATTTGTTGCGCTTCTGCCCAATCGCGGGATTGCGTGGCAATCGCTTCCCAAGGGTCGTCAACGGTATCGTCAAGCGCAAGAAAATGGATGGCTGTCATGGGGGAACTCTCGTGCGCTGCAGCCTGCTTGCGCCGAGGTGGCACGGGCCGTTGTGTCAGAATCATTCTGCCTTGCTGCACCACTTGTGCGGCGTCCTTTGGAGCAACCCCCATGAGCAGCGACCTGATTAAACATGCGTCTGAAGCGTCGTTTGATGCCGACGTTTTGAAGTCCAGCAAACCCGTTCTGGTTGATTTTTGGGCCGAGTGGTGCGGCCCGTGCATCGGCATGGCGCCCGCGCTTGACGAAGTGGCCTCCAGCCACGCGGGCCGTTTGCAGATCGTCAAAGTCGACGTAGACAAGCAGCCAGGTGTGACCGCCAGCTACGGCGTGCGCGCCATGCCTACGCTGATGGTTTTCAAGGGCGGCGAAGTGGTGGCGACCCGCACCGGTGCCATGTCCAAATCACAGTTGACAGCGTTTATTGATCCTCACCTATAATTCGGGTGCAATTGCTGCGGGATTGGGACCGTCTCAAACCCGCTTGCCGCACCGTTAGCTGCCACGCTGATTTGCTTGAAAGGCGACTCCCCGGCCCCACTAAGGCGCGCGCGGATTTGCTTGCCACTCAGTAATGTTTTAATTTTGTCACTGTCTCGGGCTTCACCCCAGACTTGAATTAGCTGAATGCCGTGAGCCTCGGAGTTTGACGTCCCGTCGCATCACCGCCGCCTCCCGAGTTGGTTAGGCGACAGCAACACCCATCACTCCCTCGGTCTCAAACCATGCACTTGTCAGAACTGAAAGCGTTACACGTCTCGGAGCTCATCAAGATGGGCGAGGCGCTGGAGATCGAGGCAGTGGCTCGCATGCGCAAGCAAGAGTTGATGTTTGCGATCATGAAGAAGCGCGCCAAAGGGGGCGAGCAAGTCTTCGGCGACGGCGTGCTGGAAGTGTTGCCCGACGGTTTTGGCTTTTTGCGCGCTCCCGACGCCAGCTACATGGCGTCAACCGACGACATCTACCTCAGCCCCAGCCAAATTCGCCGTTTCAATCTGCACACCGGCGACGCTGTGGAAGGCGAAGTTCGAGTGCCCAAAGACGGCGAACGTTACTTTGCGCTGGTCAAAGTTGACCGAGTCAACGAGCTGACGCCTGAGGAGAGCAAGCACAAAATCATGTTCGAAAACCTGACGCCGCTGTTCCCCAAAGAACAGTTCAGGTTAGAGCGTGACATCAAGTCAGAAGAAAACATCACCAGCCGCATCATTGATCTGATCGCGCCCATCGGCAAAGGCCAGCGCGCCTTGCTCGTGGCTCAGCCCAAGACCGGCAAAACGGTCATGATGCAGCAGATCGCCCACGCGCTGGTAGCCAACCACCCAGACGTCTACCTCATCGTTTTGCTTGTCGACGAGCGGCCCGAAGAAGTGACCGAGATGGTGCGCACTGTGCGCGGTGAAGTCATCAGCTCCACCTTTGACGAACCCGCCGCGCGCCACGTTCAAGTGGCCGAAATGGTGATCGAACGCGCCAAGCGTCTGGTCGAGCTGAAAAAAGACGTGGTGATCCTGCTCGACTCCATCACCCGTCTGGCCCGCGCCTACAACAACGTGCTGCCGTCCAGCGGCAAGGTGCTGACCGGCGGCATGGACTCGAACGCTCTGCAGCGGCCCAAACGCTTTTTCGGCGCGGCCCGCAATGTCGAAGAAGGTGGCTCGCTGACCATCATCGGTACGGCCTTGGTGGACACAGGCAGTCGCATGGACGAAGTGATTTACGAGGAATTTAAGGGCACCGGCAACTGCGAAATTCACCTCGACCGCCGTATGGCGGAAAAGCGCGTTTACCCGTCCATCCTGCTGAACAAGTCGGGCACGCGTCGTGAAGAGTTGCTGCTCAAACCGGAGATTCTGCAAAAGACCTGGATTTTGCGAAAACTGCTATATCCGATGGACGAGATCGAGGCGATGGAGTTCATCCTAGACAAGATGAAATCGACCAAAAACAACCACGACTTCTTCGACATGATGCGTCGCGGCGGTTGAACCGGTCGATAGACGGACAAGCGCGGGCTACAATCTAGGGCTGTCCGCAAGACGGAAAGTGCGTTTCAGGCCGTCAAGTTCCTATCAAACGTGGCTCCCGTACCGATTTACCAAACTCAGGATTCCCCATGAAAGAAGGCATACACCCCAACTACCGCGACATCTGCTTTGTAGATTTGTCGAACGGTTTCAAATTCGTCACGCGCTCATGCGCCCAAACCCGCGAGACGGTGAAGATGGACGACGGTCGCGATCTCCCTCTTTACAAGCTGGAAACCACCAGCGAGTCGCACCCGTTTTACACCGGCACCCAAAAGAGCGTCGATTCTTTGGGCGGTCGGGTCGAGAAATTTCGCAACAAATTTGCGCACCTCAAAAAGTGAGATTCCGCGTGTAGTGATGCTAAAAAGGCAGCCGAGGCTGCCTTTTTTCTTGCTTCCGTTTTTCGTACTTTCCTTTCGGACTTTCGTTTAGAACTTTGCGTGCGTATTTCAAAAGTATCGACTTGAACCTGCCCAACCCCGCCCTGGTGACGCAACGCGCCGTGCAGCGCTTGCCGCGCTTTGCGTTAATTCTTTTCTGTGCCGCTTACGTGCTGCCAGGTCTGTTTGGGCGCGACCCGTGGCGTGGAGCCGACATCACCGCCTTTGGCTACATGCTCAGCATTGCCCAAGGCCAGTCAGGCTGGCTCTCCCCCACCGTCACCGGCCTGCCGCCTGAGACTGCGGTGCTTCCATTTTGGCTGGGCGCCGCGTCGATCAAGCTGTTGGGGTTTGCTGTCGGGCCGGCTCTGGCCGCTCGCTTCCCGTTTGCGTTGCTGCTGGTGGGCGCGTTGGTGTTGACGTGGTACTCGACTTATCACTTAGCGCGAACGGATGCAGCGCAACCCGTGCCGTTTGCCTTTGGCGGCGAGGCCGACCCGGTCGATTACGCCCGAGCCATGGCCGACGGCGCCTTGCTGGCGTTGATAGCGACCCTGGGCCTGCTGCAACTAGGTCACGAAACCACGCCCGAATTGGCTCAGTTGACCAGCGTGGCGCTTTTCCTTTACGCCCTAGCGGCCAGCGCATTCCGTGGATTCAAACCCAAGCTGGCAGTGCTTTTGGCGTTGCCCGCGCTGGCCGCCAGCGGGGCTCCGTCAATGGCCGTGGCTTTGGGTCTGGCGGGCGGCGTACTGAGCTGGAAGTCGAGTTATCCAACTGCCAAGCGATTTACAGCATGGATCGCCGCCAGCGTCTTGATGGCTG
>Ga0123336_10004453_pt1 | contig 11371 bp, 9 predicted proteins | sample SSSSmetaG_FD_96466 | JGI IMG/M metagenome (GOLD analysis project Ga0123336, IMG submission 96466) | Glacier valley bacterial and archeal communities from Borup Fiord, Nunavut, Canada, to study Microbial Dark Matter (Phase II) - ​SSSS metaG | ecosystem: Environmental > Aquatic > Freshwater > Ice... | reverse complement strand
CGTCACGCGGCGACCATCCGAAGAGTAGGACCCGCGCGAACGCGATCTGAACCGGGTGCGCTCACCGGTGAGGTGCGTCGCGGGTGTCGCGTAGACCGTCCCACTCGCCTGCGGCGGCTCGACGGGGAACGACGCGCCGGAGCGCTTGCAGCAGACCTTCACGCGACGCCCGCTCAGGCGTTCAGTGGCGTCCAGTGGCGTCCAGTGGCGTCCAGTGGGGAGGGTGTACCGGGCATTGCACGCGGGACAGGGGAGGCTCGTTGTCCTCTCGGACGCCTGGAATCGTGGGTTCGTCGGGATGAAGAAAATTCAAACCGTGGGGCCTGGAGGGGCGTCTAATTGCCGATGACGACTCCTGCGCAGCGCGAGGCCGCGACCGCGGCGCTGCTGGTCGCGCGCGCCAAGGCCGGCGAGCCGCAGGCGTTCGACGCGCTGGTCCGCCGCTACCGCAAGCGCATCTTCGCGCTCGCGCTGCACCTCGCCGGCACCGAGAGCGACGCCGACGACATCGTGCAAGACGTCTTCATCCGCGCCTACCGCGCGCTCGATCAGTTCGAGGGCCGGAGCGAGTTCTTCACCTGGGTCTTCCGGCTCACCGTCAACCGCGCGCTCGACGCGCGGCGCACGCGGGTTCGCCGGAGCGAGTCCTCGATTGAGGAGGACGACCCGCGTATCGAGCGCGCGCTCCAGGTGGACTCCGACGGCGATCCGCGCCGCGCCGCCGAGCTCCGCCAGACCTACGCCCGGGCGCTCCGCGCGCTGGACGCCCTGCCGCCGGACATGCGCACCACGGTGGTCCTGGTCGCGCTCCAGGGCCTCTCGAACGCGGAGGCCGCGGTGGTCCAGGGCTGTCCGCGCGGCACGATCGCGTGGCGTCTTCACGAGGGCCGCCGTCGGCTGCTCGAGGCGACGGCGCCGAGCAAGATGGCGCTCCCGAAGAAGGGCCTCTCGGAGCACCTGGGGCGCCTGCTCGAGGACGCGGGCATGCCGGCGCTGGAGCTGGATTCGCGGTTCGAACCGACGCGCTCGTGAGTCGCTCGGCGCGGGCTCGCTCCGTGCCTCCTACCCGTGACCGCGTCGCCCGCCGTTACGAGGAGCATGAGCGAGATCGACTTGGTCCTGGCCGCGTTCGCTGCAGAGGCTCGGGCGCAGAGCGGAGGGTTGCTTCCAAACGCCGTCATCGCAAATTACGTCCGGCGATTCCCGCAGCACGCCAGCGCCATCGCGGCCGTTGCGCTTTCCCTGACGCTGGACGCGGCGGCGGCGCTCGAGCGGCAGACGCTGCCGACCCTGCCGCCCGCGTCGAGCTGGCCCGCTTCTGGAGTCCGCCGTCGAGGCGCGAAACCCGGCATGCCACGTCGGTGATCGGGGGCCGCGACCCGCCAGAGCTATTTGCACGCCCGGTAAGATTCGAACTTACGACATCCGGCTTCGAAGGCCGGCGCTCTATCCAGCTGAGCTACGGGCGCGTGGACAGGCTGTGAGGCTTACACTGCGCGGCGCGTGCGCGCAACGCGGCCCGCGGTAGGGGAGGGGCTCCTTGCTGGGTGAGGCGTCGGTTTCGTGGCGAAAGCGTCATCGCCATGACGCGAAGGGCGCGATCTTCATGGACCGGCCCTTGCGACCAACAATTCAACCTCCGATGGCACCGAAACAGTTCCTCAATGCGATGACCCTGGCCGCGCTCCTCCTCCTGCCCACCGCGGCCCACGCCGACCCGGACGCGGCCAAGGCGCCCGCGACGCCCTCGCCCGAGGAGGCGAACAGCACGCTCGTCGCCGGCAACGAGCGCTTCGTCCAGAGCGCGGCGACGCACCCCCGCCAGTCGACGAAGCGCGCGAGCGAGACGGCGACCGGGGAGCACCCGTTCGTCACCGTGCTCTCGTGCTCCGATTCGCGCGTCCCGCCGGAGCTCCTCTTTGATCAGGGCCTCGGGGACGTCTTCTCGGTGCGCGTCCCTGGCAACGTGGTGAACGGCGACGAGCTGGCGTCCGTCGAGTACGGCGTCGACCACCTCGGCACGCCGCTCCTCGTGGTCATGGGCCATACGCGCTGCGGCGCGGTCACCGCGATCGCGAAGCACGCGGTCGTCCCGGGTCACCTGCCCGCGCTCTTTGCGAAGATCGGGACCGCCGTCGAGGCGGCGCACGCCAAGCTTCCTCACGGCAGCGACGGGGAGATCGTGGCCGAGGCCGTCCGCGCGAACGTGTTCGAATCGATGGCCACGGTGCTGCGCGAGAGCGACCTCGTTCGCGAACGCATCGACAGCGGCAAGACCCGCATGATCGGCGGGATCTACGATCTCACCACCGGCGGCGTCACGTGGCTCGGGCCGCATCCCGACCAGAAGCAGCTCATCGCCAAGGCCAGGACGAGCGAGCCCGCCGCGCATGGGCACGATCCGCCGAAGGACGAGCACGGCGAAGCGGCGAAGCACGGCGACGACGCCGGTGCGGGCCACGACCCGCCCGACGAGGCCCATGCCGCCACGGATGCCCATGCGCCCGCGCCGCTGCCGCTGCCGCTCCCGCCGAATCCCATCTCGTTCGCGGTGCTCGCGCTGATCTGCACGTTCGGCGGCGGCATCTCCGGCCGCCTGAGCGCGAAGTAACGATCCTAGTTGCTGCAGACGAAGCGACAGCCGCTCGGCGTCTCGGTGACGTCGGTGAAGTTGCCGGGGGCGCCGCACGCGCTGCCGAGGATCTCGTCGCCGCACAGGCAGCCCGCCCGCACGGCGCCGACGGCCTTCTTGCCCGGCGGACACACGAAGTCGACGGTGCGCTTCTTCGCGACCGGCGCGCGCGGCGCGATCGGCGTCGGCGCGACCGGCGTCGGCACGGGGACGGAGCTCGGGACCGCGGTCGGCGGGACGATCGGTCGCGGCGCCGGCGCGGCGGGGCCGACGCTCGCATCGGTGCTCGTCGTGGTGATCGCCGGCTCCGACGAGTCGACGGCCGAGGCCGCGATCCCGAGGCACAGGAGGCATCCGCCGCCCCCCAGCACGAGGGCGACGATGAGCACGATCAGCACGATGAGCAGGACGCTCGGGCCGCTCGGCGGCGGCGGGGCCGGCGGTCTCCAGCCGTGGTTCGGGGGGTAGTTCATCGCGTTGCGGCCACCGTCCTCCGAGAGTACTCACTTCGGGTCATGTTGCGCTGCCGAACCGCCCTCCTCGCTCTCGCTCTCGCTCTCGCTCTCGCCCTCGCGCCGGCCGGCGTGGCGTGCTCCTCGAAGAGCGACCCCGTCGTCGCTGCCGCGCCGGACGCCGCCCTCGCCGCCGGTCCGCCCACGACGTTCGGCGGGGACCGTCCCGTCGAGCTCCGCGTCCCTGCGGGCTACGACGCGTCGCGCCCGGCGCCGCTCCTCCTCGTGCTCCACGGGTACGGCGCGGGCGGCGCGATCAACGACCTCTACATGCACTGGACGAGCATCGCCGACGCGAAGGGCTTCCTCTACGCATCGCCCGACGGCACCGTCGACAAGAGCGGCAAGCGCTTCTGGAACGCGAACGACGGCTGCTGCGATTTCGACGGCACGAACGTCGACGACGTCGGCTACCTGATGTCGCTCGTGAAGGACATCCGCGCCGCCTACGCGGTCGACCCTAAGCGCATCTACGTGATGGGCCACTCCAACGGTGGCTACATGACGAACCGCCTCGCGTGCGATCACTCCGAGACGTTCGCCGCCGCCGTGAGCTGGGCGGGCGCGAACTGGAGCGACCCCGCGAAGTGCGCGCCCACGAGCCAGATCGGGTTCCTCCAGATGCACGGCACGAAGGACGGCACCGTCCCCTACGGCCCCGGCGCCGACGGACCGACCAAGGTGGCCTACGCGGGCGCCGTCGGCACGGTCGCGACCTGGGCGACGAAGAATGGCTGCAGCGCGCAGCTGACGGCCACGTCCGAGGCGCTGCACGTGAGCGAAGGTAACCCCGCCGCCGACACCAAGGTCTCGCGCCACGAGGGGTGCCTCGCCAACGGCGCCGCCGAGCTCTGGCCGGTCGAGGGCGCCGACCACCTCTTCACGTTCACGCCCGAGGCCGCGTCGGCGCTCTGGAAGTTCTTCGAGACGCACGCGAAGCCCTGATAAACTTCCGTGATCGACTCCGCCGGGAAGATTCCACTTTCGCGGCTCGTACATCGGCCAGGGGCCACCAGGTCAACATGCTTAGAATCAAGTCGGCGAAGCTCGCGCCCGCTCTCGCGTTCGTCCTCTCCAGTGGGTTCGCCGTCGCGCTCTCCATGAGCGCGTGCGCCACGTCGCAGAAGGCGTTCATCGGTGACGAAGGCGGCCTCGACGAGGCGGGCCTGCCCATCGAGGGCGGCAACCTGGAGGGCGGCGGCGTGGAAGGCGGCGCCGACAGCGGCCCCGGCAGCCCGCGCATTCCCTGCGGGCCCACGTTCTGCCGCTCCGACGAGAAGTGCTCCTCGAACGCGTGCATGTACGACTGCACGGGCACCAAGGTCCCCGGCGACTACGCGACCATCACGTCCGCCGTCACCGCGCTCGCCGCCACCGCCGCCGACGTCACGATCTGCCTCGGCGGCATCCAGGCCGGCGAGTCCGTCTCGATCTCCGACGTCGGCGCGCACAACAAGGCGCTCAAGATCATCGCCACCGTCCCGCTCCAGACCACGCTGGGGAGCGTGAGCATCGCGGCCGGCTTCTCCGAGGTCACGCTCGTCGGCTTCGGCACGTCGTCGACGATGAGCGTGAGCGGCGCCGCGAAGGTGAACCTGCGCGGCCTCAAGCTCCAGAGCACGAGCGGCGCGGCGCTGCAGATCCGCACCACCTCCGGCGTGACCACGCCATCGGTCGTCACCGTCGACGGTTGCGACATCGGCTCGTCCACCACGAGCGGCTACGGCGTTTACGTCGACAACACGTACACCTCGCCGCTCACTGTCTCGGTCACGAACTCGTACATCCACGGCGGCAGCTACGGCGTCTACCAGTACGGCTCGGGCGGTACTCTCTCGCTGAAGCTCGTGAACAACACGATCGACAAGGCACAGTACGGCATCAACCTGAGCGGGTCGGGCGCGGCCACCATCGCGTACGTCAACAACATCATCTCCAACAGCACGATGGTCGGCGTGACCGTGGGCACCAGCCTCACCGGCGTCACGCACTCGAACAACGCGCTCTTCGGCAACACGTCGAACTTCTCGGGCACGGCGGTCGAGGGCAGCGGCTACGTGAAGACCGACTGCCAGCTCGAGATGACCACCGGCGTCCCGCAGACGAAGACGGGCTCGCCCTGCCGCGGCGCCGGCAAGACCGACGGCGCGCCCGCCGTCGACTTCTGGAACGCGGCGCGCGGATCGAAGATCGATCTCGGCGCGGTGCAGGGCTCCTGACCTCGTCGACCATCACGCTGCACGAGCACACCGGCGACTCCGGCGACCTCGTGCTCACCCAGCTCACGACGGAGGACGGCGCGCTCGTGCTCGTGATCGGCGGCGCGCGCCATCCGCTGCCCGACGGCGCGCTACCCGCGGTCATGCGCAGGTTCGGCAAGCCGCTCGAGAGGGACGCGCCGCCCGCCGAGGAGACGCTCGACCTCGGCGACGGCGAGACGCTCGCGCGCTTCCGCTTCCTGCGCCGCTACGACGTCATCGCGCGCGACTACCTCGTGTACGCGGCGCCGGAGGCGGAGCCGCTGTGCGAGATGGCGACGGCGGTGACCGCCGCGCTCGAGCATCTCGCGCGCCGCCTCGCCGCGCTCGCGCCGGCCGATCTGTAGGCTATTCCAGGCCGGTCGCGCGCTTCACGATGCCCTTCACCTTGTCGGCGGAGAGGCCCGCGGCCTTCGCGATCGCCTTGAGCACCTCGGCCTCGGACTTTTCCACGCCGTTGGTGGCGCGCGCCACGAACGCCGCCACGAGGAGACCGGCCTCGGGCTGACCGAGCTCCTTGAGCGCCTCGCCCACCTTCGTCGCGCGCACGTCGGCGCCCTCCTTCTCGGCGCGCGTCGCGCACTCGTCGAGGAGCGTCTCGGTCTCCCACTCGATGACCGATCCCTTGCTCAGCAGCTCCACGGCCTTCGCCAGGATCGCGCGCTCGGCGGCGTCGACCTCGCCATCGGCGCGCGCCGCGAGGTAGCCGGCCTCGACGGCATGCGCGAAGACGCTGCTCTGATTCGGGACCTTGAGGTCGTCGCGGATCTGGTCGGCATGGTCTTCGAGGGTCAGGGTCTTCGCCATCCCCGCAGCATAGAGTGCTGAGCGCCGCGCTCAAGGGTCGCGGTGACCCCACGGATCCGTGTAGATCATGACCATGCGATCCGGCCTCTCCCTGGCTCTCGCGCTCGTGCCGATTGCGCTGGTGTTTGTGCCGCGGACGGCGTTCGCGGACGACGACCTCGTGCTCGATCTCGGCGGCGTGACCCTCGAGACGCGCAAGGTGCTGAAGGGGACCTTCGCCCAGGGCACCGCCGGCGCGGACACGACGCACGAAAAGGACGAGGAGCCGGCCCACCAGGTCACCCTCACGCACGACTTCTGGATGGGGAAATACCCTGTCACGCGCGGGCAATTTGCGAAGTTCGTGGCCGACACGCGCTACGTCACCGAGGCGGAGAAGGGCGAGAGCGGCGGTCAGGGCTGGGACGGCCACCAGCTCCTCCAGCGCAAGGACTTCACCTGGCGGAAGCCGGGCTTCACCCAGACCGACGAGCATCCGGTCGTCCTCGTCACGTACGGCGACGCCACCGCGTTCACGGGCTGGGCGTCGCGCAAGACGGGCAAGCGCGTTCGCCTGCCCACCGAGGCCGAGTGGGAGTACGCCGCGCGCGCCGGCACCGCGACGCTCTGGTACGCCGGCAACACCGAGGGCGAGGCGGGCGCCATCGGCTGGTTCAAGGCGAGCGCCGGAAACGGCACGCGGCCCGTCGGACAGAAGAAGGCGAACCCGCTCGGGCTCTTCGACATGTCGGGCAACGTCTTCGAATGGTGCCGCGACTTCTACGGGCCCTACCACGACGCGGCGGCCACCGACCCCGAGGTCACGGCGAACCCCACCACGGAGGCCGATCGGCGCGTGCTGCGCGGCGGGTCGTGGCTGCGTGACGTGAAGCGCTCGCGCAGCGGCGCGCGCTATCGCAACGCTCCCGGCAGCCGCAACGCCGACAACGGCTTCCGCGTCGTGGTCACGAACGAGGAGACGGTCGCGCCGAGCCTCAACGGCGGCGCGGACTTTGCGCCGGCGAGCCCGGTGGGCGTGAACGGCAGCTCGGGCGGCGGACAGACCACGTCGTCGAGCGGCGGCCCGCTCGCGGACGGCGGCGATCCCGCGCGTCTCGAGCCGACCGCGAGCACCACCGACGCGTTCTCGTGGACGGTGCTCCTCGCCGCGCCGCTCGCCACCGCGAGCGCGGTGGTGGCGTGGATGCTCCTGCGGAGGAAGCGCGCGCCTGCCCCGGAAGCACTGCCCACGACGACGACCGCGTCGAACGGCATGACCACGCGCATCGGTGACGACGGCTTCTTCGTCCGCGTGCCCGGCGCGTCCCACGGCGCGCGCGCGCGCTACGAGTGCCTCGTGAACGGCACGCAGGTCTCGGACGTCGTGCCGCTCGAGGGCGACGAGACGTTCGTCTACACGGGCTCGCCGCCGACGGGCGTGCGCATCGTGGAGATCGTCGCGGGGCCCGCGCCCGGCTACCGCACGCCGGATCGTCCGCCGGCGCCGCTCGTCGACCCGAACCTCGCGCCGCCTTCGTCGCGGTCGCGGCCGCCGCCGGTGCCGCCGCGCCGTCCCTCGGGCACCATGTCGGTGCCGCCCATCGGCGCGATCCTCGGGCGCGTGTCGTCGACGACGCACCATCATCACTCGTCGTCCCCCGTCGTGATCGCGCCGATGATCCTCGATCCGACCGAGCAGATGTCCTCGCTCCCGAGCGACGTGCCGTCGCCGCCCTCGAGCAAGATCTCCGTCAACGACACCGTCGCAACGCCCGCCGTGACGAGCGAGGCGTTCCTCGGGAACCCTCGTGCCTACTGACGGCGCCATCGACGTCGTCGTCTTCGAGCCGCAGGTCCTTCGCGCCGAGGCTGCGTCGGCGCCGTCGTGGCGGTCGGCGCGCACGACGCGCGCGCTGGCGCGGCTCGGGCTCGTTCCTGTCGTCGTGCTCGGTGAAACGGCGCTGTGCGCGCTGCTGGCAGCGAGGACCGCGCCGGTGTGGTTGCTCGTCGCCGGCGCCGCGCCGCTCGGCTCGCCGCGCCTTCCGCCGCCGAGCGCGACCGGCCGCTGGCTGCTCGCGCTCGGCGCCATCCAGGACGACGCGCGCTGGCGCGTTCGCCTCGCCGAGACCGGCGGGAGCTTGCCGCCCACGAGCGGGGGCCTGCCGCGCGTGTGCAGCGTGTTCCTCGAGAAGCCGGCGGCGCTCGCCGAGGAGCTGGCGTCACCGGGAACCAGCTCGCCGCCCAGGACCGACGCCCTCTCCGCCGCCTGCTCGCGGCTGGTCGCGGTCGCGCGGGCGGTGCGCTTGCCCGCCTTCGACGTCGCGTTCACCGATACCGCGCACGTCCTCGAGCTCGTCACCACGCTGCACCGCGGGGGCGCGGAGCGCGTCGTCCTCGATCTCGTGCGCGAGCTCGATCGGCTCGGCGTCGATGCCACGCTCGCCGTGCTCGACCGCGCCTCGCGCACCACCTTCGAGGCGCCGCCCGGCACCGTCTTTCTCGACGAGCACGCGGACGGCCGCGCGGAGCGGCTCGCGGCGCTCGTGGATCTCGCGGCGGCCATCGGCGCCGATCTGATCCACGCGCATCTCGTGAACGGAGAGGACCTGCGCATCATCGCGCGCGGCGGGATCCCCATCGTGACCACCATCCACAACTCGCAGCCGGGGTGGCCGATCAAGCTCGACGCGCTGGCCGCCGGCGACCTCGCGCTCGTCATCGCGTGCAGTCGCGATGTGGAGCGCCAGCTGCTCGCCGCCGGGGTGCCCGGCCCGGTGCGGACGGTGTGGAACGGCATCACGAACACCCGGCCGTCCGACATCCCGCCCGTCATCGCCGGCACGATCCGCATGCTGGTGATCGCGAACCACCGCCCGCAGAAGCGCCTCGAGCGCCTGCCCACCATGGTCGCGGAGCTGCGCACGCGCGGCCGCGAGGCGCGCGTCCTGATCGTGGGCGAGCCGGTCAAGGCCGACCCCGCGATGGTGGCGATCGAGCCGCTCGTGCGCGCCGAGGCGAGGCGGCTCGGCGTCACCGATTTCGTGCAGCTCGTGGGCTCGACGGACGACGTGGCGCCGCTCTACGCCGCGCACGACGTGGTGATCTCGACGAGCGCGTTCGAGGGGCTCAGCCTGGTCTACCTCGAGGCGCTGGCCGCGGGCCTTCCCCTCGTCACCACCGCGGTCGCCGGGACCGACGAGCTCGCGCGCAAGCACCCGCACGCGCACGTCGTCGCGCTCGACGCGCGACCCGCAGCGTTCGGGGACGCGGTGATCGCCGCGGTCGAGCACGCGAAGACGAGCCCCGATCTCGGGCTCGCGCTCGACTTCACCGCGGCGAAGATGGCGGAGCGCCACGCCGACCTCTTCGCGCGCGTGCTCGCCGCTCGCCCCGCCCGGCCGCGCTCGGGCCTCGTGCTCATCGCCAACAACTTCTCGACCGGCGGCGCGCAGTCGAGCGCGCGCCGCCTGCTCGTGGCGCTGGCCGCGGCGGGGATCCCGGTGCGCGCCATCGTGCTCCAGGAGCAGGTCTCGTTTCCCACCGCGGGTCGCGCTGCGCTGACCGAGGCGGGGATCGAGGTGGTGGTCGCGCCGCGCGCGGGGGACGTCGACCCGATCGTCACCGCGCGGGCGATCGCGAGCACGGTCGACGCGTGGAATCCGCAGGCGCTCCTCTTCTGGAACGTGATCTCCCAGCACAAGGTGCTGATCGCGGACCTGCTGTTCGATACGCCGATCTGGGACGTCAGCCCTGGTGAGATGTACTTTGCATCCTTCGAGAAATACCTGACGAAGCCGCGCGTCGGGTCGCCGTACCTCACCATGGCCGACTACGGGCGCCGCCTCTCGGGGGTCATCGTGAAGTACGAGGCGGAGCGCTCGCGCGCCGAGCAGGCGCTCGGCGTGCGGGTCGACGTGGTGCCGAACGGCGTCGAGGTCCCGACCGCGCTACCCTCACGCCCCGGCGGCGCGACGACGGTGATCGGCACGCTGGCGCGCCTCGGCGTCGACAAGAAGCTGGAGCAGCTCATCGACGCGGTGAAGCACGCGCACGCGCGCGGGCTCTTCGACGGCTGCGAGCTGCGGATCGCTGGCGCCGCCGAGACCGGCGACGACGCCTACGAGCAGGCGCTCCGTGCCCGCGCCGAAGGGCTGCCCATAACGTTCGTGGGGGAGCAGGAGGCGACGCCGTTCCTCGCGCAGCTCGATCTCTTCGCGATGGTCTCGGAGCCGAGCGGCTGCCCGAACGCGTCGATCGAGGCGATGGCGGCCGGGCTCGCGGTGGTCGCGACCGATGCGGGCGGCGCGCGCGACCAGATCGTGCACGGTGAGACGGGCCTGCTCGTGCCGCGTGGCGACGCCGCCTCGCTCGGCGAGGCGATCGCGGAGCTGGCGCACGATCGCGCACGCCGCGAGGCGTTCGGTCGCGCAGGCCACCAGCGCGTGCTGGCGCGCTACGACGTGAAGCGCATGGCCCGCGACTACGCGCGGATCTGCCTGGGTGACGAGGCCTCGCTGGCGGCGCTCTCCGGCAGCGAGGGCGGCGTCACGTAGGGCTAGCCCAACGCCGCGAGAGCCGATAAACGACAACCTCATGTCGATGGGCTCGAGCGCGAGATAGTTTGCGACGCCGGAGGGAATCATCGGCCGCTCCCGAGCGCCGACATCACTTCCCGAAGCAGCTGCGCATCGAACGCGCGGTGCACCGCGATGACGGCGGCGCCGCTCCGCCAAATCCGCGGACACGCTCCCGTTCTGCGTGTCCTGCGCGAGGGCGGCCTCGAAGAGCGTGTGGACCGCCGGTCGTCTGGGGGTGCACGGCGCGTCGACATTCGCCGGCGCGTCCACAGGTCGACGGTATCTGCTTAGCGGCATCCCATTGTGTGGGTCCATTCTCGGGTGGTGACGCAGAAAGTTCTTTCCATCGGTCGTCGACGAGATCATTGCTGATCAGGTGCGGCAGCACCAACTGGGTCGCGTTCCCAGACATCGTTCGGCTCCAAGAGCGACTCGACGTGTACAAAGCGGGAAAGCGGGCGTCACGCTCTTCATCGATCGGTCCGACGTCCCAGCAACGAACAACGCGACCGAGCGCGACATCCGCACGCACGCGCGGCATCGCGCAATGACGGGCGGGACGCGGTCGACCAACGGCAGCAAGACGTACGCTCACTGGATGAGCAT
>Ga0123336_10004452_pt1 | contig 11372 bp, 5 predicted proteins | sample SSSSmetaG_FD_96466 | JGI IMG/M metagenome (GOLD analysis project Ga0123336, IMG submission 96466) | Glacier valley bacterial and archeal communities from Borup Fiord, Nunavut, Canada, to study Microbial Dark Matter (Phase II) - ​SSSS metaG | ecosystem: Environmental > Aquatic > Freshwater > Ice... | reverse complement strand
TTTATTTTGGGAGTGACAAAAAATGCCCCCATTGCCCAAGAGATTTTCAGGTTCAAATTTAATTGAGGTCATGAAAGCACTTCTTTTTCCAGGACTTTTTCAATGAAATGATTTAGCGAAATTAGCAGCGTATTTCATTCCTGATGTATCCTAGAAACATCTAAATTTTCCCTATCAAATAAATAATGGATGAACCGGCGTAGTATGAATCCTGATGACTTACTGTTTCAGTGCCTCCAAATTCGGTAAAAATAAAAGGACCGGAACCGTACTCATATTTTAAATTGAATTGTCCCTGAAGTCGTTTTAGGTAATTGATTTTAATACCAGCCCCTCCTATCAAAGTATATCCAAATGATTGAACTCTAACAGGATTCACAACAGCACCATTTGTATACTCTATTCCATTTGAACTGAAATTGTTCACAGAATAAGAACCTTGATCCTGATTATAGTGACTTGTTCCAACTCCTACACTCAGGAAAGGATTTATTTTCTTATTCAGATGCCGAAAATGATATTGGGCCTGAACTTGAATATGTAGGCTACGTAAGCTAAATGAAGTATAGTTTGTTCTCACAAAATTCCCGAATGAATAATAAACACTGGCAGAACTCATTTTGAACTCGTTGTATAATCCTTCAATGGTAAGACCAACATGCCGCGAAACGCGTGGATTCATTGCGCTGAAAACCAATCCATAGGTTAGGGCATTATATTGCTTTATGTCGCCGATCTTCAATAAATCCGTCAGATTTTCAATAAAAAAACCTTGAATATTTGTAAGACGTATTGGCTGCTCTGTACCGAACTTACTGACGCTATTATTGCTTTGATAAATTGATACCCCAAAACCAATAATCGAAGGTTGCTTCACTTTTGTTAAGGGCTTTTGAACTTCACCTTTGCATTCGCCATACAACTTAAAGATGCGTTGAAGAGAACGTTGCGATAGTTCCACCTGATTAATTCTTGACTTTATTTTGGGACAATCCGCAAAAAGCAGATTTAACATCCCAATGTATTCTTTACCATCCTTTAGATATGGCTGGCCATCTTTATCAAATTTCCTTTCCGTGTTTTCCAATGCGATTAATGAATCAGCTACAAAACAAAAAAAGTTTCCGCCGGAATTCAGTAGTTTGATTTTTCCTGCGCTTAGTACCTCCATAAAATCCTGTCTACCTGCAAAACTTTCATAGTAAAGTCCATTATAGTATCCAAATCCTTTGATATTGACAGGAGTAAAAGATTTGATTTCTCCGATCGAATTTTTAAAGGTGATTTTGCTGACTACCGTATTTTTTGCGAGATCAAGACTACCTCGCAATGTGTCTCCGTTTTTTTGGATAAGGAATCCGTTAACAAATGCAGATTGTGCCTGAGAATAAATGGTGGAAAATAGCCCAACTACAATAATTCCTATGATTCTTTTCATCTTACTCAATGAGTCAAAGTTAATTCAGAAGGCATTAGAAAAATAGCGAGAATTTGACCTGACGAATATATGAAAACGAATGAACCTGTAACAAAAAGACCCAACCATTTCAGCATAGTTAGATCTCTTTACGGATGAATGGACAGTTTTAATCTTATGTAGAAAGTGTAGACTGTGGAATGTTATAGATCTAATTGAGCAACAGCAACTTAAACTATCTGAGGCAGTTGTTCTGACTTCGCTACATGGCTGCTCTTGTGAACAGACACTACAAAATAAAAAAAGAGGCTATAAAAAGTTGCTACTGCTAAAAGGCTGAAGTGTACCATGGCTGTCAGTTTTAATTTCAATAAATGTCGGTAGTTGCTCTTTGTTGGGTTATTCAGTATCCCTAAAGAGCATTCAGAAGTAATATTTTCACTCCTTTTTGACAATTCTTTCAGAATGGAGGGATTGGCTTGTAATTTGCCGCCTCATACGGCTAATCATCGGAAGTTTTTACTATGCTATTTCGAAACATCTTTTGCAGTTGTGTCATTATTCTCTGCAATCTTCTCACGTCATTCGCTCAAACAGATACTCCACCACGGGATTGGTTCTTGCGTGATCCGGAAACGGATCATCTTCAAGGGCTAAGTGTTGAAAAAGTATATACAACTCTTCTCAAAAATCTTCCATCACGCACAGTGATTGTTGCGGTAATTGACGGCGGCATTGATATCAATCATGAGGATTTAAAAAATATAATCTGGACGAATGAAAAGGAAATTCCCGGAAACGGAATTGACGATGATAAAAACGGATACATCGATGATGTTCACGGATGGAATTTCATTGGAGGTAAAAATGGGAATGTAAATGAAGATACGTACGAGCTTACGCGTGAGTACATCCGTCTGGGCAAATTGTTTGATGAAGTTGACGGCAATAAAGTTCCAAAAAAACAAAAAGCCGATTACGAGCAATACAAGAAGGTGAAGAACAAATTTGAAAAGCTTCGTGATAAAAATAAGAAGGAGTATGATCTGTACCGAAGCATGTATGGTAACATATCACGAAGCATTGATACGCTTAAATCAATATTAAAAGTAGATACTCTTACACGCATTCAGCTTGATTCATTCAAAACATCTGATCCAAATCTTGCTTTTGCAAAAGGATTTATTTCTTCTGTGCTCAAACGAGTATCTCCTGAGACTTCTATTGAGGAGATTCAGCAGGAGCTAAAGGAAAATGTAGATTATTTTAAAGTGATCGTAGCGTATGGATATAATCCCGACTTTGATTCCCGTCTTATCATTGGCGATAGCTATAATAATTTATCTGAAAAATCCTATGGTAACAATGATGTGAAAGGCCCTGATGCTACTCACGGAACTCATGTGGCTGGTATCATTGGAGCCGATCGCAAAAATGAAATTGGCATAAAAGGTATTGCAGATAATGTAAGAATCATGCCTGTCCGGGCTGTTCCTAACGGAGATGAAAGAGACAAAGACATTGCAAATGCCATTCGCTATGCTGTTGACAATGGCGCGAAAGTCATCAACATGAGTTTTGGAAAATCATTCTCTCCTGAAAAAAACTATGTGGACGACGCTGTGAAGTATGCTGAAAAGAAGGGCGTCCTTCTTATCCATGCTGCAGGGAATGAAAATGAAGACAATGACAAAGAGAAAAATTTTCCGACACGCTATTTTCTCAACGGAAAAGAAGCAAAGAACTGGATTGAAGTAGGAGCATCTGCGTGGGGAACCGACACTCACTTTGTTGCTAATTTTTCCAATTATGGAAAAAAATCCGTTGATGTATTTGCTCCCGGAGTAGATATCTATTCAACAACTCCTGAGAATACGTATAAAAATGAGAGTGGCACCAGCATGGCATCCCCAACCGTAGCCGGTGTTGCAGCTTTATTGTTATCCTATTTCCCTGAACTTACTACAGCGCAGGTATCTGATATCTTAAAGAAATCAGCACGAACATTTGACGGATTGAAAGTTGAGAAGCCAGGTGGCGGAAAAGCAAGTTTCAGCGACTTGAGTAATACCGGTGGATTGGTAAATGCATATGAGGCGGTAAAAATAGCCTTGGAAGTGAGAAACAAATCGATGATTCGGTAATCCGGTTATTTGTTGATGCAAAGCAACGAATTATCGAATTAGCTTTTCCCCTTCTTAAATTTCTTAAAGATATTATACACGATCACCATCTTCCCGTCTTTATTCTGATGGGCGCGCAGGAAAACACTTGGACCTACTTTCGCATCAACGCCAACATTTTCAGGTTTATAGAATTTGTCGCGGCGCTTGAGGTTGCTCAAAGGAACTTGAATACTTAAATCAGTACTATCGCCAAGTGAATAGCGTCCTTCCAGAAATAATGACAATACACTTGATTCTATTTCCATTCTACTGACATCAAGGTATTGACCAGCGATATGGAATGTACCCTTTATTTCCGCAAACTGTACATCAGTGAAATCGCGCTTTTTCAATAAGAAATTACTCATGCGTTGAAGAGGCTCAAAATCTTTCAGCTCACCTTCTCTTAGTTTGAAATCAACTTCACCATCCAGCGTAGGCATCAACACGTTGAACTTATCATCAATCTTTGCCGTAAGGCCGATTTTGGTATAAACCTTACCACTTAGATTATCCGCTAAAATTGTTTTTTGCGAGAAGTTATTAAAAGAAGAAAAGAATTTCTTGATATCTGATCCTCTTACCTCTGCTTTCAGAATAACCGGATTGATTGGTTTGTCTAAATGTGAAAGCTTGAGTGAAAAATCAATTTCACCATCGGCCAACGTCATGGTCACTGGATTGGCTACAAGTTGATTATCCGTCAGACTTATCTTACCAGAAAAATTCTTCGCCGCAAATGAGCCATTATTGATTTCATTTGCTTTGACATTTATTGTGAACGCCACTTTATTATTAAGAATATCCAATAGATCAGATATCTTTTTACGGCTCTGTTTGGAATCCGTTGCAACTGGTTCCTTATCACTCTTAACTGACTTCAGACTTTCCAGATCAACTTTAGGCGCATATAAAGAAAGATTTATGATACCCTTCTTCTCAGGCATCAAAAAGAATGGAATAAAACCAATAACACTTCCCTTAAGCTGAACTGGATTTCCATTGACAACAAAATCGATCTTGTCGAAATCCATTCTCTTCTCAGTAAAATGTATCTGAGCATTTATGTTTTTAAAATTCTTTTGCTGCTGATTCATCACAAGAGAACCATCTTTGATTTTAATGGCTGCTTTTATTTTTCCCGTATAGGATGAACGAGGCCCTTCCAGATATTCATTTAACTTTCCATCATATTGAATATCGGCTTTAAGTATTCCGCCAAGTAATTTTAACTTAGAAGTATCCGTTTCATAGTTTATATCCACTAGTTTTAAAGTACTCTTCGAATTCAACTTTAAATTCGGATTAGTGAGATCTGTTATAGTTAGATTTGCATTTACATGAATCACGTCTATTACTCCTGACATGGAATCGAGTGTTATCCTGGAATTAGTATCATTAAAAAGTTGTGAATCGTCAACGTGATTGGTAAACGAGCCTTTGAATGAGAGATCCTTTACTTCAAATTTTCCAGTTACAAAATTATTCTTTGGACTGGTGAATGATATGTCAACCTTAGGCTCATCGCCCGTGGAGAGTTTTCCGACCAAGTTAACGGATAAGTCAAGGGGCCCATCAAACATAAAATTTGAAAGCTTCTTTCCAAGAGGCTTTGTAACTACCGTTAAACCTTCGGCATAATTAATTCCTTTCGATGATATTGCAAGTAAGAATTTTCCAGGCGCTGCGAAATCAAATTGTCCTAAAATTTCAATATTAGACTTTACCAATTGTAATTCTGATGGATGAATGATCAATTTCTGTTTCGCTGGTACGAATTCAAGATCCAATCGCGAATTTGTTTTTGTATTGGAAAGATATCCACCTCTCTCAGTATTGAATGTGATCCCACCAAAGAATATATCTCCGTCCAGCACAATTTTTTTTGATGAATCAGAGGAACTTATCACAGAATTGACATTAATAAACTGAATATCGTACGACTTGTGCTTTAATGTATCAACGTACGTAAAGCGTGTATTCTCAAAAAGTATGTTTTCCAATTCGAGTGTGGGAGAAGGGGATTTACTTCTAACAGTTGCCGAATCATCTTTTTTCCTTTTCACCACATCCATATTCGTATAACCTTTGCTATCACGAAAGATGAAAATACTTCCATTCTTTATACTGATTGAATTCAGATTAACCGCTCCCTGGAAAATTCTGATTGGATTGATGTGAACGTAAATCTTTTCAGCAGTCATGAAATCTTTGTGATATCTATCATAATGCGGGCCACGAATATAGATGTCGCCAAGTGTTATGGAGACATTCGGGAAATCCTCAAAAATTGTAAAATCAAGTCTTCCAATCTTAACATCGCCGTTAACGCTATTCTTTAATTCGGCATTGAGTTTTTCCAATATGCTAGGCTTGTAATATTGGCCAGCAGCATACCCGCCAACCAACACCACGACAATGAAGATGACACAATAGAAAACCCAACGCAGCAGGCGGCTCATGAAGGATCCGTTTAGTAGGTAAATTAGGAAAAAGAGAGTAATGGGACTACTTCTCCTTCCTATAAAAAATCATACCGTTGGCTTTGCAATCTCTGGCTTTTCGCCGATTTTCTTTTTGTTGATCCCAAACAAGCTATAACCGAGCGCCTTTCCCGCATTTTCTTCTTCACCTTTATTTATTTGAAGAGATCCCTGAAGAAGAACTCTATTTCCGTCAGAAGATGATACAGAATAGTTTATTGTAACCGCATCGGGGGTTTCTGAAAATTGGAGCGAAGCAACTGGAACGTTCGATGATGAAGTGAAATCAATCGAACAATTTTTCAACTCAGAAATAATGTCACTTGCCCTTTCAGATTGTGTATTGCCGGTAAGTTCAAGATGAAAATTCATCTTTAAATCAGAGAATGGCACAAGCTGCGGAAACGCCTCATAAAATTTCTCTGTCCATTGTTGTTTTTCACTTCCTGAAGTAGCGTTTGCCATTCCTTCAAACACGCGTGAATACAGCATTCGCTGATATTCATCATTCTTATCAGGATCGTTCAGAACCTGCGTAAAATATTTTACCGCTTCTTTATCATCTCCTTCAGCTAAATAAAGTTTGCCAAGGAAATACCTGAAATACTTTCTGAGTCGTGGTCGTTTATCTGTTTCAAGAAGATTTTTATACACCTTGATAAAATATTCATTTCCAAAACCTTCGATGACAGCGTTTACTTCGTCGAATGAGATAAGATTTTCAGGAGAGAAAATTGTATAAATAACTTGTTCGCGTTCAGGATCTTCAGCGACCAACGAAGCGAGTATCATCTTATAATGATGGATTTCCAATGAATAACTAATCCATTTGTACCAGTTGACAGGATTAAACCAAAACCACCACTGATCATTTTCAAAAAAATACTCCTTTTCGAATTGGAGCTGATTTAGATAATTCAAAGATGAAACTGCAAGATTATACTGTTCCTGCCCCCAGGTGGTACCTATATGAAGCTCCTGAAATCGCGCAGCTTTGTTTGCATACTCCTGGCTTTCATCTGAATGTCCTTCATAGTGAAGAGCGCGCGCCAGGCCAATAGCATGCCATCCAAAACCCGGGGTAGCACCCTGGTCTTTAAGAACTTTTCGCAACAGCGTATCGGCCTCTTCCGGATGTCCACGATACGTATTTAGAATCCCCCTCATGTAGAAATACTCCTTTGTATTTTTCTCGCCACCGTATTCCTTTTGCTCTGCTTCTTTAAAAAAATCATCTGCCTCGCTGAATTCGCCCATTGCCAGTTTAAACTCTGCGTAATTGTTGCTTGAATAAGCATCGTTACGAATCAATTCATTATAGAAATAATTTGCTGAATCTATTTCAAGCTTATAATCATAGATCATCGCCTTGTAATGAAATGTAGACAGATACTGACGATTGAGATACGAAGGATCAAACAATCCCGTATTCAAGGAATGATCATCATAATTCTTAAGAAGTGCGGAGTCTAGTAACTTATTCGCCATCCAAACATTTTCTTTCACAGAGTTTTTCAGGAAAGGAAATTGCCTGGAAGTAAATACACGATTACGATGATAAATCCATGCCATCGTATTATACGAACTAACGTTATTCTCTAACTGAAAATTGTAATCACGAACATGTTGTAGCACTTCAATTGCCTTATCCGGCATTTCAATATTCTGATATGCTGTTTCCAGCAGATACGCTATCAAGCCATAATCAGTTTGATATTTGTAGACCGAACTGTATTCAACATAGTTATTAGACCTTGTTTTTAACTGCTTGTCAAAATCCTTTTCAATTAATCGAAATGCTTTTTTCAACGGGGAAATTGCCTGCGTAAAACCCAGCGCATCATTCGCCCTGAAAAAAAGATAAGCTCCCTGGAAAAGATGTCCGACATAATAGGTGCTGTCGCGACGAATAAAACCACGTGCCTTTTCAAAGGTTTTCTCATCGTAGAACGACATTTTTTCATTTCGCTCAACGTCTATTGCCTGCCTGACAGAGGATTGAGCAAAGGATATGACCGGTATTAACACCAGAACCAGTAAAAAAAGATGAAAACCTTTGATTTGCATTATTATTTCTTTGACGTGATGCCAAGTTTTGCCAAACGATTTACTTCCTGATCTACAATATGCGCTAACGCAACACGTGAAGCTTCACGGTTACGGAAAATAAGACGGTGATGAAGAACTGGTTGAGCAAGGGCACGAATATCATCTTCGATTACGTAATCACGCTGATGTACTAAAGCCCATGCTTTAAGACATTTTATAAACGTAATTCCGCCACGGGTAGAGCAACCCAAAGCAATTTCAGGATGATTACGCGTAGCCTGAACGAGTTTTACAATTGATTTTACAAGTTCAGGATGCAGATAAACACCTTCCGCCTCCTGTTGAAGCCCAATTATATCATTGTAAGTAAGTACCTGATGAACCATTCCCTTGACGTCACCGATTGATAAATAGTTATTATAGATGTCCAGTTCGACATCTTCGCTAACATACCCAAACGTTATTTTCATGAAGAAACGATCCAACTGTGCTGTTGGAAGAGGATATGTCCCTTCCATCTCAATCGGATTCTGTGTTGCGATCGTGAAGAAGAATTTATCCAATTGAAATGTTGTGTCACCAGCAGAGATCTGATTCTCGGCCATACATTCAAGTAATGCACTTTGAACTTTAGGAGAAGCGCGATTTATTTCATCTGCCAATAGTACGTGAGTGAATAACGGACCTTTCCTGAAAACGAAATCTTTTTTGTCTTCATCAAAAATGTACGATCCTATAAGATCCATTGGAAGCAAATCAGGAGTGAACTGGATGCGTTTAAAAGCAACACCACCGCCAGATGATTGCTGATATTCACTGCCTTCAGAAATTGATTGCGCCAATGTTTTTGCAAGTACCGTTTTACCCGCTCCAGGATTATCTTCTAAAAGAATATGTCCTTTCGCAAGAAGCGCTGTAATTACATACTTAATTTCCTGGGGCTTTCCACGAATGATCTTTCCAATATTTTCAGAAAGTGTCAGAAGCTTTGGGCTGTGACTTGTTGTGTTGATGCTTTCGTTCATAACGTAAATTAATTTTCAAATTCGTTGTATTCCGACTGGAAAAAATACCGGCTTGCTAATGCAATGTTGAAATAATTAAACATAACCCTAGCAATACCTTTTGATTTTCTGATAGCGGATCCCTTTGATGAATCAAATTTCTTAATGATTTCTGAGTCACCATCACGTAACGTTCCCTTAGCGTATTTCAAGCGTAGGTAAACGCTCATAAATTCCGCAAAACCAGTATTGAATGTAGGGTCAACTTTTGTTTGCGCATAATCTAATGGCGTTTCGTTTGTTCGTTCCACTCCCGCCATATGGAATTGATATAGTGCCGATTTATAAATTGTATCCGCTTTTGAGTTTGGATTTTGGGCAAAGCCCGATCGGGTCAACAAGAATATTAAATACAAAAGTGGAAGTAAGAAGATAAAAATAATAATTCCTCCAGTGATCTCAGCCATTACTATTAAAATCTCTTCCAATGTCATTGACTTTTTCTCAACCTTCTTCTGATCGTTCTTCGCAACGTCCTTCTTATCAACCTTTGACTTAGGCTTGATGTGAATCTCGTCTGCAATAATTGGTTCCGGCCAATTCGCTACCTGATTCTCAATTGAAACTCCCGGTCGTAACGTTGGAATAAACTTCCCTTCGTCTTTATACGAAACTACAATAATAGAATCTCCAGCCGACAAAATTGAAAGTGTAGTATCCTTTTTATCATAAAGAACGCGGGCAAGCGATACGTCAACTTTGCGTGTAAATGATTTATTGAGCTGATACTTTTGGTCAAGATAAATTATGTTATCAAATGATACGTCAAGTCGCTTGCGCTTCAGATCAGGAGTCATTTCCGTTTTCGAATTTACAACCAGCCATGCTTCAGGTGGAGGCAACGGCGGTGTTCCATCCGGTTTTGGCGCATCTTGCTGATCTTCATTGCCGATGGTCATATCAAAATCCATCCAACCGTATCCGGGGAAATATACTTGAGTCCATGCGTGTGCCTGACTTGCATAGAACCAATACCACCCTTTGTTTTTATCACTTCGGTTAATCGTTGCAAAACCAGTTGTGAAACGAGAAGGAATTCCCATGGAACGTAGTAAAAACAAAGATGCACCTGCATAATATGTACAATATCCTGCATGCGTTTTAAATAAGAAATCACTAAGCATTGACGTATTCGGAATATTCGGATCACTTGGAGTTCCGGGTTTTAGCGTATAGCGATAAATACGTTTACCATTTTTGTCCCTGGATAAAAAGTAATCACGTATTGCAATTACTTTGTCAACGGGACGAATGGCCCCTGCTGTGATCTGCTTCGCTAAATTTGCGATCGAATCATAGATCACTCCTCTCGGCATTTCTATGTAATAGTTATAAAACCTTGGATCAACATTTTTATAGTCATTCACTGTTCGAAGTTCTTCGAAGCGTTGCTCCTGAATTTGTTCCAGCATTGAATTTGCGGAAGGATTATAAACAAAATACGCATTATTCAATTCTGAGACGTAGGATTTTACCTTGTAAGCGGATAAAAAAGTTTTTTGGAAGTCTTTATCAACTGGCAACGACTGAATGTAAAAAGCGCTTGCCGGAGCCAAAAGCGCATGCTTCCATGTATTGGACGAGAGGTAGATTTTAGACTCTACGATTTTTCGCTTTTTTCTTCCCAATGAATTCTTTATGACAGAAGTATCCTGTTTTGAATGAAATATCTGAACTGAAGATGGATCGGCATCAAATTCATCAAGGCTGGGAACATTGGCATCGCGAGTAAAACTCTCTTTGGACTGATCGTATTTTGTCAAATAATGGTAGACAAAATAAAGTGGTTGTGGTGAACCGTCAGGAAAATAATTATCAATACGACTGGCGAACATGAGTTGATCCGATTGGCTCATTTTCGAGCTGATCTTCATTGTATCTTTTAATTTGAAACCCTCTTCACCATTGCCAGGTTTATCCATTAAACCATATCGCTGATCATATCCACCATTTTTTTTATCTTTTTCTCCGTCTTTATCAGACTTTGCACCACGGGCAATTAACTCTTTCTCAACAGCTTTCAGATCATCCGTGAAGATTTTCCCAACAAGAAAAAATGCTACGAATACTAATATTAAAAATATCGCAAAACGAATGAGTAGTCGTGCGGACTTTTTCAGATCCATTTCTACATCATTGACAAGCAAAGGCGATACGAATAGCATGTACAATCCGTAAAAAATTACCGGAACGA
>Ga0123336_10004450_pt1 | contig 11377 bp, 10 predicted proteins | sample SSSSmetaG_FD_96466 | JGI IMG/M metagenome (GOLD analysis project Ga0123336, IMG submission 96466) | Glacier valley bacterial and archeal communities from Borup Fiord, Nunavut, Canada, to study Microbial Dark Matter (Phase II) - ​SSSS metaG | ecosystem: Environmental > Aquatic > Freshwater > Ice... | reverse complement strand
CCGATGTCGAACCACTGCACATCCACGGCCGCGACATCAAGATCGGCGTGCAGCCGGCGATGCTGGAAGCCACCAAGACCACTTGTCCTTTGGGCCGCCCCGGCACCACTGACGAAGCCGCCGGCCCCGTGCTCTTCTTCTGCTCACCGCTGAGCGACTACGTCACCGGCGAAGTGCTGATCGTAAGCGGAGGCATGCACTTCTAGCAACCTGCCATATGGCCGCCAGAATCTGCAAAATGGCAACCCCCATGCTATCCTCTTCACATGGGCACCCTCCTCATCGCACCCACCGAATCATTGCACCCCGGTGTGCTTGGCTCCAGCATTGGCCTGAAAGCGAAGGAGACCCCAGATCTCATCCATCAGGTTGAAGAAGGTCTTCCATTTGAAAGCCTGGAAATTCTGGCCCGGTTCACCCGCCAATCCATCTTTGAAATCGGGGCCATCATCAGCATTCCAGAGCGTACCTTGGCCCGCCGGAAAGCGGCTGGCAAGTTAACGGCTGACGAATCGGACCGTCTGGTTCGGGTCGCCTCCATCTTTGAAAAGGCCGTGGCTCTGTTTGAGTGGGAAGTGGCTCCGGCTGTGCAGTGGCTGCTCACGCCAAAAGCCGCGCTCTCCGGTGAAGTGCCGCTCCGTTACTGCCGCACCGAACTGGGGGCGCGCGAAGTGGAAAATCTGATCGGCCGCCTGGAACACGGCGTCTTCTCCTAAGCCGCCGTTCCATGCCGACCGCCTGGCGCATCGTCAAGCGCAAATTCGCTCGCGATGCATTCAGCGGCGAAGGCTCACGCCTCTATGGCGGACGCTGGAACAATCCGGGAACTCCCCTGGTCTATACGGCCGGGTCTCAATCGTTGGCCGCGCTCGAACTGCTGGTCCATCTGGAATCCGCCGACTTGCTCGATCACTACGTGATCTTCGAGGTCAATTTCGAGTCCACTCTTGTCTCCAGCCTGGATTCCGCGCTGCCCAAACATTGGGATTCGCAGCCGATCCCAAGCAAGAACCGCGCACTCGGCGACGCTTGGGCGCGAGACCGAACTTCCACCATCCTACGCATGCCCAGTGTTCTCATCCCTAGCGAACACAACTACATCCTGAACCCGCGCCACCCTAAGTTCGCGAAAATTCGCATGGGAAAGCAGACGCCATTCCGTTTGCATCCGCGTCTGCTTCACAAGCTCAAATAGACCGCATCGCCTTATCCACGGCTTCCACGAAGAAGTATTCGCCCCACATCACAGATTCGTTCACGCCCAGGCCTTTATGGGTGTGATAGACCCCGCCTTTCAAAATGCCTTCCCAACCGCTATCCGGCTTGGCGACATGGTGCTTGCAAAGGCTATCCACCATATGCCGCGCGGTAGCCTCATAGAACCGGCCTTTCACGCGATCCGCGCTCAACTCCGCCAACTGGAACAGTCCCGAAGCAGCGATGGCCGAAGCGGAAGTGTCCACCTGGCGGCGGCTCTCAATCGGCGCGTCGAAATCCCAAGGCGCCACTCCATCGGCCGGCACGTTTTCGAGGAAATAATCAGCGCACATCTCGGCGGTCTGCAGGAAGCGCGGGCCGCGAGTGAACTCATAGCAGGTTCCAAAACCGTAGAGCGCCCATGCCACGCCTCGCGTCCAACCGGAATCGCCGCGGAAGCCCTGATGAGTGGTCTGTTTCAGGAATTCGCCGGTTGCCAGATCGAACATTCCCTCATGCGACGTGGAGCCATCGCCACGCACAATCACGCGCCGGGTGGTCAGGCAATGCCGCATCGCGATGTCCAGCAGTTGTTCATCGCCCGTTTCTAAAGCCGCATAGAAAATGATGCCGACGTTCATCATAATGTCGATGAACAGCGAATCTTCCGAAACGAAGGACCGAAGGTACTGGCCTTTTTCGCGAAAGCGAAGTGCCATCGTGCGGCCTGCTTGAATCAGCACGTCATTCAGAAACGGCTCTTCTGAAATTTCGTACCAGCGGTAGTAGGTGGACATGAAGATGAAGCCCAGGTCGTGAACATTGCGATCGTGCTGCCGTGGTTCCAGTGGCTTCGAATAATGGATGGCCTGGTCCCGCCACCAGTGGGCTTCCGCGCTTCCTTTGTGCTGCTCCTGGGCATAGACAATCCACATCATCCCGGGCAGAAAACCATCGCACCAGTGCGTCCAGGCTTCGCCTTCATGCTTCCACTTGCCATCCCGCGTGTACATCGGGTAAAAGTCAGGGTGCTTTTCCACCAACGTGCGTATCTGCTGCCGCACGGTATCCATCGTTTCGTTGAGCAAGCTCATGCCGGTCCGCGCGTTTAGTTCAATCACTTTGTCTCCTCGGGAATCCACAACATTATAGCCGCGCGTCTGCAGCATCCAAATCGTTTACAATCTGTGACAATGGCATCCAGCAAGCCGGTCCGCCGCACGTTGACGAAGGTTCAAGCAGCCGTTACCAGAGCCAAGCCCAAGCAACTTAAGAAGGCTGCGGAGGCCGAACCGGAACTGGTTCCTGAAGTGGTGGCGTTCCGCGCCAGAAAGCCACGTGTCGATCCCCAGTACGCCCAGTTTCGTCTGCTGATCCGCAAGGGCGGTATTCACCGCTGGGGCCTCTTCGCAGGTGAAGATATGCCCAGGAACCGTAAGGTCATCGAGTACACGGGTGAGCGCATCAACCGGCGTGAAACGCGGAAACGCAGTGAAGAACAGGGTTCCATGATTTACCTGTTCACTCTCGACAACTATTGGACTCTCGATGGCGCCGTGGGCGGCAGCGGCGCCGAATATATCAACCACTGCTGTGACCCCAATATCCGAGTGCTGGTCACCAAAAGCCATATTCTCTACATGACCAAACGCGCCGTGCGAAAGGGCGAAGAGCTCACAGTGGATTATCACTTCTCGAAAGAGATTGAGCGAATCCCCTGTTATTGCGGCTCTCCCAAGTGCAGAGGAACCATCAACGTGAAATAAACCTGAGACATCCGGCCTGGTGGCTCAACTAGCTAATTTCAACGTTTCACGGAGATTAGCAGATGATTTCTCAAAGCCAGACCGCCCGCAAGACTGTAGTGGTATGCGATACCCAACCCGTTTCCATGGAAGGGATGAAAGTGCTCCTTTCCACTTGTCCCGACTTGAAGTACGTCGGCGGTGTTTGTGGATTGCTTGCCACCATGGAGTTGGTGAACAGCATCAAGCCGGCCGTTGTGCTGGTCGACAAAGCCGTCGGTCTGCAGGCCATTGCGGATTGGTTGCATACCGTTCGCAATTCGCGCACGGCTGTCGTCGTTTGGGGTACTAACATTGGCAACGCGGAAGCGCTCAGGCTGGTGCAGGCTGGCGCGCGCGGCGTGGTTCATAAAACCGCGCAATTGGATCAACTGATTTCCTGCCTGCGAACCGCGGCCGGCGGTGCCACCTGGATGTCCGACACCATTTTTCAGATTCCCGAGCGCGATCAGCAGCACCGTTCGAACCTGACGGCGCGGGAACATCAGGTGGCGGAATTGGTGGAGCGCGGGCTTCGCAACAAAGAGATCGCCGGAAGCCTGGGCATCCAGACCGGCACCGTGAAAATTCATCTGAAGCACATCTTTGAGAAGACCGGCTGCCGCGGCCGTTACGGTCTGGCTCTCTCCGGCCTGCGCGATAAGGGCCAACTGAATTTAGCCGTGATGTAGGTTGGTTCGGGCCGCCAGATGGACTGTTGGCAGCGGCGTGATATCTTCAAAGGATCTTGCACCCAGTAAGGTTTTTGGGCCTAATGCTGTGCTGCGCGTCGGCATTAGCAGCCCCCTCCGGAGTCGTCCTCAATACTCTTTCAGAAGAATTGCAGCGCAACTTCTTGGGTCTGAAGCAAAAGGCTGACCCGCCCCCTTATTTCATCTCGTACGAAGTCACTGAACAGGAGTTTCACATCGCCAGTGCGTCTCTCGGCGCATTGAATAGCAGCGGCGATTCCAGAAACAGATACCTGGATGTCTCGGTGCGCATCGGCAGCCCCAAGCTGGACAATTACCATCGGGTGCGCGGCGAACGCGTCCAGTTTACCTCCGGCATCAATCTTTCCCTCGACGATAATCCCAAAGCCATTCAACAGCGCCTTTGGCTCGAAACCGATCGTGTCTACCGGTCGGCCGCGGAGCGCCTCATCAAGATTCGTACCAATCAGCAGGTGAAGGTCGCCGAGCGCGATAGCTCTGACGATTTCTCCGCCGACCCCGTTTCCACCCACACCGAACCCCTTCACGAGATCAAGTTCGACCGTGCAAAGTGGGAGGAGCGCCTCCGAAAAGTGTCGCTCGCGTTTGCCCAGTACCCAGCCCTCTTAAATTCCGGTGTGCTGGTTTCCACGCAAGGCGACACGCGCTATTTCGTCAGCAGCGAAGGCGGCCGCGTGCAACATGCGCGCGGCTTCTCCCGAATCATTGTCTCCGCGCAGGCAAAGAGCGTCGATGGCATGGATCTGGCCGACGCGGAATATTTCGATGCCGTCGACGCCGCGAATCTTCCTAAGGATGATGCGCTTCTGGCCTCTGTCGCGCGCGTCGCTAGCCACGTGGAAGCTCTGCTGAAAGCTCCCGTCACCGAGCCCATCGTAGGCCCCGCCATCTTCTCAGGCCGTGCCTCCGGCGTCTTCTTCCACGAGATCTTCGGACACCGCATCGAAGGCCATCGGCAGAAAGACGATACCGAGGGGCAGACGTTCACCAAGAGCCTGGGCGAGCGCGTCCTCCCGGAATTTCTGTCTGTCGATTTCGATGCCACGCTACGCAAAGTGAACGGCATCGATCTGAACGGCTGGTACGAATTCGATGATGAAGGAATCGCCGCGAAGCCGATCCGGCTGGTGGACAAGGGTGTCTTAAAAGCGTTCCTGATGTCCCGCTCGCCTATCGACGGCTTCGTTCATTCCAACGGACACGGTCGCCGGCAGCCGGGTTTGGAGATTGTTTCCCGCCAATCGAATCTTCTGGTAAACAGCACAAAGACGGTGACAGCCGCGCGCCTCCGCGAAATGCTGATTGAGGAAGTGAAGCGCCAGAACAAGCCGTATGGGCTCTATTTCGAAGACATCACCGGCGGCTTCACCACCACCGGCCGTTCCGGTTTGCAGGCCTTCAAAGTAATCCCCGTCATGGTCTATCGCGTCTATCCCGATGGCCGGCCCGACGAACTGATCCGCGGCGCCGATATTGTCGGAACGCCCCTTGCCAGCTTCTCGAAAATCCTCGCCACTTCCGACAAGATGGACATCTTCAATGGCTACTGCGGCGCGGAATCCGGCAGTGTTCCGGTCTCCGCGGTCTCTCCCGCCATTTTGATTTCTGAGATCGAAATTCAAAAGAAAGATAAATCGCAAGAGCGCCCGCCCTTACTTCCGCGTCCTGAATTGGGGCCCACCAACTAAATGAAGTTCCTGTCTCTCTGTTGTGTGCTGGCGCTGACGGCAAACGCCCAGGACGATACCATTCTCAAGGCCATGCGGGATGAACTGGCCCGTTCGCTCACGCTCAAGCTCACGAATCTGGAGAGCCCGTATTACATCGAATACGAAGTGGATGATGTCAGGCAGTATACGGCCACGGCCAGCCTGGGCGGATTGCTGAACTCGTCCGATGGGCGCTTCCGCGTACCCCGCGTGCATGTTCGCGTTGGCAATTACGATTTCGACAACACCAACTATGTAGGCAGTGGCTCCAACTTCGGCTCACGCTATGACGTTCGCCTGCCGCTGGACGATAGCTACCCCGTGCTCCGCCAAAGCCTCTGGCTAGCTACCGATCAGAGTTACAAATCCGCGCTCGAAGCCATCTCTCGAAAGCGCGCTGCACTGCGGAATGTCTCCGTTTCCGAAAAGCTGCCCGATTTCACCAAAGCCCCCGCGGTACATCTGCTGGAACCCGTCGCCGTCAGCAAGGTGAATCTGGAAACTTGGTTGAAGCGCACACGGGCGCTCTCGAATGTGTTCTCCGATTTCCCGAATCTGAAGGCCTCGTCAGCCGAATTCTCTGCCATTGACGGCACGCATTACTTGATCAATTCCGAAGGCACGGAAATTCGCCAACACTCAAACCTGGGTGTGGTTCGCCTTCGCGCCGGCGCTCAGGCTCCGGACGGAATGTTACTGCGCGATGCCACGGTCTTCCAGTCTTTAGACCATGCGCGGCTTCCCGGTGAAGCGGAAATGGAACGCACTGCTCGCGCCATGTCGGAAAATCTCACCAAGCTGGTGCAGGCGCCCATGGGCCAAACGTATTCGGGACCGGTGCTGTTCGAAGGTGTCGCCGGGCCTCAGATTTTTGCGGAGGTGCTCGGCAAGAATCTCGCGCTCAGCCGCAAGCCCGTTTTGGAGCCCGGTGCTCCTGGCTCCGTGCCCTCCAGCGAACTCGAAGGGCGGCAAGGCGCGCGCGTTCTGCCCGATACATTTCAAGTTGTGGACGACCCCACGCAAACCGAATTTGAAGGACACAAGCTCTTCGGCAGTTTCAAAGTGGATGACGAAGGCGTGCAGGCGCAGCCGTTGACCATTATCGAAAAGGGCGTCTTAAAAAATTTCGTACTCACCCGCCAACCCGTGCGCGGTTTCGTAGCCACGAACGGTCGCGCCCGCCTTCCTGGCTCATACGGCGCACGCACCGCGGCAATTTCGAACCTCTTCATACAGGCGTCTGAAACGGTCTCCCCGCTTCAGTTGCGGCAGAAGTTGATTGAGGCCTGCAAGCAACGCGGTAAACCATACGGCATCGTGGTGCGCAAAATGGATTTTCCCTCCTCCGCCTCAATCGATGAAGCGCGTCGTCTGCTTTCAAACGCCGGCCAGAACGCCGCCCACGCCGTAAGCCTGCCCATCATGGTGTATCGCGTCTATCAGGATGGTCACGAAGAACTGGTTCGCGGCCTGCGCTTCCGCGGGTTGAACGTCCGTTCCCTCAAGGACATCATGGCCACCGGAAACGACACCAATGTTCTCGATTATCTGGAAAACGGCTTCCCCTTCGCCTTGATGGGTGCCGGCTCGGAAGCCGCTGAAGTTACCGTTGTGGCGCCCAGCATTCTGGTGGACGATTTGGAACTGCTTCCCCTGGAAGATGAGCTGCCCAAACTGCCCATCGTCCCGCCGCCCGCTTCTTCTCGATGAGGATACTCAGCAGGTATGTGTTCCGGGAAGTGCTTTCCAGCGCCCTTCTGGGAATGGTGCTCGCCACGTTTGTCGTGTTCCTGCAAGGCCCGGCGAAACTGCTGCTGGAGGTTGTGGTCCGTGAGTCCATCACCCCGGAAGCGGGTATCAAGCTGTTCCTTTATGCTCTGCCGCGTGTGCTCCCGCTTACCATCCCCTTTGGTGCTCTGGTGGGCATCCTCATCGGGTTGGGCCGCATGGCTTCGGATGGCGAAATCACTGCTATGCGCGCCGGCGGCGTGTCCAGCCGCACCGTAACGTTCCCCATCATCACCTTCTGCCTGCTCTCCGCGGGCCTGGCCGCCACTTCCTCTCTGTGGCTTACGCCACTCTCCATCCGAAACAGTCTCAAGATCATGAACCGGGTGGCTGCCGAACAATTGACGGCGGAAGTGCAGCCGCGCATCTTTGAGGAGAGTTTCCCTAAGACGGTTCTCTATGTTAGCGATGTAAAGCCGGGTAAGCCCACCGTTTGGAGCCATGTTTTCATGGCGGATCTGACTCCGCCGGAAGAGCGCCCCATGGTTAGCGGCAAAATCGCCGAAGGCCCGCGAATTACCATCGCCGAACGCATCATTGCCGTTCCCGATGCGGCTCACAACCGCATCCAGCTCTCGCTTCAAAACGGCAGTAATCACGAAATCGCGAAGGATGGGCAGGGTTATCACCAGACCTATCCGCGCAGCGAACAAATCCTGGACGCCTCGGCTCCCTCAGAAGTAAAGGCCTCCAAGGCGTTCAGCGAAATGCCCACTCAGGAACTCTACCGTTTCGTGAAACTTGCCCATCGCAAGTCTGAGGAAAGCCTCGAAGCGCGCATGGAACTCAACAGCCGCTTTGCCCTTCCGCTGGCGTGCGTTGTGCTGGGCCTGATCGGCGTGCCGCTCGGTGTCCAATCGCGCAAGGGCGGGAAATCCGGCGGCTACGTCATGGCGATTTTCCTTTCCTTTTTTTGCTATTACCTTTCTTACATTAGCCTCACGGGCATGGCACGGCAGCGCGCCATCGGCGTCGAACTCGCTACCTGGCTTCCCAACCTGCTCTGTTTGATAATCGGCATCGTCATGCTGGCGCTGCTGGAACGTCCGGGCGATCGCGATCTGATCGGCATCGCGCGCGGCTTCTTCGTCACTCTCTGGCACAAGATCCGGGTCAGCCCCGTGCGTGAACCGCGCCGCCTTTACCGCTCCTCCAGTTCACGCATATTTCCCTTCCAAATTCTGGATTTCTATATCCTCAGCCAGTTCCTGTTCTATTTCGTTGTTCTGCTGGCCAGCTTCGTGGCCATGGCCCAGATCTATAACTTCTTCGAACTGCTCAGCTACATCATCAAGAACAAAATTCCGCTCATCAAAGTGTTCACGTTCCTCGCCTTCCTCACCCCGAAGCTGATCTACGATACGCTGCCTGTCAGCGTCCTGGTGGGTGTGCTGGTCACGTTCGGCGTGCTCACCAAGAACAACGAAGTAACAGCGTTTAAAGCCAGCGGTGTTAGTGTGCGCAGGCTCGGGCTTCCTGTAATTCTGCTCAGCATACTGTTAAGCGCTGGGCTGTTCGCCTTCGATCATTACTACATCCCCAAAGCCAATCTGAAGCAGGATGCTATCCGCAATGAGATCAAGGGCCGCCCCGTCCAGACTTATCTCCGTCCAGACCGTAAGTGGATTTACAGCGCGGCGGGGTCTCGCATCTATTACTACAAGCTGTTCGACACCGCGGAGAACGTCATGGTCGGCGTGAACGTTTATGAGCTCGATCCCGCCACCTTCCAACTTCGCAAGGAGATCTCCGCCGAACGCGCGCTCTGGCAACCTTCGCTGAAGAGCTGGATCTTTCAGGATGGCTGGTCTCGTGAAGTGCATGGCGTCACCGAGGACAAGTTCGATGCGTTTCAGGCCACCACATTTCGCGAGCTCGATGAACCGCCCAGCTATTTCATCAAGGAAGTGAAACAGGATAAACAGATGAACTATCTGGAACTGCAGCATTACATTAAAGACCTGCAGCAGAGCGGATTCGACACGGTCCAGCTGCGCGTCCAACTGTATAAGAAATTCTCCGTGCCCGTCTTTGCGCTCATCATGGCCATGATCTCCATTCCGTTCGCGTTCCTGGTAGGCAACCGGGGAGCCATGGCTGGCATCGGCGTCGGGCTTGCCGTCGCGATGGCTTACTGGGGCGTCGACAAACTCTTTGAACAGGTGGGCAATGTAAACCATCTGCCGCCGTCGGTTGCCGCCTGGGCCCCGGACGCCCTCTTCTCGCTCGCCGGTCTGTACCTGTTATTGCGCATGAAGAGCTAGCACCCGTGACCCAAGTACAATTAAGGCTCGTGAATGTCTGACCACTTCGACGCAATCATCATTGGCACCGGGCAGGCGGGTCCGCCCCTGGCGCGGTCTTTAGTAAAAGAAGGGCTGAACATCGCCATCATTGAACGAAAGCGTTTTGGAGGCACCTGCGTCAACACCGGATGTATTCCCACCAAGACACTGGTCGCCAGCGCGCGAGCGGCCTGGGTGGCGCGCAATGCCGCAGCTTACGGCGTCGAACTTTCAGGCTCCGTTTCGGTTGACATGAAGAAGGTATGCGAACGAAAGAGTAAGGTTGCCGGCGCGTCCGAAACCGCTGTCCACCAATCGCTTGTTGGTCTGAAAGGCTGCCGCGTCATTGAGGGTCATGCCAAATTCACCGGTCCACATTCTCTTCAGGTGAACCGTCAAACGCTGGAAGCGCGGCAGATCTTCATCAACACCGGCGCCAGAGCGTCCGCGCCCGCCATTCCCGGCCTTGACCAAATCCCGTACCTGACCAACAGCGGCATGGTGGATGTCGATTTTTTGCCGAAGCATTTACTCATTCTGGGCGGCAGCTATATCGCACTCGAATTCGCTCAAATGTATGCGCGCTTCGGCAGCCAGGTCACTGTAATTGAACGTTCCAGCCGATTGGTATCCCGCGAAGATCCCGACATTTCCACCGGCATTCGCGAAATACTGGAGAGCGAAAAAATTCGCGTCGTCACCGGCGCCAAAGACATTCACTGCGCAGGCCCAGTGCCATCCGTTTTTTGGGACGGTGGAGAAGCTCAAGGTTCCCACCTGCTGGTCGCTCTGGGCCGCAAACCCAATACAGACGAGCTGGGCGTGGATGCGGCGGGGCTGAAACTGAACCCCCACGGCTACATCGAAGTGGACGATGAACTGCGCACCAGCGTGCCGGGTATCTGGGCCATGGGCGATTGTAACGGCAAGGGCGCCTGGACCCACACCTCTTACAACGATTACGAAATCGTCGCCGCCAACCGCGACAAACCCGGTTCGCGCCGCGTCTCAGATCGCATCGAAGCTTACAACATCTACATCGATCCGCCGCTCGCCCGTTGCGGCATGTCCGAAACAGCTGTCCGCAAATCCGGTAAACGCGCCCTGATGGCCACTCGCCCCATGACCAAAGTAGGACGGGCTTTTGAAAAGGGAGAGACCAAGGGCTTCCTGAAAATACTGGTCGACGCGGAGACCGAACTCATCCTCGGTGCCTGCCTGTTGGGTATCGAATGCGACGAGGTGATTCATTGCATTCTGGACACGATGTATGCCAAGGCCTCCTATCGCACGCTACAACACGCCATGCACATTCACCCTACCGTGTCCGAACTGATTCCAACGCTGCTGGGCGATTTGAAGTCGCTATAATCTAAGGTTAGGAGATTGGTTTGGCTGTTGGCTCATGATTGATATCAAGAAAAGAATTCAGGAAGAAATCGCGGCGCTCGAGATCGAAATGCGAGTGGAATTGCCCAAGCAGATCCTCACCGCGCGCGCCCACGGAGACCTGAAGGAAAACGCCGAATACCACGCCGCGAAAGAGCGCCAAGGCATGGTAAACGCCAAGCTGAATCAACTCAAGGGCCGCCTGGCGGAAGTCAGCATGATCGATTTCACGCGCATCCCCACGGATCGCGCGGGCCTGGGCTCACATGTTGTGGTTCTGGATTTGAAGAAAGATGAAGAGTTCACCTACATTCTGGTCATGACCGAAGAGACCGATGCCACCAAAGGCATGATCTCCACCGGCTCACCCATCGGCCGCAGTCTGGTGGGCAAAGAAGTGGGCGATGTGGTGAAAGTGCAACTCCCTGGCGGCATCAAAGAGCTGGAAATCATAGGCCTTAAAACCATACACGATCTGGCGTAAGCGGTAT
>Ga0123336_10004449_pt1 | contig 11383 bp, 9 predicted proteins | sample SSSSmetaG_FD_96466 | JGI IMG/M metagenome (GOLD analysis project Ga0123336, IMG submission 96466) | Glacier valley bacterial and archeal communities from Borup Fiord, Nunavut, Canada, to study Microbial Dark Matter (Phase II) - ​SSSS metaG | ecosystem: Environmental > Aquatic > Freshwater > Ice... | reverse complement strand
GGCCGCGCGCCACGAGCTGTCCTCCCTTCTGCTGAAGGACGAAGGCCAAAATCCCACCGGCTCGTTTAAAGCGCGCGGCCTTGGCATGGCCGTTTCCAAGGCCAAAGAGCTGGGCGTGGACGGCTGCATTATTCCCACTGCGGGCAATGCCGGCGTGGCCCTGGCGGCCTACTGCGCCCGCGCCGGCTTGCGGGCCGTGGTGGTGATGCCCCGCCACACCCCGCAGGCTTTCCGCGAAGAATGCCTCTGGTACGGCGCCGAAGTGGAGTTGGTCGAGGGCCTCATCAGCGACTGCGGCGCCCGGGTGCGCCAGCGCAACGCCGACGGCGCGTTGCTGGATATTTCAACTTTGAAGGAGCCGTACCGCCTGGAGGGCAAGAAGACCATGGGCTACGAAATTGCCGAGCAAATGAACTGGCAGCTGCCCGACGTGCTGCTCTACCCCGCCGGCGGCGGCACCGGCCTCATCGGCATCTGGAAAGCTTTCCGCGAAATGCAGGCGCTGGGCTGGCTCGCGCCCGAAACCCGGCTGCCGCGCATGGTGGCCGTGCAGGCCGCCAACTGCTGCCCGCTGCTCGAAACCTACGCCGGCCGCCAGGCCAACTGCCACGCCTACCAGGGCCAGCCCACCCTGGCCAACGGCTTGGCCGTGCCCCACCCGCTGGGCGAAAGCATGATGCTGCGCGTCCTGCGCGAATCCAACGGCACGGTGGTGAGCATCAGCGACGAAGACATGCTGGTTGGGATGCGCGACTTGGGCCAGCAGGAGGGCCTGTTCGTGGCCCCCGAAGGCGGCGCCGTGTGGATGGCCGCCCGCCGCCTGCTGGCCACCGGCTGGCTGCACCCGGACGAGAAAATCCTGCTCCTGAACACCGGCAACGGCCAGAAGTACCTGGAGAACGTGCTGGGCCGCGCCGCCCGGTAGCCCCAACTGTACGCTTGGCGCTTGGTGCGGGGCCTCGGCCCTGTGCCGGCTACTACCCGGCCTCCGGCCGGGCCGCGCTACGTGGTTCCGTTCTACCCTCGCCGTTCTGTGGGCCGGAGGCCCACCAGTAACCGGCACGGGGCCGGAGCCCCGCGCCAAGCCGCCAGGCCGCCAGGGCCAATACCTTTGCCCCATGCGCATCCTCCACGTCCTGTCGGCTGAGTTTTTCGCGGGCTCGGTGGCGTATGCCGTGCAGCTGGCCGAGGCGCACCGCGCCCAGGGCCACGCCGTGTGGCTGGTGTCGGATTCGGACGAGCTGCCCACCGCGGCCACGCAGCTAAAAGCCGCCATCAGCAACCGCCGCTACGGGCAGCGGCTGCGCAACCTCCGGCTCATCCGGCAGCTGGTGCAGGCGGAGGGCATCGACGTGGTGCACGCCCATTCGCGGGCCGCCAGCTGGGTGAGCTACTTCGCGCTGCGGGGCCTGAAAGTGCCGCTGGTGAGCACCGTGCACGGCCGCCAGCACCTGCACCCCTCCACTTCCCTCTTCGATATCTACGGCGACAAAGTCATCGCCATCTGCGCCAATCTGCGCGAGCACCTGATAACGGAAGTGCAGATGGCACCGGCCAAAATTGTGGAAATCCCTAATGGCGTGTACGCTGCGCTTAATGAGGAATTGGGAATGAAGAATGAGGAATTATCAGCCGGACAATCGCTGCCAGCTAATTCTTCATTGAGCGCAGCGTCTCTTTCCTCGTTGAGAATCGCGTTCATCGGGCGGTTCAATGGCGGCAAGGGCGAGCGGGCGGCCGACTTGTTGCTGCATGTGTTTCCCGTGCTGCTGGCCGAGTTTCCGGCCCTGCGTCTGGCCCTCATCGGGGGCGAGATGGGGAAACTGCCCGCTCCTGGCAAAAAATCATTGGCACTGCTACAGGCCGACTTTGGCGAGCGGGTCGAGGTCGTGGGCTTCACCGGCGACGTGGCGGGCTGGCTGGCGCGCACCACGCTCGTGATTGGCGCCGGCCGCGTGGCCATTGAGGCGTTGGGTGCGGGCCGCCCGGTGCTGGCCCTGGGCGAGGCCAGCTACGCCGGGCTCGTCACGGAAGCCACTTTTGAGGCTGCGGCCGCCTCCAACTTTGGGGACATCTCGGCGCAGGCAGGTTCCTCAACGGTTGATTTTGCCGCCGTGCTGGCCGATGCGCGTGGCTTTCTGCGGGCGCCGCAGCCGGTGCCGCCGGCCTTGCAGCAGCGGGTGCGGGCGCGCTATGGCCTGGCCGCCGTGGCCGCGCGGGTGCTGGCCGAGTACCAGTCGGCCCGGATGCAAAAAGCCCTGCCCGCCTTCATGCCGGTGCTCATGTACCACAAAATCCCGGATGCGCCGCTGGCCACCAGGCACCAGACCTACGTCACGAAGGAGAACTTTGCCCGGCACCTGGCCTACTTCCACCGGCGCGGCCTCACGCCCATCACCTTCGCCGACTACCTGCGGTTTGCCCGCGGCGAGCGGCCGCTCGCCGATTTCCCCGCCCGTCCCCTCGTCCTCACCTTCGACGACGGCTACCTCGACAATTACACCAACCTGCTGCCGCTGATGCAGCGCTACGGCTACCGGGGCGTCCTCTACCTGCTGGGCGATTCCGACCTGCGCCACAACCAGTGGGACCTCGCCGCCGACCCCACCGAGCCCCGCGCCGCCCTGCTCAGCCCCGCCCAGCGGCGCGCCTTCGTGGCCGCCGGCTGGGAAATCGGCGCCCACACCATGAGCCACCCGCGGCTGACCACGCTGCCGCTGCCGGCGGCCACCGAAGAAATTCAACGCAGCAAACACGCCCTGCAAACCGCCCTGGAAACCGAAATCGTGAGCTTTGCCTACCCCTACGGCGACCTCAACGAAGACGTGAAAGCCGCCGTGCGCGCCGCCGGCTACGCCCTGGGCATCGCCACCGACACCGGCGGCCTGCATCTGGAAGCCGACCGGATGCAGGTGTTCCGGGTGAATATGTTTCCGAATGAAACGACCGGCAGCCTGTTCAAGAAAACCTCGCCCTGGTACCGCCGCTACTACCGCTGGAAACGGGGAAAATAGTGGTGAGCCAAAAGAACGTCATGCTGAGCGCAGCCGAAGCATCTCGCGTGGAAGAGTAATTCAATCGTTGATGCGATTTGATTACTACCCCACGCGAGATGCTTCGGCTGCGCTCAGCATGACGTTCTTTCTGCTCACCGCTCACCGCTCACCGCTCACCGCTCACCGCTCACCGCTCACCGCTCACCGCTCACCGCTCACCGCTCACCGCTCGGTACCCGCCGGTTCATCACTCGGAACCAGAGCGGGGGCACGGTGGCCAGCAGCATCATGCCGGGGTAGCCGGTGGGCATTTGGGGGCTGGCGGGCTGGAAGCGCAGCGCGTGGTAGGGCCGGGCGGCCTGGTAGTGGTGGTCGGAGTGGCGCGTCAGCTCGTACAGCAGGATGCGGCCCAGCGGGTGCTCCGAGTTCCAGGAGTGGTGGGGCTGCACTCGCTCGTAGGCGCCGTTGGCGGCGCGGCGGCGCAGCAGGCCGTAGTGCTCCACGTAGTTCACCAGCTGAAACAGCACCATGCCCACGGCCGCCGCGCCCAGCCAGGGCAGCAGCCCCGCCGGGCCAAAAAGGGCCAGCACCGCGCCCACGGCCAGCACCTGCGCCGCCTGAAATTGCAGGAACTGATTCTCGGGCGACCACGCCGGCCGGCCGGCCCGGCGCAGCCGCTCCGCCTCCAGGTGCCAGGCCGAGCGGTACTCGCCGGCCAGCGCGCGGGGCAGAAACGCCCAGAACGGCTCGTGCAGCCGCGAGGTGGCGGGGTCGAGCGGGGTGGCCACGTGGCGGTGGTGGCCGCGGTTGTGCTCGATGAAAAAGTGCAGGTACAGGCTGCTCAGCAGCAGCACTTGGGCCAGGCGCTGCTCGGCGGGGCGGGCCCGGTGGCCCAGCTCGTGCGCCACGTTGATGCCCAGCGCCCCCACGCAGATGCCCACGGCCAGCACCGCCCCGGCCGTTTCGGCGGCCCCGAAGGACCCGCTGCTCGTCCGCACCAGAAAATACGCCAGCAGGGCCAGTAGCAGCGGCACGTTGAGGTACAGCAAGCCGTCGAAAAAGGGGTGGCGCCGGGCTTCGGCGGCGGCGGGCCGCTCGGGCACCCCCGGCGCGGGGCGCACCAGCCATTCCAGCAGCGGCACCAGCCCGAAGGCGTAGCCCAGCGTGAGCCAGACCCACGCGCCACCCAGGCGCAGGCCCACAAAAGCCGTGGCAGGTACTGTGTAGGCCAACAGGTAGCGCAGGTCGCGGGCGGCGGGCAGCATGGCAGGGTCAGGTAATGGTGGGTTCTGAAAGGTAAGAAATTGTTGGCCAACGGCCCGGTAACGAGCCGGCGCGCCCGGCCCGGCGGCCCCGTCCACGCCCGGCACTTCTGCTTTTTTGAAGGGCCCGACGGGCCCGCCGCGCAGCCCCACGCAACGCTTAGGCACCCCAAACACCACCGCCAGAAAAGTCACCAGACAGGCCCTTTTCAGCCGCCGGCCGTGCCGGGCAGTAGCTACAGCGGTTCTTGGGATGGTGTACGGGGTAGCCGCCCGCCCGCTTGCCGACCGAATGACCACCGGGCAGGCGGCTACAACGCCGCCCGCCCGGCCTGTACACCAACCGGAGAACCGCCCCAGGTGTGACGGGCGTTGGGCGGGGCTTGCAAGCGCAAAATCACGGCGAGGGGCCGGGCGATGTGGTGAAATCTATTTCGGTTTTTTAGAAAATAGATTTCAATTCCTGCAAGCTATTCCCAGCCCCGGTGTGCGTTGATTTCCGGTGGTAGGAGAACGGTGTAGCGACGCGTTCTGGCGTCTCGTCGTGCGCGCAATGTGGCCAACCTCGTTCAACCGGAGGTCAGCCAAGCTCACGATGAGACGCCCGCCCGCGCCTGCCCAAACGGGCATTCGCCCAGCACCACGCACCGGCCGCAGGCGGGCGTGTGGAAGTAGCAGCACTTCTGGCCGTGGTACATGAACGCCTCGTGGTGGTCGTACACCTGCTGGGCGTCCCAGCCGGGCGGCAGCAAGGCTTCGAGCAGGGCGTGGGCCGCGGCTTCGCCCACTTTCGGGCCGATGAGCCCCAGGCGCTGGGCCACGCGGTGGTGGTGGCTGTCCACGGGCATGGCCGGGATGCGCAGCGCGCTGAAAAGCAGCGTGGCAGCGCTGGTTTTGCGGCCCACGCCGCTGATGCTTTCCAGCCAGGCGCGGGCCTCGGCCACGGGCATTTCGGCCAGGAAATCGAGGGCGCACGGCGCGTCGGTGCCGCAGCGCTGGCTGATTTCGCGCAGCACGGCCTGGATGCGCGGGGCCTTTTGCTCGGGCCAGGTGCAGGCGCGCAGGGCGTGCTGCACGGCCTCGGGGGGGGCGTCGCGCACGGCCTCCCAGGTCGGAAACGTGGCCCGCAGCTCCTGGTAGGCGCGGTGCGAGTCGGCGTTCCGGGTGCGGTGCGACAGCAGGGCGCTGATAAGCTCGCTCAGCGGGTCCTTGGTGCTGAAGAACGGGAACGGGGCGCCGTATTCGGCGCACAGCCGCGCGTGTACCCGCAAGGCCTTGGCCTGGCGGGCGGCGAAATCGGCGGCAGGAGCAGTGGCGGTAACGGGCAGTTTCATGGTGCGCCTACGCGCCCTCGCAGGGCTCGGGTTGCCTGGTACGGCGCTTTGCATTAATGAGGAATGAGGAATTAGCGGATGTAGCCAAAATTCCTCATTCCTCATTCAGTACGCCGTCAGCGCGCGGCATTGTACAGCGCAATGGCTTGGCGCTGATTGCTGGCCTGCTTGCCCTGCAGCACCAGCGGCACAATGAGCACCGGCACGGCGGCGTAGAGCAGCGGCGAAATGCCCCGGCCGCCATTGCTGGGCCGAAACGACTGCACCAGGCCGTAGGCCAGCAGGCCACCGCCCGCCACGTAGCTCACCAGCATACCTCGCTGGTAGCGCTGCGCCTCGAAGAGCAGCTGCTGAGCCCCGGCGTTGTCGGTGGTGGCCAGCAGCAGGTTGCGGGTGGTCAGGTTCTGCACGGGGCCGTTGTCCTTCGAGAAATACTCGGTTTTCACGGTGCGGTAGCCGCCGTAGGGGTAGCCCCCGAAGCCCCCCAGGCCGTAGCCGCCGTACCCCCCGTAGCCGGGGCTGCCAAACCCGCCCGGCCCCGAGCTGTACTGCGACGTGGTGATGGAGTACAGGCTGAGGCGGCCGGTTTTGTCGCGCCGCAGGGTGCTCTCGCGCGAAGCTCCCGGCAGGGTGGTGCGCACGTAATGGCCGGTTTCGTCCTCGTAAAAGCCCACCTCCGCGAACTCCAGCTTGCGCTGCCCGTCCAGCAGCAGGTACGCGCGGCCGAACAGCGGGCTCTTCACCTCCACGTCGGCAGCGTTGTAGAGCAAACCATTTTTCAGGCCCACCTGGAAGCGCGGGGGCCGGCGGCTGCTGCCCGGCAGCTGGCCCGGCGGCGTGGGCGCATACACGGGGGCGGGCGCCGCGGCGGGCAGGGCCGCGGCCGGCCGCTGGGCGGTGTCGGGCGCGGCGGTGGGCACGGCGCCCAACTGGCGCGGGGCTGGGGTGGGGCGGGCGCGCACCGGCGGCGGCAGGGCGGGCGCCCCCCCCAGCTGGCGGGGGGCGTCGCCCTGGGCGCGGGCCGCGCGCCCCGCCCCCAGGCTCAGGCTCAGCACCAGCACCGGAACAAGCAGGGAGTGTTTCATAGGCAGCAAATCGAAGAAGGGCGGGAGGCCGGTCAAGTTAGCACGGACCGGCTGTTCACTTGGCCCGCCGCCGACAAACCGGCCCGGCGCCCCGGCCGCCCTTCAACGCAAACCCCGGCGCACCGGGGTAAATTCCTGGCCGTGTTGGTGGCCTGGAACGGTACCGGGAGCGCGACCGGCGGCTATTTCAGCAGCTGCTCCAGCAGGCTCAGGCTGTCGGCCAGGTCGGTGCCGGTCTCGAAATCCAGCGGCTTGAGGATGTAGCCGCTCACGCCCAGCCCGGCGACCTGCAGGCGGTCCACGTCCATGCCCGACGTGGTGGTGACGAACACCGGAATGTGCGCCAGCTCGGGGTTGGCGCGCAGCTCGGCCAGGAACTCATGGCCGTTCATACGGGGCATGTTCAGGTCGAGCAAAATCACTTCGGGCAGCGGCCGGATGGCCTCGGTGCCGTTGCGGCCCAGCAGCAGGTCGAGCGCCTCTTCGCCGTTGAACGCCGTGTGCAGCCGGTGCGGCACGTTGAACCGGGCGAACGATTTCTCCGCCGTCATCGTGTCAAAAATATCGTCTTCGACCAGTAGAGCAGAGCGCATGGAAAAAGTAAGTAAGACGGACCCGCAAGAGGCTCGTCGTTGAAAAGAAAGCGTAAATATGAAGCGGGCAACTCGGACGGGTTTTCAACATCCGGGTTTATTTCGGCCAGGTAAAGATAAACCCGGCCCCCTGCCCCGGCACCGATTCCACGCAGATGCGGCCCTGGTGCTCGTCGATGATTTTCTGCACGATGCTCAGGCCGATGCCCGTGCTTTCGGCCGTGTGCCGGTCGCGCAGGGTCTGGAAGAGCAGGAAGATTTTCTGGTGGTACTCCGGGGCGATGCCGGGGCCGTCGTCCTGCACCCGGAACTCGTGGGCGGCGCCCAGGTCGCGGCAGGTCACGGCTAGGTGGCCGGCCCCGCGCTGGTGGTACTTCACGGCGTTCGAGAGCAGGTTGGTGAACACGTGCTGCAGGCCCAGGCGGTCGGTGCTGAGCGCGGGCAGGTTGGGGCCGAGGGCCAGGGTGAAGTCGGGCGGCACCACCAGCTCGGCCACTTCGGTCAGCAGCTGGCGCACGTCCACGGGCTCGCGGGTGGCGGCGGTGCGGCCCACGCGGGCGTAGGCCAGCAGGCCGTTTATCAGGTCTTCGAGCCGGCCGAGGCGGCCCTTAATCTGGCCCAGGTAGGTGCGCAGCTGAGGCGACAGCTCGGCGGCCAGCTCCTGCTCAATCCATTTCACGATGGTGCCCACGCCGCGCAGGGGCGCCTTCAGGTCGTGCGAGGCCACGTAGGCGAACTGGTCCAGCTCCTGGTTGCGCTTGTGCAGGGCGCTGAAGCTGGCGTCCAGGTTCTGGGTCATGCGGTTGAGGGAGGCGGCCAGCCCGCCGAGGTTGTCGTCGGCCGAGTCGGGAATCTTCACCGAGTAGTCGCCCTGCACCACCTGGTCGGCCAGCTCCCGAATCTGGGCAATGCGCACGGCCACCTCGGCGTTGACGGCGGCCAGCTCGTCCTGCAGGCGGCGGTTGTCGGCCAGCTCCCGCACGATTTTCAGCACCAGCCACACCACAATCAGCACCGCCAGCACCGCCGAAGCCAGCACCACCAGCGGCGTGGCCCGCTCAAATACCCCCTGCAGGGCGCTGCGCTGGGCCAGCTGCGCCATTTCGTTGGCGCTGATGCGGTCGTACAGCAGCCGCACCTGGCGCAGGGTCTGGCGGTCGGTGTCGAGCAGGGTTTGCATGGCCGCCCTGCTCCGCGACGCCCGCACGTCCGTGAGCGGGCGCAGGATGCGGAACTCCTGCTCCACCAGCGCCCGCAGCGAGTCGAGCCGGGCCTGCTGGGCGGGGTTGTCGGCGGTGAGGTCGTTGAGGCGCCGCAGGCTGGCCGGCAGCTTGCCGGTGGCCACGCTGTAGGGCCGCAGATAAACCGTGTCGCCGGTGAGCAGGTAGCCGCGGGTGCCGGCCTGCGCGTCCTTGAGCACGGCCGTCACGCTGGCCACTTCCTGCATCACCTGGTAAGTGTGCTCCACGCGGTCGGTTTGTACGCTCAGCCCCCGGATGCTCCAGAACGAGGCCGACGCCGTGAGCAGCAGAACGCCCACGGCCAGGGCCAGACCCGCGATGATTTTGGTGTTTAATTTGGCTGCCATTGGGGCGCGAAGGTACGGGGCCCGCCCGGCGGCACCGGCCGGGGCGGGGGTGGCGGAAGCGCGGCCGGGGGCTGCCCCAGCGGTGCGGTCCCGTACCTTTGCCGCCATGCCCGTTGCCCCCACCGACCGCCTCAGCAGCCCCCAGAACCCGCGCATCAAGCAGCTGCTGCGCCTGCAGCAGAAGGCCGCCGAGCGCCGCGCCCTGGGCCTCACCCTGGTCGAGGGCCTGCGCGAGCTGGCCGTCGCCGTGGCGGCCGGCGCGGCCGTGGCCGCCGTCTATTCCTGCCCCGAGCTGGCCGGCGACGGAGGCCTGGCTGCCCTGCGCCAGCTGCTGGCCGGCGCGGCGCCCGCCCCGGAGTGGTTCGAAGTCAGCCGCCCGGTGTTCGAGCGAGTGGCCTACCGCGAAGGTTCCGACGGCCTGCTGGCCGTGCTGCGCACCCCCGCCCGCACCCTGGCCGACCTGCGCCTGCCGCCCAACCCGCTCGTCCTCGTGCTCGAAGCCGTGGAGAAGCCCGGCAACCTCGGCGCCATCCTGCGCACCGCCGACGCCGCTCCCGTCGACGCCGTGCTCATCGGTGACCCGCGCACCGATTTGTTCAACCCCAACGTCATCCGGGCCAGCATCGGCTGCGTGTTCACCGTGCCCACCGTGGCCGCGCCGGTGGCCGACATTCTGGATTTCCTGAAAGAGGAAGGCATTCGAACCTACGCCGCCGCGCTAGCGCCCGAGTCAAAACACTACACCGACCACGACTTTTGCGGCCCCACCGCCTTGGTCATGGGCACCGAAGCTGACGGCCTTACCGAGCAAATGCGCGCCGCCTGCGACGAAACCATCATCATTCCCATGCGCGGGCGCATCGATTCGCTCAACGTGAGCGTGGCCGCGGCCGTCCTCACGTTCGAAGCCGTGCGGCAGCGCGCCGAACGAGTCATTTAGCGCAGAGCAGGCGTTTGCTCGCCCGTTACGCTCAGCAAATGAGCGGTGAGCAGCTTTGGGGTAACGAAAGCGGGCAGCCGCCGGGTGGTCCGGTACGTGCGAATAGCCGCGTAAAGCTGTCGTCGGTTCCACTTGGTGGCCTTGCCAAACCCAAAAGCCGACACCGCCAGCAAGCTGTAGGCCACCGGCGGAACCCAGGGGTCGTAGTAATACGAGCTGTAATTCGGCGCCACGTTGTAGGTGCGCGGGTCGGGGTTGTAGTGCTTGCCCAACACGCTGACCACCGGCACCGGGGCTCCAGCAAACCGCATTATCTTTTTGCCCGCTTTCCACTTGGCATAGAAAAGATGAATCACAGCCCGGGCCGTGTCGTTGAATCCGTACGCATCGTCGAAACCCCGCTCCGTGAGCCGGTATGCATCAGTTGAAGGTAGCTCCACCATCGCCGAGGCGGCGTCCTGAGCACGGGCGTTAATGGCAGTAACGAAGCTTATTGCAAACGCAATAGTGGGTACGTGTTTGGGCATATTAAAGAAAATGAAGTGCCGGTACAAGTGATGGCACAAGCTACGCTTTTCCCGAATCAAGCAGTGGAATCCCAAAAAATTTCTTATCCCTCCACACGCAATCAGGGCTGGTGCGCTTTAATACACCACCAAGTTGAATTCTAAGTGTGCCGCCAATTTTCGCAACGCTTCAACCTGCGCATCGGCCACCACGCCCAGGGGGTAAGAGTCACTGTCGAGCGTGAACAACACCAGAGCCAGTCCCTGAAACTCCAGCGCGTCTTGCAAGGCATCAAGTGCTTCCGGGCCTGTCTCGCGCTGGCTCGTCAGCGCCCGGAGCTGCAACTGGTTGGGGCGGTTTTGTTGCGTTAGAATGTCGTTTAAGCCTTCCGCAATTGCTGAGGCTTTGTCGTTCCAGTCGCTTTCCCAGGCCAAATCTTCGGCCAGTAAAGCGTCGACTAGCGCCACGTCGCGCAACTCTTGTTCCGGCAAGGCGGCGACAATACCGCGCTCTGCCAACTCCTCGGCATACTGCGCCTGATAGTCCGCCGGGGCGCGCAGCACCAGTTCCAACCGCTCGCTCATGCGCTGAGTTGCGGTAGCATCATCCAGGGTAAAAAGCTGCACGAAGCGGCCCAGGCTCTCCTGATTCATAAGTCAACAAACGGCATTTGCGGAATGAAAAAGGGCGCGGCCAACGCCGCGCCCTTCCTCAACTTATTCCATTCAGAATAATTAATCCGCCTGCTTGGCGTAGCGCAACCGCTCGTTTTCGTCGAGCAGAATCTTACGCATCCGAATCGACTTGGGCGTTACCTCCAGGTACTCATCCTTTTGGATGTATTCCATGGCTTCTTCCAGCGAAAACTGGCGCTTGGGCACAATTTTGGCGTTGTCGTCGGTGCCCGAAGCCCGCATGTTGGTCAGCTTCTTGCCCTTTTGAATATTGATGGTCAGGTCGTTCGGGCGGGTGTGCTCGCCAATCACCTGGCCGCCGTACACTTCCTCGCCCGGGTCCACGAAGAACGAGCCGCGGTCCTGCAGCTTGTCGATGGTGTACGCGGTGCCCGCCCCGGTTT
>Ga0123336_10004446_pt1 | contig 11385 bp, 11 predicted proteins | sample SSSSmetaG_FD_96466 | JGI IMG/M metagenome (GOLD analysis project Ga0123336, IMG submission 96466) | Glacier valley bacterial and archeal communities from Borup Fiord, Nunavut, Canada, to study Microbial Dark Matter (Phase II) - ​SSSS metaG | ecosystem: Environmental > Aquatic > Freshwater > Ice... | reverse complement strand
TCGATCTGGCGCAAGCTTCAGGCGCACCGCATCGCCTTCGAACAACTGCCCGACGTCATCGCTTTTCGCATCGTCGTGCCGAACGTCGCCGCCTGCTACCGCGCGCTCGGCGTCATCCATCAGCGCTGGCCGGCGGTGCCGGGGCGGTTCAAGGATTTCATCTCGACGCCGAAGCGCAACGGCTACCGCTCGCTCCACACCACAGTGATCCACAGCGAGCGCGTGCGGATCGAGGTGCAGATCCGCACCGCCGAGATGGACCGCGAGGCCGAATTCGGGCTGGCGGCGCACTGGGCGTACAAGCAGGGCGACGACGGCGCGCCGGCGCGCGAGGCGTATCCGTGGCTGCGCGACCTGATCGAAATCCTCGACCAGGCGACGACGCCCGAGGAGCTGCTCGAACACACCCGCCTCGCGATGTTCCAGGATCAGGTCTTCGCCTTCACGCCCAAGGGCGAGCTGATCCAGCTGCCCGCCGGCTCGTGCCCGGTCGACTTCGCCTATGCCGTCCACACCGATCTCGGCGACACCTGCGTCGGGTCGAAGGTCAACGGCCGCGTCGTGCCGCTGCGCACGCCGCTCGCGAACGGCGACCAGGTCGAGATATTGCGGTCGAAGGCGCAACACCCCGACCCGCTGTGGGAGGGGTTCGTCGTCTCGGTCCGGGCGCGATCGGCGGTCCGCCGCTTCGTCCGCCAGCAGCAGCGCAGCCAGCAGCTGAAGATGGGGCAGACGCTATACGACGAGGTCGTCGCAAGATTGAAGCTGCCGTTGTCCGACGGTGCGATCACCGCCGGCGTCGCCCGGTTGAAGCTCGCCGACCGCAACGCACTCTACCTCGCGCTCGCGCGGGCGACGGTCAGCGACACTGCCGTGCTCGAAGCGATGCTGCCGGGGTCGACCGCCAACCTCAAGCCGAAGAAGCGCGGCAAGGCCGGTCCGCGCGCGGCGATCTCGATCCGGGGACTGACGCCGGGCGTCGCCTTCCAGCTCGCCGACTGCTGCCATCCGATCCCCGGCGACCGTATCGTCGGCGTCGCACGTCCGGGAACGGGTATCGTGGTCCATGTCATCGACTGCGCCAACCTCGCCGATCCCGAAGACGACGCCCAGGATATCGACGGCGGCGAATGGCTCGACCTGCACTGGGGCGAGGAGACCGAAAGTGCAGTCGCGCGGCTGCTCGCGGTCGTCCACAACCAGCCCGGCAGCCTCGCCGCGCTGACCGCGATCCTCGCGCATCACGGCGCCAACATCGTCAACCTGACGCTGAAGGAACGCGACCGCGCGTTCCACGGCTTCGTCGTCGACATCGAGGTCGACGACCTCGCCCATCTGACCAACATCATCGCCGCACTGCGCGCGACGCAGGCGGTGGTTTCAGTGGAGCGGGTGAAGGCATAAACTCCTCTCCCTCGAGGGGAGAGGGGAGAGGCCCGCGCTCCTTCCGCGCGTGGGAGGGTGAGGGTGCCGCGGTGTTGCAACGCCACTGGCGGCGGGGTTACCCTCCCCCGCCGCGCTGGCGCTCGAGTCGCCTCTCCCCTCAAGGGAGAGGAACTTACCGCGCGATCTCGATCACGGCTTCGGCGACCCAGCCCTTGGTGCCGAGTTCGTCCTCGACTTCCCAGAAGCCGTCGGCCTTGTTGCCCGTCGGGTACAGGAGCGCACCCGGATCGAGCGTTTTCATGACCTTGCCCTTGAGCGACGCGGTCGCATACATCCGGCCGGGGCGCTTCATCGCGACCGCCTTCTGCGCCTGCTGCTGGCTGGCGAATTGACCGAGCTGCCCGCCGAGTTCGCCGACGAGCTTGGTGTACGCGTCGAGATAGGCGAGCGCCACGACCTGTCCGATCTCGGTGTTGTCGTAGCCCGACGCGCCGCCCGCACCGAGGAAGCCGCCGGTGAAGATGCCGCCGCCGCCGCCGAAGCCGAGATCGGTCTTTTTCGACTGACCCTCGGCGACGAATTCCTCCGAAGATTTATTGTTGACGACGTTGAGGACGACGTTCGCCGACCGCTTCTTGACGTTGATGCCGCTGATCAAGCCGCCCGCGACACCGCCGATCATGCCGCCGAGCAGCCCGCCGACGTTCAGCCCGCCCTTGTTACCGTTGCCGGTGACGATGTCGGGAATGACGGTGAAGTCGGCCTCGACCATCTGGCCCTTGCCGATCGTCCCGCCCCGGCGCATCTCGCCGCCGGCATTGAGCGCACGCTCGCGCTCCATCGCCGCCATCCCTGCGCCGCTGCGGTTGACGAGGCGGAAGCATTTCGACTTCTGGATATAGACGCGGATGAGCGCCTCGGGCGAACCGAGGCCGAGCCCGCCCCACCATTTCGTCTCGGGCTCCGACAGGGCGATCGTGCCGAGCGGCTTGGCGCAAACGGGAAGTTCATTGGTCGCCTTCGCCCGCGTCGCCTCGGCCGACTCGCTGTGCTTGGACTTGATCTGCGCGAACCCCGGCGATGCCAGTGACGCAATCACCGCGCCGATCACTACGCCCCGCGACACCGTCGGCATCATCTCGATTTACCCCGTATTGCCCGCAAGTCGCTTACCCGAAACAAGCGCAGCTTTCCACAGCCTATCGACCGGTGTTAGCAGCGCTCTCATGACCGACGCCGACATCATCGCCGAATTCCGCGCGGCACACGCGCTCCTCGAAGGGCACTTCATCCTGTCGTCGGGGTTGCGCTCGTCGCGCTACCTGCAATGCGCGCGCGTGCTCATGGACCCGGCGCGCGCCGCCCGGCTGTGCGGCGCGCTCGTCGCGAGGCTGCCCGCGGCCGTGCGTGAAAGCGTCACGGCGGTGGTTTCGCCGGCGATGGGCGGGGTCATCGTCGGTTATGAGGTCGCTCGCCAGCTGGGCGTCGCGTCGATGTTCGTCGAACGCCCGACCGGCACGTTCGAATTGCGGCGCGGCTTCGCGCTGTCGCCGGGGGAAAAGATCTTGATGGTCGAGGATGTCGTGACGACCGGCTTGAGCTCGCGCGAGGCGATCGCGGCGATCACGGCGGCAGGCGGCGCGGTCGTCCACGCCGCGTGCCTCGTCGATCGCAGCGACGGGGCCGCCGAGGTCGGCGTGCCGCTGACCGCGCTGCTGCGCATGGCGGTGCCGAGCTATGCCGCCGACGCTCTGCCGCCCGAACTCGCGGCGATCCCGGCGATCAAGCCCGGGAGCCGCGCGGCATGAGGATATTGTTTCTCGCCGCGCTGCTCGGCGCGCTATCCGACGCGAGTGGGGCGCTGGCGAAGCCGCCGATCCCGGCCCCGCCGGGGGCCGACGCGCTGCTCGACCGCTGCGCAGCGGTCGAGCGGGTCGCGGCGGCGCTCAGGATCAGCGGGCAGTATCTGCTCAGCGACACCGTCGACGATTGCGGCAACCTGCTCGGGACGCAGCAGTATCGCACGTCGGAAACGCCGTGGCGCTGGGCGTCGGTCAGCAAGCAGGTCGTCGCGGTCGCGGTGATGCAGCAGGTCGAGGCGGCTAAGCTCGCGCTCGATACGCCGATCGCCGCCTACGTGCCGAAGCTCAGGGTCGCCAACGCCGACAAGGTCACGCTGCGCATGCTCCTCCAGCACACCAGTGGACTGCCCAACGTCGAGGACGGTCCGCTCGACGCGCGCAAGGAAATGCTCGTCCAGTTCCGCTACGATTCGCCCGCGGCCCCGGGGATCAGCCCGATCTGCCTCGGCAAGGCCAAGGCCGAGCCCGGCGCGCGCTTCGAATATAATGATTGCGACACCGAGATCGTCGGCGCGGTGCTCGAGGCCGTCAGCGGCGTGCCGCTGGGCGACCTGCTCAAGAAGATGATCTTCGACCCCGCCGGCATGACCGGCAGCCGCCTCCTTCCCCGCGGTGAAAAGCCGTGGGGCCGCCCGGGCTATTACGCCGACGGGCGCGACGACCGTTTCATAGACATCGGCCGCTTCGGCGCGGCGGGCGCGGTTGGCGGCCCGCCGCGCGACCTCGCGAGGTTCGACCGCGCGCTGATGACCGGCAGACTGCTCAAGCCCGACAGCCGCACCGAGATGGAGCGCGGCAACCCCAAGCTCGGCTACACCGCGCTCGCGGTTTGGTCGTACGCGGTCCCGCTGAAGGGCTGCGCGACGCCGCAGAAGCTCGTCGAGCGGCGCGGCGAGATCGGCGGGGTGCAGGTCCGCAACATCATCGCCCCCGAAGCGAACCTCGCGCTGATCGTCTTCGCCGACCGCCCGTTCGACTTCGGCGAGCCATGGCAGGGCAAGGGCGGGACCTACGACCTGCTGTCCGCCGCCTTGTGTTCCGCGTCGTGAACCCCCGCGTCCGCCTCGGGGTCAACATCGACCATGTCGCCACCATCCGCAACGCGCGCGGGGGGAGCTTTCCCGACCCGGTTCGCGCCGCCGAGCTCGCGGTCGCGGCGGGAGCGGACGGGATCACCGCCCACCTGCGCGAGGACCGGCGGCACATTTCCGACGACGACATCGTGCGACTGGTGGCGGCGCTGACGGTGCCGTTGAATTTCGAGATGGCGGCGACCGACGAAATGCTGGGCGTCGCGATCGTGCACGGGCCGCATGCGGCGTGCATCGTCCCCGAAAAGCGGGCCGAGCGGACGACCGAGGGCGGGCTCGACGTGCTCGGCAATCAGGCGGGGTTGCGCGGCTTCGTCGACCGCTTGACCGCGCGTAAGTGCCGCGTCAGCCTGTTCGTCGAGCCCGACGCCGACCAGATCGAGGCGTCGGCGGCGATCGGCGCGGCGGTGGTCGAATTGCATACCGGGCGCTATTGCCTGCTCGACGGCGACGCGCAGGCGGCCGAGCTCAGGCGCCTGGCGAAGGGCGCGGCGCTCGCCGCAAGCCGTGGGCTCGAGGTTCACGCCGGTCACGGCCTGACCTTCGCCAACGCCGGTGCCATTGCCGCGATCCCCGAGATCGCCGAGCTCAACATCGGCCATTTCCTGATCGGCGAGGCGGTGTTCGTCGGGCTCGATGCGGCGATCCGCCAGATGCGCGCGGTCATCGACGCGGCGCGGTCATGATCCCCCCTCCCCTCCAGAAGGGTCGGGGGTGATGCTGATCCTTGGTCTCGGCAACGACCTGACCAATATCGACCGGATCGCGGCGTCGATCGACCGGTTCGGCGACCGTTTCGTCAACCGCGTCTTCACGGCGGTCGAAATCGCCAAGGCGAACCGCCGCCCAATGAGCCGCGCCGGTACCTTCGCCAAGCGCTGGGCGGCGAAGGAAGCATGTGCCAAGGCGCTCGGCACCGGCATCCGCGGCGGGGTGTTCTTCAACTGCATGGGCGTGGTCAACTTGGCCAGCGGGCAGCCGACGATGGCACTGACCGGCGGCGCGGCGGAAAGACTGGCCAAGATCACGCCGAAGGGGCATAGCGCGGTAATACACCTGACGATCACCGACGATCACCCCTGGGCGCAGGCGATCGTCCTGATCACCGCCCAAGTGGCTGGGAGCCCGGAATGAACGAAACGATGACCGCGACCCAGCCCAAGAAGAAGGTCGACTGGGCGAGCGAGGTCCGGCAGTTGCTCGTTCTCGCGCTCGCGGTACTTGCGGTCCATAGTCTCGTCGCCAAGCCGTTCTTCATTCCGTCCGAATCGATGCTGCCGACGCTGCTGACGGGTGACCGGTTGATCGTGTCGAAGTTCCCGTACGGCTATTCGTACCTGTCGCCGTCGCTGCCGATCCTGCCCGAGATGAAGGGACGCCTCGCCGGAAGTTATCCGGTGCGCGGCGACATCGCGATCATCAAGTCGCCGCGCGAACACGACGACTGGATCAAGCGCGTCATCGGTCTGCCCGGCGACACCGTGCAGATGAAGGACGGCGTGTTGTGGCTTAACGGCGTCGCGGTGCCCAAGGTGCCCCAAGCCCCCGCCGACATCGCAGAATCGGCGAACACGACGTGCTCTGCCCCGCAGGTCGTCCAGTACCGCGTCACCCGCGCCGACGGCGTCACGATCTGCCGCTACCCGCGCTTCCGCGAAACGTTGCCCGGCGGGCGCAGCTATGACGTCCTCGACCTCGGCGAGACCGCGCAGGACAATACGCCCCCGGTCATCGTCCCCGAGGGGCACCTGTTCCTGATGGGCGACAATCGCGACAACAGTGAGGACAGCCGCTTCTCGAGCCTCGTCGGCGGGCTCGACCTGCTGCCGATCGAAAACCTCGTCGGCCGCGCCGAATTCCTGACCTTCTCGCTCGACGGGTCGACGACGCTCAATCCGCTGACGTGGTTCGGTGCCTTCCGCCCCGGACGCGCCTTCGTTTCGCTGCATCCGAAGCAGGCCCCGGCGTCGTAAGCGGGTTAGAACGGAGGGGGTCGCGGCAAAGCCGCGCCGTCGGACGGGTTCGCTGTTGCGACCCGCCAGCCGGTCTTGCGCGAGTCCGCGTCGAACGACGCGAACGCGAAGGGCGTTCTCGTAGTTCAGCGCGGCCGCGCTGCGACGCTACGACTTGCCCTGAACCCCGAGCAATTCGATCCGAAACAGCAGAACGGCATTCGGCGGGATGACCCCGCCCGCACCCTGCGCGCCGTAGCCGAGCTCGGGGGGAATCGTGAAGTTGTACACCGACCCGACCTTCATCAACTGGACGCCTTCGGTCCAGCCGGGAATGACGCGATTCAGCGGGAACACCGCCGGCTGGCCGCGCGCGATCGACGAGTCGAATACGGTGCCGTCGAGCAATTTGCCCTCGTAATGCACCGCGACGGTGTCGGCGGCGGTCGGCGCCGGGCCGGTGCCTTCGGTGACGACCTCGTACTGGAGGCCGGAAGCGGTCGTCTTCACGCCGGATTTACCCTTGTGCTTGGTCAGATAGGCGAGGTCGGCGGGGCGCGCCGCGTTTACCGCGCGCTGCGTCCCCGCCCAGACGAGGACGGCGACGAGGACGACGAGAACGAGCGCGAAACCGACCCACTTGCCGGCACCCGTGCCGGCAGCGGCCGCGGACATCGTGTTACTTGCCGCCGTCGCGCTCGGCGCGCTTGCGCTCGAGCTTGCGGGCGCGGCGGATCGCGGCGGCCTTTTCACGGGCGCGCTTTTCCGACGGCTTCTCGTAGTGGCGACGCAGCTTCATCTCGCGGTAGACGCCTTCGCGCTGCAGCTTCTTCTTGAGTGCGCGCAGCGCCTGGTCGACATTGTTGTCGCGAACGATGATCTGCAAAGCCGGTCTCTCCATTCACGCCGCAGGCCTCAGCATGGCCCGGACTTGTCATTGGGTTGGGGTCGCCGGCGGACAGCCCGCCGACAAGAGGCGCTGCGCTTAACAGAAGCCGGCCTGGCGAACAAGCGCGCACGGGCCGCATCGCCTTTTGCCCCGGCGCGGGGTATCAGGACGGCATGAGCGACGAAACCCGCGACGAAACCATCGACGAACTCCGCCCCCGCCTGATCGCGGCGATGATCCCGCACGTCGCCTTCGACGGCTGGACCGCGGTGAGCGTCGCTGCCGGGGCCACCGACGCCGGCATCGACCGCGACATCGCCCACCTCGTCTTCCCCGGCGGGCCCGCGCAGATGGTCGACGCCTATACCGCGTTCGCCAACACGCGGATGACCGTCGCGCTGACCGGCATCGGCACCATGAAGATCCGCGAACGCATCACCTTCGCCGTCCGCACCCGGCTCGAGCAGGCCGAGCACGAGCGCGAGACGGTGCGCCGCGCGGTCGCGGTGTTCACTCTCCATCCGGCCTTGAGCGCGAAGACGACGTGGCGCACCACCGACGCGATCTGGCGCGCGTGCGGCGACACCGCGACCGACTTCAACCATTATTCGAAGCGCGCGATCCTCGGCGGCGTCTATGCCGCGACGTTGCTGTACTGGCTCGGCGACGAGAGCGACGGGCGGGCCGAGACCTGGGGCTTCCTCGACCGCCGCATCGCCGGGATCATGCAGTTCGAGAAGGCGAAGGCGCGGCTGACGGGCAGCGGCAACCGCCCGAACATCGCGCAGATTCTCGGCCGGCTCCGTTACCCGGCGGTCTGACGCCGGTCGGTTCGCGCGGTGCCGCGAACATTGTGCCGACCAACACGACACTTCCCTCGGCTTGCGCTTCCCGCTAATCATTCGCATTTGCGGATGGTCACGACAGGCGTAACCCGGAATGACTGAGCGGCTGACCATCGACGATCTGCGGCGCGGCGAGGCGGCGACGATCGTCACGATCGACCGCGAGGCGGTCGATCCCGAAAACGCTCGCCAGCTTCACGAGATGGGCTTCGACGAGGGGGTCGACATCGAACTGCTCCACCGCGCGCCGTTCGGCGGCGACCCGATCGCGCTTCGCGTCGGCAACATGTGCGTCGCGCTGCGCAAACGGTTGGCCAACATGGTCGTCGTCGCGCGGGTCGTCCCCGAATGAACGTCGCCGTCCTCGATCCGCTCGCGCCGGGTGCCCCCCGGACCGATGGCCGCGCACCCGCCGATACGCCCGTCTCCGCGCCGATGGTCGCGCCGATGGTCGCTCTGGTCGGCAACCCGAACGCGGGCAAGACGAGCCTGTTCAACGCGCTGACGGGATCGCGGCAGAAGGTCGGCAATTATCCGGGCGTGACCGTCGAGCGAAAGACCGGCAGACTCGCGCTGCCCGACGGACGCATCGTCGACCTGATCGACCTGCCGGGGACCTACAGCCTCAGCCCGCGTTCGCCCGACGAGGCGGTGACGCGCGACGTCGTCATGGGCGCGCAGGCGGGCGAGCGCCGCCCCGATGCGATCGTCGCGGTGATCGACGCGACCAACCTGCGCAACCATCTGCGCTTCGTCCTCGAACTGCGGCGGCTCGGGTTGCCGATGGTCGTGGCGCTGAACATGGCCGACCTCGCCGAGCGTGACGGGACCGACATCGACGTGGCGCAACTCTCGACGATTCTCGGCTTGGCGGTATTGCCGACTGTCGCGGTCCGCAAGCGCGGATTGGGCGATATCGCCGCTGCGCTGTCCACCCTCCTTGCCGTCATCCCCGCGGACGCGGGGACCTATCTCCCGCAGCACGAGATGGGTCTCCGGCGCGAGGATGAGGGGCTTTTAGCGAATGGGGTCAATGCCAACGCCGACCTGCTCCTCCTCCAGCGCGAAGCGCGCGCGATCGCCGCCGCGGTGACGACCCAGCGCGGGTCGGCGCGGCGCTGGTCGCAGCGGCTCGACCGTGTCGCGCTCCATCCGGTGTCCGGCCCGGTCCTGCTCGCCGGGCTGCTGTTCTTCATGTTCCAGGCGGTGTTCGCCTGGGCGCAGGTGCCGATGGACTTGCTGTCGGGCGGGGTCGACCGGCTCCAGCACGCGGTCAGCGCGGCGCTCCCCGCCGGCGACTTCCGCTCGCTGCTCGTCGACGGCATCCTCCACGGCGTCGGCTCGGTCGTCGTGTTCCTGCCGCAGATCCTGATCCTGTTCTTCTTCATCCTGTGCCTCGAACAGTCGGGGTACATGACGCGCGCGGCGTTCCTGATGGACCGGCTGATGGCGCGCGTCGGCTTGAACGGTCGCGCCTTCATCCCGCTGATCTCGAGCTTCGCCTGCGCAATCCCCGGCATCATGGCGACGCGGACGATCGCCGAGCCGCGCGACCGGCTGACAACGATCCTGATCGCGCCGCTGATGACGTGTTCGGCGCGGCTGCCGGTCTATGCCGTGATCATCGCCGCGTTCATTCCCGACCGGCAGGTCGCTGGCGTCCTCGGGCTGCAGGGGCTGGTGATGTTCGGCCTGTACGGTTTCGGCGTCGTCGGTGCGCTCGCCGCCGCGTGGGTGCTGCGGCGGACGGTGACCAAGGGGCCGACCCCGACCTTCCTGATGGAGATGCCGAAGTACCAGTGGCCGGCGCCGCGCGACATCGGCATCGGCCTGTATCAAAAGGCATGGGCGTTCCTGGCGCGCGCGGGCGGCATCATCCTCGTTTCGACCGTTGCGCTGTGGGCCCTGGCGACGTGGCCAAAGCCGCCGCCGGGCGCGACGCAGCCCGCGATCGACTATTCGGTCGCCGGGCACATCGGCGCGGCGCTCGAGCCCGTGTTCCGCCCGATCGGCTTCAACAAGGAGATCGCGCTCGCGCTCGTCCCCGGCATGGCGGCGCGCGAGGTCGCGGTCAGCGCGCTCGGCACGGTCTATTCGCTCGACGCCGACCCCGACCATCCGCAGGGCCTCGTCGCGCGGCTGCGCAGCGCCTGGACGCTGCCGACCGCGCTCGCCTTCCTCGCGTGGTACGTCTTCGCGCCGCAATGCCTGTCGACGCTCGCGGTGACGCGGCGCGAGACGGGCGGCTGGAAATGGCCAGGGTTCATGTTCGCCTATTTGTTCGCTATGGCGTACGTCGGCGCCGGGGCGACGTACTGGATCGCGCGGGCGCTGGGGTAGCGGGGCGCAGCAGATGCGTCGGAAGGCCTCGGCTTCACCATCCGAATGATCCTCCCCGCTTGCGGGGAGGTGGCGCGCCCTTGCTAGGGTAGAGGGGCGGTCGAGCGCCCGCGCAGATCGAGCCCGCTCGACCGCCCCTCCACCATCGCAAGAGCGATGGTCCCCCTCCCCGTCCCGGGGAGGATTAAGGTGGTCAGGCCGCGAACACCTCGATCCCTTTGGCTCAGTCCGCCAGCCCGACGACGACGATCAGCGCGGCGAACATCCCCAGCGTGATCAGCGACGCGATCGACAGGACGATCGTCCGCCACAGCGCGCCGCCGAAGCCGAGGCGGTACGCGCCCTTGAGTTGCACGAACATATGCACCGGGACCGCGAGGATCAGCGTGCCCGCGAGCCCGCTCTTGATCTCGGTATTGGTACCGTCGAGATGCGCCCCGCTGGTCGGGTCGAACTTGGTCAATAGCGCGATAACGACGAACAGCAGCGACATGAACGACAGCGAGTAGAGCGCGAAGACGACGTGATCGTAGGTGTGCACGTCGCGGCGGAAGACGAACATCAGCCACAACACCGGCAGCGACAGCGGGATCAGCAGGAAGCTGAGCTTATATGCCTTCTGCTCGACCTTGTAGAGCGCGAAGTCGGGGTTCTTGAGCGCCTCGCGAATGCGCGCGTCGATCGTCGCGCTGCCGGTGTTGATCGATAACCTGTCCGATCGCGCCGCCGCGGCGGTCTGTTCCTGCCACGTCGTCTTGCCCCCGGCGTCCACTGCGGCAGGCATGTCCACCTTGACCGTGGCGAGCGCCTTTTCGGCAGATGCGAGCTTCGTCCGGTCGGTGGCCCGCGTCGCGTTCAGCTTGGCCAACTCGGCCGGCGTCGTGTCGCTGTCGGACTTCGCCTCCGAAATCTCGTTCTCGGCATCGGCGACCTCGGACTTGGCATCGGCGACGTTGCTCCGCGCCTCGGCGACCGGCCTGTCCCCCGCCGCGTCGAGCGCACCATTGATATCGGGCCCGC